>JAEEGJ010009549.1_pt1 | contig 25871 bp, 18 predicted proteins | sample 8958761 | NCBI WGS metagenome assembly JAEEGJ01 (sample SAMN16246546, study PRJNA631951) | gut metagenome | biome: gut microbiome; feature: rumen; material: RS-attached | host: Bos | place: Iran: Karaj | collected 2018-10 | reverse complement strand
GTGAGGGGGAGAGGGATGGTGTTGGTATTTTATTATAGAGAACAGATTAACTCATTTTACCCAGTCCTCTATATCAAGTCCCTCGATATGACTAAAGTGCTTTACATTGTGAGTGACAATCGTCAGACCGGCAGCCTTCGCAGCACAGCCTATGAGAAGATCGAAATCCTCAATCTTCTGGCCTGTACTCCAAAGCCGTACTTTTTCCTTAGCAAAGGTATGAACAGAGTCAGCAAAGGGAATGACGGTGATCTTGCTTATAAAACCATTGACTTGCCGCATGTTCTCCTCTATATGTTCACTATAATAGGCACCTACAAGGAGTTCTGCAATTACTACATCGTTAACATAGCAATTCTGCATACCAACCTCATCAAGTTTATGAGCCACAGCACGGTTTCCCCTAAACAATGCTATGCAGATACTAGTATCGAGCAAAAAACCGTTCATAAGACTGTGTCAAAATTGTTATCTGTTCGCATCTTGCGAATGTCGTCTACAATTTCATCTGCCGAACGGCTATCCTTCCATACGCCACAGAAACAATCGGCCCAACCCGTTTCCTCTTTAGCTTTTTTCGCAGGAACCAACGATTTCACAAAAGCCAGCATCTTTGTCATGGCCGACTCATTGTCAAGAAGCGGACTCATCTCACGGAACAATTCCGCACGTAACTCTATTGCTGTCATAATCGTATATCTTTTTGTTCTCGGGGGCAAATATACGAAATATTTCTGAATAATCAAAGAATTCGCATAAAATAAACATAATGTAGAACCCTTTAAACAATAAAAGAAGATGAGTCCATAAAATAATCTCTCTAAAATTTGGGCGTTTCAAAGAATTGGAGTAACTTTGTCGCCCCAGAGCTTTGACAGCTTTCTGTAACAGCCCTATCGAATTAGCAGTTCATCTGGCGAAACGTACAGGAAAGAATGTCATGTCGGCTCACGCATGCCATAACGGAAGCGTGGGCTTTTTGGCATAACATCTGTACGTGGGTCCTGCTAAACCCGATGGGGCTGGTGTTATCCAAAGTAACAAGTCCACGCCATCCGTTTTTCTCCATTATCATATTTAGTTAAATATTAATTCGTATTAAGGAATATGAAGAAGAGAAACGAAGACAACCCAGAAAGTCTGGGCGGACTCGGCTACCTGGTGCCCGCCGAAGTCCTGAAGAAGTTGAATGAACTGCTGGAGCTGCTGCACCAGTCAGGCGATACTAATCATGGCACCACTGTGATCAATTATTATGCAGAGGGCAGCTGGCATGTGGATAACAGTACGATAGGTACGGTGAATAACAACAATGGCGATTGCAGTCATGCTTTTGAGGGCCATTTCCCAACGACAGGAAAGACAGCCACTAAGGAAATGATGAGCCGTGCAGCCAGGATTACGCTTGACGGGGGATATTGGAAATCACAACGCTCATGGTCGGTCGCTTTTGTCGTCTATTGCATTTGGGGCTACAAAGGCAGGGTAAGTGATTTCCTGACAGAAGTGGATGGATGGCCGGATGGCGTGGCAGAGAGAATGGCCTGCAACCGTGATGCCGTGGAAAAGCTGAAGAATACCTACTATTTCTCAAATAACATTCTTGACTGGCGCAAAGACGGCGTTCCTGAACAATACTGCATTTTAGGCGAACAGTTGAACGCGGAACTTGAAAAGATGTTGGATCAACCGACGGGATAAAGGCGCATGATTGGCGCAAAAGGCGCAAAACAAGGCGCATTTGGCGCATTATGTGGCGCATGCACAGACGTTTCTTGTCTGTGCTTTTTTTTGTGCCTAACTTTGCGATGTGAAACTTTTAATTCATATCGTATTATGCAACAAATTTTCAGAATCGAGGAGATGACGCCGTTGGTGGAGATTCAGCCAAAGGCAGGCAGTCCGAATCAGGACCCCCTCAAAAAGATCGAAATGAATCTGACGGATGGTATCAACACCGTAAGGGCAGAAGCTTTGGGAAGAGTGGCGGAAAGGATCGCCAATCTGGTGAAGGACTGCAAGAACCAGGAGCACATCGGCCAGCTGGCTACGGTGGACTTCACGCTGGAGCGCCGCGAGGGACAGACCCGCGAGGACGGCTCGAAGACCTACTTCATGTCGTTTAAGGTGAACAACTTCGCATTTATTCAAGAACCCGTATCAACTTTTTAAGTTATGGAAGAAAAGATTTTTGAGAAGGATTTCTCGTACAGAGCACGCGTGAACGGCAAGGACGGTGTGATCACGGTCAGGCCGGAAGAGAAAGGCAAGCCCACGAAAAAGAACGTGGTGCAGGTAGGTAAGGCCCAGATGTGGAGTACGACGGGCAAGCGCAACCCCAGGAGGTTCGTACAGCTGGAAGCCTCGGAGAAGGCTGGCGACCTGATAGGGGAGATGAAGGAGCAGTTCGACGGCATCATCGCCGAGCTGGGCGGTACGCCAAGCCCTGACCCCATGGAGCGTCCGCTGATTACTCAGGACTCCCGACTGGAGGTGTGGCTCTCGAAAGAGCGCCATCAGCTGGTGGTGAAGAAGACGGTGAATCTGAACGAGACACCCGACTATGGAACGGAAATCAGTAACCTTGAAGCAGAATTAAGAAGATGTTTACTTATCAACAGAACAAGTCTACTGAATGCTTCCCGTGCGTAGCGCAGACGTTCAAGGCGCTGACACAGGATCCGGAGACGGCCAAGAAGATTGACGAGGTCCGCAGGTTAAATGCCTGCGGACAGATTGCCAAGGCCAAGAGAAGGAAGGACTCGCTGCCAGGCTGTCTGTATCAGACCAAGGAGGTGCTGGAGACCGTCGGCGAGTCAGAGTATAACAGGGGCAAGCGGGGTCGCTGGCGCTTGCAGAGCCAGTGCGTGCTGAACGGTTTGGTGATGTGCGACTACGACCATGTGGAAAACCCGCGCGAGAAGTTTGAGGAGATCCGGAAGAACTTCGACCTGAAGCAGCTGGGCATCTGCCTGTTCTTCATCACACCGAGCGGTGAGGGCCTGAAATCGGTATCGATAGCCGACATCGGCTACAACCTGATGGACAACCAGAAGATGCTTGCGACCAGATTCGGCCTCGAAGCAAAGATCGACAAGGGTACGCGTGACAGCAGCCGACTCTCATACATCCCCAAGTGGGACGATATACTGTATATTGACGAAGAAATACTCTTTAACTATGATAATCCTTTATACGACGAGAAATACGGGAAGCAATACCGTGAAGGCAACAGTCAGGGCAAGCTTGATTTCGCTGAAAATGGTGCTGGAAAGACTGATCAGGATGATGAACTGAAGGTTGACCTGACGGCCATCAACCTGGATCAGGACGAGAATGGTGTCTACTGCTATCATGGTGTGCCATACACCGATATCCTGAAGAAGTGGCTCGAACTGAAAGGGGGTACGCCTGGTATCGGCGATAGGCACGACAGGATGCTGGGTCTCTCGGGTGAGCTGCGCCGCATCGTGAATAACAAACCTGCCAATGTGCTCTGGCTGATGAAACAGGCCGACTTCTACAAGGACTTCGTCAAGGAAGGCCGTGAGAAGGAACTGGAGCGTATGGCCATCGACGTCTGTAAGTTCAGACCGCGTGGCGCCTTGTCGGACGAGCTCGCCCAGACACTCGAAAGCTTCGGCATCAAATACACCAAGGCGGAGGTGCAGAACAATCTGCCCTATGATGACTGGGCCGACCGACTGATGGAGATTCCCCTGGGATGCTATGAGCCAGCCCTGGCGCATATCGACAATCCGAGGGTGAAGCCCGGTGGCGTGATTACGGCCTCGGGTATGTATTCGGTACTCCTGACCCGTTGCGACTATCAGAACTGGAAGGGCGACATGCAACGCCTGAACTCGCTGGTGCTGATGTGCGGTGAACCTGCATCGGGAAAGGCTGTGGCCAAGGAACAGGACGAGCATATCATGCTGACCATGCGTGAGAGTGACAAGCCTGCCCGTCAGGCTGAGAAAGCCTATAAGAAGGAGAAGAACGCGCGTAACACGTCGAGCAAGGCTCAGAAGGGTGAGGCTTTGCAGGAGCCGGGCGGCATTATCCGCTACAACGTCGTGAAGGTGTCGAACAACCGCTTCTATAAGCACGCTGAGAATAATAAGGAGACTGGCTACGATGGCCAGCAGTGGTTCTTGCACCAGTATATGTTCTCGACGGAACTGCTCTCGCTGATCAATGCCAAAGGGGGATTCCAGGAGAAGCGCGACATCATGTTGCAGGCTTTCCACAATGAGCGTAATGGTGTGGACTATGCCAACGGCGACTCGGTGAACGACTCTATGCCCATGATGTTCTCGGGTGTGTTTACCTGTACCAGAACCTCACTGCAGCTGTTCATCAATGCCAGGAATATCGGTGACGGTCTTTCGACCCGTATGACCTCGTGGGTGATGCCCGAAGAGGACTATCACACCGATGAGTATCGTGCCACGAGACGTGACAACACGCCTGCCCATCAGATGGAAGAGTGGGGGGCTCGGTTTGATGCGCTGAAGTGCGAGATCAAGGGTATAGAGAGGCTGGTAAAGCACGTGTATGACCTGTGTGCCGCCCTCGGTGAGGAAGCCCGCATCAATGAGGACAAGGTGCTGAACCTGGAACGTAAGCGCCTGCAGGATAAGGTGATGGCGGTGTGTATCCCACAGGTGATCTCGACCCAGCCTTCGTGGGATGAGTTTGTGAAGACTGGTGTATGTCAGATAGAGGAGCATCATCTGGCCTTTGCCGACCTGATGTGTGAGATCATCAACAAATGCGAGGATGCGCTATTTGGTCAGCTGCTTCAGGACATGTACGACAACGAGGCTCGCGATACCTTGTTGCGCCGTGTGTACGACAAGACAGCCAAGTTCTACAGCCTGTTGCCGGAGGAGTTTACCACTCAGGATGTGATGAAAACCTGGGGATATAGTAGGATTGACAGTGCGTCGAAGAAAATCGCTGATCTGATCAAAAACAATCAGGTTGAGAAAGTCAAGAAGGGTAGTTATAAGAAACTTGCTACAGCGATATAGTCCATCTTGGCATTTTGGGATTTTGGGTATTTTGTTTTTTTAGACATAAGAATTATGGGAAATGTAGAATTAAATATTATGATGAAACTCTCGCCTCACTTTAGTTTAGGAGAGTTGACAAAGACCAAGCATCAGACTGCGGATGGGAACATCCCGAGTCATGTAGTGATTAAGAATTTGAAGCGTATCTGCGAGAATTGGCTGGAGGATCTGCGTTACAGCTATAACACGCTGTATTGTCTGCAACCAGGGGAGGATTATGAAACCTCGAAGAACGTAGAGTCGATCATCATTAACTCGGGCTACCGATCCCCAGCGGTGAATCTGCTCGCGGGTGGGTCTAAAACGTCCAATCATCTGACGGGCTGTGCAGTGGATATCCGCTGCGCGGGCAAAGAGCAGATGATCCGCTATGCGGCGATTCTGTTAGATATCGCTGATGGGACGAAACAAGATTATGATGAGTTGTTATTAGAGCAACATGGTAGTGTCTGCTGGCTGCATTTCGCGGTGAAGCCTAAGGATAACAGGCGACGTATCGCGTTCTTGAAAGCCTAAATGAAAATCCCCGCTCGAATGGGCGGGGATTATTATTTATTAGCCTCTTGCCATTTTGTAGATAGCTTCCATGTCGTCGGCTTTGAGGACCTTGAGGGCTCCGCAGGTGGCGGTGTAGTCGCGGCTGCACTTGCGGGTCATCTCCTTGATCTCCTCGTCGGTGATGTCCTTGCCAATCAGTTCCTTGATGTTGATGGGCATGCCGATGGCGTGGTAGAAGCGCTCCATGGCCTCGATGCCCTTCAGGGCGGTGCCTTCGGGGTCGGTGAAGTCGTTGGGCACATCCATCACGTTGACGGCGAAGCGCACGAAGCGTCTCAGGTTCTCGTGCATGCAGTAGCGTGCCCAGCTAGGCCAGATGGCTGCCAGACCTGCACCGTGGGTGACATCGAACATGCCGCTGAGCTCGTGCTCAAGCTGGTGGGTAGCCCAGTCTTCCTGCACGCCCTTGCCCAGCAGTCCCCAGTGGGCGACGCTGCCGCCCCACATGATCTGTGCGCGATAGCGATAGTCCTCAGGATTCTTCAGTACTGCAAAGACGGCATTCTTGATGCTGCGCAGGGTGGCCTCGGCCAGGTCGGTGGTCAGGTCCATATCGTCGTCCTTGGTGAAGTAGCGCTCGAAGATGTGCATCATCATGTCGGTGACGCCAGCTGCCGTCTGATAGGGTGGCAGGGTCATTGTGCGACGGGGGTTCATGATGGCGAACTTGGGGCGCGACATGTCGTTAGAGTAGCCGAGTTTCACGTCGCCGTTCTCGTTAGTGATCACACTGGCTTCGCTCATCTCGCTACCAGCGGCAGGGATGGTGAGGACAGAGGCCACGGGGAGCATGGTCTTAGGAGCGTCGACCTTGCCGAGATACAGATCCCATACGTCGCCCTCCATGCAGACGCCGTAGGCGATACACTTAGACGAGTCGATGACGGAACCGCCACCCACGGCGAGGATGAAGTCGACACCCTCCTGACGGCACAGCTCGATGCCCTTCTTGGCCAGCGAGAGGCGGGGATTGGGTACGACACCACCAAGCTTGACGTAAGCCACTCCACCTTCGTCGAGCAGGCCACAGATCTTGTCGAGCAGCCCTGAGCGCTCAGCACTCTTGCCACCATAGTGTACCAGCACCTTCGTGCCACCGTATTTCTTCACAAGGGCAGCTACCTGCTCCTCAGACTGTTCACCGAACACGACTTCGGTCGGTGCGTAATAGTTAAAATCTCTCATAAATCTACTTATGTTTGTGTCAGTTATGGAATGGGGACGTTGGCGTTTCTCAGATCAGTGAGAACGCCACGTCCATCATTTTCGTAAATGTCAGCTGTCGCTCCTCGGCGGTGGTCTGCTCTCCCGTCAGGATATGGTCGGAGATGGTGCAGATGGCCAGGGCCTTGTTGCCTGAGCGGGCTGCGTTCATGTAGAGGATGGCAATCTCCATCTCCTTCGCCAGCACACCCATGTTGACCCACTTATCGTCCTGGGCGTTCTCGTGATAGAACACATCGGAGGTGATCACGTTGCCCACCTTATAGCGGCATCCCAGCTTGTCACAGGCATCGGCAGCCTTTCGCAGCAGGCCGAAGTCGGCGATGGGGGCGAAGGTGCCTGGCAGCCCGTACTGGGCGGCATAGTTAGAGTCGGTGCATGCGCCTTGGGCGATCACGAGGTCACCCACATGAAGGTCCATGTTGAGCGAACCAGCCGACCCCACACGGATAATCTGCTTCACCCCGTAGAAGTTGAACAGCTCATAGGTGTAGATACCAATCGACGGACCACCCATGCCGTGGCCCATCAGACTGATGCGCTTGCCCTTATGGGTGCCCGTAAATCCGAGCATGCCACGAACGTTATTAAACTGTACGGCATCGTCGAGGAACGTCTCTGCCATAAATTTCACACGCAGCGGATCGCCTGCCATGATCACGGTCTCGGCGATGTCGCCAAACTTGGCCCCGATATGGGGCGTGGGGGTATTACTCATAAGCTGATACGTTACATGGTTACTTCAACGGTATGCTTGCCGACAGAGTAGGGGATGACGGTGCCATCGACGGGCTTTCCGTCGAGCACAATCTGCTTCACGCCCTTCTGTGCACCATTCGGATGGATGGTAATCTCATACTCGGCCTCGCGGAACTTACGATTGACGGTATAGTCGGTAGCTGTCTCGGGCAGACAGGGATCGATGCGGATGCCGTCGTAGTCGGGCTTGATGCCAAGGATGAACTCAGAGACGGTGTACCACATCCAGGCGGCTGTACCCGTCAGCCATGAGTTCTTGCCCTCGCCTGGCTTGAAGGCATCCTTACCGGCTACCATCTGGCAGTTGACGTAGGGCTCCACCTTATGCAGCGTCTGGTATTTCTCCTCGACGTAGCTGGGCAGAATCTTGGCATAGTGGCTCCAGGCATCGTTACCGCGGCCAGCGAGACACTCGCCGATGATGACCCAAGGATTGTTGTGGCAGAAGATACCTGCATTCTCCTTGTAGCCCTCAGGATAAGAAGAGATCTCACCATACTCGTAGATGTACTTGGTGAAGGCGGGGTTGTTGAGCACCATACCATGCTCGCACTCGAGGTACTTCTTACAAGAGTCGAGCGACTTGGCCACCATGCCGTCCTCGGCACCGATCTCGGCCATCGTACACCAGCCCTGTGACTCGATGAAGATCTTGGCCTCCTCGCACTCGTTGGATCCAATCTTATTGCCATAGAAGTCGTAGGCACGGAGATACCACTCGCCGTCCCAGCCGTCCTTCTTCACAGCGGCAATCATGGCGTCGACGGCTTTTTGCATTCTTTCGGCTTCGTCATTCTTGCCTATCTTCTTGCAAAGAGCGACATAGTCCTTGCCTGTCACGACGAAGAGACCTGCAATCATCAGCGACTCGGCCTTGGTGCCCTCAGAGACATTCTCCGTGGTCTGGAAGCTCTCGTTAGGATCCCAAGAGAAGCAGTTGAGGTTCAGACAGTCGTTCCAGTCGGCACGTCCTATCAGTGGCAGCAGGTGGGGACCAAGGTTCTTGATGACATGATCCATCGACACCTTCAGGTGCTCGAAGAGGGTCACCTCAGAGCCAGGCTGGTTGTCGAAGGGCACCATCTCGTCGAGTATCGAGAAGTCGCCTGTCTCCTTGATATAGGCCACGGTACCGAAAATCAACCAGCAGGGGTCGTCGTTGAAGCCGCCGCCGATATCATTGTTGCCGCGCTTGGTGAGTGGCTGATACTGATGGTAGCAACCGCCATCGGGGAACTGTGTCGATGCGATGTCGATGATGCGCTGACGGGCACGTGGGGGAATCTGATGGACGAAGCCCACGAGGTCCTGATTGGAGTCGCGGAAGCCCATGCCTCGGCCTACACCACTCTCGAAGAACGAAGCCGAACGCGAGAAGTTGAAGGTGACCATACACTGGTACTGGTTCCAGATGTTCACCATGCGGTCGAGCTTGTCGTTGCCTGTCTTAACCTTGTAGATATTCAGGAGGGCATCCCAGAGCTGGCAGAGTTCGGCAAAGGCCTTGTCGACCTTCTCTGTGGTGTCGAGTTCGGCAATGAGGGCGTGAGCCTTCTTCTTATTGATGACCTGAGGCGCCTCGAACTTCTCGTCCTGTTCGTTCTCAATGTAACCCAGCAGGAACACGAAGTCCTTCGACTCGCCTGGTGCGAGGGTGACCTCGATATAATGAGATGCGATGGGACTCCAGCCGTGGGCGTGGCTGTTACGGGGCTTGCCCTCGATGACAGCCTGGGGATCGGCAAACGAATTATAGAGGCCTACGAAGGTCTCGCGATCGGTATCGAAGCCCTGGATGGGGGCATTGACATGATAGAAAGCGTAGTGGTTACGACGCTCACGATACTCGGTCTTGTGATAGATGGTGCTACCCTCAATCTCTACTTCGCCAGTTGAGAAATTGCGCTGGAAATTCTCCATATCGGTAGCGGCATTCCAGAGGCACCACTCCTCGAAAGAGAAGAGCTTGAGTGTCTTGGTCTCGCTGGACTCGTTCTTCAGCGTCAGCTTCTGCACCTCGCACCACTTCTTCAGGGGTACAAAGAAGAGCACACTGGCCTCCACGCCATTCTTCCGACCCGTGATGCGGGTGTAGCTCATGCCATGACGACACTCATAGAAATCGAGCGGCGTCTTGCAGGGCTTCCAGCCTGGGTTCCAGACGGTGTCGCCATCCTTGATGTAGAAATAGCGGCCACCGTTGTCCATCGGCACATTATTGTAGCGATAACGCGTGATACGGCGGAACTTGGCATCCTTGTAGAAGCTGTAGCCGCCAGCGGTGTTTGAAATCAGTGAGAAGAAATCCTCGTTGCCCAGATAGTTGATCCAAGGCCAAGGGGTTTGCGGGTCTGTGATGACATACTCGCGGTGCTGGTCGTCGAAATGACCGTAACGTTTCTGTTGTTCCATAACGATATAATTTAAAATGTATTTTAAAATCAGTCCTCCCTTTCAATAAGGATACGTGCATCGACGTCGACGATGTCGTTCTCGTCGGCCAACAACGGGTTGAGGTCCATCTCCTTGATCTCTGTGGCGAAGCGCAGGAGGGTGGAGAGGCGCACGATGATATCGGCAAATTTCTGTTCGTTGATACCCCGTTGTCCACGCGTACCTTTTAATATCTTATAGCCTCTGAGTGAACGGATCATCGACCACGCCTCGCCATAGGAGAGGGGAGCGAGGCCGCTGGAGACATCCTTGAGCACCTCGACGAAGATACCACCCAAGCCACAGAGCACCACGTGGCCGAAACGCTCCTCGTACTTCGCGCCGATGAAGAGTTCGGTACCCTTGAGCATCTTCTGTACCATAACGCCTGTGGCATCCTGGATCTGCATCATACGGTCGAACTCGAGGGCGAGGTGTTCTGGTGTGCGGATATTGAGGGCTACACCTCCCACGTCGCTCTTATGGACAGGACCTACGACCTTGGCCACGACGGGGAATCCCACTTTCTGGGCAAAGGCCGTCAGTTCGTCCTTCGAGGTGGAGACCATCTCAGGCACGAGGGGGATACCTGCACAGGCAAGTATCTCGCGCACCGTATCAGGGGCGAGATAACCGCTCCTGAGTCCCTCGAACTTCAGACGGCTGGTCTCACGGAATATGATCTTGTTCAGACGGGGGATATCGATGCCGTAAAGCTGTACCTCAGGTGGTGCAGGCGGCGGCGTGTTCATGACCTGTGAGAGGGCTGTGGCCAGTGTCACCTCGTCGCTGAAGTTCACATGTCCCTTCTTGAGGAATTCCTCGACCTCAGGGCCAGCGGTGTGGAGACTGGGCAGCACGGGGAAGATGGGCTTCTTGCACTCACGGATCTTCTGGTCGAGCACATCGTAGGCCTCATAGAGCTGGGTGAGTCCTGGTGTGCCGTAGATGACGGCGATGGCGTCGATATGATCAAACTTGCTCTCGCAGTAGTCGATGACGGTGCCCAGCTGCTCAGGGGTACCCGTCGCCAGAAAGTCGATGGGGTTGGCCACTGAAGAGCCTGGGAAGAGTTTCGATTTCAACTCATCAGCCAAAGGACCTTCGATATGCGGCACGTTGAGTCCGCCCTTCGAGAGCGCATCCGTCAGCATGACACCAGGGCCACCCGCATGGGTGACGATAGCGAAGTTGCGACCCTTCAGCGGCGGCAGGGTGAAGATACAGCCTACAGTGGTGAGTTCCTCACGCGAGAAACAGCGCACGATACCCGCCTTACGGAAGAGAGCCTCGACTGCCGAGTCGCTCGAAGCGATGGCTCCTGTATGTGAGGAAGCCGCCCGCGAGCCACTCTCACTCGATCCAGCCTTGATGGCCGCAATGCGACAACCCTTGCGAATCAGGTTGCAGGCGTGGAAGAGCAGTTTGTCGGGGTTGGAGATGTTCTCGATGTAGAGCAGCTTCACCTTCGAGTCGGTCTCAGGGTCGAAGTGCTCGTCCATATACATCAGCACATCCTCGATGCCAATCTGCTTGCCGTTGCCGATGCTCCAGACAGAGTTGAACTGGAGTCCCTTGATGACGGCACTCTCGAGGATGAAGACCGCTGTGGCACCTGAACCACTGACGAAGTCGACGCCCTGGGGATTGAGCTGGGGAATGGGCAGGGTGAACACACTATGGTGGTTGCGATTGAGCAATCCGATGCAGTTAGGACCAATCAAGGCTGCTCCGAACTTCTCACAGGTGTCGAGGATACGCTGTTCGAGCGCTGCTCCCTCCTTCGTCTCCTCACCGAATCCGGCAGAGATGATGACAAAGGCGCGCACCCCTTTCTCAGCACAGAGGAAATCGACGTAGTCAGGGCAGTACTTAGCTGCCACCACGAGTACGGCGAGATCCGTCTGGGGGATATCCTTCACGTCGTGGACGGCCTTGATGCCCTGTACCTCGTCTTCCTTGGGATTCACGATATACAGGGGACCATTGAAGCCTCCACTGATAATATTGCGCACAATGGAACCTCCTGGTTTGTGCACATTGTTAGAGCCGCCAACGACGACGATGCTCTTAGGTTTTAGTAGTTGTTGGTTAATCATGGATGCAAAGATAATATAATAAATTATAATTTCCAAAGGTTTTTCAGGAAAAAATGCTACCTTTGCCAAATAAAACCATTTAAGTGGGTAAATAATGAAAAAAAGTATCACCTTATTGTTCGCATTAATGATGCCATTGTTTATTTTCGGACAGTCGTACTCTTCCCTTTGGAAGAAGGTGGCAGAGGCTCAGGAGAAGGATCTGCCAAAGACTCAGTGCGAGGTTTTGCAGCAGATAGTGAAGAAGGCTGAGAAGGACAAGAACTACGGACAGCTGATGAAGGCTGAGCTGCAGGGTGCCCAGGTGATGGCCGAGATCTCGCCCGACTCACTGAAACCTGCCATAGAACACATTATCGGGCGCTGGAAGGCTGCCGACGATGTGGTGCTCAAGACGGTTTACCAGACCGTGCTCTATCGCGTCGTACAGTCGAACCGCATGCAGGAGCTCGAGGTGGAGGCCCCAGAACTGACGCCTGAACTCTGTGAACAGTTGGCACAGGTGAAGGACAAGGCCTACGAACCCTTTGTCATCAAGGGTGTCGATGCCGCTATCTTCGACAACGACCTGTTGAGTGTGGTGGGCTATGAACTCGATCGCGACTTCAAGAATATCCATGCTTATTATGATAAGGTGGGCAACCGCAGGGCAGCCTGTATCACCGCCTGTCAGGTCTACGAATATGCCAGCTCTGAAGAACTCGACTCTGTCATCAAGGTCTACGAGGACCTGCCCGAGGCTGGAGAACTGGCGATGCTGAGATACAATAAGATTCCCTATACTGATAAGGGTGCACGTCTGGCTTATATCCACGAGGCCATTGGCAAGTGGGGTGGGTGGAAACGCATGAAATATTCTTTTGAGAACGAGGAGCAACGACTCACCAATCCCCAGTACAGTGCCGCCTACGAACAGCAGCGGGTGACTCCCCAGCAGTCGCAGGAGGTGAAACTGACAGAACTCCGTAACATCGGATCGCTGACCATGCGGGTGTATCGCACCACGCTTGACGGTGACTTCCGTGATTCGCCCAACTATCCTAAAGGCTATGCGGCAGTGAAACCCCATCTGAGGGAAGTGGTCAGCGAGCAGACCCATACCTACACAGGCAAACAGACATACGAAATCTTTGAGGACACGATGACGCTCGAAGGACTGCCTGTGGGCATCTACATGGTGGAGTTCGAGACGGATAGACAGACAGGCTTCTCGCGTAGTCTGTTACATGTGACGGATGTGTTTACCATCGCTGAGCCACAGCCAGGCAGCGAGCGTATGCGTTATGTGGTGGTCAGTGCCACGACAGGACAGCCCATCGCTGGTGCCCATCTGCGCATCAGGTCGTACTATACCTATAAGGATTATAAGGAATTCCAGGTGACGACCGACGCGAAGGGCGAGTATATCTTCGAGACCGAAAAACACTCGAATCGTCTTGAGGCCTGGGCCTATACCGATACGGACAATGCCTGTGAGCCACTGAACGATAACACACGCTATGGCTCGCCCAATCACCCTGACGACGGTACACGTATCTGTATCTATACCGATCGCGCCATCTATCGTCCAGGACAGAAGGTCTTTGCCTCGGCACTTCTTTATCAGGTGACGGATGGTAAGGATCATCAGGTGGTCGACGGCCGCAACGTACACTTCATTCTGCGCGATGCCAACGGTAAGGTGACGGCTGAGGAAAATGTCAAGAGCGATGCATACGGAGTGGCTGCCACAGAGTTTACCCTGCCTGAATCAGGACTGACGGGTGTGTTCACCATCGTGGTGGATGGTCAGCGTCACCATTTCCGTGTGGAGGAATACAAACGCCCCACCTTCCGCGTCGAGTTCCCAGAGGTGAAGCAGGCCTATGCGGCAGGCGACACGCTGACGGTGAAGGGTGAGGCCATGAGTTTCGCAGGGGTGCCTGTACAGGGTGCCAAGGTCAGCTATAAGGTTGTGCGTCGCACAGCCTTCTGGTGGTGGTCCTACAGCCGTTACTGGAACATGGAATCGCTGAATTACCGTAGTGATGGCGTCGAAGTCTTCAATGGAGAGGCCATGACGGGCGATGATGGACAGTTTGACGTCACCATACCCTTCGAGATGCCTGAGACCAGCCATCCGATGTTCTATCACTTTGAGGTGTCTGCCGATGTGACGGATGCCGCAGGAGAGACGCATAACGGACGCCTTTCGTTGCCGTTGGGTAACCGTAAGCAGGCACTGAGTGTCGAACTCGCAGAGAAACTGTTGCTCGACGATAAGCCTACGGCCACCTTCCATCTGATGAATGCCGCAGGCAAGAATCTCGACGCCGAGGTGCGCTACCGTATCGATGACGGCAAATGGCTCACGACCAAAACTGACACAAAGAGATCTCTCACCACTGACCTCTCACCTCTCACCTCTGGCAAGCATACCCTTGAGGGCATTTGCGAGGGTGATACGATTAAGCGAGAGTTCGTGGTCTTCGCACTCGATGATACCACTCCAGCCACAGAGACAGATGACTGGTTCTATCAGTCAGCCTCCGACTTCCCACGCGATGGTGGTCCTGTGACCATCCAGGTGGGCTCGTCGGCAAAAGATGTCCATATCGTCTATAGCATCTTCGCTGGTGATCAGGTGATCCAGCGTGGTACGGCAGATAAGAGCAACGAACTGTTGAACCTGAAGCTGACCTACGAAGAACGCTACGGCAACGGATTGCTGCTTAACTTCGCATGGGTGAAGAACGGTATTTGCTATACCCATACGGCCAGCATCCGTCGTCCTTTGCCAGATAAGCACCTGACCCTGCAATGGGCCACCTTCCGCGATCGTCTGAAGCCAGGACAACAGGAGGAGTGGACCCTCACGGTGTGCGATCCTGAGGGCAAGCCTGTCGATGCCCAGTTGATGGCCACGCTCTATGACCAGAGCCTCGATATGATCGTGCCCCACCAGTGGAGTCTTGTGCCCTACGTCTATCTGCCTTTGCCCCACAACAACTGGCGATACCTCAGCAACCATCGTCTGAGAGCCTCAGGCTCTGCGAGCTGGGCGTCACTCAGCGTCAAGGAACTTGTGTTCAGCTGTTTCGACCATAGCGTCTATCCCTCTTCTTACTATCGTGTCTTCCGTGGTTTCGGACGTGGCGCAGTGATGGCTGGCAAGGCCTTGAGTCGTGCCGTCGCAGATGATATGATGGTGATGGATGAGGCGCCCATGATGATGAATCAGGAGGTGATGATGTCGAAAGCCGCTGTTGCCAACGATGCCGATGAGACTGCTGGCGAGGACATGGGAGCGCCCAATGAAGAACAGGGCGCAGAGGAGGTACAGGTGCGCGAGAATCTCAACGAGACCGCCTTCTTCTATCCCCAACTGACGACCAATGAAGAGGGTGTGGTAGCCCTGAAATTCACGTTGCCTGAGAGTCTGACGACTTGGCATTTCATGGGATTGGCTCATACGCGCGATATGTATTATGGTAGTATCGAGGGCACCACCATCGCCCAGAAGGATGTGATGATACAGCCCAATGTGCCGCGTTTCCTGCGCGAGGGTGACAAGGGTACCATCTCAGCCCGTATCTTCAATACCGCAGAAAAGACCCTCACAGGTCAGGCCCGTCTGAAGCTGATCAATCCTGAGACGGATGCCGTCGTCTTCGAGCAGTCGCAACCCGTCACCTTGAAGGCTGGTGGCACCGCAGCAGTCAGCTTCAATGTCGAGTCTTCAATGTTTAATGTTCCATGTTCAATGTTGATCTGTCAGATGACCGTCAGTGGCAAGGGCTTCTCTGATGGCGAGCAGCATTATCTGCCCATCCTGCCCAGTACGGAGCGTGTCACAGTGACGGTGCCTCTCACGTATCACCAGCCTGGCACACAGACTGTCGATTTGCAGAACCTCATACCTGCCGATGCCAAGAACGGCAAACTCGTCTTCGAATATACCAACCAGCCTGCATGGCTCATGGTACAGGCGCTGCCTACGGTGGGTACACCCTGCGACGACAACGCCATCTCACAGGCTGCCTCCTATTATGCCAACTCGCTGGGTCGATATATCCTCGCCCAGAATCCACAGGCTAAGACCGCCTTCGAACTCTGGAAACAGGAGGCCGATCAGAACTCGCTGACCAGTGCGCTTGCGAAGAACCAGGAGCTGAAAGACCTTGTGCTCAACGAAACGCCTTGGGTGATGGATGCAGAGCGCGAGACAGAACAGAAGCAGCGTATGGGAGACTTCTTCGACGAGAACCTCATGCAGCGTCGTCTCGACGATGCTGTCACGAAGCTCAACCGTCTGCAGCGTGCCGATGGCTCATGGTCATGGTGGCCCGAGATGCCTGGCTCGTTCTATATGACGGTGGCTGTCAGTGAGATGTTCGTCCGTCTCAATGCGATGGCAGGTGAGCAGCCTGAGATCCGTAGCATGCTCACGAGCGCTTTCGGCTTTATGGGAGAGGAAATTGTCGAAGAGGTGAAGGAGATGAAGCGTCAGGCGAAGGAATACGGTCACGAACCCACCTTCCCCAGTTTCAAGGCCCTGGAGTGGCTCTATCTCTGTACCCTCGACGGGCGTGAGCTTCCTGGTGATGTGCAGGAGGCCAACAAGTACCTCTTGAAGTTACTCAAGAAAGAGATTAAGAATCAGAGCATCTACGAGAAGGCCCTCACGGCCGTCATTCTCTCGACACCAGACCCCAAGCGTGCCCTCGAGTACGCCCAGTCGCTGAAGGAGTACACCGTCTATCGTGAGGATATGGGTCGCTATTACGACACCCCACGTGCCGGCTACAGCTGGTATGACTATAAGATACCTACGCAGACGGTGGCCATCGAGGCTTTGCAGCGTCTGACACCTGACGACCAGCAGACCATCGAGGAGATGCAGCGCTGGCTGCTTCAGGAGAAGCGCACACAGGCTTGGGATACGCCAATCAACAGCGTCAATGCCGTCTATGCCTTCCTGCAAGGTGCCAATCGCCTGCGTCTCGATGCCGAGAGTGCTGCCGTGAAGGTTGACGGCAATCCCCTCGAACTGCCTAAGGCTACTGCCGGACTGGGCTATATCAAGACCCCTGTCTCTCCAGAGAGCAAGGAGATGGCCATCGAGAAGACCTCTGAGGGCACTTCCTGGGGTGCCATTTATGCACAGTTCACCCAGGCCACCAAGAACATCTACGATACCAGCAGTGGTATTGCCGTTAAGCGGTCAGTGCTTCTCGCCAACGGCGAGAAACCTGCGACGCTTAAAGTCGGCGATCGTATCCGTATCCGTATCACCATCACTGCAGATCGTGACTACGACTTCGTACAGGTGCTCGAGAAACGTGCTGCCTGCATGGAACCAGTCCGTCAGCTGAGCGGCTGGCACGACGGCTCCTACTGTACACCGAAGGACTACTCGACGAACTACTACTTCGACTTCTTGTCGAAGGGTGAGCATGTCATCGAGAACGAATATTATATCGACCGCTCAGGAACCTACGAGACGGGTAGCTGTGTCGTAGAGTGTGCCTATGCGCCAGAGTTCCGTGCTGTCACAAAATCAGAAACGATAGATGTAAAGTAATAATGTAAAAATGCGATAAATAATATGAGAACAGTATTGTTTTTACCCTTTTTCCTCTTTTCCTGCTTACCCTTAAATGCCCAGCGCATCGTCGTCACCAACACGACTATCGACTGCGGACGTGTGGGCTATGAGCAGCCCGTCACCGCTACGTATGAACTCCGAAACAAAGGCAAGCGCCGCCTCGTCATCGAGAGCGTCAGGACTGACTGCGGCTGTACGGCCGTTGATTTCCCCAAGGAGGTTCCTGCAGGTGACAATTTTACCATCAAGATGACCTACGATGCTCGTCAGCTGGGCCATTTCCACAAGATGGCAGCCATCAAGAGCAACGCCTCAGAGCAACCCCTCTACCTGACCATGAAGGGCGTGGTACTCGCCGAGGTGCTCGACTATGCAGGCAACTATCCGTTGTCGATGGGTACCATGCTGCTCGATAAGAATGAACTCGAGTTCGACGACGTGAACAAAGGCGATGAGGTCATCCAGGAGATTCATGTCTACAACAACGGTACTGACGTGATGCAGCCCAACCTGATGCACCTGCCTCCTTATCTGACGGCACAGGTCGTGCCTGAGACCATCTCACCAGGACATGGTGCCACCATCACCGTCACCCTCCACTCTGAGAAGTTGCGCGACTACGGACTGACGCAGACCAATGTCTATCTGGGCAAGCACCTGGGTGATAAGGTCAATGCTGATATCGAGGTACCCGTCTCTGCCATCTTGCTGCCCGATCTCTCGGCTTTTGCCAATGTGAACAAGGAACAGGCACCACAGCTGCAGATGTCTACGACGGATATCGACTTCACCAGTTTCGACAATAAATCGAAGAAGACGGTCGATGTCACATTGCAGAACACAGGCCACTCTACGCTCGTCATCTCGTCGCTGCAGATGTTTACCAGCGGTCTGAAGGTGACCCTCGGATCGCGCGAGATCAATCCTGGGCAGTCTACCACGTTGAAGATTACGGGTATAGCCTCTGATCTCAAGAACGTGCGCAAACGTCCTCGTATCCTCATGATTACCAACGATCCCGATCACTCGAAAGTTGTCATCAACATCAAGTTAAAATAATGTTTAATGTTCAATGTTAAATGTTTAATCTTTAATGTATCATGGACCATCCTGAGAACAGTTCAGAATATGCAGGCTTGCAGGTGAATAGTGGGGTGGAGCAGCCCTCCATCATCAACCCCTATCTGAAGCGCAATCGCATCCGTCGTCGTGAGCTTACGGCTGCCGACATGGTAGAAGGCATCCTCAAGGGCGATGTCACCATCCTCTCGCAGGCAGTGACCCTCATCGAGAGTGTCAACCCCGATCATCAGGCTAAGGCGCAGGAAGTGATCAATAAGTGTCTGCCCTATAGTGGCAACTCCGTGCGTGTGGGCATCAGTGGTGTGCCAGGCGCTGGCAAGTCCACCTCTATCGATGAGTTCGGCATCCACGTGCTGAAGGAGAAGGGCGGACGCTTGGCCGTTCTCGCCATCGATCCCTCGAGCGAGCGCACCAAGGGTTCTATCCTCGGCGACAAGACGCGTATGGAGAAACTGGCGCAGCACCCTGACTCCTTCATTCGACCCAGCCCGTCGGCAGGTTCCCTGGGTGGTGTGGCTCGAAAGACTCGCGAGACCATTATCCTCTGTGAGGCAGCTGGCTTCGACAAGATATTCGTCGAGACGGTGGGTGTCGGACAGAGTGAGACGGCTTGCCACTCGATGGTCGACTTCTTCCTCCTCATCCAGGTAGCAGGCACAGGCGACGAGCTGCAGGGTATCAAACGAGGCATCATGGAGATCTCCGATGGCATCGTTATCAACAAGTGCGATGGCGATAATGTCGACAAGTGCCACATGGCAGCTACCAACTTCCGCAACGCCCTCCACTTCTTCCCCATGCCTGAGAGCGGGTGGACACCCAAGGTGCTCTGCTACAGCGGCTTCTATGGTACAGGCGTCAAGGAGGTGTGGGACATGATCTACGAGTATGTCGACTTCGTGAAGGCTAATGGCTACTTCGACTACCGTCGCAACGAACAGTCAAAATACTGGATGTACGAGAGTATCAACGAGCACCTGCGGCTGAATTTCTACAATAATCCAGCCATCAAGGCGCAGCTCTCTGCCGCAGAACGCACCGTCCTCGCCGGCCAGAAGACCTCTTTCGTCGCAGCCCAGGATCTCCTCGACGAATACTTCGCCCTCCTCAAAAAATAATCTTCAATCTTCAATTTTCAATCTTCAATGTTACAAATCGAAATCGATAATAACAGCGGCTTCTGCTTCGGCGTGACTACCGCCATTAAGAAAGCCGAGGAAGAACTGGCACAGGGTCGCCCCCTCTACTGCCTGGGTGATATTGTTCACAATGGTATGGAGTGCGACCGTCTGCGCGAGATGGGACTGATCACCATCAACCACGACGAGATGCGCGAGCTCCACGATGTGAAGGTTCTGCTGCGCGCCCATGGTGAGCCCCCTGAGACCTACGAACTCGCCCGTCGTAACAACATCGAGATCATCGATGCCACCTGTCCTGTGGTACTCCAGCTCCAGAAACGTATCAAAGAAAAATTCTTAGAGGGGCAGGGTGGGGTGACCCCTCAGATTGTGATCTTCGGCAAGAAAGGCCATGCCGAGGTGCTGGGACTCGTAGGCCAGACACAATCTACCGCCATCGTCATCGAGAGCTTCGACGAAGTAAAGAAACTCGACTTCTCTCGCGACATCTACCTCTATTCACAGACCACGAAGTCACTCGACGAGTTCCACCGCATCATCGACTATATCCAGTCGCACATGGCATCTGGTGCCACGTTTAAGAGTTTCGACACCATCTGTCGCTCCGTAGCCAACCGCATGCCTAACATTTCGCAGTTTGCCGCGAAGCACGATCTGATTCTCTTTGTCTGCGGACGCAAGAGCTCGAATGGCAAGGTGCTATACAACGAGTGTCTGCGTGTGAATCCAAACACCCACCTCGTGGAAGATCCTCAGGAGATCCAGAAAGAATGGCTCGAGGGCATCCAGACAGTAGGCATTTGTGGAGCCACCTCCACTCCCCGCTGGCTCATGGAGCAATGCAGCGAGGCCATCCAGCTGATGAAATGAAAAGAATAATCCCCTGCCATGGCAGGGGATTATTGTGTATTTATTTGGTTATGACCTTTCCTGAGACAGGGTAGTTGTACCAGTCTTGAGCGTCCTTGTTGGTGACGTCCTTAGCCCATTCTGCGAATTTGGGATAGGCCACGGTAATCTTGGTGGTCTCTGTGGGCCAGCTCCACTTGCCAGGGATACAGATGCCGTGGGGATCCTGACCCTTGGTGGCGATACTGATATAATAGAAGTCGCTTTCGTAGACACCTTGCTGGTCTTCCTTGACTTTAGCTCCCAAGACGAATGAACAGGTCTGGAAGTCGAAGCCTGAGGGTTTGTCAACGGTAATGGTGACGGGTGCTGCTGAGGTGCAAAGGTATGACATTTTTCCCAAAATGCCAAATGTTTTGTGAAAAAATGCGAAATCGTCGGATTCTATCGTAACAAAATAGTCCCCAACCGATAAGTTGTGGACTATTGTCTGAAGTTTAGAACTTGTAGTCGAGTCCTACGCCAATCACGTGGTTCGTGCGGCTGTAGGTTTCTGTACCGTAGGAAGTCGGTTTCTTGTAGTCGGTGTAGAGTGTGGTGAAGTAGCTGGCGTTCAAGCGCAGCTTCTCATTGATGTTCCAAGCACCACCAAGGCCGACGCTGTAACTGTCGCATGCAAACGAGGTGTTCTGCTGGTAACCGTCAGAGAGGCCGTAGTCTGTACGCTGTCCACCACAGCTGACGGTGAACTTCTTGTTGATGTCCCACTCGATACCTGCGAGGATCTCGTGGGTGCCGTGGGTAAGTTCATTCTGGCGGTCGTTGGCCATCTTGGCGTTCTTATCGTCGAAGAAATGGTATTCCAAAGCGGCACGCAGATTCTTCGTAAACTCATAGCCTGCAGCGATGCTGAGCAGGGCGGGCATATCGTAGCGTGTCTTCACACCGTCCTCGTATGGCGCGGTATAAGCGCTGAAGCCGCCGCTCATCTTCTGCTGGATGCCTTGTCCGATAGCCTGAGCCTGAGCAGCCGTGATGGCGCCTGCTACCACTAATTGTGTCAACGGCTCTGTTACCAGCTTGGTTGTGTTTAAGTCGGCGCTCAGACTGTTTGTCTCGTTCTTGGTCTCAATCTTCGTGCGGAACTCATAGCGGGCGGTCAGTGTGAAGGGACCCTTGTGGAATGCCACGCTAACAAGCGGTGTGAATCCCCAACCCTTCTGGTCGACGTCCAGCGACAGGTTGGCAAGTTCGCCCATGGTGGTCTGAGCTGCCTTGACGTGGCCGCGATAGTAGCCGTCGTAGTAGTTGGCACGGATGCCGACAGCAGCTGAAAGACAGTCGATAATCTTATAGGTAAAGTTCAGCTGGCCACCATAGATGTACTGCTTTCCCTTCATCTCTGCATCGTACTGGTCGGGGGTGACGACAGGTGTAGCTCCACCTGTTGTCTCGGCCAGTCCTTGTGTGAGTGTGGTGATGGTGCCACCCAGCAAGGCATTGAACATGGGCACGCCCTCATTGTATTCTACGAAGCCACCACTGCCCACAATGCCAATCATGGTCGAGAGCGCCCAGCGATCCTTCTTATACGAAGCAAACAGGGCAGGTACGATGGGGGCAGAGGCCTTACCTTCGTAAGTGTGACTACCAGCTGATGTGGTCAGCTCGATGTTGCGATACTGCCAAGGTTTCTGGAAGTTGAGCGAGAGTTGCCAGCCCTCATGTCCCCAGGCGAGACCAGCGGGATTCGAGTAAGCGGCATCGATTTCTGTAGTGGCGCCTCGCGCAAACATGCGGTCGAAGGCGATGTGATAGTTCGTGTTGGTCATCAATCCACCTGCCTGGACGCTGGTGGCGAAGGTCATGGCGCAGAGCGCCGTCAGGAATAATTTTCTCATCATTTATTCGATTCTAACAGTTTCAGGGTGCAAAGGTAGCAATAAAACTGCAGATAACCGAAAAAATGACGAGAAAAATGCGTAAAAGGGACAAAAACGTTACGTAGTGCGCTCTTTGAAGCGTTCTAACAGCCATTGTTTCTGCTCGGCAATGGTCATGTTCGAGTTGTCGAGCTCGATGGCATCATCGGCTTTTCGCAGGGGCGACACCTCACGATGAGAGTCCAGATAGTCGCGCTCCTCAACATTCTTCAGGATGTCGTCGAAGTCGGCAGGCATGCCCTTGGCCTTGAGTTCGTCGAAGCGTCGCTGGGCGCGCACCTGGGATGAGGCGGTGACGAAGATCTTCAGTTCGGCATCAGGGAAGACGGTGGTGCCGATGTCGCGTCCGTCCATCACCACTCCTTTGTCCTTGCCCATCTGCTGTTGCTGGGCCACCATGGCTGTGCGCACGAAGGCGATGGCAGCGATGGGACTGACATGGTTGGACACTTCGAGCGAGCGGATCTCCTTCTCCACGCACTCGTCGTTGAGATAGGTGTCAGGGCGCCCTGTCTCGGCATTGAACTTAAAGCTGATGCGGATATTCGGCATCTCGGCCTCGAGGGCGTCGGTATTGACGCTTCCGTCATCGTTGAACAAACCCTTGCGCAGGGCATAGAGGGTGACACTGCGGTACATCGCACCCGTGTCGACATAGACGTAGCCCACCTCGCGGGCCAGGTCCTTGGCCATCGTGCTCTTTCCGCACGAACTGTGGCCATCGATGGCAATCGTTATCTTTTTCATAATGCGTATGATATGTTTATCAGTAAGGATGAGGCGCTGACATGGTACTTGCCATAGCCTATCTGGAGTTTGAATCGCTCGAGCTGCAGACCTGCACCCAGCGACAGTCCGGCACCATGAGCCGAGCTGCCATCCGAGTCGCTGATCTTCATCTCGTAAGCCCTGCGGAAGTTATAGCCTGCAGCCAGGTAGACAATCTGTCCCAGCAACAGGTCGGCACCAAGGGCGATATGGCGCCCGAAGCTCTGATCCCACTCCGTCAGACGGCTCAGTGTGACATGGAAGCGCAGGGGCGCAGCCGTCAGACGTTTGCTGATGCCCACCTGCACGTCGAGGGGGATGCGCTCGAACTCGTCGTCGTAGGCCTTCACCTGTCCACCCAGGTTACGGGCGACGGCAGAGAGACTCCAGTAGCGCTCCTCGTCGTAGTAGTTCAGTCCGAGGTCGACGCCTACGGCCATCGAGTTGTAGCTAGCGATGTGCGAGGAGATGACCTTCGCCGTGATACCAGCGCTGAGGCTGTTGGTGAGGGCGTAGGCAAACGTTCCTCCCACTGCGATGTCTCGTGCTGAGAAGGTGCCCAGGTCTTCGTTGTTGCTGGTGGTCTGCTTCATCGTGCCGTAGTCCATATATTGGGCTGTCACGCCCCAGGTGCCACGGTCTCCGGCAGCTTTCACGAAGGCTGCACTGGCCGTCTTCGAACCCTGCATGTAGGTCATGTAGTTCAGGTTGATGGTCTTGTCGCTCACGCCGTTGATGAGTGAGGGGTTGTGGAAGATGAGGGTGGCATCATCGTCTGTGAGTGTGATGTTGTCGCCCCCCACGGCAGCCACATGCGCACTGACAGGCAGCCTCAGGAAGTTGTAGGCTGTCTGACTCTCCTGGGCACTCGAGGGTGTCCCAAAACAGTGCATCAGAATGGCAAAAAGGGCTTTTTTCATCACTTTTCCCTCAATTCGGCGCAAAATTACGAAATAATTCTTAATTTCAAGCACTTTTCACTTTTCACTTTTCACTTCTTCACTTCTTTTTCGTACCTTTGTGGTCACTTATAAGTAAATAACGTCGAAAAAGCGTTTTTATTATACAATGGAAGTCAAGAAGAGTCGGGAGGCTGATTTAGAGCAACGGCGCGTGCAAGGGTTCCTTTTGGGACTGATTGTAGTGCTCGCGGCTTGTTTCGTGGCCTTGGAGTGGAACAGTAGCGACAGCGGCTGGACATTCTTCGACGATGACGACGACCTCGATGCTGAGATGGAACTCTCGCCGTTGAAGCGTGATCCTGATCAGATACCCATGATGCTGCCTCAGGAGCAGAAGATCGAGAAGAAGCAGAGCGAAGAGCTGAATCTGGTTGAGAACGACGTCGAGCTGCCCCCTGATGCCCTGGAGCCTCAGGAGGTGGAGGAGCCTGAGAAGCTGGCAGAGGAGGAGAAACCCGAGGTGGTGGATATGTACGAAGAGCCCGTGGATTTCCGTGTGGTCGAGGATCTGCCTCAGTTCCCTGGTGGGGCTGCCGAGTTCATGAAATGGCTCACGAAGAACCTGAAGTACCCAGCCACGTCACAGCACCAGAAGGTGAAGGGTAAGGTGGTGGCACAGTTCATCGTCAATACCGACGGCAGCGTCTCTGATCTGGAAGTGGTGGAGCATCTCGATGCTGCCTGCGACCGTGAGGTGCTGCGTGTGCTCCGTATGATGCCCAAGTGGCAGGCTGGCGTGATGAATGCCAAGCCGTGTAGGACGAAAGTCTGCATTCCGATCGTGTTCAATATGTGACATTAAACGTTAAACGTTAAACATTAAAGATTAAACATTAAATCGTAAATCGTAAATTCGTAAATCGTAAATAACAATATGTACACATCTGATGAATTACTGAAGAAGGTAAACGAGGCGCTCGACTCGTTGGCGTACGATCGCACGCCTTTTACCCTGTATGAACCTATCAAGTACGTGCTCTCGATAGGAGGCAAGCGCGTGCGCCCTGTGCTGATGCTACTCGCCTATAATCTCTATCAGGACGATCCAGAGCGCATCATGACGCCTGCCATCGGCCTTGAGACCTACCACAACTTTACCCTGTTGCACGATGACCTGATGGATCATGCTGATATGCGTCGTGGTCATGAGACTGTCCATAAGAAGTGGGATGCCAATCAGGCCATCCTCTCAGGCGATACCATGCTGCTGCAGGCCTTCGAGCGTGTGCTCGACTGCGATACCGCCAAGTTGCAGCAGGTGTTCCGTACCTTCCTCGTGACTACCCTCGAGATTGGTGAGGGTCAGCAGCTCGACGTGGAGTTTGAGACCCGCAACGACGTGCGCGAGGAGGAGTATATCGAGATGATCCGCCTGAAGACGAGTGT
>JAEEGJ010009547.1_pt1 | contig 25872 bp, 19 predicted proteins | sample 8958761 | NCBI WGS metagenome assembly JAEEGJ01 (sample SAMN16246546, study PRJNA631951) | gut metagenome | biome: gut microbiome; feature: rumen; material: RS-attached | host: Bos | place: Iran: Karaj | collected 2018-10 | reverse complement strand
CTGTGTAACAGGAAGGTGTATAAGGTTCTTCAGAAGCTCAATGACGACAGCCCAGACAGGTCCTAATGCAAATGCTCCGATAAGTGCTGGAAGTTCGGCAAAGTCGAACTTTAAGAATACCGGCATGAACGGGAGCGGTATCTCCAGATACATAAGGAGAACAGCCATAGCGGTAAGGATCGCCGTAGCGGCAATTCGACGGATCATGATCTTGCGTGCAGCATTAGAATCCGCCTTAACGGTTAAATGAGTTTCAGACATAGAAAATACACTTCCTTTCTTCCGGACTTTACCGTCGGCCCCTGGAATCACACCGGGTCAACCTCACCGTAAATATTTATGAGGCTTGCGGGCTTACGTTGTCTGACGTTCACCGCCGGTCGGAGAATCACACTCCGCCTTGGACGCTTCAAATTATACTCACGTGGTAGGAATTGTAAAGGGTCAAAAACGGCCCGATTTGGCCCAAAAATTTTACTTTATCCCTGGATTTTTTACTTTATCCCTCAGTTTCGCAAAATCTATTGATTTATTCTTGCAATCTTTGTACTCTCGACGATATTAATACCGGGAGGTACAGACCCATGGGACAGGTAAAAGACAACTGAATGACTATGACGATGTTGCATAGAGCACGTCACAAAAATGATCTGGCAGTAAAGGAGAATAATATGAAAAAAACTATTGTATTGTTGTTTTCAATTGTAACCGTTATTGCGTGCATGACTTTGCCAGTGGTAGCTGCTTCTTATAAACTTACATACTCTTGGATGGATACTTATTACAGTGGCAGTTCCATGGTGGATAAAGGATATGCGGATTTTACCAGATCACCTAAAAAATCTGATCCAGGAAACAATCCTGAAACAGTAACCATGAAGACGTGGTTAGGCGGGAAAGACTCCCAAAAACGCGGAATGCGTACAATGACCACATTTATATTGATCAACAGCTGCTGCAACAGTTCTTATCCTGTTGATCACCAACATGTTAACCATGTAGGAGCAACCTGCGTAATCAAATAAAACCAGATTGTCCGGGGGACGGCAGTATTATTCTGCCGTCCTTTTACAGTTCATCCGGAGTTCATATTGGAAAAGAATATGCGTAGAAATAGAATTGGAATAGATATATTTCTTATAGTTTTTATTTATTTTGCAGTGCTGGTCGTCGGTTTTGTTTTCGCATGCACCGACGCTGAATATAACTATAACCAGCAGATAGCCAGAGGTTTTATAACCAAAGATGCGGTCTTCTTTGACCTGGATGATCTGTCTTACCGGACGGCATCTGTTTCTTTTACAGATGATGAAGATAACTATCCGGTCCGGCTAGATCCGATAGATGAATCATTCGTATTGAAAAACAAAACGCTCAATGATGGCCGTACAGCTGTGGAAACATTATTGATGTCAGGCAGCGGGAACTATCTGGCTTCACTGCACAATGGTTTGTTGAGAGGGGTAACTTACAAGGGTAAGATCATGCCTCCTCCGCTTGTTTCAGGGCGGTTTTTCACGGAAGAGGAATGTCTGTCTGACTATCCTTTTGCAGTCATCGGAAGAAAGTACAGGGATTCATTATTCTCCAGAAATGGTAAGCAATACTTTGAATACATGAACAGGGAATATGAGGTAATTGGCATTGCCGGATTAAGTGGAGATTCGCCAATCGATGAAGTGATCTTTGTTAATCTCGGAAGTCTTACACCTGAAGAACAGTTGAAAGGCATGTATTATATCGATTGCAGCAGTAATAACGGGGCTATTTATGATGAAATGTGCCTTAAATCACAGGGACTTTTCGGGTGCGGACTAAAGATCCGTTCAACACCCAGAGCTTTTATCGATATTGTTGCAGACGGTATGTATTTGAAGAACTACCTGAAGATCTTAATGGTTCTGCTCGGAGTGATCGCATTTATAAATGTTCTCATACAGTCGATCAGAAAGAAAATGGTAGAGATCGCAGTTATGAAGGTCCAGGGCATCAGGCTCGGAAAAGTAATAATCAGGACAACAAAGGCATTTGTTATTGCATTCCTTGCAGGAATTTCCGCGGGTCTGTTAGTAAACATCGGACTGGCGGTTTTTGGAGTCTTCTCTCTTCCTGTTAATTGGCTGATCAGATATTGCGCGGCAATGACTGGCGCAGGGATCTTAATGATGTTTGTCTGGATATTTGTGGTTTTCCTTGTTGAATGGAAGCTCGATCCAAAAGAGGTAATACAAAAGGTATGAGAGTAATAATCAACAATATCTTCAGATCGGTAAAGAATCATCCGAAGGCGAATTTGGTGATCCTCCTTAACATGATCTTATGTACAATGACCGTCTTTGTTCTGCTACAGAATTACTATTTTCTGAGGAATCATTTTGACAAGCATTATGGTTATGAGGTAGCCAGACACTACGGCCTCGAAATGAGCAATGACGAATACCGGGAAATGTTGTCAGATAAGCTGAATAAATCTCCTATGTATTATGTCGGTCAAGAGGTAAACAAGGAGATAGAGAGCAATCCCCATTTGATGCTCTATCAGGCTGGCGAAATAGCGGTTCCGATGTGGCTTGTTGAAGACAGATTGAAACTTGAAGACTATAAACAAATAGATGATGGCATGAAGGAAGCGTTTTTAAGGTCTGGAGAATCCTTTAATGAGGATTATTACACATACATATATTTCATGAATGTGCCTGTAAATGCTGAAAAGGTATTTAATCTGACTCTAAAGGAAGGGCGTTTCTTTAATGAAGATGATAAAAAGGCATTTGATCCTGATGTTCCTTTCCCGGTAATTTTAGGAAACGATTTTGCTGCTACATTTAAGCTTGGCGATACGATTGATCTGAAGGGTGATAAAGGTGTAGTAGTAGGTATTCTGGAAGATAATATGTACATGAGCCTCTGGGGATACGTAAAGTATCTGGATGACAAGATACTTACTGTGCATCCGTTAGTGCCCAGAGATTTCAGTATGAGCATGGAAGACTATTACACTTTGTATGAAGAGTTAGATCAGGTCTATTGTGATGATCCCACTATGGATGTCCAGAAAGAAATCAACAGGATCACTGCAGCACACGGCTATTACACATATGAGACAAATCCTATTGACGGCATCGAGATAAGCGAGACCAAAGATGTATCCTCCAAAAACGTGGCGCTCATAGGAGTTCTGGCACTAATCGCATGCATCATATGCACTTGTTCATTAAGTTCAGTACTGTATAACCGCACCGTTCAGGACAGGTCTGTGTTCTGCATTTACATGTGCTGCGGAATCCCGCTCTGGAAGATAAATCTGTCTTTGATCATCGAGATGCTCGTATTCCTCGGTGTCTCATTTTTCCCGACATATGCTTTGTCGATAATGGAATACGAGAAGCTGCTGGTGCCTGCATGGCAGATACTGGCGTTCTCGGGAATCATCGTTCTGGTATCGCTGATACCGGTATTTAAGATCAACAGGGAAAACAATCTGGATATGCTGATCCGCGATAAGATCGTCTGATAAGGAGATAAGGAAATGCCATTAGTTGAATTTAAGAAGATTTGCAAGAGTTTTAAGACCGGTGACAAGGAAACGGTTATATGTGATAATTACGATCTTGCGGTCGAAAAAGGCGAACTTGTCGCCATAATGGGAAAGAGCGGTTGCGGAAAGACCACGATCCTCAACATGATTGCCGGAATCGAACCTATAGACAGCGGTGAATATATTTTCGACGGTGTTCCGGTAAAGATCAGGACTGCTTCAGACGGCGTTAAGTTCAGGCGCAATAAGATAGGAATAATACTCCAGCATTTCGCGCTTATAAACGATTACAACGTTTATGAGAATGTTGAACTGGGGCTTTGGGAATCAGGACTTGGCGAAAAGGAGATCCGCCACCGTACGCATGAGATGCTCGAATCGCTTGGCATTGCAGATCTCAGGGACAAATACCCCAATAAGCTCTCAGGCGGCGAGAAGCAGAGGGTCGCAATAGGAAGGGCATTGGTCTGCAAACCGGCCCTGCTCCTGGCCGACGAACCGACGGGAGCTCTGGATGCCGAGACGGAAGCGGAGATCGTGGCGCTTATTAAGAAACTTAATAATGAAACCAATACTACAATGATCATTGTCACACACGACAGGGAAGTGGCCGACAACTGCAGCAGGATAATCACTCTGGATAAGCATTGATGCCTGTCTTATAATCCCTTGGTGATAATAGTGCTATAATGTGTTACTAAAGCACAACTATAAAAGACAGAGATTGTCTTGTCGGAGGGATTATGAAAGTTGAAAAACTCGTTGAGATAATAGGTTCTGATTTTTATTCCGGTGTTCCGGACAGTCAGCTCAAGGCTCTTTGCAATTATCTGATGGCTACATACGGAATAGATCCGAAGCATCATGTTATCGCAGCAAACGAAGGCAACTGCACGGCTCTTGCCGCCGGCTATCATCTCGCTACGGGCAAGGTTCCGGTTGTTTATATGCAGAACTCCGGCGAAGGCAACATCATCAATCCCGTCGCATCACTTCTGAACGACAAAGTCTATGCTATCCCTATGGTATTTATCGTAGGCTGGAGAGGTGAGCCCGGCATTCACGACGAGCCCCAGCACATCTACCAGGGCGAGGTCACAGTTAAGCTCCTGGACGATATGAATATTGCTTCATTCGTCATCGGCAAGGAGACCACAGATGAGGAAGTCGAAGCCAAGATGGCAGAGTTCAGGGAGATCCTCGCAAAGGGCAAGGACGTTGCATTCGTTATCAGAAAGGGTGCGCTCTCTTTTGACGGCAAGGTCGAATATAAGAATGACAACAAGATGATCCGTGAAGAGATCATCCAGCACATAGTCAAGGCTTCCGGCGAAGATCCGATCGTTTCAACCACAGGTAAGGCTTCAAGAGAACTTTTCGAGACACGTGTTGCAAACGGACAGTCCCACAAGTACGATTTCCTCACTGTAGGTTCTATGGGACACTCTTCATCCATCGCTTTGGGAGTTGCAATCAACAAGCCTGATATGCGCATCTGGTGCATTGACGGTGACGGTGCAGTCCTCATGCACATGGGCTCCATGGCTGTACTTGGTGCAAACAAGCCCAATAATCTCATTCATGTGGTAATCAATAACAGCGCTCACGAGACAGTAGGCGGAATGCCGACTGTAGCAGGATCCATTGATCTCGTAGCTATCGCAAAGGCCTGCGGCTATCCCACTGCAGTATGCGTCGATACTTTCGAGGACCTGGACAGAGAGCTCGAAGCTGCTAAATCAAGAAATGAATTAAGCCTCATTGAAGTTAAATGTTCCATCGGTGCCAGAGACGATCTCGGAAGACCGACTACAACGGCATTAGAGAACAAAGAGAACTTCATGGATTATATTAAATAATCAGAAATAATATTTGTGGTCAGTGCCTGTGTAGATGCCCTCAAGGGGATCTGCATATGGCTTCTGCATTAATGCGCTCAGAACATAATCCATCATCTGGAGCTGTTCTTCGGATGCGTAATAACCTCTTCCGTTAATGGATACGTTATAGACATCCGGTGAGTTCGTCTCCTTGGGAAGGATCCTTATCTCCATGTTGTGGGAGATGATCAGGATCTCGACCAGATAGAGCGTGTAGTCATTGCCCTTGGGCGACTTCCAGCTGCCGAGACTCTTATATTCCTTGAAACTTACGGAGAAATCCGTGTTGTAGTAGCCGAGCCAGCGGAAAGTGGCATCGTAAGCCTTCATCTTGTAAGTGTCCTTCAGATAGAAGGTATCGATCCAGCTGCACTGGCAGTCCCTGGCGCCAAAGTCATAAACGGAGCCATCTTCAGGCTTTATCATCATCGAGATATCCGTCTGCGAACGGAACTTGATGTTGCGCCTCATGAAGGCATAAGGGCCGTTGCCGACCTCTCTGGAATCTGAGACAAAAGTAGGCTCAGCCGTGGTCTCAGTTGTGGCTTCAGGATCAGATGAGGTCTCGGATTCCTCCGGTTCATCGTCCTCAGTATCCGATGGTTCCTCTGATGACTGGACGGAGGAAGCTATAGTTGATTCTGATCCTTCTACTTCAAAACTCCAGTCAGATGAATCCGGAAAAAGAGTGATCTCAGTCTCTGAACTCTCGGTTTTGCCGGATGAATATGTGTTTATCGACTGACATGCACAGAAAAGTACGCTTGATACGATCATCAAAGCGATAACATGTGTGAAATGATGGTTCCTTGTTCTACGAGCCATAAAAATACGCACCTATCCTTATTTTTCCCCAAGAGCATTATAACCCTTCCGGGCATTAAGTCCAGTTATATTAACTGATGGTCTTCCCGGAGGGCTTGTTGAAGAAGATCTTCCCGGCTTCAAAACCGAGAACGACCTGACCGTTCCTTACGAATGAGAATCTCGAGGAAGTCTTCTGCTCGTTGCTCCTTACGACCAGCTTGTCGAAGGTGCCCTCTTCGCCTGATCTCGCAAGGTAATCCAGGGCTTCATTGCCGCATTCGGGCGGCAGCGTGAACACCAGATTGTCGCAAAGGCCGGCACGGAGGAGCCAGGGCTGGACGGACAAGGACAGCGGCGGATAAGCATCAGGGAACAGGGAGTGACGCTTTAATGTGAGCTTATACCTGTTGCTCTTAAGCTTCTTTACGCCGACAGTATAGTAAGCAGGGAACGGAGGTCCCGAGAAGTCATCGAAAACATCATTAACGTCATCAAGACCTAACTGCTGCCAGCCGGTATTGATCTTAACGGGATCGTCCTTAGTAAACTCGTTGATCGTCTTATCGATCTCGGTCTGGATGCTCTTGGAAAACTCCAGATCGGTATAGACCTTATTATTCTGATACCTTACAAATGACGCATATGTCGCCTCAAGGAGGAGCTTAAGCCTCTTGACCTTCTGGTCAGGGAAGAACTTCAGCGCCCTCGCGATCCTGATGGCACTCTCCGGAAGATTGCTGTTATAGTCGCCGGATTCAAATCTGATCCTGGCATCGTGATATACCTGAAGGTATGTGTTGTAGGCGAGGATGGGATCAGGGTTACCTGCATCGCCCATGAGGAGCATGTCTGCAAACTTGAGCTTGGCCTCGGAGATGCCGTAATTGGATGCTATGGCAAAGTAAGCAAAGGCCTTATCGAAGTCAGGCTTGCCCGTGAGCTTGCCGTCGTAGTAGATGAAGCCCAGTGTATTCGCGGCATAGCCGAATCCGAATTCCTTAAGTAGGATCGTAAGGAGATTTACCGCCTCAGCGTAGTCGCAGGGGAAAGCGGCATTGCCGCCGTTACATGCGAATGCCTTTATCTTAAGAGCCTCGAAAACATGCTGCTTGCAAAGGATATTCGTGAAATCAACGAAGTGGTTGATGACGTCTTCCCTCGCATCTGACAGAAGCAGGCTGTTATCCCAGTGATTGAGGAAGGTGATCATCTGATCCTTCGTATATGTGCGCTCTTCGGGCGGGAGGTCCTTATTCTCCTCGTAGTTCTCGATCATATTGATGAGGGCAGGAAGACCAAGCACCTCGGAGGCATTGCCCTTAGGGAAACCGCCGTTCTCATCGAAATTATCGGCGATCTTGGCGATCTTCAAGAGGATCGTTACTATCATGTCCTCGTCTGTCTCGGGAAGAGGAGGCAGGGGAAGATCCATAATGTTGTCCGGGTCAGGTCCCAAAAGCTCATCGAGACAGAGGTCCTCATAGAAATACGTGGTGATGGGGCACCACCAGTCGAAGGCAAAGTCATCGAAAGAGAGCTTCTCATCCTCAAAATGGCAGAGCGCAGTCTTAAGATCCGACAAAAGCATCGGATATTCATTCTCACACTGTACGTCAAAGCCGTCGTCGGGATAAGCATCAAGGTCTGTGCCGCCGACGATCTCGATCCAGCCGATGTCATATCTGCAAAGATCGATCAGCTTGTCCTGTGTCATAAAGATGTAGGGTCTGCGTTTACTCATACAAATATTATAGACGCGCAGGGCGCCGTATTAAAGTCCTTGACAAGCCCGATAATGGGACAGAAGTCCGGGGATTACTCTACAGTAACGCTCTTTGCGAGGTTTCTGGGCTTATCGACGTCTAGTCCTCTTGCGCAGGATACATAGTAGCCCAAAAGCTGGAGCGGGACGACAGCAAGGGATGCCGCGAAGAGCTCGTTGATCTTCGGAACGTAGACTACGAAGTCTGCCGAATCCTCGATCGCATAGTTGCCGAAAGAGGTGAGAGCCATGAGATAAGCGCCTCTTGCCTTGGTCTCGACAAGGTTCGAGAGGGTCTTCTCATAAAGGCCGCTCTGTGTGAGTACACCGATAACGAATGTGCCTTCCTCGATAAGGCTTATAGTGCCGTGCTTTAATTCGCCTGCAGCGTAAGCTTCGCTGTGGATGTAGGAGATCTCCTTCATCTTGAGGCTTCCTTCAAGCGTGATCGCATAGTCGATGCCGCGGCCGATAAAGAAAATATCCTTCTGTGCGGCAAGCTTTGCAGCAAACCACTGGAGACGCTCCTTGTCCTCAAGGACCTTGTTGATCTTGCAGGGAATGGACATTACTTCTGATGTAAGCTCCTTTGCCTGCTCTTCTGTGATCGTGCCTTTCGCGAGTGCCAGCTTGATAGAAAGAACATAGCAGACAGCAAGCTGAGCGGAATATGCCTTTGTCGTAGCAACGGAGATCTCCGGACCTGCCAGTGTATAGAGGACATAGTCTGCCTCACGAGCGATCGAAGATCCGACAACGTTTACGATAGCAAGGGTCTTGATGCCGTTCTTCTTGGCGTCTCTTAAAGCTGCGAGGGAGTCAGCAGTCTCACCGGACTGGCTGATAATGATGCAGAGCGCGTTCTTGTTGAGAGGCATCGTTCTGTATCTGAATTCTGAAGCGAGCTCGCATCTTACAGGGATGCCCGCAAGCTGCTCGATGATGTACTGTGTGCAGCATCCTACGTGATAAGCGGAGCCGCAGGCAACGATATAGATCTGCTCAAAGCTCTTGAGATCCTCGTCTGTAAGGCTTGTAGCGGAGAGGTCGATCTTATAGGAATCGCCGTCGGGAACGATAACTGAATTAAGAGTATCCTGGACTGCCTTGGGCTGTTCGTGGATCTCCTTCATCATGAAGTGCTCGAAGCCGCCCTTTTCAGCTGAAGCTGCGTCCCAGTCGATCTCTGCGGGAGTCTTCTCGATCGTGTCTCCGTCAAGGTTATAGAAGGTGACACTGCCGGCCTCGAGGCATGCCATTTCGAGATCGTTGATGTAATAGACCGATCTGGTGTACTTGAGTATAGCGGGAACGTCGGATGCGAGGTAGGAAGCGTCCTTGTCGCAGCCGATGATCATGGGTGAATCCTTACGTGCCACGAAGATCTTGCCCGGGTGATCCTTGAACATTACTGCGAGAGCGTAAGAGCCTCTTACACGCACCATTGTCTTGGCGAGAGCCTCGATCGGGTCGTGTGTGTATTTCTTGTAGTAGTAATCGATAGTCTTTATAGCGACTTCGGTGTCTGTCTCGGAATAGAACTTGTAGCCCTTGCGGATCATCTTGTCGCGGAGTTCCTGGTAGTTCTCGATGATGCCGTTGTGAACGCCTACGACATTGTAGTCATCTACGATATGGGGGTGAGCGTTGTTCTCTGTGGGTTCGCCGTGGGTGGCCCATCTTGTGTGGCCGATACCGCATGTGCCCTTGAGTGCTGCACCGCCGTCAGTCTTCTCGGCAAGGACCTTAAGTCTGCCCTTTGCCTTTACGACCACCGGATTAGCTTCACCGTCTCTTATGGCAAGTCCAGCTGAGTCGTAACCTCTGTATTCAAGCTTGGCAAGACCGTCCAGGAGGATGGGAGCCGCCTTTTTCTTACCTGTATAACCGACTATTCCGCACATAGTGAAGTACTCCTTAATTATAATTTAAATATTGTATCACCTGGCATTTTCATGTTAAAAAACAATCTGGGTATAGTTACTATGCCTAATCGGTATGATTTGAGCTGCGAAAACTTTTCGTCATATGTCGAAAATAACTATTGATAATTGTCCCCGAACCATTTAAAGTAAGTTGGCTGTATATAAGGAGAGGTTATAACAGCCGGTTTTAATTCACTTTAAGGAAGGTGGAAGAGCATATGCTCGAACTGCAGAATATCAGCTTCCATGCGGATGACAAAGACATCCTCAAGGACATAAATCTCAAGATCGACGATAAATTCGTCGCGATAACAGGTCCTAACGGCAGCGGCAAATCAACGCTCCTTAAGATCATCATGGGAATCATCACCCCCACATCAGGAAGGATCATTTTCGACGGCCAGGACATTACTGATCTTCCGGTAAACGAGAGAGCAAATCTCGGCATGAGCTTTGCCTTCCAGCAGCCCGTAAGATTCAAGGGCCTTAAGGTCAAGGATCTCTTGAGCATCGCTGCAGGCAAGGATGTCAGCAAGGACTGCTCATATTTAAGATCCGTAGGTCTTTGCCCCAGGGATTATCTTAACCGCGAGATCAACGATACTCTCTCCGGCGGAGAAATGAAGAGGATCGAGATAGCAATGGCTGCCGCAAGAGGCGGTAAGCTCAGCCTTTTCGACGAGCCTGAGGCAGGCATCGACCTCTGGAGTTTCCAGAGCCTTATCGAGGTTTTCGAGAACCTGCGAAATATAACCAACGGCAACATCATCATTATCAGCCATCAGGAAAGGATCCTTGAGATCGCTGACAAGATCATCTATCTGAAGGACGGCACGGTCGACAGATACGACGATTCAGCAAAGATCATGGATGAACTTAACATGAGACGCAGAGGCGGATGCGACTGCGCTTACGGTCAGAAGGGGGTATCCTGCAATGGATGAACTCGAAAAGAGAATGCTTAAAGAAGTTGCAGAATTAGACAGCCTTCCGGTCGGCGCTTTCAATATCAGGAGCAACGGTGCGAGCGAGGCCAGAAATTCCACAGCCAATATCCAGATCGAATCCAGGGAATCCGGCGACGGCATCAACGTCTATTTCAAGGACGGCACCAAGAACGAGTCCTGCCACATCCCGGTAATCATCTCCAAGTCCGGCCACAAAGAGTGCGTCTATAACGACTTCTTCGTAGGTTCTGACTGTGACGTCGTAATCGTTGCAGGCTGCGGCATCAGCAACTGCGGCGGCCACGACAGCCAGCACGACGGCATCCATACTTTCCACATCGGAAAGAACTCCAAGGTCAAGTACATCGAGAAGCACTACGGCGAAGGCAACGGCACGGGCAAGAGATTCATGAATCCTACAACCGTCGTATATCTCGAAGAGGGTGCCACCATGGAAATGGATACATCCCAGATCGCCGGAATCAATGACACATACAGGATCACAAAGGCTGAGATCGGTGCAGACGCAACGCTCATCATGCACGACAAGATCCTTACGAACTTCGACCAGACAGCCAAGGCTGAGATCACAGTAGACCTCAACGGCGACGGCTCTGTCTGCGACATCGTAAGCCGTGGTGTTGCCAAGGGCGAATCCGAGCAGGACGTCATCATCGACATCTCCGGAAATGCCCAGTGCAAAGGCCATGCCGAGTGCGATTCCATCATCATGGACAAGGGCGTAATTGTCGCAACACCTAAGCTCAAGGCCACATGCGTTGACGCCTCCCTGATCCACGAGGCTGCAATCGGCAAGATCGCCGGCGAGCAGATCACGAAGCTCATGACTCTCGGCCTCAGCGAGCAGGAAGCAGAGCAGAAGATCATCGAAGGATTCCTGAGATAAGGTATTGTTAGTTTGTTTTTTAGGGCCGGCTCGAAAGGGCCGGCCTTTTTTGTAATCCATACTTGCGCGCGTGAATCACGGCAGTTTGCCAGGCCTGAGCCTGAGTTTTAGCCGGGATTTTAAATATGAACGGCGGAATGAACGGTACTGCCGCACGATTTGCCGTTCGTTTGGCCCAAAAATGCCGTTTTGAACGGCAGAATGAACGGTACCGCCGTATGATTTGCCGTTCGTTTTCGAACATCAGGCTAAACTCTAGGCGCCGCCTGGAATTCCGCCCGTAAAACACCCGAAAATACCCCAAACTCCAGGCAAAACTTCAGGCGCCTCCGAGAATTCCGCCCGTAAAACACCCGAAAATACCCCAAACTCCAGGCAAAACTTCAGGCGCCGCCTGGAATTCCGCCCGTAAAACACCCGAAAATACCCCAAACTCCAGGCTAAACTTCAGGCGCCGCCGAGAATTCCGCCCGTAAAACACGGATTTGGCGGGAACAATACACCACATCCGTCCAGCCACTAAACCAATACACCTCACCCCAGGAAAATCACTCAAAATACATGCGCGCAATTGAAGGTTTTACGCATATTTGCAGAAGGATTTGTGATAAAATTACTTTAACAAATTTTCCGGAGGAACTGCATATGGGACTTAATTTCCGCAAATCGATCTCTTTGGGTAAAGGCTTGAAGCTTAACTTAAGCAAATCAGGACCCAGCGTTTCATTTGGTAAGAGCGGATTCAGGCAGTCCGTAAACCTCAAGGGCCAGGCAAGGACCACGGTCGGAATTCCGGGAACAGGTATCTACTACACAAAGAATACCAACGTAAAGAATGTGGTAAGCGGACTGACCGGCAAGGTTCAGGATGCTAAGAATAAGAAGGCTGCCGGAAAGGCAGCAGCTGAGCCCAAGGCAGCTAAGGCTCCGAAGGGCACAAAGGCCGTTGGCGCGGCAGCAGGTGCAGCAGGAGTTGCAGCAGCCGCTTCCAAGCCCGCAGTTAATGAAGAACTCATCGCAGCATCCAAGGCAAGGGTCGAGGAATTTGCAGCAGGCATCGAAGCTCTTAAGTCGGTTCATAAGCAGTCTGACGGCTATATCGACTGGGAAGCGATCGCAAACGGTGCGGTATCGGGCCAGCTTAAGGAGCTCCAGCCTTTTGCACAGAGCGTTCTTGCAGGCGATATCGATGCATATTTTAAGGTTATTGCAGAGGTCGGACCTTTCGATGATCTCCTCGAATACGGAAGCGGATTTGAAGTTGGAACTGACGATCCGAACACAATGGAGATCGAATTCCAGGTTAAGTCCGGCGATATCATCCCGACACAGTATCCTGACATGAAGGCTTCTGGCGAGATCGTCATGAAGGATTTCACGAAGTCTGCTTACTATGAACTCGTTCAGGATTATGTATCGAGCACAATGCTCAGAGTCGCAAGAGACACATTTGCGCTTCTTCCTGTAAGACAGGTCCTCATCCACGCTGTAGACAAGGTCTTAAACCCTGCAACAGGCAACGATGAGGAAGTAACGATCGCATCTGTAAAGCTCAAGAGGGATGCACTTGCAACACTGAATTTCGAGCGTATCGATCCTTCTGACTGCCTCGAGAGCTTTGAGAGCAATGTTAAGTTCAAGAAGACAACAGGATATGCTCCTGTTGACAGAGTGCTTGCTTAAGCGGACAGAGATTTTATTGCCATAGTGTAAACTTTCAGTCGTTATCATGAGAATATTCGAAAAGGTTTATTGCTTTTCGAAAAACGGATAATTAGACTAACTTCATACGTGCTTTGCTGACATTTTCGGATTGTTGATTAGAGGTCCTTTATGGCTGACCGCAGAAGAATTGCTTTACTTGTAGCGCAGGCTGATGAATACTATCAGTCCCGGTTTATTGAGGGCTTTATTGACAATGCATTCCAGCACAATGCTGATGTCCTGGTTTTCGCAAGCTATCTGAAATATCAGAATAATCTCGGGCGTGAAGTCGGCGAGACGTCGATCTTCTCGCTCGTTCCATTTGAAGAGTTCGACGCGGTTGCCGTTATGGCGGACACTTTGCAGTCACCGGGCCTTGCGGACAGCGTCGAGGAGATGATCCATGAGCGCTGCAGGTGCCCCGTTGTCTTCATCGATAAGGAGAGCAAGTATTTCCCGTCGATTTTCCCGAATCACTACGATGCGGTAAAGCTTCTGGTAAACCATCTCATCGAAGAGCACGGATATACCGATATCGCATTCCTGACGGGCAAGGCATGGCACCATTATTCGAAGCAGAGACTTCAGGCGTTCATGGATGCCATGAGCGAGCACAGTCTTTCTGTCGGCCGTGACAGAGTTTTTTACGGCGACTTCTGGTATACGAGCGGTGAGAGTTTGGGAGACCGCCTCATCAAGAAGGGCGGCAAGCTTCCTCAGGCAATTGCCTGTGCCAATGACTGCATGGCAATAGGACTTTGCAAGGCGCTCGAAGAGGGCGGGATCAGAGTTCCTGAAGACATAGCAGTTGCAGGTTACGATTCGACAGAAGAGGGAAGATATTCACCCAAGCCGGTCACTTCGATCAAGATCCCCGCCAGGGCAATGGGTTCTTATGCTCTCGAGAGGCTTATGGATTCTCTTGAAGGCAGGAATAGCGGGACATTTAAGGAACTTGGCGAGTTCTTCCGCGGCAGGACATGCGGATGCAGCGAGGATAAGGTCCAGTACGAGACCAAGCTCCGCAGCCGCTGGGATACGGACACTTCACATAACAGCGTATTCTCGTCCTTCAACCATCTCGATGAGGATCTCGTTATCCAGAATGATTTTGACGGCCTCATGAAAACGACATTCTCTTATGTTTTCCAGATAAGGGATTTTGAGAGCTTCTCCATCTGTCTCAACGATAAATGGCAGACCAAGGCAAAGGCGATGTCCGGTGCTATCGACGATTCGAGACTGTCACCTGAGAGGCTTTCTGATACTGAAAAGTTCTTCACGAGAAAGATGATGCACGTCATCGCGTGCCGTCCCGAAAATCTTAACTGCGACAGAGTAAGTGATGACGTTTACTTCGACAGGAACGTCCTAGTTCCCAGGCTTGATGCCAGCAGACAGAAGCCGGAAGCGTTCTTCTTCACGGCTCTGCATTTCGAGGAATCCATATTCGGATATGCGGTCCTCTCATATACTGAGGCGAGATCTTACAGGAAGTCATACCGTTTCTGGCTCCACAGCATAATGAGGGGTCTTGAGAACTTCAGAAGATACGATGAACTCAATGAGATCAATAAGAAGCTCGAAGCAAGCCTCATCAGAGATCCGCTTACGGGTATCTTCAATTACAACGGTTTCTTAAGGCAGACTGAAGACATCATCGCCATGAATCCGCTGGGTGAGACAGAAAGGCTCGGCGTTCTTGCTGTCGACATCAAGAATCTTGCAAAGATCAATAATGACAGCGGAAGAGCGGCAGGCGACAACGCGATTATAAGCATCGGACGCTATCTGGGCGAGGTTTTCGCAAGAGGCCGCGTATACTGCATGGGCAACGGTGAGATGGTCGCAATGGAAGTCGCCGGCAGCAATGTCGATGTAAATGACCTCATAGAGCACAGGGTCAGGGAGCTTTCCGAGAAGATCGAACTCTTCAACGCATCTCTTGAAGAAGGAACCAGAAGACTTGAGGTCTACTATGGAACTTCGGAGGGCAGACCCAGGACGAAGGCTGATTATGAGAGCCTCGTAAGCGTTGCACTCTCGCGCAAGAACGGCCAGAAATCGAGCCTTCAGAAGCTCAATGCGGACGGCTTCAACGATTCACAGATCGAGGAGGCGAAGGTCGTTAATGAGATCCTCGACAAGAATAAGATCAACTATCATTTCCAGCCGATCATCAATGCGAAGAACGGCGAGATCTATGCATATGAAGCATTGATGAGGGTCGATACGAATCCTGTCATCCCGCCGCTTCTGGCCATCAAGTATGCGGGGATCTTCGACAGGCTTTATGATATCGAGAATGCGACATTCAATAATGTCCTGGCATATATCAACAAGAATGCCGACAAGTTCAATCCGGAGGCGAAGATCTTCATCAACTCCATTCCGGGCCAGCGTCTGAAGAATGAAGACATGCAGATCATGGCTGATAAGGCGAAGGCGTTTGCTGGCAGGCTTGTCGTTGAGTTTACCGAGCAGTCCGAGATCGACGATGAAGAGCTCAATGCGATGAAGTCTGAGTACAGGAAGGCCGGATTTGAGACCGCCGTAGATGACTACGGAACTGGTTATTCCAATGTAAGCAATCTTCTGCGCTACATGCCGAACTATGTAAAGATCGACAGGGCGCTTCTTGCAAATATCCAGGATTCGCCTCAAAAGCAGCACTTCGTCAAAGACATTATCGAATTCTCACATGACAACAACATAATGGCTCTGGCAGAAGGCATCGAGACGGCAGAAGAGATCGAGACGGTAATTGGTCTCGGCATCGATCTTATCCAGGGTTATTACACTGCACGTCCTTCCGGGAAGATCTTAAAGTCGATCCCTCAGGCCATTAAGGAAGAGATCGTTAAGTACAGCTCCAACAGGACAAAGAACCGCACAAAGAGAGACTATATAGCAGGAAGAGAAGCAAGGATCTCACTGCCGATCCTCATCAAGGAAGGCTACAACACGATCCATGTCACTTCCGGACATGTAACTCACAGGGATCTTCACATCATCGGCGTGCCCGGAGATGAGGCAAAGATCTCCCTTGAGATCGAAGAAGGATATAAGGGTAAGATCGCGATCGAGAACTGTTCATTTACCGGAAAAGCAGACGAAGCTGCGATCAGTATCGGTGATGACTGCGAAGTCGTTCTTGCACTTACCGGAGAGAATTCCCTTACGGGCGGCGGCATCAAGGTATCTCCTTCCGCAAGCCTTACCTTCGAGGGCGTGGGAAACCTTTCCATAAGCTCGACCGGCGTTGAGGCTTTCGGTATCGGAAACGATATGGATTCTTATCACGGAGATCTTGTTTTCGATCAGGACGGCCTTATCGAAGTCTCTGTAAATGCGAACAGAAGTGTTGCAATAGGAAGCGGCCTCGGCGGACACATCACCATCAGAAGAGGCATGTACAAGCTCAACCTCATGGGCCAGCATTCTGTCGGAATCGGTTCCAACACGGGCGATATCGATCCTCTTATCAGCAACTGCTTTATCGGCATCAAGAGCGCAGCTCAGTCTGCGGTCGGCATCGGTTCCTTCACCGGAAGATGCGATATGATGATCGAACACTCTTCGGTAAATATGGATTTCGAGGGCTCCGACGTGGTCATGCTGGGTTCCAAGCAATCCGAAAAGCTCCAGATAAGCATCTACAGTGCGACTGTCATCGCACAGTCCAAAGCGCCTGACATTACTGTCGTCGGCTCCGGCACGGCTGCTCCTTCAAACGTCATTATCGACTACGTATCTTTGAGAGTCGATCTGGGCGGCATGCAGGCTGGCATCTACAGGGGAGTGGATGACAGGGTCAAGGTAAGGGTATCCAATTCCAGGGTCGAAGGCGTCATATTCACGAGCCTTGATATCCCGAAACATGCAGATGACATGGATTTCCAGGTAACGGGATCCATTACAAAGCTCGATATCAACGGCCGCCTTTACGAACTGAATTCGAGAGAAGCTTAAATATCCAGATAGATAGGACAGTGATCAGAACCCATGATGTCAGTCATCATGTTGGATTCTTTTACGCGCGGATTGAGCCCGTCTGTCGTGAAGAAATAGTCGATTCTCCAGCCAACATTACGCTCTCTTGCGGCGGTCTTGTAAGACCACCAGGTGTAGCATTCCTTATCATCGGGATGGAGCATTCTGAAGGTGTCGGTAAGTCCCCTTTCGATGAATTTGTCCATATATGAGCGCTCTTCGGGAAGGAATCCCGAGATCTTTGAGTTTGCCTTGGGGTTCGACAGGTCGATCTCCTTATGCGCGGTGTTGACGTCGCCGCAGCAGATTACTTCCCTGCCCTGTGCTTTGAGGGCGTCGACCTGGTCTAAGAAGCAGTCGTAGAACCTGAGCTTGAATTTAACGTAGTCATCGCCTCTTCCGCCGTTCGGGAAGTAGATATTAAAGAGCACAAAATCGCCGAAATCAGCCTTGATTACACGGCCTTCGTGGTCGAATTCCTCAACGCCGAAGCCGAATTCGACGCTTTTGGGTTCGATCTTCGAATAGAGTGCTGTTCCGGAATAGCCCTTGCGCTCAGCTGAATAGAACCAGCTCTTATAGCCCGGGATATCGGTGATCTCAGGGCCTAACTGGTCTCTCATGGCCTTGATCTCCTGGATGCCGATCACGTCTGCGCCGATCTTCTCAAGGCTCTCTGCAAAGCCCTTTGTTGCCACTGCCCTTATTCCGTTTACGTTCCAGCTCGCTATTCTCATATAAACCCCCGTGACTTATAATTGTATGGGTAGATTTTACTATTCTTTGGCTTTGGAAGGAAAGGGAAATGAGGATATTAGGCGCGATGCTCGGAGGAACGATCTCCTCTTACAACAGTTCCGGTACGGTAATGCTGGGCAAGCCCTCATTTGCGCGCTCTTATCTGCTCGAAAACTATCCTTCCCACGAATTCTTCTTCCCTGAGTTTAAGACTTATTCTTCAGAGGACGCGACCCCTTATCTTTACCGTGATGCCCTTAAAAAGATAATTGACGGTGCCAAAGGCTTTGACGGGATCTTAATAACCCACGGGACTGATACATGTGCTTTTTTCGCGCAGCTGGCATCAAGGGTACTTTCACCGCTCGGTATACCATTCATTATCACGGGCTCCATGAAGTCGCCTGATGTCGATCCGGATGAGGCTTCGGACAATCTCGGCTTTGCTGTAAAGTGCCTTGAAGAAGGTAAGAGCGGAGTGGTCTTCAGGAACAGTGAAGGCAAAGAGCAGCTTTATAAGGCACACCTTATAATGTCGCCTGATATAAACGGAATCTATACCGAATACACAGAAGGCGTTGAGCCTGAGAAGAAAGACTATACGGAGTTCCTGGAACAAAAGGTGCTCCCGAAGATACTGGTGATTCCCGCCGTTCCGGGCGCAGTTATCCCTGAGAATGGATTTGACAGAGTCCTTATCTGCTGCAACCATTCAGGCACGGCATCAGCGGACCTGGTTCCGCTGGTAGAGCGTTGGACTGCAGAAGGGATCAGGTGCTTCATGGCACCCATACCTTCAGGCGCGGGAGTCTATGAGAGCAGAAAGAGATTAAGGGATGCGGGAGCTGTGGAATTACCCGGAATGCCCGTTGAGGGCGCATGGTCGGAGGTGTTGATTAGATGAGTTTGCCGCCTAAGATATACGATGAGAACGGCAGGGCGTCGTTTGGCGGAAGCCAGATGTGGCTTCCTGATCCGATGCTCCTTAACAGCGGTTGCGGAATAATCGCCGGTCTTGATGCCATTACGCGCCTTAAGGGCGAGGAGGGCATGACCAGAAAAGAGTATTTCAACAGGTTCTTTGAGGCCAAGGACTATGTAAGGCCGATCACGATAGGAAAGAAAAGGGAGCCTCGGAAAGTCTTCGGAAGGGAGTTTCTGGGGAGCCTCGGCGTCAGCGCCGGAAGATTCAGAAGGGGCATAAGAAAGCTCGCGGTCAAGGAAGGCCTTAATATCAGGGTTAAGCCGTTCCTTTTCAAGTGGTGGGAGAAGATCCCGGAATATCTTAAAGGCGGGGATCCGCTGGTAATGCTTTTCGTATCACCGTTCAGAAAGATCACGGTCGAGTATCCTGACGGCTGGAAAGCCATGTGCGATTACCACTGGGTAACCGTGACAGAAATGGACGGGGACGACCTCTGGGTATCCTCGTGGGGCGAGAGATGCCGCATGTCGGTTAAAGAACTTAAAAGATTTGGCGTCATTTTGCGCTTTTATTCCGTTTCATTGGAAAAACAGAGCGACATAGTGTAAGGTTATTGCGTAAGTTTTACTTTTAATATAGGAGGAAACAAGGAAATGAATAATGAGATTGCCGAGAAGATCAAGGGAATGCTGGTAGAAAGACTCAGGATCCCGGAAGATGAGCTCGAGTACGATTCAGAGCTTTTCGGCGAGGATATCGGACTTGATTCCATCGATTCCATCGAGATCATCGTAGGTATCGAGAATCTCTTCGGAGTAGACATTTCCGGTGCAGGTGCCACAAGAGAGGACTTCCGTTCCATCGAGACTCTCACGGCATTCGTTGAAGCACACAAAGAGGACTGATGATGCCGATGAATGAGAAGCGTTGCGTTATCACGGGCTTAGGCCTCGTGTGCGCAATCGGTGATAATACTGACGAATGTTTTGAATCAGCGCTTACCGGCAAGTCAGGTATTGCTGATGTTAAGAGCTTCGATACTTCTGCCTGCTATTCACACAAGGGTGCCGAAGTAGCGAGCTCAAACGGGCAGCTTGCAAACGGCAGATTCGACAGAACGACTGCTTTGGGAATAAAGGCGGCAGGTGAGGCCCTGGCAGATGCCGGGATCGATACTGATTCCGAAGGCGCATCCGATATAGGCGTCATCCTGGGTTCCTGCATTGCGGGCGCTGCCTGTGTCGAGAAATATTACAATGCAAAGGTTAAAGGCGAGAAGGGCGACATCGACGATCTTAAGGCGATGCCGGCTTCAGCCATCGCGGGAAATGTTGCCGACTATTACAATGCGGGCGGCATTACCGCAAATATCGTAAATGCCTGTGCGGCAGGAACTTTGAGTGTCGCAATGGCAATAGATCTCATCAGGGGCGGCAAAGGCGAGATATTCCTCGCGGGCGGCTGCGATTCTTTCTCATCGCTCGCTTACGCAGGATTCCATGCTTTAAGGGCACTTGCTCCTTCTGACTGCTCCCCTTTCAACCACAGTGACGGAATCACATTGGGCGAAGGCGCAGGCGTTCTCGTAGTCGAATCCTACGAGCATGCGGTAAAGCGCGGCGCCAGGATATACTGCGATGTGCTTGGCTCAGGCGTAAGCTCCGATGCTTATCACATCACCGCTCCGAGGCCCGACGGCGAAGGCCAGATGAGCGTTATTACACGCGCAGTAAAGAATTCAGGACTGAAGTTCACCGATATCGACTATGTCAACGCACACGGCACCGGTACGGCAAAGAACGATGAGTCCGAATTCCTTTCACTTAATACTGTTTTCGCAGACAACAAGCACCTTTCCGTAAGTTCGACCAAGTCCATGACGGGTCACTGCCTGGGCGCTGCAGGCGCTATCGAAGCAGTCCTCACGGTCAAGGCCCTTACTGAAGGCAAGCTCCCGCCGACAACAGGTTACAGCGAAGAAGATTTAAAGGTCCTCGCTGAGAAGTCGGGCGACATTAATTTCATTGCCAACAAGCCGCTCGAAAAGGATATCAAGTATGCGATGTCGAATTCTTTCGCGTTCGGCGGCAACAACGCGAGCATCGTTTTCGCAAAAGACCCTAATCTTCTGAACCTTACATGTCCCAAGCAGGAACTCTATGTAACGGGCGTAGGCATCGTAAGCGGCGAGTTCAATGAGGATTCAAAGACATATGTCTCCAAGCTTGATACTGATACATTCAAATCTTATGGAGTAAAGTCGGCATTCTTAAGAAAGCTCGACAGACTTTCACAGCTCCAGCTCTTGAGCGGCCTTAAGGCATTGGAAGACGCCGGAGTAACGGTTACGCCCGAGAATGAAGGCATAATCGGAATCTGCATCGGAACCAACGACGGTCCGATGACGGAGATCGCAAACTTCCAGAAGGGCATCATCAAGGACGGCATCGACAAGGGTTCCGCTTTTGCATTCCCGAATACCGTTTATAATGCCGCAGGCGGCTACCTCAGCATCGCTACGGGCATCAAGGGCTATAACGTAACGATCGCGAACGGTTTCCAGTCAGGCCTTCAGAGTGTCTGTGCTGCTGCAGGCGCCATCATGTTCGGCTATGAGAGCATCATGCTCGCATCGGGAACTGACGAGTGCACCGACATCGACGAAGAGATCTATTCAGATCTCGGCCTTGCCGCTGAAGGAAAGATGACGCTGGGCGAAGGCTCCGTAACATGCGTGATCGAGAAGGAATCTTCCGCAAAGGAGCGCGGTGCAAAGCGCTATGCGAAGATCGCAGGATTCTCTTCTGCAAGAGACACGTCAGGCGACAAAACTGACAACATGAGATTATCTGAAAATGCTCTTACCAAGGCGATCGAAAATGTCCTTGAAGAGGGCGGAATGAAGGCATCAGACGTTAAGTGCATCTACGGCTTCGGCAACGGGATCGCTGAGATCGATGTTTTCGAGAGCGAAGTATACAAGAAGATCTTCGGAGATGATATCGAGATAAAGCTCGTTAAGAAGGACTTCGGCGAGGCAAGAGCCGCATCTTCATCCATGCAGTTCGCCATGCTCGCAAAGGATATCTACGAAGGAAAGATCGACAGCGGCATTGCTGTCTCATACGGAACCAGCGCGCTTTATTCGGCAGTACTGCTGACCAAAGCATAAGACGGAGGCTTAATCATGGGCAAGACGGCGGTAGTCACAGGCGGATCCAGAGGAATAGGCAAAGCGATCGCATTAAAGCTTGCCGGAGAGGGCTATGACATAGCTCTCAACTATGCTTCCAACGATGAGGCCGCCAAGGCAGCCTGCGAAGAGATCACTGCTACAGGCGTCCGCTGCGAGATCTATAAGGCCGACACATCCGACATCGCACAGGTCAAGGACATGTTCAAGGCCATCAAGAAGAGCTTTGAGACTATCGATGTCCTGGTCAACAATGCAGGCGTTGTAGATGATGCTTACCTTCTCATGATAAGACCCGATTCTCTGCAAAGAAGCCTTGCGATCAACATCCAGGGATATATCAACTGCGCACAGGCCGCAAGCCTTAAGATGTGCTCGCAGAAGAGAGGAAAGATCATTAACGTCTCTTCTGTAAGCTCGATCCTTGCTGTTCCCGGTCAGACTGTTTACAGCGCTACAAAGGGTGCGGTCAACTCCATGACCCAGACGATGGCAAAAGAGCTCGCTCCTTACGGAATCCAGGTAAATGCGGTAGCTCCGGGCTTTATCGGCACCGACATGATCAAGTCCATTCCGGGCGACCTTGCAGAGAAGTATCTTGAAGCAGTTCCGATGAAGCGTTTCGGCTCAGCCGAAGACGTTGCTGACTGCGTTGCAAGCCTCGTATCAGATGCATTCTCTTACATGACCGGCCAGGTTATCGTGCTCGACGGAGGCTTGAGTCTCTGATGAAAGTCCTCGTTCTTAACGGCAGTCCCAAGAAGGACCGCAGCAACACCATTCAGGTTACGAATGCCTTCGTATCCGGTTTTCCCGAGGGCACCGAAGTTAAGAAGATCAACATCTACGAGAAGGACATCAAGCCCTGTCTGGGATGTTTTGCATGCTGGGCATCTCCTGACGGAACATGCGCCATAAAGGACGATATGGCTGAGATCATCGCAGCCATCAAGGAAGCCGACGTCATCATCGAGAGCTTTCCTCTCTATTTCTACGGCATGCCTTCACAGCTTAAGGCAGTGACCGACAGGTGCCTGTCTCTTGCCGAACCCTATATGGGCACCAGGTCTGACGACGGCCAGACTTTCAATAAGATGAGAGATCCTTCGATTTTTAATAAGAAATTCGTTGTTATCAGTTCATGCGGCTATGTAGAGCTTGAGCCCGTATATCCGGCTTTGCTCGCACAGTACGATCTTATCTGCGGCGGCAGGGAAAAGTACACAGCAATCTTGTGCCCCATGGGCGAGGTCTTCATGACCGGCAAGGCAAAAAGGCAGATCAGGGTCTATCTGGATGACCTGAAGAAGGCCGGAGCAGAATACTGCGCAAATGATTATAAGCTCGATCCCGAGACGATCAGAAAGCTCCAGATCCCGCTCCTGTCACCCGAAGGCTTTGCTACCCTTACGAATTCCCACATGAACGAGGGCGGCTGGGCCGCTTCAAGGTTTGAGAAGTAAGATCTTCTGATTGAAGGCAAGGAGTCACGCCTCATTACCGGGAGAAATCTGCAAAGCCTCAAATCGTACGTTTCTGGGGTCGAAAAAGGTACGATTTTGCCTTTTGCAACTTGCAAGCACTCAAATCGTACGTTTTTGAGGTCGAAAAGAGTACGATTTAACCCTTTGCTCGAAGTAAACACGATTCCCCTTCGTTTTCGAAAACAGAAAAACAGCCGCTGCCAAACAGGACCGATGCCTCATTACCGGCCGCCGGAGCGGTCAATTTCACGCCAATTTGCCATTCCTTTGACAATCAAAGCACTTGACAAAATACCCTTCCTGTGGAATACTTTGACAATCAAACTATTTAGCCTGAGGGATTATTATGTCCGCACGACAGGCTGAACTTAAGAGGTTTTAGTAATGACAGGCAGAATAATCGGACTCGGTTCCTACATCCCCAAGAAGGTCGTCACCAATGACGATTTTGCCAAATTCCTGGACACAAGCGATGAATGGATCACCGAGCGCACTGGAATCAAGGAAAGACATATTGCAGACCATATCACCGAGAAGCCTTCGACAATGGCAGTTGAGGCTGCGAAGAAGGCAATAGAAGATGCAGGCATCGACCCTAAGGACATCGATCTCATCGTAACCGCATGCACAACACCCGACCTTGTTATACCTTCCATGTCATGCGTGGTTCATGAGGCGATCGGCGCTTCGGAGAACTGCGGATGCTTTGATGTAAATTCGGCGTGCCCCGGTTTCGTTGCTGCTTTCAATACAGTCCAGAGCTTTATCGAATCAGGCAACTCGAAGGTTGCACTCTGCATCGGTTCCGAGTGCAATTCCAATTTCGCTAACTATGAAGACAGAGGAACATGCATCCTCTTTGGTGACGGCGCAGGCGCGGCAGTACTTAAGGCTGACGAGAATGCAAAGCGCAATGAATTCATCATGAGATCTTCAGGCGCAAGGGGCGGATGCCTCCACTGCGAAGCTGCAAGACAGCCTGACAGATGGGAGGAAGAGGGCTTCAAGACAGCCACATCCTTCTATATGCAGGGCAGGGAAGTATTTAAGTTTGCAGTATCTGAGGTTCCCCAGATCATCAAGGATCTTTCCGAGAAGTTTAACTTCGATCTCGACAAGGATGTTGATTACTACATCCTCCACCAGGCAAATGCGCGCATCATCGAAGCCACGGCTAAAAAGCTCGGCATCGAGAGAAGCCGCTTCCCCATGAACATAATGAACTACGGAAATATTTCATCTGCGAGCATCCCGATCCTTTTGAACGAGATGAAGCAGGACGGCAGGCTCAAGCCCGGCATGAAGCTCGTAATCGCAAGCTTCGGCGCAGGACTTACATGGGATGCTAACTATATTGTTTACTAAACAGCATTTTCGAAATAAACAAAGGAGATAAAAGGACATGACAAGAATCACAGATTTGATCGGCATCAAGTATCCTATCTTCCAGGGCGGTATGGCCTGGGTAGCTGACTGGCACATCGCAGCAGCAGTATCTGAGGCAGGCGGTCTCGGCATCATCGGTGTCGGCGGCGCAGACGAGAACTGGCTCCGCGACCAGATCAAGAAGTGCAGGGAAGCAACAGACAAGCCTTTTGGCGTAAACCTCATGCTCATGAATCCCAGAGCTCCTGAGATCGCTAAGGTCATCGCAGAAGAGAAGGTAAAGGTTGTTACAACAGGCGCAGGCTCTCCGGAAAAGTACATGGATATGTGGAAGGAAGCAGGCATCATCGTAATCCCTGTTACAGCAGGCGTTGCTCTTGCAAAGAGAATGGAGCAATGCGGTGCTGACGCAGTCATCGCTGAGGGCACAGAGTCCGGCGGACACATCGGTGAGGCTACGACAATGACACTGGTTCCCCAGGTAGTTGACGCAGTATCCATTCCCGTTATCGCTGCAGGCGGTATCGCAGACGGCAGAGGCGTTGCAGCAGCTTTCATGCTCGGTGCTGAAGGCGTTCAGTGCGGAACTGTTTTCTGCGCATGTGACGAAGTCAATGTTCACCAGAATTACAAGGATATGGTCATCAAGGCAAAGGACAACTCCACAAGAGTTACCGGCAGAT
>JAEEGJ010009546.1_pt1 | contig 25874 bp, 18 predicted proteins | sample 8958761 | NCBI WGS metagenome assembly JAEEGJ01 (sample SAMN16246546, study PRJNA631951) | gut metagenome | biome: gut microbiome; feature: rumen; material: RS-attached | host: Bos | place: Iran: Karaj | collected 2018-10 | reverse complement strand
AGGACTTGCTACCTTTGCACAGAGAAAATCGTTAAGACCCCGAAAGGCTATGCCGATGTATGAAAGGCGACATAGCAGGAAAAAGATGGATAACAAGAAAAAAATGGGCACAAGAAAAGGAGCAGAATACCTCACGGTGTTCTACTCCCTGACTTTTGGGGTTAAATTTAGCGTTTGCTATTTATTCGGCATCCGGAAACCTGGCAGTTCAAAGACAACGTCCAAGAATAAATAAGCCAATGTCCACGCGAATAACAAAAAAAAGGAGTCTCACGACTCTATATGGTATCTTCAAAGAAGAATCATTTGACAGGAACATGCAATAAAAGCTGAAGGTCAGAGCCAAGCGTCAGACCATGAGCAGCCAGTTCATTCTCAATACCTTCTATGGTTTTAAGGCCACAAAACCTAGCATTCATAAGTTGCTCTTTCTTTAGACAGGCAACATCCCCAAGGGTTAGACAGTCAAAGCCTTTTAATACATTGACTGCTCTCACAGTTAAATGTAAATCTTCCAAAGGAGTGCTTAACAACTTTATCATCTGTTCATTTTCCGACATGGGAATAGACTCTGGTTCTAAATCTCTTTTGGCCTTATATTCGGCCAACTGTTGTCTCAGTGAAGCCGTAAGCACATTCAAACGGCGATTCTCTGCTTCCAGCTCATCCCACCTTTCCTGTGTCTGTGCCAAGTCTATTACATCCGAGATTTTCCTCAGACATTTGCAGTATATTTCTACCACCCTACTACGGCTAAGGCCTAATTCCTTACCAATATGTTCTGCATTTCCCCAATCCATCATCCTGTAGAATATGGTCTGTTGCTGCTCAGTGAACAGGTCATAAGCAGACATTGTGGCATATTTGGCAATCGTTCGAAAAACACCATGAGGGCCATCTTCCATCTTCTCACGGGCTTCAAGGAGGTCATTTATCTCTAATCCCAGTTTAAAGTCCTCTTTCCGTAGATATTCTGTTTTTTCTTCTACGGTTTTCTCTAAATGTGCAAGTTCCTTAAGACCATCAAAATATTGCTCAATAGTCTCTCTATCGACCATGAGATGCTTATCGATCATATGACCTTTGATATAGCCCTTTTCAATCCAGTTGGACACTGTTTGGAGAGACACATCAAGGAGTCTAGCTGCTTCTTGTCTTGAAATCAGTCTTGCCATATTTTTTCCAGACACACTAATACATTCAAATCTTTATAATTTGACTGCAAAGGTACAAATAATATTTAGAACAATGATTACAAGGTCACATTAAATATAGCCTTATTGACACAAACAATCAGAAATCAAGGCAGAAAATTGGCTTAAAAGCAATTTTTTTTGTGCGTAAAACTATTTTTTTGGCAAAAAGCAGTGATATTTGCCAAAAATTTACTATCTTTGTACCCTATATTAATAAGGTATAAGACATGGAGACTAAAGATCTAAACCGAATCAAAGTAGTGCTTGCTGACAAGAAGCGCACGAACAAGTGGCTGGCTGAGACACTGGGCAAAGACCCAGCAACCGTTTCCAAGTGGTGTACAAACTCTGCACAACCCACTTTGGAAAACCTAATAGAAATCGCTCGCTGCTTGGAGGTTGATGTCAAAGAGTTGCTTAGAATTTAAAACGAAATGAATTACAAGAAGAATAATAGTCCTTATAGTGCTGCCATCACAGGTTGTGCCTTCCTCTTGCCAGAGTTTGAGCGCATCTTGCCTCTGATGATGCAGCCTGATTCTGAACGGTTACTGAAGGATGAGGTTGAAACAAATCAAATATTCCAAGTAAACAACCGTCATGCTCGTCGCACATTTGTATTAGAGTTTAAACGCAGATACAATTCTGTTTCTCTCACTTTTTGGCAATCATGGCAGGGATGGAGTGAGACGGGTAAACGTGTTGGTCTGTTTTATGCTATTTTGAAGACTTATAAGCTAGTGTTCGATTTCCATTTCAATGTTGCTATTCGACATTGGAATTCTATCGACCATACGCTTACCAAGTCTGACCTTATGATGGAATTCAATGAGATTGCTGCCCACGACGAGTTTGTTGACAGTTGGTCTGACTCCACAAAGAACCGTTGCGTATCTCAATATCTAACTATCCTTCGTCAGGTAGGATTGTTGACCGAAAAAACCAACACCCTACAGTCTATTCGTCCAGACAACGACGAACTGGCCTACTATTTTCGTACTGGTGAGGACTGGCTTCTGGATGCGTTACTGCTTTATCCCTATGAGATTAACGAAATCAAATCGCAACTATTATGAACAGAATGTCCATAGAAGAGTTGTATGATTACCTCTGCTCGCCACAGTTCCTTGACGAGAAGAGCGGCAACATCTTCTACAACTATTATATCTACCAATATCCTGCAAGCGATGAATATATGATTCGTGACCAGATACAGGAGTTCAAGAAGAAGTTGGAGCGTCCTACGAGTTATGTCAATGCCCTGGAGCTTGATCTCTTCCAAGTGTTCTGCGATTACTTGCGTAACGAGAAGTTTGGTGATACATCTTTGCTCGATGACACCTTTGAGGGGGACAAGACCCATCCAGACATGGTAACGGAAGAGCTGACATCAGAAGCCAATTCAGACAACTTCATTCATTATGTCAGCGACCGTATCTTGGAACACATGGAGCAGAACGATGGACTAAAGAAGCCCTACGTATTCATTCATGGCATAGGCAAAATGTTCCCATACCTACGAACTAATGTGTTCCTGACTCGTTATGAGAAATATAACGATCCATCAAATTATCGCATTATCCTTTTCTATCCTGGTCATCAGGAAGGAAATTCCTTCTCTCTCTTCGATACTCTCGAAGATGCCCACACATACAGAGCAATTTTATTGATAAACAAATAACTAAGAGCCAGATATGAAATTCAAAGATTTATACGAGAAAGGTCTCGACCGTAAGGTCAACCCGGCAGTCAGTGCAGCCGACTTGTCAGAAGACACAGTATTAACTGAAATAGTTGAGTATGTCTTTACTGAGGACATCGTTTGCGATCTGTTTAACATCCTCACTAATATTAAGCAGAATCAAGGAAGCCACGTAGGAATATGGATTAACGGTTACTTTGGAACTGGTAAGTCCCACTTCCTGAAATATGTCAACTACTGTCTTGACCCCAAGTTTGGTGAGATGGCATTTATCCGACTGGAGGAGGCCATCGAGGAGATTATCCGTAATAGTAACGGCATGAGCAAACTTGATGACAAAGGTGTTTCGCTATCAGAGGTGAAGTCTTTGAAGAAGTGGTACACTACACAGGCCAAGATTATGATGGTCATGTTCAACATTGGCGATGTACATGATGTCAACTCCAATCAGGCGCAGGCTTTCACAACTATTTTCTGGAACCAGTTTAATGCGCGTCGTGGCTACAATTCCTTCAACCTCGCTTTGGCTCAATATTTGGAGAAAGCACTTGATGATGACGGTAAGTTTGAGGAGTTCAAGGAGTACGTCAAGGGAAAAGGCTATGATTGGGAGCGCAACATATCCCGATTTGCAGCAGGTCGCCTGGACCTGGCTCTTCAAATGGCAAAGGAAGTTGACCCTGCATTGGCAACCGATGTTATCCGTACCAAGATAGTCAATAACGACATCAATGTTTCTGTAGAAGCCTTTGCCCAGGAAATGAAGGAATATATCGATAGCAAGGCAGACCGCAATTATCGTTTGATGTTCTTTGTTGATGAAGTTAGTCAGTTTATTGGTAAGCATCGTGATCTGCTTTTGCAGCTACAGTCATTGGTAAAGCGCCTTGATGAAGTTTGTGAGTCGAAGGTCTGGATTGCATGTACTGCCCAGCAGAGACTTGAAGACGTAGTAAACAATGTAGGTGGCAATGCAGACAATCCAGAGGATGAAGTCGGAAAGATTCTCGGACGTTTTGAGGTACGAGCCTCTCTACAAGGCACATCTCCAGAGTATATCACCCAGAAGCGTATTCTCGACAAAAAGGGCGATGTGGAGATTATGCTTGCCCAGATGTATGAGAAGGACAAAGCCAAACTGGATGCACAGTTTGTTCTGCCCAGCACCTATAAGAGCTATAAGGACAAAGAGAACTTTGCAGCCTATTATCCATTTGTTCCCTATCAGTTCCAGTTAATTAAGAAGGTGCTCGACTCCTTCGAGGACATGAACTATGTAGATAAGCAGGTGAAGGGTAACGAACGTTCACTTATCAACATCACCTACTCTATAGCCCGTGAGACTCAGGATATGGAGGTTGGCGAATTTATTCCTTTTGACCGCTTCTATGGAGCTATGTTCCAAGGTTCCATGCAACATCTAGGACAGCGAGCCTTCGAGAATGCACGTCAGGCTCTTGAAGTCATCGAAGATGATGAAAAACAGAGCTTTTATCGTCGTGTTGTTTATGTTTTGTTCATGGTCTGCAACCTAAAGGAAGAAGATAAGCAACAGTTCTCTGCAACCATCGACAATGTTGTAACGTTACTCATGTCAAAAATCGATGCCAGCAAGGCTGCCATCAAACAGGAGGTTTCTACCGTTTTGGCATATCTCATCGATAAGGCTGTTATCCGTAAGATTAAGACAGAAACTGGCAGTGAGATATATGAGTTCTTCACCGAAGAAGAGTCGAAGGTTGCCCAGATTATCAAGAACCAGCAGGTGGATAGCAACACTTACAGTGACGAATTACGCAAGATATTCTTTACCCACTTTGGCAACCCATCCAATAAGGAAAACTTTGCAACACGCTCATTCAGCGTGGGTGCCAGTATTGATGGACGTAATTATCTTAGTAATAATGCGGATGTTAATGTAGATTTTATCACAACCGCAACCACAGACTCTCCTGACCTTTTTGCGACCTCATTACGCAATACACCACAAGACTTTCATCTTATTTATTTTATTTATCCGCTACTAAAAGACAATCAGGAATTGAGAGCTAATTTCCTCTATTATTGTCGTGTACAAAAGTTCGCTCAAGAACCCGCAATCAGTGAGGAACGCCAGCGAACTAAAAAACTATTTGGGCAACGAGCAGACGAGTTGTATAAAAAGGAGATATTACCTCAGTTCCAGCAGATACTTGACACCTGTCCTGTCATATCTTGTGGAAGTGTGATGTCCGCAGCCGATACAGGAACAGCAAAAAAAACCGAGCGTTATAAGTTATTGCTTAATAAGCACTTAGAAACACTATACCAGTATGCTGGACTGGTTAATAATAGTGAGACTCCCAAAACACAGTCAGACTTATCTGCAAAGATTCTTCGTCCTGTAGAACCTGAACTTGGGAATTTGCCACTTTCTTCCCCAGAGACAAAAATCAAGGATTGGCTTGAACGTCAACCTCATGATGTTACAGTGGCAGATGTAATCCGTCAGTTTGCCAAGGTGCCATATGGGTGGAGTGACTTTGCTACTATCTACTATCTGAATGAGCTGATACGTCGCCATCTATACGCCTTCAATTACAACAATAATCCTAATGTCAGTCGAGAAGATACGGCTCGTAACATTGTTCGCGATGCCAATAAGTTCACGGTGGAGAAAGCTAAGGCTATCTCGCAGGAGGTACTTAATAACTTCATTGAGGCATGGAAGCACATATTTAACGTAGTGACTGTCAAGGGTAGCAATGACAGTACAGAACTTTTTCGCAACTGTAAGGAAACCGATGACAGCGCACTCAACAAACTCTTGAAGAATTATCGTGATCTCTCACGAAAAATTAATGGATGTCCGTTTGCCCATGTAATCGACGAAGCCATTACCCTAATGGAACAATGGCTGACCATCCGTGAAGACCTTAAATTCTTTGAGGTCATCATTGCCGCTCGTGATACTGCTAGCCAACTCTTCGACCGATGTAAGAACATCAATACGTTCTTTGGTGACCAGTATGAGCGTTATCAGTTGATGACTAAGTTCCTTGATGACAATCGTGAGAACTTTGATTTTATACCAGAGCAGAAAGATTCTGTCCGTTCTCTTCGTGCCATCAATGAAGACGAAGAGCCTTGGGAGCGTATGCCATCATACACAAAACTCCAGAAAACGCTTAATGTTCAGCTGCAGGAGAAGAAGAAGGAACTGGTAAAGGACATCACAGAGAGATATAACGCCACTTTCGATGAATTGGAGAAGTATGCTGATAGTATCAAGGTAGAGCGTGACAAGTTCGCTAAACGCGACATCACAATTGCTCAGAAGACTAACACCAACAACTTCTATGCGCTACAGGCCAATGTCAATAGCGTACCTCAATTCTATGAGGATCAGGTTAAGATAATTGATGCTGCTAAACCAGGAGAACCGGGGCGAAAGCGTAAAGTGATTCATCTTTCTACCCACACTTCTAAGCCAATGACCTCAGAGGCCGATATTGACCAGTATCTCCTAACGCTCAAAGCACAGTTGATGCAGCATTTGGAAGAGAATACAGACATCATGGTAAGTTAATCTTTTAATAGTAATTCAATAGTGGATACCAATAGACTTAAACGCTTTGCTACTGAAGCACGCACTATACTCATGCAGGGTGTTACCCACCGTTTGCAAGCTATGGGGTTTGACCTCCATACAGGTCGGCCTATCGAAATGCCACAAAAAATGGATGGTGGAGCCGTGTTTATGAATGATGTAATAAGCCTTGACTTCTACTCTCGCTGGATGTCGCTCTATAACAGCATCCAGTCACGTTCTATCCGTGAGGTAGCAGAAGAAGCGGCTTATACTTGGTTTAATCGTCTGATGGCTATCCGTATCATGGTAAAGAACGACCTTATTCCTCCGGTTCTGCAATATGAGAGTGATGGTGTGATGGTGCCTCTTTTGGTAACTGAGGCACGTCAAGGTCGTTTGCCAGAGATGAAGGAGGAAGAGCGTAGAAAACTAATTGCATTGTTGGACGATGACAGCAAGACTGCCGATCAATTCAGCATTCTGATTGTGGCTTTCTGTCATGCTACTCCCATTATCAATGCATGTTTTGGTCAGATTTCCGACTACACTGAATTACTTCTGCCTATAAATATTTTGGCAGAAGGAGGTTTTATTGACTTGATAAATCATACTGATTTCATTGCAGAGGAGGACTATAAGTCGCCTGAACTCATAGGTTGGCTTTATCAGTTCTATATCTCAGACCGTAAGGACGAAGCTTTTGCAAAAAAAGGCAAGTACGATCCTGACGAGATAGCCCCTGCAACACAAATCTTTACGCCCAACTGGATTGTAAAGTATATGGTGGAGAATACCATTGGCCGTATCTGGCTCGACAACAATCCTTATTCTGACTTGAAGGACGGTATGCGCTTTTTGGTGGATGTTCAGGAGAACCTACCTTTCTTAAAGATTGAAGAACCACAGAAGTTGACAACTGCCGATCTTGCCTGTGGCTCAGGCCATATTCTCAATGAGTGTTTCGACTTGTTCTATAAGATTTATATTGAAGAGGGCTATAGCCGTCGTGCTGCCATTGAGAATATCTTACAGCATAATATCTTAGGAATAGACCTTGATACACGAGCCAAGCAGTTGGCTCAGTTTGCCCTATTGCTGAAGGCCTGTCAAAAAGATGTCTCATTCCTTGACGGTAAGCTGATGCCAAGGGTTTATTCTATGCCTCGCCCCATCCACGAAATATTGCCTAACTTTGAATCTTCATTGCCAAGGTTCCTTATGGGCGATAACCAGAACATGCGGAAGGAACTGCGAGAAGCCCTCATCCTGATGAACCATGCTGACACATTAGGTAGTATTATGAAGTTCGACTTGTCTGAATCTACCCGAAATACGGTGATGATTCGAGTCAAGGAATATGAGGAGCAAATTGTGAATGGCGATATTGTCACAGAAGATATACGACAGCTGTTGCCCTATATGCACATTATTCTGGCATTGACAGATCACTATGCCGCACTTTGTATGAATCCGCCTTATATGGGAAGTGGACGTTTTGACGATACGCTTTCAAAGTATATCAAGGACTACTACGAGCAATCGAAAGCCGATCTCTTCTCTGTATTTATGGATGTGGCTATCGACCACTTGGTTCCCCGAGGCAAATACGGTATGATAAACATGCAGTCCTGGATGTTCTTGTCATCCTTTGAAAAGCTACGCAAAAATCTTCTTTGTAACTATCATATAGATTCTCTACTGCATCTTGGTCCTCGAACGTTTGATGAACTCAGCGGCGAGGTAGTTCAGAATGCCGCTTTCGTCATAAGCAGTTTTTCCCAACATGGGAACAATACAATTTCAGCGCGAGAACAAAACGTTCCTGATATGGGAACGAATGGAAATCTATTGCCTAAAGATACTGGCACCTACTTCCGACTAGTGGATGGTAAGAACTGTGGCGACAAAGAAATGATGTTCCTTGATGCACAGGCTAATCATACTGCGAAAGTATATTATCCCGATGTGGAACAGAAGAATTTTGAGATGATTCCTGGTTGCATAATGGGATATTGGTTATCAAATCATAATTTGATATTGTTTGAGAAATACCCATCTCTTCGTGAAGTTGAAGACCCATGTATCGGAATGATGACGTGGGATAATGACAGATTTCTACGTGAATGGTATGAAGTGGATTTTACCAAAATCGGTTTTAGCATAGGTTCTGTTAAGGAATCTAAAGAATCGAATATTAAGTGGTTCCCGTATAATAAGGGGGGAATAGGACGTAAATGGTACGGGATGTATCACTTGATAGTTAATTGGCAAAATGAAGGACAGGAAATTTATGATTCAGGAATGACCAGCTTTCGTGGAAAATCCAACTATTTTAAAGAAGGGTTGACTTATCCAAGAATAGGTTCCTCGTTTTTTTGCGTTAGGCAATCCCCACAAGGCTTTATTTTTGACATTAATGGACCGTCATGCTTTCCAAAAGATCATGCGTTAAGTTTGATGGCATACATGAATTGCGTGGTAGTTAGACACTTTTTAAGGATATTCTGTCCAACTTTAACATTTCAAGTAGGTGATATATTTAAAGTTCCGTATAAAAAAGACATTGATAATGATGAGATTATTATCAATATTGTAAATGAAAACATTATTATTTGTAAATCGGATTGGAATTTGGTAGAAACCTCTTGGGACTTTGAAACAAATCCTCTTATTGCGTTGTGCAATCAATATAAGCATGATGGTTGTGGAGCATCATCATATCATCTTGAAAACTTTGTCAAGGATTTCGAGTCTCAATGGACGAAAAACTTCAACCAACTTCACCAAAACGAAGAAGAACTGAACCGTCAGTTCATAGAGATTTATGGATTACAAAACGAATTATCCCCTGATGTCCCCAAGGATGAGATTACCATTTTGCAACAGGGAGAGATAAGCATCGAGAACAACGAATTGGAATGGCATCGCGACGTACTAATGAAACAACTGATATCGTATGCCGTTGGCTGTATGATGGGACGCTATAGTATCGATATGCCCGGGCTTATCCTTGCTAACCAAGGCGATGGCATAGAACAGTTCAACAAATTGATTCCAAGGAGTCGTTTCGAGGTGGATGATGATGGTATTGTTCCACTGATGTCGGCACAGAGCGATTTTGCAGATAATGCCACTATCCGTTTCAAAACATGGCTGTCAAAGACTTTTGGTTCAGAGATGTTGGTGGAGAACTTGAACTTCATTGAGAAGTATCTTAAAATGAGTATTGATGACTACTTCGTTAAGAATTTCTGGAAAGACCATAAGAAGATGTACCAGAATCGTCCTATCTACTGGCTGTTCAGTAGTAAGAAAGGTGCATTCCAATGTTTGGCCTATATGCACCGCATGGATGCCTACACAGTAGAGCGCATTCGTACCAAGTATCTGCTACCCCATATAGAATGGTTGATGCAGAAACAAGGCGAGTTGGAGACCAATGCCGCTAATCTAAATAGCGTGGAACGCAAACAACTCGACAACATCGTGAAACAGATTGCTGAGTGCCGTGAATACCACGACAGACTCCATGTAATAGCAGATCAGCAGATAGCCTTCGACCTCGACGATGGCGTGGTAGTGAACTATGGCAAGTTTGGCGATGTATTAGCAAAAATTAAGTAAAAAGCGTATGAATACACAAGATAAAATATACCAGTATTTTGAAAGAGATCCTCATCTGAGAGTACTCTTCATCTTCAATAATGATTTTATTGCCGATGAGCTATCCAATGCAGAATGGGCTGACGATTATAAGTATGTTGATTTTAAGGGTGACTGGTTTACAACGAAATTCAATCTTGATAACGATTGGAAAGAATTAAAGGTAGTGATGATGATGCATCAGGACTCACCATTACAGGTTAAGTCATTGCAGGTATCGTTTCCATTGATGGATGTGCTAGTGGCCAACATGGAGTATCGCAGTCAGGACTATGCAGCATTCATGCAGCAGAACGGTCTGCCAGAAACTGATCGCAAACTGGTGAAGTTTGTAGAACGCAATATACAGGCATTGCAAGCAGAAAAGATGCACAAGTTGTTTGCACCTTACTATGCAGACCGCAGTATCACGACGGATAAGTTCGTGCGTGGATTCATTAGTTCATATATGGCTCAGCAGCGTATATTAGACTGGGATGCCATCATTGTAAGGTTGCTGTTGATGGGGCGTAGCAGTGAACGTCAGAAGATAACTGACTTCTTTGTAAAGTTACGTGGCTGCAAAGACGCTTGCGAAGCTTTGAACCAAAGGTTAACAGACATCTTTGGTGTAGGATATGATGACAGTACACTGGAGAAAGTTGGCAATGTGGTAAAAGTATTAAAATATAATGCTATTACACAGAACTTGGCTCCAATTTCAGCTGACAACTACAAACAAAGTCGTATCAACGATTCTTTGGCTCTCCAGCAGCTGAATCGCATACTGGAGTTGGCTCTCAGTAATGAGAAGTCGGCACAGGCCATTCAGGAATTGTTTGATGAATTGGGGGCAGAAATCCGTGAAGAGAATATCATTTCCTGGTACGGTACAGAGGCAAACTATTATTTTGTGCCACAACAGCTATGTCAGCCAATAGTCAAAACGCTCTTAGAGAACAAAGCAGAATCGAATCCTGAAATTGTCATCAACCGTGTGGAAGATTTGGTGGTTAAGCATAACGACCATGGGTCTATGGCTATGATGATGGACTATACGCTGTTGGTGGCAAGGATATACAAGGCTATGCAAGCAGCAGGCAGTCTGACGCTTAATACCCCCGATGAATATGTTAGCCGCTACTGCGAGGACTATTTCCTGATTGACCAGTTATATCGACAGGTTAACGAATACTACTTCAAGCTTGACCCTTCATCTGAAGTTTATGCTACAGCTCAACAAACCAAGCATCTGCTTGATTTGAACTATGCTAAGTTTGCCAACCGCCTGAATCTGGAATGGACTCGCTGCATCAAAGAGACCGGGGGCATGGGAGGAATACACCTGTTGCGACAGCAAGACTTTTATCAGGAGCGTGTAAATCCCATTCAGAAGAAGGTGGTGGTGATTATCAGCGATGCATTGCGTTACGAGGTAGCTCAGGAATTGGTAGGTGAACTGGCCAAGTCACGCCATATTGCCAACATCAAACCAGCACTGGCTATGCTACCGACGGAAACCAAGTATTGTAAGCCGTCGTTACTGCCATATCACAGTCTGAAACTTTATGGCTCTGGTGACAAGCAGGACATGGCAGTGGATGACCACATTTTAGACTCGACAGAGAAACGTTCAGAACATTTGCAACGTTATCGCGATGGAGCGATTTGTGTTCCATTTGAGACAGTGGCAGAATATAATGTGGATAAAAATCGCGAGATATTCAAGCATTCATTGGTTTATATCTTTCATGACGCTATTGACCATGACAGTCACGATGGTTCTGCCAAGCAGGTGATGCAGAGCTGCCGCAGGGCTATTGAGGAACTTTCCACTATGATTCCGAAAATTCATGCTTCGTATAATGTCACAGAATTATTTTTAACCAGCGATCATGGTTTCCTGTTCAATGACATTGAGTTTGCTGAAAAGGATAAGCACAAGGTGACAGAAGATACGTTGGAAAAGAGCTCACGCTACTATTTGACTCGCTCAGATGCAGAGATAAAGGACATTGTAAAGTTCCGTTTGAATGATGTTTCTGGCATGGAGAATGTTCCCGATGTATTTGTTGCCGTACCTCAAGGAACAAATAGACTTGCTGCTCCATCTGGAGGCTATATGTTCACTCATGGAGGTGCTGCACTGCAGGAAATCATTATCCCTATTATCAATAGCCGCCAGGAGCGTGCCAACAACAAGCAACCCGTGGGAGTGATGATACTTGACAGAAAACTATCGATTCAGGCCTCACGTCTGCGCTTTAAGCTCTTGCAGACAGAGGCAGTGTCTATGGATATGAAGGAACGCATCGTAAGAGTAGCACTATACCACAACGATGAACCAGTAACACCGATTAAGGATGTGGTTCTGGATAAGACTGCAACTTCGCTCGATGACCGCAAGGTTGTAGTGGACTTGACACTCAACAAGAATGTGGATGCCAAAGTATTACAACTGAAGATATACGATATAACGGATGATCTTAATCCGCTTATCAAGGAGAATGTGACTAATAATACATTAATTGGAAACGATTTTGACTTCTAAGCATATGGAATTACAGCAGAAAGTAATGGATGCCTTTACAGGCAAGGTAGTTAGAAAGGACTTGGCTTTCTTGGTAAAAGGAGGTTTGCCAGTACCGACATACGTATTAGAGTATCTGCTTGGTCAGTACTGTGCCAGCGACGATGAAGTAGTCATCAATGAGGGTTTAGAGAAAGTCAAGGAGATCATCAAAAACAACTATGTTCATCGTGCAGAAGCAGAGACGGTGAAGGGTACTATCAGGGAAAAAGGACAACACCGTGTCATTGACAAGGTGACTGTTGTTTTAAATGAACGAAGTGACGAATATAACGCTACTTTCGCTAATCTCGGACTTTCTGGAGTTCCCATCGGAACTGATTATGTTCGCAAGAACCCGAAACTGCTTTCTGGAAATGGTGTATGGTGTATCGTCACCATAGGTTATATCTCTGGTGAAGACATCAAGATGCGATGGGAAATAAAGACACTGAAGCCAATACAGATTTCAAATATCGACTTGGAAGAATATATTGATGAACGCAAGAATTTTACGACAGAAGAGTGGCTGGACTTTCTGATGCACACAGTCGGTTTGAATCCAGAGCCGATGAACCGTCGAGAAAAGTTCATAACTCTGGCTCGTCTGTTACCACATGTGGAGAACAACTTCAATTTCATGGAACTTGGCCCGAAAGGGACTGGTAAAAGTCATGTATTCCAGGAGCTATCTCCGTACGGTGTACTTGTCAGTGGTGGTGATGTGACCTCTGCACGTCTATTTGTGAAAATGTCTGGCAACAAGGAAATCCTTGGACTGGTTGGTTATTGGGATGTGGTAGCATGGGATGAGTTTGAGCAACAGAAAGGCCGTGCCGTAGAGCCTACGCTGATTGATATTATGCAGAACTATTTGGCTAATAAGTCTTTTAACCGAGGTAAGGCTACCCATGAAGCATCGGCTTCTATGTCGTTTGTTGGTAACACGAAGCATACCGTGCCCTATATGCTGAAAAACAGCCATCTTTTTGAAAGCATTCCGACATCGTTTGTAAAGGGAGCTTTCCTTGATCGAATTCATCTGTATAATCCCGGATGGGAAATTAAGATGTTGAAAAAAGATAGTTTTTCAAAGGGATATGGCCTCATTACAGACTATATAGCAGCAGTGCTTCATGCCATGCGTAATACGGACTTGACAGGAATGTTGAAGGACTATGCAAAATTCGATGGTTCTCTGTCCGAGCGTGACCATCTGGCCATCCGTAAGACATTCTCTGGTATGGTGAAGTTGCTTTATCCAGATCAAAACTTTACAGATGAAGAAGCATATGAGCTGATTGAATTTGCTGCAGAGTGTCGTAAGCGTGTGAAAGATCAGTTGTATGTAATTGACGAGACTTTTCAGGCAGAACCTGCCAAGTTTGAATATATCAATGTGAAGACAGGACAGAAGCACTTGGTGAAAACTTTGGAGCAGATAGAAAATGACTTTGTTCCTGCTCATGAACAGTCACTGCCTGATGACGAGACCTCAGAGTTGCCAGATTCAACAGCATCTTCATCTGAGAAGCCTGCCTCAGAATCAGCAGAATCCCCATCTCCTGAACGACCTAAGCGAAAACAGTTAGCTTCGAAGTTCATAGAAATCAGGGCCAATCAGTCTAATGTATCGTACAAGAAACTATTTGGTGACTATTTGGAAACTGCATCACATATCGTCATCACAGACCCATATATCCGTGCTCCCTTCCAGATTGATAATCTTGTAGAGTTTATCCAGACTGCCCGCGAATGCTGCACAAACAATGAAGAGTTGAATATTGAGGTTCATACTCAGAATGATGATGAAAAGGTGCCAGAAATGATAGACACCTTCGATGAACTGAAGGATGAGCTAGCTGCTGTAGGCATTGATTTCAGTTATTATTTCGATGCAGACCACGATCGGAATATTACACTTAATAACGGTTGGAAGATAAACCTTTCTCGTGGCCTTGATATTTATGAGAAGTTTGGACGTTTCTCTCTCGGTAGTGTTCGCCAGATAAACCGTAGGTGTAGAGCATTCTCTGTGACATATGTGCAAGAATAAATAATAACAGATTAAGGGCCTGGCTATGAACATAACTAATTATTCCGATCTCTATAAACTGGATCCCACTCTCCGCCCTTATCAACAAAAGGCGAAGAGGGAAATCTTTGAGTCATGGGATGAGGTGGATAATGTAATGTTTCAGATGCCTACAGGAACAGGCAAAACGCGATTGTTTACATCGATCATCAGCGATATTAATAGTTATAGTATACAGAGAAAAGAAGCTGTTAAAATACTGATTGTTGCTCATAGAACCGAGCTTATAAATCAGATAGGCAAGCATCTTGAAAAGTATAGAGTCCCTCATAATATTATAGTAGGTGGCAAGGAAAAGAACTATAAATATCCTGTTAGCGTAGCATCCATACAAACAATTACTAATGCTCATAACATAAAAGACGCAAAGAAGCTGAATGTCCAGTTTATAATCATAGACGAAGCCCACCATGCGTTGGCCGCATCGTATAAGAAACTATGGGAGATGTATCCTAATGCCAAGCGTCTTGGTGTGACGGCTACACCTTGGCGAATGAATCATCAGAGTTTCTTAGATCTCTTTGATAAACTGGTAATGTCGATGCCCATTAAAGACTTCATCAAGCAAGGTTATTTGGCACCATACAAATACTTCTCCCTTCGCGACGATAGCTATATTCAAAAAACTATCGATAACATTGAGTTGGATAGCTTTGGTGAGTATAAAGAGTCATCAATGGAAGAGAAGATGGATATTGGATCCATACGTGCCCAGCTGTTAGATTCGTACTTGTCTTTGGCTAAAGGGAAGAAGGGTATTATATATGCCATCAATATAGCGCATGCCAGACATATCTGTAAGGAATATGAGGAGGCAGGATATAGGGTGGTAAGTATCGACAGTAAAACGCCCTCCGCTGAGAGAGAAGACCTTGTTAAAAAATTCAGAAAGGGAGAAATTGATATTATCGTAAATGTGGATATCTTCTCGGAAGGATTTGATTGTCCAGATATAGAGTTCATACAATTGGCTCGTCCTACTTGCTCACTTGTGAAATATTTACAGCAAGTAGGTAGAGGGTTAAGACCTACGGAGAACAAGCAGAATTGTGTGATTTTGGATAATGTAGGTATGTATTCCAAATTCGGACTCCCTGATGCACGCAGACATTGGAATTATCATTTCAAAGGTAAGGTAGTCGAAGAAGAACCCGCAAAAAACATATCTAAGGGAACAGGAAAGTCTCGATATGTTGATTTATCTGAGGGAACTGAGGATATGGAACTGATTCAGGATGATTACGAAGATATTGAGTCAATGGGAGATTCGTCATCTACTGTCAACGAGACCTTCCCATCATTATTGGGAATTACCCTAGGAAAGACGGATTGGAAGCAGGCAATGGAATGGGGTAATATTCTTAAAGTAGATGAAGATACTGGAGAAGTTTTTTTAGACATTGAAAACGTCCATTTTGGTATATCTGGCCCAATTCTTAAAGAAATCTATTGGACAAAGAACTATCGAGATTTTCCAAATTCATGGAAGTCAATGGGTTTTTATTGGGAAAATTCATTTGATGCGTGGTTAGATGTTTTTCGGCGCTTAGGATATCAAATTGAAATAGTTAACAAACCCGAACAAGAAATAAATAATGGCCGCATTACTCTAAGTGGTTTTTTTGTTGCCAAGTCGCCAGACGGTACTCTTTCTTTCCTCATGGATTTTCGTTATGGTGAAAAAGGTCATTATACATCATCACCAAGTACATTGTATTCAATAACCGTGTATTACCATGAACCACCCATGGAGAGTAATGTTGATGATCAAGAGAAAGAAGATATTATAAAGGAAGCCAATCCAATAAATGGTCAAGATGTTGAAAAGTTAAAGCATGCGTTTGACAAAAAATCTACCAGTTATAAGTATTTCTGGTTTATGACCCTTTTGGAGATATACAAAGAGACACAAGTTGAAAAGATAACATTTAGGCAAATCTTAATTAAGATGGTTGCAAAAGCATGGAAATATGTATTCATGTTAAACGGTCAATTCTCACAATCAGATCAACTACCTAAATATTTAACCAGTATTAAATCGATTACAGAATTGCATAGTAATTCTTTGGAGTCGGAAGTAGAATGCGAACTAAATAAAAACTTTGAATCGCATAATATAAATGCTATTTTAATTCCTCTATTGAAAAATGTTCCATATCGATTCCTTTCCCCATGGATACCATTTACTGATAATGATGATGTCATGGAGAAATCTAGTAACAAAGAGTTAAGATGTCCATATGAATTATACAATGAGTATGTTGTTATTTCTGACTTGTGGAGAAATTTCTTGAAAGATTATTATAATGGTATTCAGCTATTAGCAGAATATGGATTAGAAGCATATCTGAAAATAGATCAAAATACTAAAGAGGCTTGTGATTTTTATAATACAAGGTTTATTTCATTAAACCAACTGTTGAGAGGAATCAAAAGAAGAAAAGGACAGGAGGTTGTTAAACAATTTTTAGAAAAATACAATTTCTCTTCAAAGGGGGATTTAACGCCTGCCGAACTAATGGTGAAAATACCAGATTCAAGTTGTAAAATTGGTCTTGACGGACGTAAGCGTGTCAATGTTCCAGGAGAAATGTGGTCACTAAAAATACTGGATAAATTGCTTTCGGGTGAAAAGCTGGTTGACCAATATGAGAATATTCAGCTTTTGGAGGAATATGGTATAAAAGCTTATCTTAAAACCCAGGAGATTAGAAAAAATCAGGATCTATATAACACAAAACATATCTCATTGAACAAGCTGTTAAAAGCTATAAAGGATAACAATGGAGATAAAGTGGTTAAAATATTTTTAGAAAAATACAATTTTTCATCAAAGGGAGATATCACACCAGCCGAACTGATGATGAAAATGCCAGATTCAAGTTGTGTAATCGATAGTGATGGGCGTAAACGTGTCAAAGTTCCAGGAGGAATGTGGTCACTTAAATTACTAGACCATCTGTTGTCTGATTAAATAAAGAGAAGAATAAGCCATGGATAAGAAATACATCAATACTGGAGAATTGGCAGGAATGACGGGTTGTCTGGATGAAGAAATCAGAGAACTTGCCAAGAAAGGGGTGCTGCCTGCTCATAAAACACGAAGGGGGCATTGGCGTTTCAATGTTGATGCTGCGGAGAAATATTTCGGCATTGTGATAAATCCCATAACAAATTTGGATGATGATGAGGATGATGGCGTGAACAGTAAAGAGAATCCTGATACTATGACAATTACAGAATTCAGAAGAAAATGTCGTGAACAGCAAGGAATGTTTCGAGAAAAAATGGGGGAACCAATGGGTGTTGGTCCTTGGCGCAATTCCACTACGAAACAGATAAGCATGTTGGTGAATGGCGAAAAGACTGGTAAGAACTTTGTGGATAAGTTTACCTTTAATTATGCTAAGAGCAGGGTGAATAACCTGCAACCACATGAAACGATAGATGAATATCGTCTGTTTAATAATATGCTGTCAAGCCAGCCTATGGCTTTCAATCTGTTTTGTCCATTCATACGGATGATAGAGGAGGGAAAGGCCGATATTGTGACTGGTGTTTTTAAAGCGATATTTCCTGATAAACATATTGGTGAGGTAACAGAGGTGGGGCTGGAATATCTGCATACTGACATCAAGAACTATCTGAATGATTGCACAGCTATGGATGCTATTGTGCGTTATAAAGATACGGAAGGTAAACCTGCATTTATCGCTATCGAGACGAAGTATACTGATGTGCTTGGTGAGAATACAAGTAATAAAGAAAGGGCACAAGATAGGTATCGAGAATGGATCAAACGAATTGGGATGTTTAAGCCTGAAACTGAAGCCAAGTTGCTTTCTGGTGAAAAGGTGATTTCTCAAATATACCGCAACTTCCTGCTTACGGAGTGTTATGGCATAGTAGAAGGGGCAAATAGATGTTACTCTGTTGTGCTTGCACCTGCTCATCATCCTACAACTGAAAAAGAAGTCGCATCTCTGAAGGATGAACTCCTTCCAGAATACCAGTACAAGATTTCGTCAGTTACGCTTGAGGATTTTGCAAAGAATGCGCTTAAGATATGCCCAAAGGGATATAAATATCCATTTTGGTATTTTAAAGAGAGATATATAATAGAGAAATGACACGACAACATGTTGTATTTCTGACTGGTGCTGGTGTCAGCGTGAATAGCGGACTGAGCACATTCCGTGGCAAGGATGGGCTGTGGACTAATGAGGAATGGGCTTATCTGGCCAGTACTGAGGCACTCTACAATGACACTCAGAGGTGCCTGGACTTCTATAACTGGAGGCGTAAACAGCTTTCCGAGGTGGAACCGAATGAGGCTCATCGCATGATTGCGGAGCTGGAGAAGGAGCATGAAGTGACTATTATCACGCAGAATGTAGATAACCTGCACGAACGGGCAGGCTCAACTCATGTGATTCATCTGCATGGTGAATTGAGCAAGGTGTGCTCGATGAATAATCGCACAACCTGCGTGAAAGATTATTCGCTAACAACTCCCATCATGGTGGGTGACAAGGCAGAGGACGGCTCTCAGTTGCGCCCGTATATTGTAATGTTCGGTGAGTATGTTGACAGTATGAATGTGGCCATCGACTATGTGAGCAAAGCCGATATCTTTGTAGTCATCGGAACCTCGCTGAAGGTATATCCTGCAGCGGGATTCATCAACTACGCTCACCATGAAGTGCCCAAGTTCGTGATTGACCCAGGGGAAATGGATCAATGCACCCATCTTGGCTTCACTCATTTTAGGACTACCGCCACTGAAGGTATGAAGATGCTTCTGGAGGCATTCAAAGAATTATAAACAAACGATAATTAAGAAAGATATGAAGACTTACATTTTATTTTGGAATCCTGCAATCTCCTGCTACAAACTGGATGACTTCCAAGAGAAATTGGGAGAATTGGAATATAATGACCTGAACTGGAGTGTTTGGGAGCATGAAAAAGCCAGTTGCGGCGACCGTTTCTTTATGGTTTGCTGTGGCGAAGGTAATACTGGCATCTGCATGAGCGGGTATTTTGCTTCCGACCCCTATAAAGGTGAGGACTGGTCTGGTAATGGCAAGGAAACTTATTATGTTGACTTAGACCCTGACGTAATGATACATCCAGACTATCGAGCTATATTGACAACAGAAGAACTGAGCCGTGCCATTTCTGATTTCGACTGGACCGGCGGTCATTCAGGCAGACTATTAGAAGTTGGCCTCGCTGAACAGCTGGAAACGTTGTGGAAAAAGTTCTTGGATGATAACGAAGAGGTTTTTGCTATACATGCTGCAAAACAAGACATTGATCAGACATATTACACTTCGAAGAATGACGATAAACAAATCATTTATCTGTCTCTTGATGAAGAAGGCAAAATTCAGGGATTCAACGAACCGTTTGAGGTGAAAGCGGAGGGGTATGATGATGTCGATAGTCTCGTAAAACAGATTACTGAGCAGATATATCAGAAGACTGACAAGAGACCCGAGATACAATTATATTATAGGTATATAGAGGAAGACTATCAAGAGCAATATGGAAAAGCTGTTAGGTTGTTTCTGGAAAGCAAGAAAGAGGGTGATACCTATGATGATGTGTATTATGAGACAGAGGGGCAAATCGTTTATCTTTTGAGTAAAGCATCCATGAGCGCATCGAAACTGAAGGAGATGGGCTTCTCTGAGGAAATTGTCGAAGCAGTGGAAGCGATGAAGAAGAAGGAAGATGAGACGTTCATCCAATATGTGGAAAGGGTTGCGCAAAATGAGCTTGCCAGAGAGTTGATAGAAGACCAAGTACGTCTCGCCGTTGACATAAGCTCCCTGAAATGCATCGATGAAGCTATGCTGAAGACTTTGAACGAGAACCTGGAAGCATTGCACTATCTGGAGTCGCTTGAAATTGTAGAGTAAAATATGGCTTACACATATAAATATCCAAGACCAGCTGTGACGGCTGACTGCGTGGTGATAACCAGGGAGGCAGAACCGAAGGTACTACTGATTCAGAGAGGTGCCCAGCCTTTTAAGGGAGGCTGGGCATTCCCCGGTGGTTTCATGAATATGGACGAGACTACGGAGCAGTGCGCCGTCAGGGAACTGGAGGAAGAAACAGGCCTTCGACTGTCGAAGATTCAGCAGATAGGAGCCTACTCTAAGGTTGACCGTGATCCACGAGGGAGAACTATCACCGTTGCTTATCTCACCATCGTTGATGAACCTATGGATGTCACTGGCCAGGATGATGCTGCCAAAGCAGAATGGTGGCCACTGTCGGATTTGCCTCATTTGGCATTTGACCACTATGACATCATGCAGGATGCTATTGCGTTGTTTCGGGCAAAGATGAATAATGCATGAATATAAATACTGCATTTGGTTAATGTGTCATAAAAGAGAAACACGAAAAGTACAATGAGTCCAAATAATCCTTATATTTGCAGTAACTTAACATCAAAGGAGGAGCTGCTTATGTTAACAGAAAAAGAAATCAGGGACGACAAAAACAAGATCGACAACAAGCAAGTCGAATCAAGTGCACAGAAACCGATGCCATCTATTTGGTACAACTAAAAAGGAGTATCAGAACGAAATTGAGATTGCCTTCGACATAGCGCGAGGGCAATCTTATTTTAAAAAGCGCAATAATTCATAGAAACAGCGTTATTTCTGCCTGTTTTTTCGTACCTTTGCATCCGTTTTGAAATATGGCAGGGAATCGACAACATATCATCCATGGCTTACGTGACGGCATACCTATTGCGATGGGCTATTTTGCCGTGACATTTTCACTTGGCATCATTGCTGCGAGGGCAGGACTGACAGCACCCTTGGGATTCCTTAGCAGTTTCTTCACCCGTGCATCGGCTGGCGAATATGGCACATATACGCTGGTAGCAGTACAGGCAGCCTACGTGGAGGTGATAGCCATGTGCTTGGTGGCCAATCTACGCTATATGCTGATGAGTGCGGCACTCTCGCAGAAGATAGCACCTGGCACATCGTGGTTTCACCGAATTCTGATGGCCTGCTGCGTGACTGACGAGGTATTTGGTATCTCTGTCGCCCATCCGGGCTATACACCTCCAGCTTATACGTACTCGGCAGCCCTGATATCTACGATGTTCTGGGCATCGGGCTGTGCTGTGGGCATCGTGGCAGGCAGTCTGTTACCCCAACCGATGGTGACTGCCCTGAGTATGTCGCTCTACGGCATGTTCCTGGCTATTATTATCCCGCCTGCCCATAAAGACCGTAACGTGCTCTATGCGCTGATAGCCAGTTTCGTGCTAAGTGGCCTGTGTGCTATAGCACCTGTTATCGGCGAGTGGAGCAGCGGTATGCGAACGGTGGTGCTGACGATAGTCATTTCGGCTGTTGCCGCATGGCTTAAACCTATAAAGACGGAAAACGATGGAGCAGCATAGCATTCTTATATATATCCTCCTGGCCATTGTCATCACCAATCTGATTCGCGTGACGCCAATGGTACTGATCAAAGGGGAGTTACACAACCGCTTTGTGCGCAGCTTCCTTTATTATGTGCCTTACGTCACGCTGGCCGTAATGACCTTCCCAGATATGATTATGGCTACGCCAACTCCATTGCCAGGAATAATTGCACTACTGGCAGGCATCATTGCAGCATGGTTCCGTCTGGGACTTTTCCCTGTCGCAGCCATCTGTTGCGTCATCGTCTATTTACTGATATAAAAGCAGATCATGTAAGATGGATAATAAGAATATTGTGATTCGAAAGGCTGAACGGCAGGATGTTCCGCTACTGCTGGAGTTCATTAGAGGAATTGCCAGATATGAGAAGATGGAAAACGAGATGATTGCTTCAGCAGATGTGCTGGAACGGGAAATGTTCGACGAGCACAGGGCTGAAGCGGTTTTTGCCGTAGTTGATGGCCGTGAGGTTGGCTTTACTCTATACTTCTACAACTTCTCAACGTTCATCGGGCATTCAGGACTATACTTGGAAGATCTGTTCGTATGGCCAGAAGAGCGAGGCAAGGGTTACGGAAAGGCATTGCTGCTGCATCTGGTCAAGATAGCACGGGAGCACCATTGCGGAAGAATGGAATGGACGTGCCTGAACTGGAACCAGCCAAGCATAGACTTCTATCTGTCACTCGGAGCAGTACCCATGAAGGATTGGACGATCTATCGACTGGACGCTGCCGCATTGGAGCGACTGTCGGAAACAAACGAATAAAACCAAGTCGTGAGACTTTATGAGTATAGGCGTATCCTAACTCCAAGAGGTTCGTGCTATTTAGTTTGGCCGGACTTTGAAACCTTATCAGATTTAGATACGATATTTAACCCACAATGTCACCGCACTGTCTGAGAAGATAGTGCGGTTTATGTATGTTATCGCTTTAACTTGCGTTCATCGTCTATATCATCATAGTTACCATGACCGCCAACTTCATGTTCACGGTTTCCGTCCTTAGAACCGCCACGTTGCTGTAGGGCTTTTCGTACACCATGGATGATATTCGGTTTTTGGACTGACGTGGCAGACTGAGTATGAGTAATCTCCTGCTGAGTCTGATGCTTTTTCAAGCGGCTTACATCAAGACCTTCATGTTCCATATCGAGAATAACCTTATTTGCAAAGTCAATGCAATAGTAGCGGTTATCCTCATTGACGATGTAATAGCCTTCCTCATGCAGTTTGTCTCTCAGAGATTCGTCTGGGGTATTGTCAAAGAGGTCTTGCAGTTGATGCAGAGTTCTATTCTTGTTCGGGCTATCGTTACCAACAGTTAGACGATCCGGATGATTATACTTGCCCATCTTGCAGAGAATAACAGCTTCCTCCATAGTTGAAGGATAAAATGACTGGAGCCAGGAAAGACGGTCATTAGAGCGCAGTGTCGTAAGGATGTGTTCTGGCAAATCATAAGAAGTTCCATTGAACAATACTACACCGTTCATCAGCTTACAGCCAAACTGTCGACGAAGAAGCTTATTCAATTCCCTTGTAGTCAAGTTTTGGTTATCTTCCAGCATCTGGTCAATAAAGGACTCCAACTGTCGGAAACGCTCTTCACGTGACTGGAACTGTAAGAGGTCGCGGAGCTTCAACACTTCACTGCCTTTGAAGACGGTTTTCGTGTGATGATCGACAACCATATAGCCATAAGGCGAATCCTTAGAGCCAAGAAAGACGAGACTGACACCAAACTTGTCGCGCATGAGCTGCTGGAGTTCTTCTTTGTCAGCAGACATATCACGGTATTTCTTCAAAATGGCACGGAGTTGGGCTTTACGTCGTTGGTTATCGTCGTTAGTTTGATTGCAATGTGATTCCACCATAGATAAAGATATATGTTCTTGAACGAGGCCTGCGCGTTTGAGGATGATCTCATCGGATTCCTTGTAGCATTCGTAACCCATCGTTTCGAGAATAGCCATGAACTGCTGCACAGTACCGAAATTGTATTCAAGCGCCTTAGCGGTGGACTCCCCTACTCTTTGGTTTTCGCTTTGCTGTAGCAGACGATTGATGACATCCTGAGAACGTCGGCGTTCGTGGTTATTGTCTATCTTCTGACCGTCTGGAGCCACACGACTGGTGATGACATGGATATGATTGTTATCCGTATCATGATGGGCATAGATGAGCATGGGCTGCCCTGGCTGGCCATAGCCCATCTCGTTCATATAACGACGTGCAAAACGGACTAACTCTTCATAGGTCATCTCATGACCTTTGCAAGAGAAGGCTATATGAAACTGGGGCTTCTTTATATGAGTATTACGTACAGAATAGTCATTCAGGAAAGTAACCAGGTCATCGGAGGTGTACTTTCCCGCATTGCTTATATAGCCAAAGTTGAGCATCTCTACAAGTTCCGCTTTGCCCTCTTTGACCTTTTGCTCATTGTAGGCTACAGCGTGAAAATTATTGCTTGACGGTAGGATGGTTGCTATCATAATATACAATTTACAGAATATGATAATATCTAAATATGTAGTTTGCGTAATTGTAGAATATGTAAATATGCTATTATCAGAATAGCGAAATACGCAAATATGATAATAGCATAATATGTAATTAGCAAAATATGATAATATAAGATTATCATGTCACCGATGGATGTTTGATGAGTTTCTGGACTATCTGCTGCTGCTCAATCTTGATGTCTTCGAGGAAGGCGAGTATATGTCGTACTTGGGGCATGATAACCTGATCGTAATAGTCCTGGCGCAGTTCGTGGCCAATGGCGAGTTCGTTGGCTCGCTTCATCGACTGGTTGAAATTACCACCAAGCCAGCTGAGATCCTGCTGATACTTACGAAAGAGTGCTGTCATATCATTCAACGCCTCCATACGTCGGACAGTTCCGATATCATTGAATTGCCTGACAGCATCTCGGATCATCGCACTCACGTTGTGATAACCAGATGCTTTGCTTTGAAAGAGCTCATACTCTTCAGGAGTCAGTCTTACTTTGCATACTATTGTTCGTTTGTCCATATAGCTGTTTTATAGATACGAGTTGCGAGTATCGTTCCCCTGTGTCGAAGCACAGGCAAGTCGATTTTTGAGGTGGCGAATCCTACGAAGGAGGATTTGTGGCCACAAAAATACAACTTGCTAAGAAACTACCGAATACATTTGCCTAATCCTCAGTGCAAAGTTAGGAATAAAGTCTGAAACCACGATGATTTCTAAAAGAATATGAAGTTAAACTTTGTTTAATATGATATTATACAAATATCTGAATATCAATTATATAGAATATTATAATTGTATAATATACAATCATTATAAATGCAAATTATACTAATATGACTTTTGTATAAATATAAAATATCAGAACTACAATATATAATATTATACAAATATGATAATTATATAAAATGCAAATATGAAAATGGTATAATATGTGATTATGGTAAAATGATAATTGCACAATATGGGAAAAGCAAAATATGATATTTGCTGAAAACGGGTACTACATAATCTCTCGATCGGTAGTACCCTGCCAAATACTAAGAATTTCTTCTCAGCTATACGTTGGGTGTATTGTATAATCAATAGGGCATAAGGAAGTGAGCTGCCCA
>JAEEGJ010009544.1_pt1 | contig 25881 bp, 18 predicted proteins | sample 8958761 | NCBI WGS metagenome assembly JAEEGJ01 (sample SAMN16246546, study PRJNA631951) | gut metagenome | biome: gut microbiome; feature: rumen; material: RS-attached | host: Bos | place: Iran: Karaj | collected 2018-10 | reverse complement strand
ATTTCTCGATATCTTTAAGTTAGATACTGACTCTCTTTTTTTCGGACTGCAAAAATACAACTTTTTTCAATCGGAAAAGATTTTCTTTTCGTTTTTCGCATTAATTTTCTTCAAAAAGTCGTAAAACCATTTGCAAGTCGTTGATAAATAATAAAATATAAATTGTGTTATTTGTGTTGTAAAAATGTGTAAATTTGCAGCCGGTTTTGCCTAAGGCATTAATACCTATATTATTAATGAACGAAAACGAGCTCAAGGTCCTTATCGACAAAATGAAAGGTGGCGACAGGGAGTCATTCAACAAGGTCTTCCGCCACTATTATATGCCCTTGACCCGTTTTTGTGTCCGGTTTGTAGGCGATGGCGACCAGGCCGCCGAGATTGTGCAAGACCTTTTTGTGAAAGTTTGGACCAATCGCGAAAAACTGACGCTTACTTCCTCATTTGAGTCTTATATGCTGCGCTCGGTGCGCAATTCGGCCATTACTTATATTAATAAGGTGCGCTCCCACGCTGATGTCAACGAGCGCATCTACACCGACGATTCGGATGCTAACGACCCTTCGGAGACTTTGCAGTCCAACAACTTGGAAGCCTCTTACCAGAAGGTCTTGGCCACCATGCCCGAAAAACGTCGCGAGGTATTCCTGGCCAGCCGTTTCGACGGACTGAAATATGCCGAAATCGCAACAAAAATGGGGCTGTCACAAAAGACCGTGGAGGCGCACATGAGTGCCGCCATCAAGCAGCTGAGAGAAGGCTTGAAAGAATACCTTTAAAATTTTTCAAAAATTTCCATTTTTGACTAAGGGTAAAATCTAAGTTGTTAGTCTTTTAAGTGAATCGAAGAGATAAATACGATTGAAATGTACTCGGTAAACGACAAATATGAGGCTTTGATTATGAGCTACTTGGACGGGCTTTGCACGGCTGAGGAAGCCCATGAACTGCTTTTGTGGGTGGCCGAGTCGGAAGAGAATCGTCTTTATTTCAAGGCATTAAAGGATCATTACGAGGTTTGGAACCTGACCGACTTCGCCATGCCCGAGCTTGACGAAGCCGATGTGGAGGCCGCTCTTGATGCCGTCAACGCCAAAATTGACGCCATCGAAGAGACTGAGACCAATGTCGTTCAGATGCCTTGGCTCCGCAGGAACTACAGATATGTTTCTGGCGTGGCCGCCGCCTTCCTCATTGCCCTGTTTGTGGGCTTCTTGGTACGCAATAATCCTTTCAATTCAACCGTAACTTACGCCTACAACGGACAAAACGAATCGTCATACGTCCTGCCCGATGGTACCTCGATCAACTTCAATAGTGAGGGCACCATTAGCTATCCCGAACACTTCACCAAGTCGGAGCGTTCTGTCGATTTCGAAGGCGTTGCTTATTTCGATGTCGTCAAAGATGAGGCTCATCCTTTTGTGCTCCATTGCAACAACATGGATGTTGAAGTGCTGGGTACCAGCTTCCTGCTGAATGCCGACAAGAACGCCGAGCGTTACACTGTCGACCTCTACACGGGCAAGGTGAAGATGACCGCCTTCGACGAAAAGGGCAATGTCTTGTCATTGGTGGAAGTCAACCCGGGCGAGCGCGGTGTGTGGAATGCCTCTTCAAGTGAGATGAAGACGATGAACTATTCTGAAGTGAAGGAAGACGAGTTGCTGACCGAGCATGTGCTGGTGTTCAACAACGAGAATCTGTCGAAGATTGTCGAGGCTTTAGAATACATCTACAAGGTTGAAATCGACCTTGGCGAGTCGTGTGCCTCCAAGAAACTCACCGCCCGTTTTTCCGATGACGAATCCATCGACGAAGTGCTCGAAACCATCGCCTTGGTGTCAGAAGTGACGGTCACCAAGACGGACGAAGGCTACCAGATTCGCTAATCGAAATCCATTTCCCCAAGTCATTTTTTCAATGAAATGAGAGTACTCTCATTTTTTTGTCGTATCTTAGCGGCCTATTTTGAATTAATTTGGAAATGGAATACCCTAACCCCAATATACGCTTTGAAAAACGGAATACTAGGAAAAATGGGCTGCGATGGCTACCGCTATTGCTCCTGTTTTTCTTGGCATTATTACACCCACAACAGTCTCAAGCCCAGACGTTCAACCCGCTGATTTCATTCTCGGTCGAGTCGTGTACCTTGGACAAAGCCCTGGAAAAACTCTTTGCCGATTATGAATTGAACGTGGCCTTCAGCAAGGCGGAACTGAGCAAAATCCGCATCGATAGCTATTCCTGTTCCTATAAATCTGTCGAAGAGGTGCTGACCGACCTGTTGGAAGGCACCGACTATGGCTTCAAGAGAATCGGCAAGCAGTATGTGATTCGGAAGAACCAACAGCTCGCAAATGACCCTGAGGCGACGGTGACGCCTCCCATCGACCCACAGACCGAAATCATCAAGCCCAAACGCGACACCATTGTCAGCAAAACGGACAACATAATCCGCATCTATGACACCGTGCAAATCATCCGTTCTGTGACGCGCTACGACACCGTTGTCCGGATACAACATGAGGTGAAAACCGATACGGTGTATACTGTGAAATACCAAGGCTGGCAAATCCCGTGGCCCCAATTCAGAAACAATGGCTGGTTCATCACGCCATATGTGGCCTTGGGCTCAGCACGATTCAAACATGAAGCTGATATGCCAAAGCCTGAAAATGGTTCGGTTAAGGTGACTCCGAGTTTGGTGTACGGCATAGGCCTTGACGGCGGTTACAAATACAATCGCCTCAGCGGAGGCATGACTCTCGGCTATCGTTCGGTGCGCTACCGTTTCCTGCTGGAACAGACCCTCTATTCCGGGGACTATTATGTGAATGACACGTTGGATACCTATTATGTGGTGCATGAAACCGACACCACCTACCAATACATTCTGGATTCGACCTATATCCCGCTGACCACGACTAATTATGCCTATCGCGATGTCAACCGTTTGGATTACCTGACCGTCGGGGTGTTTGCCGCCTATGACTTTGTCAAGTTGGAGCATTTCAGGGCGTTCGTCAAGGCGGGAGCTTCGGTGGATTTTTTGGTCAACTATGCGGGTTCACTCAACGCAACGGAGTCACCTTATCATGCACCGATTGCCAAAGAGCAGGTGGAGCCGGTTCGGTTCTCTTATTACGGAGGTCTGGGCGTGGCATGGAAGGTGGCCAACCGTATCGAGTTCGTGCCAGAGGTGCACTATCGTGTGACCAACGGGTCGTTATATCGCGCCGACTTCCCCTTCGACATGCGGATGCGACTTTGGGACTTCCGTTTGGGTATGACCTATTATTTCTAAACCATGAAACCGCTCAAGCACATACGGCATCTCTTGCTCCTGCTCTTCTTGATGCAGGGTGTGTGGGTCGAGGCGCAGCATTATGTCCCGATCAACGGAGAGATTGATACATTGTTGGTGTTGCCGAGGCTGGGCGGTGATTCGGTGTATTGGGTGAATGAGTCGCTTACCGTGCAAAACGGTGGCACCCTGCGCGTGGAAGGCGGTGTGAAGATGTATTTCGGACAATCGGCCTATCTGCGTGTCGATGGCGGCAACCTCATGCTTGACGGTCAATGCAACGACTCGGTTTATCTGCTTTGCTACGAGTTTTCGCATGACTGGGCGGGTATCCAATTGAAGAATATCACCGAAGAAGATACTGTGAGGATATCGTATGTTGAAGTCGTAGGCGCCCTTACTGCTCTGAATGCTTCGACCAGTAATCATGCTACCATCAAGCATTGCTCGTTCAGCAACTACTATGCAGGCAAGGGCATCGAACTCATCGACTGCAACAACTTTTTGGTCGACAGCTGCTTCTTCTACCAATGTGTGTCGGGCATCGAGCTGAAAGCCCGCGCTGCCGACAGTGAGAACAATGTTTTTTCGCACAACATCTTCGACCAAGGACAGATTAATATAGAGATTTCCAATGTGGCTTACGGCTTCAAGTGCAATCGTAACCATGTCGCGGACAATTGTTTCCAAGGTGCTGCCACGGCCATCAGCTTTGATGCGGTAGGCGGCATCTCTGATAGGTATGCTACCAATTACATAGAAAACAATCTGATTTCATCCGACTTGCCTGAAGGCGGTTCGGGCTATTCGTCCTATGGCTTGAAGGCAGCCATGGACTCGATTGTCATCCGAAACAATGTGTTTTGGAGCAACGACGAAGCCATCAGGATGATGCGAGTGTGCCATCTTGTTGTGGAACATAATACCTTTTTTGACAACGAGTTGACCATTACAAACCTACAAACCTCAGGGTCGATGCGTTTTGTCGGCAATACCATCAGTGAGGCCAAAAAGAGGATAGCGAGTTTCCCCTCGGCCAAATCGCAGATGAACGGCAACAATTTCCTGCACTACAAAAAGGACGCGATTCTCTTTGCCAATGTCACGACCGAAGATATCGACATGCGCGGCAACTACTGGGATGCCGAGTCCACTGCCGACATTGAATCCGTGATTCTCGACAAGCACGACTCGCCTTCCTTGGGTGAGGTCATTTATGCCAACTACTTGGCCGAATGCGACACCACGGCACCCATCGCACCACCTTTCAAAGTGAAGAAACAACTGGTGAATAATAACAAATGGCAGATTTCCTGGGACGAAAACCCGGAACAGGACATTGACCATTATGTATTGTTTTATGGCAATTTCAATTACTATAAGTTTGCCAACCGTATTGACGACATTACTGAAAATCACTATATCCTAACACCACAACAAGCTGAAAACGTAGCCGTTATAGCTTGCGACCGAGCCTATAATCCTGCTGTTTATGCCTCGGTGGGGCAGAGTGCCTACGCTTTCGCCACCTATTATCCTTACGCAGGTCCCGACGCCTCGCTTTGTGCCTCACAGTCAGGTTATTCCATCAGAGATGCCAATATCCCGTACATTTACAGTAACTTTGTGTGGCAGACCTCGGGCACGGGTGTGTTTTCCGATTCTATTGCATTGCGCACCACCTATTTCCCCTCGGAAGCAGACTTTAATGCCGGAGAAGTGACTCTTACTTTGCGCGTGACCAGCAATGGTGTGACCAAGACGGATGCTTTGCATTTGGACCTATACAAAGCTTTGAGCGTGTATGCGGGCGAAGATGGCTTCAGCGGCATGAACCATCCACTGTTGCTCGACCAAGCCGAGGCCTATAACTACGACTCATTGCGCTGGCATTCTTTAGGCGACGGCCGTTTCGAGGACTCGTTGGCTTTGCAGACCCTTTATTATCCAGGTGAGATGGACAAAGAGCAAGGCTTCGTGGAGTTGGTACTCGAAGCATGGTCGTTCTGCGGTAACGCTTCCGATGTGGTGCGTTTCGATCTGTTCAAGGACTATTCCCTTGAGGGAAGGACTTGGTCGAGAGGAATGTTGCGCCCTCATACTCAAGTGATTGCCGCTGCATTGAACGATGACAATCCGTATGTTTCAGGATTCTATCGCACCATATCCGATGATGAAGGATTCTTTAAGTTTGATGCCTTGTTGCCTGATACTTACATCCTTTACGCCTTCCCCGACACTTTGGATGCTGAGGTGGGCGGCTGCTACTATCTCGGCGACCTGCAATGGAACGAGTCGAACATGATTGAAGTGGATGGTAATGTCTATGATGTTGACATAGCGTTGCCTCCAATGATGACTGGATTCAACGTGGGCGAAGGCCAAATCAGCGGTGTCTTCGACTATCCTGACAATCCTTTCAAAGCCCGTGATTTCTATTGCCAGTCCTGGCTGCGCGAAGGCAGTGATGAGAACTATTGCACAGAAGGACTCTCAAATGTTGGGGTGCTGTTGCTCAATGCGACTCAACAACGCATCTTGGGCTTTGCCTTGACAGGTCCTGATGGACAATTTATTTTTAGAAACCTGCCTTTCGGCATCTATCATGTGATGGCTGACTTGCCGCGTTATGGCCGTGGGATGTGCGAGGAAATCACCCTCTCGGCGGAGCAACCTTTAGCAGAAGGCCTGCATCTCTTTGTCAATCAAGAGGGTAGGGTGAGGATGAATTATCCGAGCAATGGCCAACTTCAGACGGATTTGTGGGTCTATCCTAATCCTGCCGAAGAATTGGTGGCGGTGAGTGGTTTGAGAGGTAATACAACTTATAGCGTCATTGTGCGGAATAGTTTGGGCATGACGGTGTTGGCCGAAACACAGTTGAGTTCTAACGTGTTGGGCGAGCTACAGATTTCTGTTGGCTCCTTGTCAAGTGGCATTTATTTCATCCAGCTGAAAGGCGCAACGGGAACAATGATGGCCAAATTTGTGAAACAATGAGAAAGGATGAAGGTATGAGAAGATGGGCGGTCTTATTGGTTTTAGTTTTTATCACTATGGGTCGCTGTGCCTTGGCCCAGGTTCCTGTCAACGGCAATGTGTATGAGCAGGATGCTGTTACTCCTATCGAAGCGGCCTCAGTCACTTTTTCGGGTATCAGCGATTTAGGTGACACGCTTGTTTATCAATGTTTTACGGATTCATTAGGGTATTATTCCAATAGTTTGGTGGCGGGTACTTATCGCGTTTGGGCTGCTGCCGAAGGTTATGCCACCGCATATCTTTCTGATTCTCTGCATTTCATGGAAGGGCAGGTGCAAAATAGCATCGATTTCACGCTTCATGAACTGTTTTATCCCGTGCGGTATGTGGCGGCGAGGCAGTTTACGAACGATTTGGTACGCATCAGTTGGTCGATGCACGATCCCTTGCTTTTCGAAGATTTCGAGACTGGCGACTTCAGCCGTTTCCCGTGGAGCAACAACGTGAGTGATTATCCTTGGGCCATCGATAGAACCCATGCTTACGAGGGCGACTATTGCATGAAGTCGACATGTGAAGGTGTAGGAGATGGGCTTTCCAGTATCGAGGTTTCGGTTTACGTGCCTTTGGAGGGACAGATGAGTTTCTACAGCAAGATTTCATCGGAAAGCCCTTGGGATATGGGGCGTTTTTATCTTGACGGGGTGAAGAAAATGGAATGCTCGGGCGAGGAGGGATGGACTGAACATCAGTTTGATATCACTGTTGGGGAGCATGTATTCCGTTGGGAATATATCAAAGACGGTTCCACCGATGTGGGTGATGACTGTTTCTATGTGGACGGCATTCGCTTCTATCAGGAGTATGGTGCGAAAACGACACGTTCTTTCCAATACTACGACTTGTTCCGCAGTCGTTTCGAAGAGGAACCCGTGATGATGGCTTCTCATCTGACCGACACGGTGTTTATGGAAATGAACTGGAATAGCCTTGATTGGGGACAATACCGTTGGGGTGTGAGCTGCTATTACGAAGGCAACCGAAGCTATTCCGACACGGTCTGGTCGGCCTATTTGGACAAGGACATGACCACCACTTTTGCCCTTGATGCCACAACCAATGTAGGCTTGTCGCCTGCTGGTGCCACAGTTACGCTTTCGTCGCACGACGGACAAGGAAATACCTATCAATCGACTTTGGATGCCAATGGGCATATGTTATTGCCTGCTGTCTATCGTGACGCGTATGACCTTAGGTTGCATCTTGATGGTTTTGTGGATTATGTTTCGGATTCAGCAATCTCCGTTTTTGAGCCGACGCAAGTTGAAATTGAGTTGAGTGAAGCCACGAATGTCATTGACAGCCTGTATGTCTCTTCCACGGGTTGGGCGATGTGGGGTCTGGAAGAGGGAAGAAACCGTGATTTGCAGTATTTTGAAATCATGTTGGATAGTGCTCTTGTTTCGACTACAACAGCAACGTTTTTCCAATTTGATGTGAGTGGCCTCACGGAAGGCGATACCTGCATAGTTCAGGTGAGACCTGTTTATCTGTCCGACACTTGCGATTGGCAGGCTTGCGAATGGGTGTATCGTCCCTGCTCCAATTTTCAAGGAAGCACGACGGGGTTGAACTGGTCGCTGCACAACGAAGGAATACAGCTTTCATGGGATTATCCTGAGGGTGAATTTTTGGGAGCTATGTTGTTCCGCGATGGGGAGTTGCTTGGTTTCACCGAGGAAAACGACTTTTTGGACGAGACCGTGGAACTTCATGGTGAGGTGGAATATGGCTTGCGTTTGGTGTATGACGGTGAACTTGATGGTACTTGTTATTCCATGTCGTGTGAACAAAACACCGTTGCGGTCTTTCCGGCATATTGCGACCCGCCTGTGAAGTTGGACGGCACAGTGTATTATGAAGACGAGAACGACCATGGTGCTTTGATTTCGTGGGGCGAGCGTCCCGAGCCCGTTAACGAGTGGCTGTATTTCGATAACGGTGTGTTCAAGCGTTCCTTGGGTGGCGATGATGAGCCACGCATCTTCTGGGCCATTCGTTTCGAGGCAGAGGACTTGGTGGATTATGTCGGTATTGCTTTGAAGAAGGTGTCGCTTTTCGATGTGGGGACAGGCACTTACCACCTTTGGATTTATATTGGTGGCGATACGGCACCGCGTACCCTTGTCCGTTCACAAAACATGACTTTGACAGGTGCCCAAGCTTGGCATGAGGAAACCATAAGTCCAGCCTTTGAAATCCCTGAAAACGAACCGCTTTGGATTGTCGTTGGGCAGCAAGGCTTGGCGCGTCCAGCAGCCGCCTGCGAGGATATGGGCGATGCCGATGGGCGCTGGGTGTCGCTGGATGGTGAGACTTGGACTGATATGCACACCTTCAACATGCACTACACCTGGATGCTGCGCGCCTTTGTCACCAACCAATCTGGGCGTGAGTTGGCCATCGGCAAGGAAGGCTACATCTTGCAGCAATACAACTTGTATCGCTCGTTTGACAATACGGATTACCAGCAAATCGCATCGGTACCCGCCGTGGAAGGCCAGTTGTATTATGAGTATAGCGACAACTTGGCCAATGATGACCACGAGGATGTCTATTACCGCTTGACGGCCTTCTATTTGGCTGATGACGGCGAGACCTGCGAGTCGGACTTTGCCACCACCTTGAACGACCCTGAACAGAACTATGTCGCAATAGACCTGACTGCGACTGATGAATACCAAGTGCTTGATTTCAAGCTCTATCCCAATCCGACGAGTGGCCAGATCACCATTGCATTGGAAGGGTTGGAGAAGGTCGTAGTTTATAACACTTTGGGACAGGCTTTGCTCGACAAAGAGGTCAGTAGCGATATGTTTCGACTCGATTTGTCGGGGTTTGAGGATGGGTTATATTGGGTTAAGGTGATGACGCAAAACGGGACGGCAGTTAAAACTTTGATCATTTCAAAATAAGCTATGAAAAAAAGTGTTTTAGGAATATTACTGCTTTTATCAATATTTACCTTGAACGGGAAAGCTTTTGCTCAATCAAGGCTGTCACTATGTGCCAGGTTTGATGTGACTCCGCAATTGAAAAGCTATTACAATTCCTTGGATAGTGTTCTTCAGACCCAATTAGGAGATGAGTATCTTTTCCGATTTACAGTAATGCCATCGTTTGATCCTGAATATGCATTACAAATAGAATCCGTTGAAGAGCAGTATTTCTTAAAGGTAATCTTGTTTGACAAAAACCTATGGTATGCAAAAGACGCTGCGGACATCAATATAGATGAATGCTTCATTGAACTGGAAACAGAACTTGCGGAATTAGTGTTGTATTTAAGCAGACAATTCGTTGATAATAAAATAGATAGTGTTTCCATCGGAGGCGTTACTGATGGAGATTTGTATCAATTTGAGATAAACGAAAATGGGGTGATTTCTTGTGGGCAGATCTGGCAGCCAGCTCCTGATAGTCCTTTGAATCGTTTTTGTTTATTATGTGCTCATTTGAAGGATTTGTGCTTAACTGAAAACAAGTCTAATAACCAATAAAAATCCCTATCTTTGCCGCCTAAAATCGGCCACGATGATATCAATCCAAAACCTGAGCATGCACTTTACCGGTGAAGACCTCTTCACCGATATTTCCTTTTTGATTCGTGAGAAGGACCGCATTGGTTTGGTGGGCAAGAATGGCGCGGGCAAGACCACACTGCTGAAGCTCATTTGCGGGTTGGAACAGCCTTCGAAAGGCGATGTCATTATTCCTCAAGGTGTTACCATCGGATATCTGCCTCAGGAGAAGAATGTCAACAGCACGAAAACCGTTTTGGATGAAGCGCTTTCCGCCTTCGACGAATACCATCAATTAGAACGCGATTCGGAGCGCCTGCAACAAGAACTGGCCGAGCGCACCGACTACGAAAGCCCACAATATGAGAAACTTATCGTCAAGTTGAACAACCTGAACGACCGCTTGGCATTGCTCGGTGGTAACAGCATCGAAGGCGAGGCGGAACGGATTTTGGTCGGTTTGGGTTTCGGTCATGAGGACATGTTACGTCCCATGCGCGAGTTCAGCAACGGCTGGCAGATGCGTGTGGAATTGGCCAAAATCTTGTTGAAAAAACCCAATCTGCTTCTCCTCGACGAGCCCACCAACCACCTCGACATCGAGTCCATCCAATGGCTCGAAGGCTTCTTGAAAGCCTATTATGGTGCCATATTGATGGTTTCGCACGACCGCGCTTTTTTGGATAACATCACCATCCGCACGGTGGAAATCTCGAACGGCAAGATTTATGACTATAAGGTGCCATATTCCGATTATGTCGGCCTGCGCGAGGAACGTGTCGACATGCAACGTTCGGCCTACGAGAACCAGCAGCGCGAAATCAAGAACATCGAGGCTTTCATCGAGCGTTTCCGCTATAAGGCCACCAAGGCCAAACAGGTGCAGAGCCGCGTGAAGATGCTGGAGAAGATGGATGAGATTGTGATTGACGACATCGACAGCACAGCCATCCACTTCAAGTTCCCGCCTGCGCCGCATTCTGGCAAGGTCACCTTGGAGCTCAACCATGTGGGCAAAGCCTACGGCGACCAAGTCATTTTGAAAGACATCAACCTGCTGATTCCAAGAGGGGAAAAGATAGCTTTTGTCGGGCGTAACGGCGAGGGCAAATCCACCCTGTCGAAAATCATCTGCGGCGTGCTCGACCACGAAGGCGAGGTGAAACTCGGCCACGAAGTCAAGATTGGATATTATGCCCAAAACCAACAGGACATGCTCGACATGAACAAGACCGTCTTCGAGACCTTGGATGATGTTGCCGTGGGCGACATGCGTTTGAAGGTGAAAGCTTTGCTTGGTTCGTTCCTTTTCCGTGGTGACGACATCGACAAGAAGGTGAAGGTACTCTCCGGCGGCGAGAAAGCCCGTTTGTCCTTAGCCAAGATGTTGCTTTTCCCGACCAACCTGTTGGTCCTCGACGAGCCCACCAACCACTTGGACATGCTCTCAAAGGACATTTTGAAGAATGCCTTGATCCAATACGATGGCACCTTAATCATCGTCTCTCACGACCGTGACTTCCTTCAAGGTCTGACCAACAAGGTCTACGAGTTCCGCAAACCGAACATCAAGGAATACATCGGCGACATCTACGACTTTCTGGAGCAGAAGAACCTCAACCACTTGAAGGAATTAGAGATTGCTGCCAAGCAACAACCACAAAAGGTCGCCGCCGAACCCGTCTCACAAAACAAAATCAACTACGAGCGCAAGAAGCAAATTGATGCCAAGTTGCGCAAGGTCGACAAAGAAATTCAACGCCTTGAAGAAGCCATCAGCAAGTTAGAAGCTGAACTATCCGAGCAAGACGCCATCATGGCCAACCCTGACCAACACCCTGACATCAAGATAGATAACGACTGGTATTGGGCCTACGGACAGAAAAAAGAGCAACTCCAAAACCTGATGGACGACTGGGGAGAGAAACAGATGGAGCGGGAAGAAGTTTTGGAGGAGTATGACAAATAAAAAAACGGGGTCAAGCCCCGTTTTTTTATTATTCGATTATCATATCAAACGGCACCCGCGCCTGAATGCCTGTGTTCTTTTGCAGGTTATCCAAGCCTTTGAGGTAGTCGTAATAGGCACCAAGTCTATGCCTCATGGCAGCATCGAGTTTGTCTTCGTTGCCGTTCATCGACTCCATCAAGCGGGTGAAGTAGTCCTTCTGCTTCGGCCATTCGGTCACCTTGTAGTCGTTGCCGAGGTTGGCTTTTTGCACGGCGTAGGCAATGGCGTCTTCCATGTCACCCAATTGGTCAACCAAGCCCAATCCAATGGCGTCGGCACCAGCCCACACGCGGCCTTGTCCGATGCTGTCGACGAAAGTCTGGCTTAGACCACGGCCCTCGGCCACGCGTTTGGTGAAGTCGTCATAGGTCTTTGCCACCATTTCTTGCAGCTTGCTGTATTGGAACTCGCTGAGTGGTTCGGTGAAGTTGGGGAACTCGGCGTTCTCGTTGGTCTTGGCCACATCGAAGGTCAAGCCAACCTTATCATTCAAGAAGCCTTTAGCATTCGGGAACGTGCCGAACACACCGATGGAGCCGGTGAGGGTGGTGGGGTTGGCGAAGATATAGTCGCCCTTGGCCGAAATCCAATAACCGCCCGAGGCAGCATAGTTGCCCATCGAGACAATGACGGGTTTCACTTCCTTGGTCAAATCGAGTTCGCGGCCGATGATGGCGGAAGCTACGGCGCTGCCTCCAGGCGAGTTGACACGCAGCACGACGGCTTTCACGTTGTCATCTTCGCGGGCTTTGCGGATGGTCTTGGAGAGGTTTTCAGAATAGATATTAGTCGTTTCATCGCCTTTGCCGTCGTAAATCTGTCCCGAGGCATAGATGATAGCCACCTCGTTCTTGCTCACATTCTTGTCTTTATAGGATTTGGCATAGTTGGCGTTACCCACGGCATTGATGCTCTTATTGCTACCCGTCAAGCCTTTCAGCTCGTCCAAAACTTGGTCTTTGTAATAAAGGTTGTCGACCAAACCATATTCCAAGGCTTTGTCTGCATCGAAATAAGTCTCAAGGTTGTCGGCAATTTGGTTGAGTTGCTCCACGCTGATGTTGCGGCTTTGGCTGATGCCTTGGAGGATTTGTCCCCAAAGGGTGCCCAACAGCTTGTCCATCTGTTCTCGGTTGGCCTCACTCATCTTATCCAAGAAATAAGGTTCCACGGCGCTCTTGAAACGGTTGTTAGGACCGCGCACAATCTGCATCTCAACATCGAGCTTGTCTAATAGGTGTTTATAAAAAGTGATTTGCGAAGCCATGCCGTGCAGATCGAGGGCGCCTTCTGGGTTGAGGATAATCTTATCAGCGATGGAGGCCATATAGTATGCGCTTTGGCTATAGCTTTCGCCGTAGGTAACGATGAATTTCCCCGATTCTTTGAACTCGATGAGTTTGTCGCGGATTTCCTGCAACGTGGCCGTGGAAGTCGGGATGCTACTCAGTTCCATGTAGATACCTTTGATGTTCGGGTCTGTCTTGGCATGTTCGATGTTGCGCAAAATGTCGTTCATACCCGTGGCGTCTATTGATTCCATCGACTGAAAATCGATGGCACCGAACGGATTGTCAACCGTACGGTCGGGAATTTCATAGTTGAGCTTCATGTAAAGCACGGAATTGGGCTTCACGGTAGCCGAGGTCTCAGTCTTGGATTTTGATAGGTTGGAAATCATGGAAGAAACCACCCCAACCTTGATGAAAAAGTTGATTACCAAAGCAATCAAAGTGCCGATGAAGGCGGCAAGAACAACTTTACCGAATTTCATGATGTTGTGTTTTTGTTTGTTTAGACCGCAAAGGTACATAAAAAAAACTTACCTTTGCCGAAAATCTCAATGATGGAAACGGGTCATAGTCGAAGTGTGGAAAAATGTTTTGTGCTCTTTGGGTCGAATATGGGCGACAAAGAATCCATTTTCTCCCAGACCTGCCTGCTTATTAATAATAGGTGTGGTCAGGTTGTGAAGGTTTCGGCGGCATACGAGTCGGAGCCATGGGGCTTTGAGGCGGAGGAGTGGTTCCTGAATCGGGTCATCGTTGTGGAGACAGAGCTGTCCCCAGTGGATTTGCTTCAACAGTTGCTTGACATAGAAAAGGAGTTGGGTAGGGTAAGGCATCCCGAAATCCAAGGATATACCTCACGTACTGCCGACTTGGACCTCTTGTACTACGGCAATCGCATTATCCAAACAGAGACCTTGACCGTTCCGCATCCACGTTTGCATCTGCGTCGTTTTGCCTTGGTGCCGCTTTGCGAGGTGGTTCCCGAATACAAGCACCCGGTTTTGAAACTGACGCAAAAGGAACTGCTTGAGCAATGTACCGATGACTGCATCGTCAGAGAGATAGTATGAGATGAAAACAAAGTAAAGTAATGAATTACAATTATATAGCTATAGAAGGAACCATCGGTGCGGGCAAGACAACCTTGGCCTCGCGCATCGCCCACGATTTCAACGGAAAACTGGTTCTGGAGGAGTTTGAGGGCGACAAGAACCCGTTCCTGCCTAAATTCTACAAGGAGCCTGAGAAGTATTCCTTCCAGTTGGAAATGACTTTCCTGGCTTTGCGTTTCCAGCAGTTGAAGGACAAATTGGGTGTGCTCGACTTGTTCCACGACTTCATCATCTCGGATTATTATGTCGCCAAGTCATTGATTTTCTCGCGTAATAATCTGCAAGAGGACGAGTATCAATTGTTTTCGCGTTTCTTCAACATCATCTTTTCTGATATGCCCAAGCCGGAGTTGTTGGTGTATCTCTATTCTGATGTGTCGCGGTTGCAAGCCAACATCCGCAAGCGTGGGCGCAGTTACGAGCAGGAAATCAGCGACGCTTACTTGGAAAATATCCAGCAGGGTTATTTCGATTTCCTGCATCAGCAGCAGGGCAGCATGCGTATCTTGTTACTCGACACTAACCGTCTTGATTTTGTGGCCAACGAGAAGGACTACCAGCGCATCATTGATGCCATCGACCAGCCTTACGACATCGGGTTGCATCGGGTGTCGTTGTGATTGCTTTCGGGAAAGAACACAAAAAAAGCCGCTCGGTTAGAGCGGCTTTTTTGTTGTCAAGTGAAATGGATTAGTTCTTTGCCTTTTTCACTTTGATGGTTCTGGTGACGACTTCCTTATAAGGCTCGTTCACGAAGACTTCAGCACGACGGATTTGCGGCAGAATATCCTTTTCAAGTTGAGGATAGATGGCGCACATTTCCTTAATGGTTCTCTGCTTGTTGCTGGAGTTGTTGATGTTGTTGATGATAGCATCCTTGTCCTTCAGGTTGGAGTTCTGAACGAGTTCGATGAAGAGGTTCCAGTCCTCACCATAACCCTTACCGTTGATGTTGATGTCAGCTTTCTTGGCAAGCTTCTTCATCTGGTTCTCAGCGGCGTTGTCACGGTTGTTGGAAAGTTCGTTGTTGTGTCCTTCTTCGCCTTCAGGTGAAGCCCAAGCTTTGATTTCGAACTCGGTCACGCCAGCTTCCAGCAATGCCTTGAAAGCAGCATCAGCTTCGTTGTTGAGTTTCTTTCTGTCAGCAATGTTGTACTTGTCCTTGTTGAAGAAGTAGGTGAGCTTCTTGACAGCTTGAACCTTGTCGATGGTGTCGTAAACAATTTCGTCGACATATTCGTCCTTCACGATGACGCCGTCAGCCAGCTTCTCGGTAGCACCCTGAGTGAAGTAAGCGTTCTTCACGATTTCATCCTGAGTGGGATAGATGGTGCCGTCGTAGACGTAGAACATCGGGTCAGCCATGAGTTGGCAATTGGCCATTTCCTCTTGGTAAGGCATGCAGTAGTGCTTGGTGAACTCGCCGCCTTCCTTGTAGTTGACGCGGAAGTCGCCTTCACCCTTAACCTTTTCACCGACGAAGGTGATGGGATCGATGTCGATCTGGCCACCGTTGTAGGCGAGGTAAGGCTTCAGGTTCATGACAGCTTGCTTTTCAAAGTATTCGCCAGGGATGTTGACGATGACGTCGAAGCAGACGTTGCCATCATCACCTTTAACCAGCGGGTCAGGATTCACGCGATAGGTGATCTTCTTTGACTCGCGGGCCATCTTCTCGATGTCGCAAGGATTGTTGAACTTAATGCGGAGACCGAGGTTGGCTTGGCTGTACATATCCATGTCGTTGATGACGTGCTTGGCTTCGTCGGAAGCAATCTTGGCCACTTGGTCAAGCTTGTCGCTGCCCGTGAAGATGTAAGTGTAGTCCAAGAAGAGGTCGAACTTAGGAGCAATGTTGAAGGTGATTTCCATACCAGCAGGAACGGTATAGGTGAGTTCGCGCTTGTCCTTGGGTTGAGCAAGGGTAGCAGCGACCTGGTCATCAGCATTGAGCTGTTGGATAGCACCAGCTTTGTAGTAGAGACCACCAATACCGATATGAGGCACCAGGTTGATGACTCTTCTCGGGTTGTAGTTGAACATGTTGAACAAATTGAAGGTCAAGTTCAGGTTGCCTTCAAAGTAATTGGTAGGAACGGCATCGTTTCCGTCGAGACCAAAGCCAAGGTTCCATAAGGTTTGGTCAGCATTGCCGTTCAAAACAAGAGCTTGTTGGTGTTTGTGACCAGCGAGGAGACCGTAGCCACCTTTGAGGTTCAAACCAACAACCTTGCCGAATTGGTAACCAATGCCAAAATGGGCATCCCATGTCGGCTTGAGAGCCATGGTCTTGAAGTGGTTGAAGTCACCCCAAATACCACCTTCGTAGTTGGCCAAGTCACCATGGTTGATGGAAAGACCACCGTCAGCCTGAATGTACCAGTACTTTTCAACGGGTTTAGATTTCTTCTTACCTTCTTGAGCATACATGCTGAAAGGAAGGACTGCCATGACGATAAGCATCATGAGCTTCGAAATTGTCAAATTTTTCTTCATAACGAAATTGTGTTAGGTTTGTAATTAATTAGTGATTTTATTGATTTCTATACTATCTCTTCTTTTTCTATTTTTCCAATTAGCGACAAAAATAGGAAATATTTTAATTGTCAACACCAAATTGTTGAAAAAAAACACATTTTTTGTACTTTTTGGCAAAAAAAGACCTGTTTTTATCCATTTTTCGGCTTCAAATATAGGTTTTCGAAGGCTTTCCACATGACAATTCCCGCGCAGACCGATACGTTGATGGAGTGTTTTGTGCCTTCTTGGGGAAGCTCGATGGCACCGTCACAATAGGGCAAAGCTTCCTCGCTCACACCTTCCACTTCATTCCCTAATATATAGGCAGTATGGGGTTCAAACTCGAAATCCTGCAACGGAACACTGCCTTTCACCTGCTCGACAGCAAAAATCTGGTAGTTTTCTGCTTTCAAGGCTTGACAAGCAGCCTCGGTAGTCTCAAAGTAACGCCATTTCACAGTCTCGTCGGCACCCAAGGCGGTCTTGTGGATCTCGCGATGGGGCGGACAAGCCGTGATGCCGCACAAAAACAACGCTCCGATTCGGAAAGCATCTGCTGAGCGGAAGAAAGCCCCCACATTGCTCAACGAACGGACATTGTCGAGTACTATTATAATAGGTAGTTTCTCAACCTGTTCAAAGTCCTCTTTGCTGAGGCGGTTCAGCTCGTCCATACTAAGTTTGCGCATGGTATCTTCGATTTAACTTCGTTAATTCTTCGAATTGGCCGCAAAATAAGCGAAAAAAGGTGTTCGGCTGTCATTGATGAGGAATTTTTTGGATGAACAGGTCGATTGTTTCAAACAAAACGCTAATTTTGTACCTCATAATTTGTGTTCTTATGGCAGACAAAACGACCGAAACCCCGTTGATGAAGCAGTATTATTCGTTCAAGGCGAAATATCCTGATGCGATGTTGCTGTTTCGTGTGGGCGATTTTTATGAGACATACGGGGAGGATGCCGTAAAGTCATCGAAGATTCTGGGTATTGTGCTCACTAGGCGTTCCAACGGTGCCTCTGCTGATGTCGAGCTTGCGGGATTTCCGCATCATGCCTTGGATACCTATCTGCCAAAATTGGTGCGTGCTGGACTGAAAGTGGCTGTTTGCGAGCAACTTGAAGACCCGAAATTGGCCAAGAAATTGGTCAAACGAGGAGTGGTGGAGCTGGTGACGCCTGGAGTTACCTATAATGATAATGTCCTTGAACAGAAAGAGAACAATTTTTTGGCTTCCGTGCATCTCGACAAAGAGATTTCAGGCGTTTCGTTCCTCGATGTTTCGACAGGTGAGTTTTTCTTGACGCAAGGCACTAACGAATACATTGACAAGCTGTTGCAGAGTTTCAACCCCTCAGAGGTGTTGGTGCAACGCAACAAACGTAAGGACTTCATCGACCTTTTCAGTGCAAAGTATTACCTTACCGTGTTCGATGATTGGGTCTTCACCGACGACTATGCCAACGAGATTCTCAACAAGCATTTCCATACGGTCTCGCTGAAAGGTTTCGGCGTCGACGACTTCCCAAAAGGCATTGTGGCAGCAGGTGCGGCCATTCATTATCTGATTGAGACGCAGCATGATAAGCTGAATCATATCACCTCGCTTTCGCGCATTGACCAAGGGCAATATGTATGGCTCGACAAGTTCACCATCCGTAATCTGGAACTCTTGCACACGACAAATGTGAACGCCAAGACCTTGATTGATGTCATTGACAAGACGGTGTCGCCGATGGGTGGACGTTTGATGCGTCGTTGGTTGAGTCTGCCGTTGAAGAATAAGGAACAGATTGAGGCGCGTTATGAGGTGGTGCGCTATTTCGTTGAGCACCGCGAGCAGATTCAGAAGTTCCAAGATGCCGTGCGGCAAGTAGGTGACCTGGAGCGTTTGATTTCCAAAGTATCACTGTCGAGAGTGAATCCGCGTGAGTTACTGCAAGTGGGGCGCGCCTTGGACCAGATTGAGGTGCTGAAGACGGCTTGCGAGGAGAGCCAACATCCTGCATTGCTGCGTTTTGCCGAGCAGTTCAATCCTTGTGCCTCCATCCGCGAGAGAATCAAGAAAGACTTGAATCCCGATGCACCTGCATTGCTCTCAAAGGGCAATTACATTGCTGATGGTGTGGATCCTGAATTAGACGATTTGCGCAATCTGTCTCGTTCGGGCAAGGAATACTTGATGGGCATTCAGCGCCGCGAGATGGAACTGACAGGTATCAGTTCGTTGAAAGTGGGCTACAACAATGTCTTTGGCTATTACCTCGAAGTCACAAATTCCCATAAAGATAAGGTCCCTGCGGAATGGATTCGCAAACAGACCTTGACCAACGCTGAGCGTTACATCACCGAGGAACTGAAGGAGTACGAGCAGAAGATTCTTGGCGCGGAAGAAAAAATTAGCATTATTGAGCAAAGGCTGTATAATGAGTTGGTCACTGCCGTGACCGAGTTTGTGGAGCCGATTCAGGTGGATGCTTCCATCGTGGCTCGCATTGATTGTTTGGTGAGTTTTGCCGACATCTCGTTGAAAAACAATTATGTGCAGCCTGTCATTGACGACTCGTTTGTCTTGGACATCAAAGAGGGTCGTCACCCTGTCATAGAGCAGATGATGCCCGTGGGGGAGAGCTATATTGCCAACGATGTCTACCTCGACCGCGACAAGCAACAAATTATTATCATCACGGGTCCCAACATGTCGGGTAAGTCGGCACTGCTTCGACAGACCGCTTTAATCGTACTGTTGGCTCAGATGGGTTGTTTTGTTCCAGCCGCATCGGCGCGGATTGGTCTGGTAGACAAGATTTTCACCCGCGTGGGTGCCTCTGATAACATCTCGTCAGGGGAGTCGACTTTCATGGTGGAGATGAACGAGACGGCGAGCATTTTGAATAATGTGTCGTCGCGGAGCCTTGTGCTGCTTGACGAAATCGGGCGCGGCACCAGCACCTACGACGGCATCAGCATCGCTTGGGCCATCACGGAATTCCTCCATGATCATCCCGTGAGTCGCGCCAAGGTGATGTTTGCCACGCACTATCACGAATTGAACGAGATGGAGGACTCTTTTGCCCGCATTAAGAACTACCATGTTTCGGTGAAGGAGGTCGGCAACAAGGTGGTGTTTTTACGCAAGCTGAAGCGAGGAGGCAGTGCACACAGCTTCGGTATCCATGTGGCAGAAATGGCTGGTATGCCGCGCAAGGTCATTGAGCGTGCCACGTCATTGCTTACCGTATTGGAAAAATCACATACTAGTGAAGATGTTGAAAAAGCCGCCACAAAGAAACAAGATGATGCTATGCAGTTGAGCTTCATTCAGTTGGATGATCCATTGCTGCTGCAAATCAAGGAAGACATTCTGAACACCAACATCGATACTTTGACTCCCGTTGAGGCTTTGATGAAGCTGAATGAAATAAAAAAGTTATTGAATCGATAACTGTTTTATAATCAGAGGTTAACCCTATTGGAAAGAAAAATTTTTCCATTAATTGTTTTCGGTATTGAAAAAAGTTGTACTTTTGCCGCGCAAATCGCAAGCGGAAATAGCTCAGTTGGTAGAGCACGACCTTGCCAAGGTCGGGGTCGCGAGTTCGAGTCTCGTTTTCCGCTCCGCTGTTGCGGAAATAGCTCAGTTGGTAGAGCACGACCTTGCCAAGGTCGGGGTCGCGAGTTCGAGTCTCGTTTTCCGCTCCACAAGGTCCCGAGTAAAGTCGGGATTTTTTGTGTAAGTGCCTGAGTGGTGGAATTGGTAGACACGAGGGACTTAAAATCCCTTGCCCTTTAAAGGCGTGCCGGTTCGAGCCCGGCCTCGGGTACTAATGAAAAACCCAATCAGATGTTTGTCAACTGATTGGGTTTTTCATATCCCGATTTTTATTGATTTATTCTGCCCTAAACCTCACCAATCGCAGCGGCATCCCGTCACAATTCTTCAGCATTTGAATGCCGTAATAGTAACCATTGTGGCACACGAAGCGCTTTTTGGTAATGGCGAGGTCATAAGCTTCGCATTGGAAGGAACCTGTCGAAATGCTTTGCCCTTTACTAACCGAATAGATGTGGAACGTATTTTGGCCTGCCACCTCGGCATCGCCAAAGAAAAGGATGTTGTCGTCGTTGCCTCTGATGGCCATGGTGAACCACCCCATATTGATAGGCTCCTTGATATGTTGGATGCCGTTTTCATAATAGGTAATAAAGTCGTTGTAAAATCTAAGCACTCTCTCGTCGGTTTCTCCTGGCAACTCGTCTTTCAAGTCCTTGATTCGTGCGTTTTGCAAGGTAATCTGCTCTTCAACAGATAGGTTTTGCGGTTCCCAATCCAACAGTTTTTCCGAAATCTTGTTTCCATTGAAATCGTAGGTTCTCACCAAACCATCTATCGGGTTGGAAACGATGAGTTTGCCTTTGACTTTCGCGATTTGCCACTGGCCTTTCATGTCATCCCTTTTGCCTTCAGTGTAAATGAAGTAGTCCTTGTTTTTGAGATCTCCACTTGATTCTCTGAATTCATCACAAAGGATTTTCTCCTTGCCTGTTTTTGTATCCAAAATGGATACCAAGTGCCTGTATTTATTAGTCCACGATGTGCCTCCGTAGATGGCAATGTGGTGGTCGTCCAAAGCTAACATTTCCAAGGCTTGGTATTTGATTTTCAGTTCCTTGACAATCAATCCTTTGTCGTCAAACAGGTAAATGTCGCCCGTGTTGTTGGCCTTAGTGAAATACAAGTTACCTAACTTCCCTTCCACGGGTTGGAGGTTGCGCGGCTTCTTGCCTTTGTCAGCGAAATATAAAGTAATGTTTTTCAATAACTTGCCGTTTGAATCGAAGAGGGAATACCTATTTCTCGTAGCATGGCTGACAATAGCTTTGCTGTCATCGAAAACGACGAGTTGCTTCCGCAATCCATAGGGGCGGCCTCCCACGGTGTCGTAGTAGGTGTCAAAGATTTTGTCCCAATCGTTTCCCACTCCGTAGGTTTCGTCAGGAATGAGTTGAATCACTTGCGCATCAACTTGAAAGCAAGTTGCAATGGTTAATACAATAATGAAAAGCAAGTTTTTCATGGCTTAGATATTTTAGAGGTTGGTATCTGTTTCTTCTGTTTGTAAATGCATCTTGAACTCGGCAAATTCCTGTTCGGCAGAAGGTTTATTGGCATCGTAATCTTCGATGGTGTAATAGTCGAAGATGTAATCAGTTGGTTTGGGCTTCGACAAGAGGTTGACAACCACTGCGATAAGCGCGATAGAACAAGCTGTCGCCAAAGAGGAGATAAGGACAATTCGGTTGACGTTCACTTCGGGCCTTGTTGCCCTACCAAAACAGAACTCTGGCACCTCGACATCATTCGGAATCATGGTTTCCAACGATTTCTTCATTTTTTCTGAGAAAGACCGTTGTACTTCGACTCTTTGCCTGCACGATGAACATTCTTCGAGGTGCATTTCCACCTTCTTTCTTTCGCCTTTCGGCAATTCATTGTCGATATAGCTTTGTATCGTTTTGTCATTCAAGTGTTTCATAGCAGATGTTTTTTGATTTTATCCATGATTCTCGACAAGGTTTTCCCGATGGAAGGGAGGTTGCGCCCCGTCATTTCCGCAATTTCCTTGTAGGAATAACCTTCGCTGTAAAGTATGACCAACGTTTGTTCCTTCTCGTTGAGATGCGCTATCGCGTTGAGGATGTCGGAAGCCTCGTCTTGGAGGCTTTCCTTTGTGTCAGGCAGTGGATTTTCCATCGTGACGGTCCTTGCCATTTTCCGTTTGTAGTCGATTCCCTTGTTGATGGTACTCCTGACGAGCCAGTTTTTCGTGTCGCGAATGACTTTCTCGTTGTTCATCGCGAAATAATACGTCGTGAACACGTCTTGCACAACATCTTTTGCGCCTTCCGGGTCTTGCAGCATCTTGGCCGCAATCCTGAACAGTTTTGGGTAGTGGTCTCGATATGTCTTTTCGAATTCGGGGTCCATCTTGAGAACTTTTCAATCATAAGACGAATGAAGAGGCCGTTTTGTGACATGAGTCGACACAAAAATAGGGAAAGAAATTGCTATGGATACAAAATCAACAAAAAGTATTACTTTTGTCCCCAACAAATTCTATCAAAAAATGAAAGCAGACAAAAAAACCGTATTGGAAGAAGTGAAACGTTACGTCGTCATCACCTTCGCTTTGTTCACCATGTGCTTGGGTTGGACGGCCTTTCTCATCCCGAATCACCTTATGGGCGGTGGCGTGAGCGGTATCGCGGCTTTAGTGTATTGGGGCACAGGTATCTCCACAGGTATTACCGTGTTCGTCATTAATGCCATTCTGCTGCTCATTGCGTTGAAAATCATCGGTGTGGGATTCGGTATCAAAACGGCCTACTCCATCATCATGGCTTCAGTGTTTATGTCGCTGTTGCAGCATTTCATCACTGATCCGATGATGGCTGGCACGATGCAGCCTTTCGTCAGCGACCATTTCCTGGCAGCAATCCTCGGTGGCGGTTTGGCGGGCTTGAGCATAGGCGTGGCCTTCACCCAAGGAGGTAGCACGGGCGGCACCGACATCATTGCCATGATTGTGTGCAAATACCGCAATATCTCGCAAGGGCGTGTCATCCTCATCCTCGACATCATCATCATTGCTTGCGGATTCATCGTGGGCAACACGATTGAGGACTTCATCTACAGCTTTGTCGTCATGGGCGTGTGCAGCTACTGCATTGACCTTGTGCTGACAGGTAACAAGCAGACCGTGCAGGCTTTCATCTTCACCTCCGAACCCGAGAAGGTGGCTGACCGCATCGCCAACGAAATGCAGCGCGGTGTGACCCTAATCAACGGCACGGGTTGGTACACAAAGCATGAAGGTCCCATCCTGATGGTGGTGGCGCACAAACGTGAATCACAGATGATTCTGCGCATCGTAAAGGAAGAAGACCCCAAAGCGTTCATGACCATGAACACGGTGATGGGAGCTTACGGTAAGGGCTTCGAACAAATCAAGCGATAAAAGAAAAAAGGAAGTCGAGCGACTTCCTTTTTTCATGTCAAATTTTATTCGAATTACTTGATGCCCAACTTCTTGGCGATGTCCTTCGGCAGCGCATCCTTGTGAACAACGATGTTGAGGGTCTTGTAGCGCACGAAAGCCTTGCTGACGTACCAAATGCCTTTGTACTGGCCAGCATCGCCCCAGCTGTTCTTCACGATGAAGTACTCGTTGCCGGTTTGGTCCTTGGCAGTGCCGTAGATTAACATGCCGTGGTCGTCGCCAGTCTCGTAGTTGTCGTAAGCAATTTGGCGTTCCTTTTGGGTGACCCACTTTTGAGGAGTCGGGCCATTCATGGCTTCCTTCTTACGGTCGGCGGCACTCATGCCCAGCCAGTGGGCCATGTCGCTGCCTTGGAGGTCGCGGCCTTTAGCTTCGATGTCGGGCAACACGGCCACGCCAGCCATCGGGCCACGGAGCCAGCCTTGCTCGCTGACATCGGAACCCCAGGCAATCGGGTAACCTTTGTCGATGGCGTTGTCCATCACCTGCATGAACTCGTCGATGGGAAGGTTCCAGGCCTGACCCCAGCGCCAGTTGTCCTGCACTTCGATGACGAAGGGCTCATAGAACGGATGGTGCGTGAACGAAGTCAGGTTGATGTAGTCGTTCATGTTGAGGCCCGTCGACTCGGCGAAGGTCATAGGCGTGTACTTCTTGCCTTTGTAGGTGAACTCGGTTGGAGGCACGCCAAGGTAGGCGTCATAGATACCGGCCAAGCCCTTCTTCCAGAGCGGGTTGCCGTCCTTGTCCATCTGAATCTTGCGGCTCTTGATGACACCTTCCACATACGGATCGGTGACAGCGGAGAGCTCGGTGAAGTTCGACAGGGAATCGCCGTGCATGGCACCGGCAGGCATCAGTTCATCGGGAACGAGGCCATAGTGCTTGATGGCATAGAGCACGTCACCGAAAGAACCACCTTGCGAGAAGGACACGTCGCCGTGGGTACGGACAGCGGCCTCAGCGCGGTCTAAGTAGGTCTTGTAAACAATGTACATCTCAGAGAAATCGTACTCGGGTTTGCCCATGCGGAGCAGCTCGGCCTCAAAGAAAGCCAGTGAGCTGTAGCACCAGCAGGTACCAGCTTGGTTCTGGTCTTTAACCGAGGTAACAGGGAGTTCCTTAATGGTGGTGAACTTGAAGCCTTCGCCTTCTTTTTTGTCTTCGGGTTTCGGCATCGGGGGTTGTGCAATGGCGCTGATGCTGAGCATCAAAGCGGCTGCGGTAAGTAAATGCTTGAATTTCATGATGTTGTTATTTGTTAATTGTTGATTGTTGAATTGTTGAACTGTTTAATTGTTGTCTTGTTAAAGTGGGACTTCGATAGGCTCAGGCACCTTGACTTTTTGTAAGCTGAGGTCCCTGAGCCTGTCGAAGGGCCGTCATTATGGCTGCAAAAGTAGGAAAACTATATCAAAGCCCCAAATCTTTCTTCATTGTCTTTGACAGGGCGTCTTTGTGCAAGGTGAAGAAGATGGTGTATTGTCGCAGGTATTGCTCGGAGCAGTACCAATAGCCTTGGTAAGGTCCTCTGTCGCCCCATGAGTTCTTGATCTTGTAGTATTTGTTGCCGTTTTGGTCCTTGGCGATACCGACGACAAGCATACTGTGGTCATCGCCTGCATCCCAGTTGTCGTAAGCTCTTTGGTGGTCCTCATCGGTGACCTTCTTTTCGGCGACAATCTCTTCCCAAAGGTTCTCGTTTTCGGGGTCTTCGGGGACGATGCCGATACCCGTCCTTCCCGAGAAGCCCTTGTTGCTGACATCCTGTGCCCAACCAAGGGTGTAGCCATGCTCTAATGCATAGTCGACGGCTTCCATCAACTTGTCAAGCGTCAGGTTGTATGCAGAAGTCCAAGTCCAGTTGTCGGGAATCTCGACCATGCAAGGCTTGTTGTATTCCTCATTGGTGAAAGAGCAGATTTCAATGTAGTTGGCAGGGTCGATGCGATAGGCCTCGGCAAACGACTGGGCTGTGTATTTCTTGCCATCAACTGTAAACTCTTCCGGCA
>JAEEGJ010009543.1_pt1 | contig 25884 bp, 19 predicted proteins | sample 8958761 | NCBI WGS metagenome assembly JAEEGJ01 (sample SAMN16246546, study PRJNA631951) | gut metagenome | biome: gut microbiome; feature: rumen; material: RS-attached | host: Bos | place: Iran: Karaj | collected 2018-10 | reverse complement strand
GCTTTACCCCGGCGTCGGGCAGATGTATGAACTGCGGATGCAGCGCAAACGAGCTGACGGCATTGTAAGGATATGAATCCTGCCAGGTGCCCGTCATAGAGGTGTCGTTCACCGGTAGCAGCTGAATGAAATTCTGCCCGGTGGCCACCGCCCAGTCCACCATCTTCTTTATGTCGTGGAATTCGCCCACGCCAAAACTCTCTTCGGTGCGGATAGAGAACACGGGAATCGCCGTTCCAGCGCCGCGGTAGGGCGCTGCGGCAAACTGCGGGCGGGCATCTTCCCGCACCAGCGCCTCCTTGCCCAGAGGGGTAGCGGCGCGGCGGTTGGGGCCTGTTTCCCAAAGCACTATTTCGCCGCTTTCGGCATCGGTAAGTACATATTTATACTCGAAAGCCCCTTCGGCATCGATGGCGGTCTTCCACCAGGGGAAATCGCTCTCGTCCATCGGCAAAGCCTTTTTCCACTCGCCCAGCGACTTGATGCTGCCGGTAATGGCCAGCCTCTGGCCCGGGCGGATATCTGCCGCAGCGGTCTTCAGCACCAGGCTGCCCTTTGCCTTGGGGGCTTTGGCCGGATTGCGCTGGAAGATGATATCCTTGAAGGCGGCGCTCCAGAAAGCGCTGTCCTGGGGCCGGTCAATCCAGCAGTCGCGCAGGGTCACGTATGTGGCTTTTTCGGGCAGATTCAACCGATGGGTGCGCCACTCGTAGCGGGCCGGCTTGCCGTCACGCATCAGTATATATGTGTAGCAGTCGCCATTCTTTATCTGATTGCCTTTAAGTGTCACCTGCCAGAGGCCGCCGCCGGCATATTCCATCGCGTGGTTTTTCTTTGCCGTGCACAGCACCAGACTCTCGCCCCAGGCGGTTTTGTAATTAATGGTAAATAATAGGGTCATATACTTCTTATTGTAAGTTGAATTAAACAAATATAGTAAAAACCGGCGACTCAACAAAGGATTGTTAAGCAGCGCTATTGCGCAATAAATAAATACATTATAACTTTACCAAAAATCAACACCAACCCAACGACGTATGAAAAGAATCCTTTCCATCGCTCTGGCGGCAGTATTTGCCCTGAGCCTGGTGTCGGCCTGCAAAAAGCAGGTGCCCGATTCCGACCCATCCATCGAAATCAATACCCCCACCATCCTGGTGCCGGCCGGTGAAAACACAGCCACTTTTACATTCGTGGCAAACAACGATTGGTCTTTGACAAGTTCCGAAACCTGGTGCAAAGTGACTCCTTCGTCAGGAAGTGCGAGTGAAAATGCCGCGGCGGTCACCGTGACACTGGAACCCAACGAGACCGGCGAGACCCGCTCGGCCAAGATTACAATTAAGGCGGGCGGCATAGAGAAGCAGATAACCGTGTCCCAGGCGCCCGAGGAGGTGGCTCCGGAGAATATCGTCATCAACTACATCTGGAATTCGCAGGATGACACCAAAATCGAAAACCGTCAGATCGAAGCCAGGTTCTCAAACTGGAGTGCGAATGTTGGTAGTTACTTTACGGCCATTGTCCAATTGGACGCTCCCAATCCGGATTTAGTCTTACTCCCTTCAGATGACGCAAAAGATTGGATCAGCGAGAGTTATGACTCATATTATAACACGACTACCGGGGAATATTCCATTTATTTCCAGGTTGCCGCAAATACCGAGAATGCGCCCAGGACCGGGCACGTCCGCATCGCAACCCGTGACGGCAGCGAAAGGAGTGCTGTGATAACGGTTAACCAGACTGCTCTCCCGGATCACGCGATTTATCTTGGAACTGAAGTGTATTGGCACGAACTCAACTTGGGTGCCAGTTCGCCCGAAGAACTTGGCGATTATTATGCCTGGGGAGAGTTGGAAACCAAAGCGACTTATACCTGGGAAAATTATAATTGCGCAGGCGGCGACAAGTATTCCAAAGTTGACCGTTCAAACGGTGGCTATTCCTATACCCCTAATCTGTGGGGTGAACACGACCCCTCATCTCAACAACTGAGCCCCGAGTGGGTCAGATTTGGCGCGCATTGGGAGATGCCATATCCTTATGATGTCCAGCAACTGCTGGACACTCGAAACACCCCCGAAACCCATAAGTGGGAGTGGAAAACAAAAGGCGGCGTCAGTGGCTGGGAAATCACGTATCTTGTAAATGGCAAGTCTCTTTTCCTGCCGGCCGGAGGCTGTAAGTGGGGCGAGGCCCTGGAGCAGCCTGAACTTGGCATGTACTGGACAAGAGAGGCAGTGTTCTCCAATCAAGGGACGCCAAGTGTGTCTGCCACAAATCTGTCCAAATACCTGCGCTTTGAATCCGGCCCGGACGGCGAAACTGCTGTTTATGAAGACGGCCCGCGTGCCGCCGGTATGCTGATCCGTCCCGTGACGAGATAAGCCGGGCGGTAAAAATTAGTTTTATTGCTTAAAATTTTAAACCTTTGCAGTCCGGATCAATTCCGGACTGCTTTTATGAATACACTTTTCGATAAAATCTGGGACTCTCACGTAGTGCAGATTGTAGAGGACGGTCCCACTCAACTTTACATAGACCGGCTGTACTGTCACGAAGTGACTACGCCACAGGCATTTGACGGAATGCGTGAGCGCGGCATCAAGCCCCTGCGCCCGCAGCAGATCGTATGTATGCCGGACCATAACACCCCCACCCACGATCAGGACAAACCCATAGAGGATCCCGTTTCCAAGAAGCAGGTCGACACGCTGGCCGCAAACGCCGCCGAATTCGGTTTGACACATTACGGAATGAACGACCCGCGCAACGGCATTATCCACGTCGTAGGGCCCGAGAGGGGCCTTTCTCTGCCCGGAATGACCATCGTCTGCGGCGACAGTCACACCTCCACTCACGGTGCCATGGGCGCAGTTGCCTTCGGAATCGGAACTTCGGAGGTGGAGATGGTAATGGCTTCGCAGTGCATTTTGCAGCAAAAACCCAAGAGTATGCGCATCAGCGTGGAGGGTGAGCTGGCAAAGGGCGTCACTGCCAAGGACGTAGCGCTGTACATCATGAGCAAAATGACCACCAGTGGCGCTACGGGCTACTTTGTGGAATATGCAGGCAGTGCGGTGCGTGGCCTGAGCATGGAGGGTCGCCTTACACTTTGTAACCTCTCCATCGAGATGGGTGCCCGCGGCGGCTTCATCGCTCCCGACGAAAAGACTTTCGAATATATCAAGGGTCGCGAATATGCTCCAAAAGGTGCCGAATGGGACAAGGCGGTGGCATATTGGAAGACTCTGCGCAGCGGAGACGACGCTGTCTTCGACCGCGAAATCGTATATAAGGCAGAGGATATCACTCCGATGGTAACCTACGGCACCAATCCCGGAATGGGAATGGGTATCGAAAGCACAATTCCGGCGCTGGAAAGCATTCCCGAGAGCGGTCAGGCATCGTTCCTGCGCTCTTTAAACTATATGGGCTTCGCCCCCGGCGAAAAGATGCTGGGCAAGAAGGTCGACTACGTGTTCTGCGGCAGCTGCACCAACGGCCGTATAGAGGATTTCCGGGCGTTCGCATCCATCGCCGCCGGCCGCAAAAAAGACCCTGACGTGGTTTGCTGGCTGGTCCCCGGCAGTTGGATGGTGAAAAAACAGATAGAAGATGAGGGTCTGGACAAGGTGCTTGAGGCCGCCGGTTTCGAAATCCGCCTGCCCGGCTGCAGCGCCTGCCTGGCCATGAACGACGACAAGATTCCCGCAGGGAAGCTGTCAGTATCTACATCAAACCGCAATTTTGAAGGCCGTCAGGGCCCTGGCGCCCGCACCGTACTGGCCAGCCCGCTCACAGCAGCGGCCGCAGCCGTTACAGGTGTAATCACCGACCCCAGAACGTTAATGTAAGCAGCCATGAAACAGAAATTCGATATCATACAAAGTACGTGTGTCCCTCTCCCTTTGGAAAATGTGGATACCGACCAGATAATCCCCGCCCGCTTTCTTAAGGCGACCACCCGCGACGAGAAGTTCTTCGGCGACAATCTGTTCTGCGACTGGCGCTATAAAAAGGACGGCACGCCGAATACGGAGTTCGTGCTCAACGACCCCCGCTACGGCGGCTGCATACTGGTTGCGGGGAAGAATTTCGGCAGCGGCAGCAGCCGCGAACACGCCGCGTGGGCAATTGCCGGCTACGGCTTCCGCGTGGTCATTTCCAGCTTCTTTGCCGACATCCACCGCAACAACGAACTCAACAACTTTGTGCTGCCCGTAATGGTCAGCGAAGAGTTTCTCTCTGAGCTTTTCGCCAGCATCAAGGCCAATCCCAAGACCGAGGTGAAGGTGGATGTTCCCGCGCAGACCGTGACCAATCTGGCTACCGGTCGCAGCGAACATTTTGACCTGAACGGCTACAAGAAATACTGCCTTATGAACGGCCTGGACGATATCGACTTCCTGCTGGAGAGTAAATCTAGAATAGAAGAGTGGGAAAGAAATAATGGTTGCAAAGGTTGTATTAATTAAAGCCCGTAGGGCGTAGGTAAGTCCCTCCCCGGGGGAGGGATTTAGGGTGGGGTAGCGTAATAATAAAATGTGCGGTGGGTTGCCACCGTGGTAAAAAAGAACCGATGATGTTTAGAGTTGAGATAATGGACACCACCCTGAGGGATGGGGAGCAAACAAATGGTGTCAACTTTGTGCCGCACGAGAAGCTGCTCATTGCCCGTTTCCTGCTGCAGAATGCCCGCGTGGACCGCGTTGAAGTAGCCTCTGCGCGGGTTTCTGAAGGGGAGCGCGAGTCGGTGAGCGAAATATGCGCCTGGGCCGCCAAGAACGGCTTCCTTGAGCGCATAGAGGTGCTCGGTTTCGTGGACGGCGATACATCTGCAAGCTGGATTACTGGCTGCGGAGCAAAGGTGATGAACCTGCTCACAAAAGGGAGCGAGCGCCACTGCCGCGAGCAGTTGGGCAAGACTCCGGAAGAGCACATCGCAGAGATCCGTAAAGCCATAGCCGCTGCCCACGAGAAGGGGCTGGAAGTGAACATTTATCTCGAAGACTGGAGCAACGGCATCCAACAGTCGCCAGAATATGTCTTCAACTTGGTTAAAAGCCTGCAGGACTGCGGAGTAAAGCGCTTTATGCTGCCCGATACACTGGGCGTACTCTCTCCCGCAAAGGTAACCGAATACGTCGGTCAGATGGTGGCCCGGTTCCCCGGCGTCCACTTTGATTTCCACGCCCATAACGATTACGACCTGGCGGTTGCCAATACCCTGGCGGCTGTCAATGCGGGCTGCAGCGGAGTTCACACTTGCGTGAACGGTCTTGGTGAACGTGCCGGCAACGCCCCTCTGGCAAGCGTCCAGGCGGTGCTGGCCGATATGGCAGGAGTCCAGACCCGTATAGACGAGAGCCGTCTGCACGAGGCCAGCCGCCTTGTATCCAGCTACGCCTGCACCCCGATTCCAGCCAACCGTCCCATTGTAGGCGACAACGTCTTCACCCAGGTGGCAGGGGTCCATGCCGACGGAGACAAGAAGAACAACCTCTACTGCAACGACCTCATTCCGGAGCGGTTCGGACGCAAGCGCGAATACGCCCTGGGCAAAACCAGCGGCAAGGCCAACATCCTCAAGAATCTGGAGAGTATGCATTTGGACCTGACTCCGGAGCAGACCCGCCGCGTCACCGACAGGATAATTGAGCTTGGCGACAAGAAGGAAACGGTGACCCCCGACGACCTTCCGTTCATCGTAGGCGACGTTCTGGGCCACGATCTGGCGCAGGAAAACGTCAAGCTGCTCAGCTATATGGTCAGCACCGCATACGGCCTCAAGCCCACCGCCATCGTCAAACTGGAGGTCAAGGGCAAGGTCTATGAGGAGCAGGCAAGCGGCGATGGCCAGTACGACGCCTTCGTGCGTGCCGTGCGCCACATCTTCCGCGACCATTTGAAGATGGAATTCCCCTGGCTTAGCGATTACGCAGTCTCAATTCCCCCGGGCGGCCGCACCGACGCGTTGGTGCAGACCCGCATCGACTGGGACTACAACGGCCGTACGCTGCACACCCGCGGTCTGGACGCCGATCAGGTAGAGGCGGCCATCAAGGCAACAATGAAAATGCTTAATATAATCGTACAATAATGAAACTTAAGATAGCAGTTCTTCCCGGCGACGGTATCGGTCCCGAGATTTCCAAGGTTGGCGTAGATGTTATGCGCGCCGTGTGTGAGAAGTTTGGTCACGAGGTCTCTTTCAAAGAGGCCATCTGTGGCGCCGACGCCATCGACAAGGTTGGCGATCCGTTCCCGGAAGAGACTTTCCAGACCTGTATGGAGGCCGATGCGGTGCTGTTTTCCGCTGTCGGCGACCCCCGTTTTGACAATAATCCCACGGCCAAAGTGCGCCCCGAGCAGGGTCTGCTGGCAATGCGCAAGAAACTTGGCCTGTACGCCAATATCCGTCCGATAGAGACCTTCGACTGCCTGGTGCACAATTCGCCTCTGAAAGACGAGCTGGTGCGTGGCGCCGACTTCATCTGCATCCGCGAACTCACCGGCGGTATGTATTTCGGTGAGAAATATCAGGACGACGAGAAGGCCTACGACACCAACTACTACACCCGAGGCGAGATAGAGCGCATCCTTAAGGTGGGTTATGAATATGCCCGCCGCCGCAACCGCCACCTGACAGTTGTGGATAAGGCCAACGTGCTGGCTTCCAGCCGTCTGTGGCGCAAGGTCGCCCAGGAGATGGCACCCAAATATCCCGACGTTACCACCGATTTCATGTACGTGGACAACGCCTCCATGCGTATGATCCAGGAGCCCAAGTTCTTCGATGTGATGGTAACCGAAAACACCTTCGGTGACATTCTGACAGACGAAGGCAGCTGCATCACCGGCAGCATGGGTCTTCTGCCCAGCGCTTCAACCGGAGAACATACTCCCGTGTTTGAGCCGGTACACGGCAGCTGGCCGGCAGCCAAGGGCCTCAACATCGCCAATCCGCTGGCACAGATCCTCTCCGCAGCCATGCTGTTCGAGTATTTTGACCTCAAGGAAGAGGGGCAGCTTATCCGCCGTGCGGTGGCTGCTTCCCTGGACGCCAACGTCCGTACTCCCGAGATTCAGGTGGCCGGCGGTGCCAAGTACGGCACAAAAGAGGTCGGAAACTGGATCGTCGATTACATCCGTAAGGCCTGATTGGTATCATTTTTGCCGAGAGAGGCCGGTGTACACAAAGCAAGAATTATGATGAAAAAGATATTCGCGGCAATCGCTTTTGCAGTGATTGCGCTGGCCGCATCGGCCCAAAGTGCCAATTTTGACCTGGCAAAGTCGCTGGACGTGCAGAACTCCATACTCAAGGCTCTCTCTGCCAACTACGTCGACAGCGTACAGTTCAACAAACTGATAAACACCGGCATTACGGCGATGCTCTCTTCGCTGGATCCCTATACCGTTTATTATCCGGAAGAGGAGGAGGACGACGTGCAGATGATGACTACCGGTGTCTACGGTGGCGTGGGTTCGCTCATCAAGAAGCGTCCGGACGGCGCGGTGCTCATCACCGAACCCTATCCCGACAGCCCCGCAGTCAAGGCGGGTCTTCAGCCCGGCGACAGCATCATCGCCATCGACGGCAAGAGCGTCTATGGGGAGACTTCGCAGCAGAGTTCCGACCGTATGAAAGGCCAGCCCGGCAGCAAGGTCGTCTTCAAGGTGGTCAAAGGCCGCACAGGTGCGACGGAGGATGTGACTGTCAAGCGCGAGCGCATCCACATCTCCAATATCGAGCATTACTGCATGCTCAAGGATGATATCGGCTATGTTTCCATAACCGGCTTCACCCAGGGCATGAGCGCGGAACTGCGCAAGGCTGTGCAGGAACTTAAGAAACAGGGCGCCAAACGCCTTGTGATTGACCTTCGCGGCAATGGCGGCGGCCTTATGGACGAGGCCATCAAGCTGATGTCGCTCTTCGTGCCCAAAGGGACGCTGGTAGTTTCATCCAAGGGCCGTGTCAAAGGAACCAATGTTGATTATCGCACACAGACTGAGCCCATCGACACACAGATTCCCGTGCTGGTAATGATCAACAGCGGCAGCGCATCGGCTTCCGAGATTGTTGCAGGCGCCTTCCAGGATCTGGACCGCGGCACCATCGCCGGCACCCGCTCTTTCGGCAAGGGACTTATCCAGTCGGTGCGTCCGACCTCCTTCAACGGCACGCTGAAGGTCACCACCGGTAAATACTACACCCCCAGCGGACGCTGCGTGCAGGCCATCGATTACAGCCACCGCAACGAAGACGGCAGCGTGGGCGCCATTCCCGATTCGCTGACGCACGAATTCAAAACCGCCAAGGGGCGCATCGTGAAGGACGGCGGCGGCATCACTCCCGACATCACTGTAGAGGGTTCAAAGTACAGCCGCCCTACCGTGTCGTTGGTATATAATGACGTCATTGGCGATTACGCCATCAGATATTTCCTCGCGCACGAGAGCATTGCTCCCGCAGAGGAGTTTTCGCTTACCGACGAGGAGTGGGAAGATTTCGTGAAGTTCTGCGAAGGCAAGTCGTTTGACTGGCGCAGCGGCGGCGACGCAGAAATTGAGAAGCTTGTGGAGGCCACCAAATACGACGGCACCTACGAGAACTGCAAGGCAGAAATCGAGGCACTCAAGGCCAAGCTGGACATTGGCAAGGCCGATGCAGTACGTCAAGCTAAGGGCGAGATTAAACCGCTGTTGGAGAGCGATATAGCTGTCAAGTATTATTTCCAGAAGGCGGCCACTATACAGAACCTGCGCTACGACAAGCAACTGTTCACTTCGATTGAAAAGTGGCAGGAGAGTAAGTAATCTATGGGTCTTCCGTGCTACTGCTTGTGCCAGATGGATGTCGACTACTGCCTTGCGTGGGCATTGGCCGATATCGGCGAGCACGCGGTGGAGCTAAGGCTGGATGACCTCATTTTTGATACCGACGACCTTAAATATTTCTTTGCAAACTGCGGTAACTGCCCCGTAGTGGCTACGTATCGTATAAAAGATCCCTCCGAAGCCGACCATTTTGATCTGGAGATAGATGATGCCGAGCCCGACAGTTCAGAGGTGGATATGGCGGTGAGGATGCTTTCATCCGCCATCATCGCCGGTGCCGATTATATCGACGTGGATATGGATTTTCCCCGCGGCGAACTCCGCTGGCTGATGAACCTGGCCATGAACTACGGCTGCAAGGTGATACTGACTTACCACAACGCCTTCGGCACCGATTCTACCGAGGCGCTGATGTCGATAGCGTCGCGCATCTTCTCGCTCGGTGCCGACATCGCCAAAATCGTGACCACAGCCCACCATCCCGACGAGGCAGAGCGTGTGTTGGCGCTCTACGACAAGTTCCCGCCGGAGCATCTGGTGGCCTTTGCAATGGGGCGCGAGGGGGAGCAGTCGCGCTACGATTCGTTCCATAAGGGGGCGCCGCTGATGTATGCCGCGCCGCGCCGCCGCCTGCCCACCGCAGAAGGTCAGCCGCTCTTTTTCGATTTCCTGGGTAAAGAAGACACCCACTGCTGGGGCGATGTGGAGCCGCCGTGCTCCAAGAGCATAGCCATTCGCGCCATCGTGGCATCGGCCCTCACCGACGGAGTCACCATCCTGGACAATATCACCCTTTCGGAAGATATCAAGGCGGCCATTTCCGTGGCCCGGCAGCTCTTGGCCGCAGTCAAGTATTCCAAACGGACGCGGACGCTCACCGTTACCGGTCATCAGAATATCAAGGAGAACGGGCTGCGGGTTAAGGACAACTGTCTGGACGTGGGTTGCAGCGGCCTGCTGTGCCGGATCTGCGTCCCGCTGGCGGCGCTTTCGCGCGAGATGGTCACCATCGTGGGCCGCGGGGCTATAGCTGACCATAAGTTCCTCACACGGTGTCCCGAACTGACCCGCCACGGCGTTAGTGTGGATTTCGTAGGAAGCCGTCTGCCGATATTCGTGCAAGGGTCTTTTACGGGCGGTGTCTTCACAATTGATTCACCCGCTTCGGCTCAGTTCATCACCGGGCTGATGATGGCGCTGCCGCTGGCCGGAGTGGGGGAGATAACCCTCAACATCAGCGAGCCCAGCTGCCTGAAACACATTCAGGTCACTTCCGATGTGGTACGGCGTTTCGGCATCAAATACGAAGAGGTTTACGCCGAGGACGGCAAGAGCGTGTCGCTCAAATTCTCCAGCGATGACCGTCAGTACCTGCCGGGCCGCATCGACATAGAGGGCGACTGGAATGCGGCGGCGCTGTGGCTGGTGCTGGGCGTGATTGCCGGCGAAAGCGGGGTGGACAATATGCGTGGCAACTCGTTGCAGGCGGAGAATTACATTCTGGACGTGCTGGAAACGGCGGGGGCCGACATAGAGCGCTACACCGACCCTGAAATGGAGTCGCTGGGCGACAGCGTCGGGTACTATTCCGCCTTCCGGTCGCTGACGGCAGCGTTCGAGTGTGACGTCACCGAATGTCCCGACCTGCTTGGGCCGATAATCCTGCTGGCCCTGCGCAGCGAGGGTGTCAGCCGTATCCTGGGCATCAAGGCGCTTGGCGGCGGAGAGAAGCGCTATATCAAGGAGTTCCGCAAACTCGGGGCCGACATCACCGAGGAGGACGGCGCCCTGCTTATTAACGGCCGATTCGACAATCTGCTCCGCGGTGCCAAGGTCTCTTCTTATGGCGACCATCATCTGGCAATGGCGCTGATGGCCGCTGAGAAGATCAGCGACGGGCCGCTCTGGGTAGAGGACGCCGACTGCATCGATCGCTCCTGGCCCGATTTTCCGTTGAAATAGTGGGGCAATGCCTTCACGGGTGAGGCGGCAGCAATACAGTTTTGCAATTCTCGAAAAATGGCCTACCTTTGCCACGTCTTCGATTAAGAATGCCCGGATGGCGGAATCGGTAGACGCGCTGGTCTCAAACACCAGTGGCCGCGAGGCTGTGCCGGTTCGACCCCGGCTCCGGGTACCCGACCGAAGTCCTCCGTTTTTTCGGAGGGCTTTTTGTTTTTCGACCCTTGTAATCGGTTGGTTTCCTGATAGATAATGTCGAGGAGTTTGTTATAGCCATTGGTTCGATAATTTTTTCCGTCAAAAACGATATTTTCGGTGAAAATCGAACCAAGTAACTTGATTTTAACATCACAAGGTGCTGAATGAAAGAAAGTTCCAAGGTTTCCAATGATGTTGATGGAGTATGACAACTTGTCTTTAATGTTGAGGTCTTTGTGGTTCCGCAATGAGCATCTGATTCCGCAGTTCGGTCTCTTGCCTCTCGTAACGGGCTACGCCATTCTCTTTCTCTGCCTTGGTTATCTCTCCGTCGATGAAGAGGTCAAGGATGCGATTCTTGCGCTCTTGAACGGACTGCAAATCCTTCTCAAGTTGTGCTGCACGCTTGAGGTTCTCTTTCACGCAGTCTCCCTTGATGTCCAGCAGGATTTCATTGTAGAGGTTTAGGATGGTTTGGTTGGGCTTCAATGAGCTTACATACTTCTCAAACCTGTCATTGGCATCCTCTGCTCTGACATTGAAATGCTTGTGGTCGTGACCGCAGAAGTAATAGGTGTAATGACCGCCGTTACCTTTGCTTGTTGCACCAGTAAGGATATGACCACAGACGGGGCAAACGATGAATTTACGCAGGTAGAGAGCAGGATTGACGGGCTTGCTCAATTTCGGGGCCTTCCTGCGCTTGCCGCCTATGACATCTTGCACGGTGTCGAATGTGGCACGGTCTATCAGTGGCTCGTGCTGCCCCTTGACGTATTGCTCGGGGTCATCGCCGTATGCGGGGACGAATACGTCCCCCACATAAAAGCGATTGCGTAGCATTTCAAAGAAACTCGTGTCCGGCATTGCCGGCCAGATACGTTTCTTGATGCAGGTCGGATTCTCGAGTCCTTTAGCGACCTCGCGGAACAGAGCGCGTACCAATTCCGCTTTCGGTTCATCAATTTCAATCCAACAATCGTGTTTAGCTATACGCACATTCTTGTAGCCACGTGGGGCTTTATGTGTGCATTTGCCTTTCAGCAATGAGCCGTGGATGCCGTCTTTGGTTCGTTTTGATATCTTAACATCCTCGGTGTGGGCTGTTCCGCAGTACAAAGCCAATAGGGTAGGCCATTCCGTGCCCTTGAAGTCAATCGGAGATTCAACTGCATTGATTTCAACACCCAGCTCATCATACAGCATCCTCTTGTAAGCAAATGCAAATTCAACGTTTCGAGCATACCTGTCCCATCGTAGAAACAAAAGGCCATCAACCTCGCCACGATGCTTTCTGCAATAGTTGTAAATCTTCTTGATTTCGGGCCTCTGCATATCATAATGCTTGGCGGAGTAATCCTCATAGTAGATGTTGATAATGTTAATCCCGTGGTTGCTGCAATATGCCCTTAAGCAGCGCTCCTGAACTTCAATGGAGCAGCCGTCCGCTTGTTCATCGGTACTAACCCTGCAATACAATATGACATTCTTCATCATCGCCCTCGTTTATTCTCTTATTCTCGGCTTCCACCTGCAAACTTGCAAGGTGATACAAATAGTCCCGCAGCTCTTTGAGGACTTCGTTCTCCAATGTGACATTTCCTTCCTTTAGAATCTCTGCACATCTCTCTATGCTTAACATTTATGATAAATGTTATTCTGCGCCAATGAGTTAGGCGCTTATATGGCTCTTTTGCCGCTCTTGACCAACCTATGGAAAGAGCTTGTATAGCACGGATACCAATCATCCGTAGAAAAATATACAAAATTCTGTCGAGAAACACAAGTGGCTATGCTATAAGGGCTTTCAACTTACGGAGAGTATTGACCGATGTGCCCGTGATGGAGGTGATATTACGGAGGCTTATGCCCTTCTTGAGCAGACCTATTTCGCGGCTGTACTGTTGCTTGTAGGTATCCTCGGATTTCCGATACGTGGCAGGCCGCCCCATCTTGATACCTTCGCGGCGGCACTTGGCAATGTATTGGTCTCTTCCGCTTGACATACGTTCCTTGATGGACAGTCGCTCCATCGATGCTATTTCGAGCAAGATGGTGCATATGAGGGATGCCACGGGATTGACTTTGCCGTCCGTTAACGTCTCGATGCCGTAGTTCTTAACGAAAAGGCTAACGTTATGCTCGTTGAGGTATTGAATTACCTTAAGGGCTTCGAGGGTGTTCCTTCCGAGGCGGCTTATTTCGAGACATACGACCTTGTCTATATCGTTGCTCTTGACGAATTCAACGAGTTCCATTATCTCGCTTCGCTCTTCAATCCTTTTCGCACCGCTTACCTTGTTGCTGAAGGTGGCTTCGATGCTCCATCCTGCGCGCTGGCAATAATCGGTCAGTTCGTTAACCTGCCGTTGGTACTCCTGCTTGTCGGTTGATACTCTTGCTAATATGACGACCTTATCCATAGTGTTATTGATTTTGCTAATGACATTATAACTTCCGTTAACGCTAGCTAAGATAGTGCAAATAATTAAAACATGCAACTTTTATGTTGCGAATTTTGAACATTGGTAACATTTTGCTACTTTTATCGAAAATTCGTGTAACGTAACATGGAAAAGAAGAAGCAGGAACGCGCCATTGTCCATCTAGAGAAGGATGGTCAGCATTACTACTACGGAAATCTAAAGGCACTGACCGACCATTGGCCTAAAGAGGCCATCGGAGTCTCATACACTTACCTGAAGAACCTCAACATCTCCGAGGATAAGCCCTATCGGAACGATTATTGTTGCATCCGTAGAGGGATAATAATCACATCTGGTAAAAAAACTAATCATTAGGCCACTTGATATGAAAAAGATATTATTGATTCTTGGCCTCTTATCGTGTTTGGCTGTTTGGGGACAGAGTATGACAAAGCAAGTCAAAATACCTAAAGAAAAATTTGCAGTGGTGACTACAGAGGTTGACAGCCTGCCCGCAGTTATCGTGGTGAATACAAACCTGAGAAAATTCAAAGCCAAGGATGTTTTCGGGTGGTCTTGCTCTCTCGTTATGAAGTATGAGCGTCTTGCGGAAAATGGCATGCCAACACCTGAGGAGTCAGATTTCGTATATGAATACTTGGAAGAGTTGTCAGAACAGATAATTGGTGACCCGTCTCATCCTAACGCATTATACTTGGCTCGTATTACTTGGCGAGGAACCTGTGAAGTAATATGGCAAGTCAATAATCCTGAACCTGTAGACAAACTACTGAGGGGTATTATTGAAAGCCAATCATATCTACGAGAGTTTGACTATCAGATGGAATATGATGCTACTTGGGATAATGTTTCGGTTTATACACAAAAATTCAAGTAGAGAATCCGTTTAATATAAAGATATAAAGCTGGGTATAAAAAAGATAGACTTCACCATGAGGCGAGGTTGTATGGCTTTTTATCTTACAGACGGGCGCATAGTTATTGTTCCCGTATCCATGTTTCCGGAAATCAAGCGTCTAAGTCTCGCCCAACGCGAAGACTATATGATAATGGACGATCAGTACTTCTCCTTCGACGCAATTAGTAAGATTTTTTCAGTCAAGGATATAATGAGTTGCTAACGGGAATGACAAAAAAAGCCACCAATCGGTGGCTTTTTTTGTACCCGGAGCCTGATGGCCCCTATTTCTTTTTGATTTCGAAGCGGTATAGGAAAACTTCGCGGCCGGTGCCGGGCCAGGTGACGTATATGCCGCCGTTCCATCCGCAGACGCCTTCGGGTTCGTATGTTATAACACGTCGTGGTAGATTTTGGAGGCGCCTGACGTAGAGATGCCGCTTGTGTCGGGGTCGCCGGTGTAGTGGAGGTCGCTGGCGCCGGAAACGCTAACTTCGATAGCTTCGTCGCAATGTATATATGCCCTGCTGGCGCCGGAAATTGAACCGTCGCAGCGTTTGCAGGCAAGGCTATAGCGTCCAGCTTTGGTACTGTACATGATCTTGCTTGCACCGCTCATATCAAATTTCAGAATCTCCGTGACACCGACGATATCGACAGAAGCAGCGCTGGAAAGGTCAAGTGTAAGCTCCGAAGCTCTGACATTTCCCTTGAATAAAGATGCGCCGGAGCAATCAAGGACAACAGAACGGGAATCCACATCTGCCCTAAAACTGGATGCTCCCGAAGCGGAGACATTGACCTTCTCGTCCACCAGCGAAAAGTCGGAATTGAAAGAACTTGCTCCCGACAGTCTGACATTCTTTAACGCTTTGCTGTAAGGGACGATGGCTTTAAGAGGGCCGGAGTGGAGAGTAGTAAAGCTCTTGATATGTATTTTAAGTGTGCCGTCGACCTCTTCTACTATTACGTGGGGCATAACATTTTCGCCTACAGTGACGGTGACGTCGGTGGCGTCTTTATCGACATACACATCAAATGCGTTTGCAACATAAAGCGCGTTATAGTTACCGTCAATCTGAAATACCTTGTCTATCGGTGCGCCCGGGTCTACTACTAATGCGGTGCAACCGCATAATGCGAATGAGATTAAAACAGAAAGAAGTGTAATGTGCTTTTTCATAATGATTATATACTAAAATCACTGAACTATTTTGACAGCGCAGGGAGGTTGAGCATCATACCGGAGCCGCCGGCGGATACTTCGGGGAGTTTGCCGTCCCATTTTTCGATCCAGTCCTCCTGAATGATGAACGGGCTCAAAGATGCCGATATGGTGCGGTTGTAGTAAGCTTCTGCATCTGCCTTTACTCTCATTGCCTCTGCCTCACCCTTTGCCCTTGCAATGGCAATCTGGGCGTTTGCCTCTGCCTGCTTTACCAGGTTCTCTGCCTTGAGGGCCTCCTGGATGGCCTGGTTCTTGGCTTCGATGGCTGCGGAAAGCGATTGGGGCGGGGTAATCTGAGAAGTGAATTCGTTTACCAGGAAACCCTCGTCGCCCAAGCTCTTTTCAAGCATTACGCGCACCTCACCCTCGAACCGGGCGCGGTTGGCCATAAGTTCGTCGGAGGTGTAATTGTTGGCGCAGATGCGGTAAGCATCGTAGATGCACGTGCGCATATAGCCAGCTTCGATATCGCGAAGCGGGCGGCGGTATTTGTTGAAGACATAGGCCGCCCTGTCACGCTTGAGCTGATATGCCAGCAGCGGGTCCATAAGGAATTCGGCCGCGTCCCGGGTCGTTACGGTAAACGGATTGTAGTTTACGCGCTGGATATATACCGGATAGGTGAATACGCTGGTAGTGATTGGGTTGTAAAATATGATACCGCTCACCTGGGTGGCGTACAGTTCGCCCTGGTCGGTAAGGGAGAACTTGCGGAACTTGATGCCGATTTCGCTGTTGTCCACCATTTTGGTGCAGCAGAGCAGCACGATAAAAAGCACCACTGCAATGCTGATTATAATGGGAAGCTTCTTTTTCATATATCAGTTATTTGACGGGGCAAATATACAATTATTTTCCGCTATAGCGGCCGGTGAAGAGAATTGCGCCGGTGGAGGTTTCGCTGATTACATACAGGAACGGCCGGTCGGCGTGGAACACGACCTTCTCGCCGGGCATGGCGGCGTTCTTTTCCATTCCGGCCATAGACACGGCGGCGGCTTCGGTGCCCTCTTCATCAACTTTGATTATGGCATCTTGCATCACGAAACTCAGGCACAGGGCATAGTCGCTCATCGCGCTGAAGTCGGCCACGCCGCCCAGGAATGCGCTGGGCATACCCATCTCGGAGAGGATGTCGTTGAGGTCGACGTGGTATTTGGTTTCGAACCTGGGCAGCCAGAGGTCCACGTCGCAGGTGACCATATCGTAATAAACGTCTTTCCAGTCGCCCATTTTCTTGAGGGCGGCTATCACATCTGTAACTTTCTTTCCCTTTGCGGGCAGCAGCACGGTCATTGCAAACGCACCGTTGCCGTACGGAAGCCGTACAGCCTGATAATCGTCGGTCTTAGTATACATAAAGTCCTCGCGGTTCTTCATCATCTTGACCTTGCCCTTGGTGCCGTTGTCGTATGTGAAAGCTTCGTCGGCGGTGTCGGCCTTCTCAAACTTCTCTTTCCACTGGCTCTTGAAATAGAGAGCGTTCATCAAGTAGGCCAGCATACTGGGATCAACCTCGTCCAGAACCTTGGGAATCAGTTTGTTGGTGTGGTCTGAGCACCATTTGTTTATCTTTTTGGTAGAGCCCTCTACGTCGCTGAAGTCCATATTGGTGACCTCAGCGTCGTAGTAGTGAGCAACGTTCTTCTTGTACTGGTCCTTGAGAGGATATCCGTCGTCCACCACAATGGCGTTGGCAATCTTGAGTGTGGTCTGCTTGTCCAGGTCGGGCAGTTGCCGAAGCATATTCAGGCAGTACTGGTTCACCTCTGCGGTTTCACCGGCGCCATAGCCCAGCACAGTGCAGATTTCGGTGGCGGTTTGCCCCTGGGCGCCGTCAAGAATCATTCCCAGAAGGAACTGCATGCTCAGCGGGGAGATGATATAATCTTCTTTGGCCGCGCCGTCCACCTTCTCCAGAAAGTTGATGGCGAAGCTGTTGCCCTGCTTGACATATTCGGCAGACTTGGTGCTGATGTCGATGGGCTTATACGGATTGTTGGCGGGCAGTTTTGAGCACGATGCAGAAGAGAGCATGGCAAGGGCTGCAACCAGAAGGATGATTCTTTTCATAATGAGTGGGTTGTTTCTTGTATAAATGCACGAAGGGCGCAATTATCACTTGATATATTCCAGCAGGACCTTCTCCATAATCTTATAGCCTGCCAGGGTGGGATGCACGCCGTCCTCCGAGTGCTCCGGCGCAAGGCCGCCCTTGCCGTCGTTCATGGCTGTCCAGTAATCCACATAAGTGACGTTTTTCTCTTCCGTCATCCGTTTGATCATTGTGCCGAGGGTCTTGACATTGCTGGCCTGAGGCCCCAGTTCACGGCGCCATGGATATGCGGCGGCGGGGATGGGAGAGCAGACTAGCGGGATGATGCCGTTGGCCTGGGCAATCTCTACCATATTGGCAATATTGCCCACGATATTCTCCATAGCGATGCCGCCGTCGTTCTCTGCAAGGTCATTGGTGCCGATAAGGATGGCGACATATTTGGGATGAAGCGTCACTACGTCGGCGCGGAAGCGGGCCAGCGCGTCGATTGTTGTCTGGCCGCTGATGCCACGGCCGGCAAAGTTGTTGTCGGTGAAGAAGGCCTCATCGGCACGCGGCCAGCCGTCGGTTATGGAATCGCCGAAAAGCACCGCTACCGGCGTCTCCTTAAGCGCTGCATTGGCGGCTGCATAACGCTGATAGTTAGGGAAATCGGTGTCGGAATGGCCATTAATCACAAAGTGCCGGCCGGCGATGGTCTTGCCCTCGCTTATAAAGCGTACCTGAAGATCGCGCAGCGCCTCGTAGCCGGCAGCGTTGAGGTGGAGATGGTCGCTCTCGGTATATTGGTCCACATTGCTTTCGTCAAACGTAGGCAGCGTGAACTGGTCCAGATACGGCACGCCGGCAGCCCGGCAGCACAGCATCTGCTTATCCACAAACAGGTTCATACCACCCTCCGGGCCGCGATAGTTGATGTCGGTGCCGCTGCCGGGGGTGTTCAGGCACTTGGTGGAGGTCATAAACAGTATGCGGGCCTTCGGCGCCTTCTCCCTGATCTTCTTGAAGGCATAGTTGATGCCACCGCACTGGGTGTTGCGCTTGCTCTCGTCATATCCGTCATATTCGGTATAGTCCCACGGGTCGCCGGAGAGGGTGTTGGCCTGGCTGAAGTCGTTGGTCGATGCCCACAGCACATAGGTGTCATATACCGGTGCGTCGGGTGCGCAGGCCTGGTCTATCTGCCATTGGATATGCTTGCCCTCGCTCTGTGTGGTGTTGGAGAAGCCGGCCCCGCCGACTCCGTATTTGGTAATTGTGGCACCGAGCTGCTCTGCCCAATAGTCGGTGGCGACGTCGGAGGCAGGAATCACGCTGAACGATCCGCCGAAAAGGGCGATGGTCTGTTTATGTTGTTTGTTTGCCACGCCACAGCCGGCCAGAAGGGCGACGGCCGCGAATAGCACTAAAATCCTGAAGTGTTTCATAGTAAAACGATATTTTCCCAAATTTAAGCAAAAAAGAGTAACTTTGCCTCTATGAAAGAAACAAAACGGCTAATTATATATCTGGTGCTGGTGTTTGCCATAACGTTGGCACTGGATTTCTTTGTAGTGAAACCAATAGTTGATGAGCGGGGATACGGGAATGATATGATTGCCCAGGGCGTCGTGGCCGCCACGATGTTCATTCCGGCGCTGTGCGTGCTTCTGACGCGGCTTTTTACCAAAGAAGGGTTCAAGAATTCCAAGCTGACGTTCAATTTCGGCAAGGGCCGCACCAAATACTACATAATAGCGTGGCTGCTGCCGTCGGTGCTTTGCGCGCTCGGAGCGTTGGTCTACTTCCTGATCTACCCCGGCCGCTTTGACGCGAGCCATTCGTATATAATCCAGCAGAGTGCGGAGGCGGGCGTAACCATAACGCCGGAGCAGATGGATCAGAAAGTCATTCTCGATCTGATTGTCGCCGTGCTCATGGCGCCGCTGCTCAACGTCATCACCTGCTTTGGCGAGGAATGGGGCTGGCGGGGTTATATGATGCCCAAGTTGTTGGGTAAGATGAAATTCCTGCCGGCGGTGCTGCTGGGCGGCCTCATCTGGGGCCTCTGGCACGCCCCCATTATCGCTATGGGACATAACTATGGAACTGAATATGCCGGCGCGCCCTGGGTGGGCATCGCAATGATGTGCCTGTTCTGCATCTCTCTCGGTACCCTGTTTACCTGGTGGTGTATGAAGACCGGCAACTGCTGGCCCGCAGTTATCGGCCACGGCGCTATAAACGGCTTTGCCGGGGCGTCGCTGTATTTCATTGCCGAGAATAACCACGCATTGCTGGGACCTGTGCCCGCCGGTATTATCGGTGGTTCGGCGCTCATCGTTGCCGCCATCGCGGTCATCATTATCCAGGCGCGTCAGTCGCGCAAACCCGCCGCCAAACCTGCCGAAACGGTTGTTTCTGAATGACGGAAAACGCTAACATACCGGCACAGGGGCAGGCGGTCGTGGTAAAACACACCGGCAGCCATTATCTGCTGAGCCGTCTTCCCGAATGGAACCTTTTCCCCGCCGTGCTGCGCGGCAAGGTTCGCCTGAAAGGCTCCACCGCCACCAATCCCGTCGCGGTGGGCGATATCGTGGACTATCAATTCGAAGAGGGGATGAGCGTGATAGACGCAATCCACCCCCGCAAAAACTATATCATCCGCCGCAGCGCCAATCTTTCGCGCGAAGCTCACATCATCGCCGCCAATGTCGACCACGCTTACCTGATAGTGACTATGGCCTATCCGGAGACCAAACTGGCCTTCGTGGACCGCTTCCTGGTGACCTGCGAGGCCTACGGCGTGCCGGTGACAATCGTCATCAACAAGCGCGACTTATATGACGAGGCGCTGGAACAGATGGCCGAAGCGTTTAGGAACATTTATTCCGCCGCCGGATATGAAATTCTGGAGGTCTCCGCCATCACCGGAGAGAATGTCGATGTGTTGCGGGCGCGCCTGGACGGCAAAGTCAACCTGTTTTCCGGCACCTCCGGCGTGGGTAAGAGCTCGCTGATAAAGGCGATGGACCCGTCGCTGGACTACATCCGCACGGCGGAAATCTCGCAGACTCACCTGCAGGGCCGCCATACCACCACCTTTTACGAAATGTACCCGATAGCCGCCGCCGGCTTCATTATCGACAGCCCCGGTATCCGCGGCTTCGGCCTGGTAGATTTCAAGAAGGAAGAACTGAGTACATACTTCCCTGAGATGCTGCGCGTGATGGATGACTGCCGCTTCACCCCCTGCACCCACACCCACGAGCCCGGCTGCGCCGTCAAGGCCGCCGTGGAAGAGGGCACAATCTCCGCCGACCGCTACTACTCCTATCTGGGAATGCTGGAAGAAGAGAGCAAGTACCGCTAGATATGGTACTCGATCTCGTGCTCCTTGAGGAAGTCGAGAAGAGCAGGTTCGGGAGAGATCAGGTATTTCTTTGAGAAGAATTCGCAGGCGAGGCGGTTGTCGTCGTCATAGAGCTTGACGTACAAGCGGGCGTGGCCGTGGTATTTCTTGCAGAGTTTGCCGAATTCCTTGTAGAAACTCTCGTCTATCTTGCTCACCGGTATGTTTACGTGGAATTCCTTGACACGCTCGTCCTTGATGTTGCCCAGCAGCGCCATCTCGGCGATACGCAGGTCGTATACCAAGGCCCGTTCGCCGTCCTTGCTGCGGTCGTAGCGCTGCTCGGTGACGAATTTTATGAGCAGTGGCGTATTCACCGCCATGTACTGCATATAGTTCTCGTAGTCTTTGCCGAATAACGAGAAGTTGAACGACCCGGTGAAATCCTCTATCGTGCACTTGCACCATGGGCGGTTGCTCTTGTTGAGTTTCTGCTCCACATTGGTGACGATGCCGGCTATGGTGTACTGCTTGCCCAGCACCGACTTGTCCAGCTTCATCTGGCCGTCGCGCACCAGCTTGTCGTGGATGGGCACGGTGACGCGGACATCCTGCAGATGGTCGATGGTGCAGTTGGCAAAGAACTCGCACTCGAACTTGTATACGTCCAGCGGATGGGCGCTGAGGTACATACCCACCACGTCCTTTTCGTTTTTCAAGATCTCCAGGCGGTTCTCCTGCGTCACGACGGGGAATTCGGGCCGTACGGGCTTGAGTTCCGCCATCTCGCCAAACAGGGTGATGGAGTTTGACAGGGCGCTGGTGTGATATTTTGCGGCGTATGCGACAACGGCGTCGATAAACGGTTCGCCCTTGTCGGTGGCGGCGAAATACTGGCTGCGGGTGGCCTCCTTGAAGCTGTCAAAGGCGCCTGCCATAACCAGGCACTCCAGAACCTTGCGGTTGACCACGGTGTTGGGCACGCGCTCTATGAAGTCGAAGAAATCCTTGAACGGACCGCCCTCTTCGCGGATCTTGATGATGCCGTCTATTACGCTGGGGCCTACGCCCTTGATGCCCGCCATACCGAAGCGGATGTTGCCCTTCTTGTTCACCGAGAAGCTGGTGTCGGACTCGTTGATATCGGGGCCCAGAACCAGGATCTTGTTCTTGCGGCAGTCGTCCATCAGCTTGGTGATTTCATCTCCGTTGTCCAGGTTGCAGCTCATGTTGGCCGCCATGAATTCGGCGGGGTAGTGGGCCTTGAGATATGCTGTCTGATAGGCCACCCACGCGTAGCAGGTGGCGTGTGACTTGTTGAAGGCGTAGGAGGCGAACTTTTCCCAGTCGGCCCAGATTTTCTCCAGGGTGGCGTGATCGTAACCGTTCTTTTCGCCGCCCTCCAGGAACATCGGGTGGAGCTCGTCCAGCTTGGCCTTGATCTTCTTACCCATCGCCTTGCGCAGGGTGTCGCTCTGGCCGCGGGTGAATCCGCCCAGCAGACGGCTCAGAAGCATGACCTGCTCCTGGTAAACGGTGATGCCGTAGGTGTCCTTCAGGTACTTTTCCATCACCGGTATGTCGTAGGTGATGGGCTTGCGCCCGTGTTTGCGGTCAATGAAGTCGGGGATGTAGTCCATCGGGCCGGGGCGGTAGAGGGCATTCATGGCGATGATGTCCTCGAAATGGGTCGGCTGCAGCTCGCGCAGGTACTTCTGCATGCCGGGCGATTCGAACTGGAACACGGCGATGGTGTCGCCGCGGCCGAATAGTTCGTAGGTAGCCTTGTCGTCTATGGGTATCTTCTCCACATCCAGCACGAAGCCGTGCCGCTTGCGGATATTCTCTACGCACTCTTTCTCTATGCTGAGGGTCGCCAGCCCCAGGAAGTCCATCTTGAGCATGCCGACATCCTCAATGAAGGAGCCCTCGTACTGGCTTACCAAAAGCCTTTGGTCCGACTTTTTGTCGGCGGCGGTGCAGAGCGGGATGAAGTTGGAGAGGTCTTCGCGGCCGATGATGGTGGCGCAGGCGTGTACGCCAGTCTGACGGATGCTGCCCTCCAGCTTGCCGGCAAAATCAATCACCTCCTTGAGCTCCTGCGGGGCGTCCTTGTAGAGCTGCTTGAACTCGGGTACATACCGGATGCAGTTGGGGATGGATATCTTGATCTTTTTTGTGATTTTCTTGCTGCCGTCCTCAGGGTCGGTGCTGGTGACTTCCATGTCGCGGTCGGGGATCAGCTTTGCCAGGGCGTTGGTCTGGTCGGGCGAGAGGTGTTCTATGCGGCCGACGTCGCGCAGGGCGCTCTTGGAGGCCATTGTGCCGAATGTAACCACGTGCGATACGTGATCCTTGCCGTAGCGGCGCTCCACGTAGTGATAAACCTCCGGCTTGCCCTCCACGTCAAAGTCGATGTCGATATCGGGCATGGAGATACGGTCGGGGTTCAGGAAACGCTCGAACAGCAAGTCGTACTTGAGCGGATCGACATTTGTGATCCACAGACAGTAGGCGACTACGCTGCCGGCGGCGCTGCCTCGGCCGGGGCCGACCCAGATGCCCATCTTGCGGGCGGCGGAGATAAAGTCGTTGACAATGAGGAAGTAGTCGGGGAAGCCCATCTTTGAGATGGTCTTAAGCTCGAACTCGATTCGTTCCGCCACATCCTCCGAAAGTTCTCCGTAGCGGATGGCGGCCCCTTTGTAACAAAGATCGCACAGATAGGCCACGGATCGGTTGAACTCCTCTCCGCGGACACGGCCCTTCTTGTCGGCGCGTCCCTCGTCTATGATTGACTTGTATTTCTCAAGATAAGAATCGACGTTGTCCAGAAACTCCTGCGGCAGTTCGAACTTTGGCAGAATGGGGTCGGAGTCGATGGTGTACGGCTCTACCTTGGCGGCCACCTCCAGCGTGTTTTCCACCACCTCGGGATGGTCGCTGAAGAGTTCCGCCATCTCGGCCTGGCTCTTGAGATACTCCTGCTGGGTATAGCGAAGTCTGTCTGGCGAGTCATAGAACTCGTTGGTTACCAAGCAGATGAGACGATCGTGAGAAGGGCCGTCTTCCGCCGCCACAAAGTGGACGTCGTTGGTGGCGATGACCTTGACGCCGAGTTTGGCACCCAGCTCAAAAATCTTCTCGTTGACCATCTGCTGCTGGATGTAGACGCTCTTGTCGCCGCCGGGAATCTTGGTCTCGTGGCGCATCACCTCCAGGTAATAATCCTCGCCAAAGAGGTCGCGGTACCAGGTAATCAGCTCTTCCGCCTTTGCGAAATCCTGGGCGTAGATGGCGCGGGGCACCTCTCCCGCCAGGCAGGCGCTGCAGCAGATGAGTCCTTCGTGATACTTCTCCAGCAGGTCGTGGTCGATACGGGGCTTGTAATAGAGGCCCTCGATAAACGACAGCGAGCTGAGTTTGAGCAGATTGTGATATCCGGTCAGGTTCTTGGCCAGCAGAATCAGGTGATGCGCGCCCTGCTCTTCCTTGCCGCCGGAGTGTTTGAAACGGTCGCCGCTGCGGGCCACGTACATCTCGCTGCCAACGATCGGCTTTACCGAAGGGTGTTTGCCCGCCACCTTCAGGAATTCCTTTACGCCGTACATATTGCCGTGGTCGGTTATGGCCAGGGCGGTCTGTCCGTCGGCTTCGGCGGCATCGAACAGTTTGGGGATGGCGCTGAAACCGTCCAGGATAGAGTACTGCGTGTGGACGTGAAGGTGTACGAAACCCATATTGTCTTAGAAGCTGATGAGTGATTCTCCGGTCATTTCTGCGGGCTGGGAAATGCCCATCAGGGTAAGCATCGTCGGTGCGATGTCGGCAAGGCGGCCGTCTTTGACGCTCTTGACATCATCGTCAACCACCACGAACTGCACTTTGTTGAGAGAGTGGGCGGTGTTGGGAGTGCCGTCGGGATTCACCGCATTGTCGGCGTTACCGTGGTCGGCGGTGATGAGCACGCTGTAGCCGTGTGCACGGGCTACGTCCACAACCTCGCCGGTAAGGCGGTCGATGGTCTCCACTGCCTTGCAGATGGCGGGATATACGCCGGTGTGGCCCACCATATCGCCGTTGGCAAAGTTCAAAATCACCATATCGTGCTTTTCGGTGGCCAGGTCGGCCTTCAGGGCCTCGGCAACTTCCGGAGCGCTCATCTCCGGCTGCAGGTCGTAAGTTGCAACCTTGGGCGAATTGATCAGGATGCGGTCTTCGTTCTGGAACGGAGCCTCGCGGCCGCCGTTGAAGAAGAAGGTGACGTGGGCGTATTTTTCCGTCTCGGCAATTCGCAGCTGGCTGCGGCCGGCGGCGGCGACAGTTTCGCCAAGAGTTTTCTGAACATTTTCCTTGTCGAAGAGGATGTGCAGGCCGGTGAACTTGTCGTCGTAGGGGGTCAGGCAGCAGTAATAGAGGGGAATGGTGTGCATTCCGGCCTCCGGCATATCCTGCTGGGTGAGGACATTGGTGATCTCACGGGCGCGGTCGTTGCGGAAGTTGAAGAAGATCACGGCGTCGCCCTCCTTGATGGTGGCGACGGGATTGCCGGCGGCGTCCACCACGCATATCGGCTTGATGAATTCGTCGGTGACGCCTTCGTCGTAGGACTCCTGAATGGCGGCTACGGCACTGGTGGCTTTCTTGCCGACGCCGCTGACTATCAGGTCATAACCCTCTTTCACGCGCTCCCAGCGCTTGTCGCGGTCCATGGTGTAGTAGCGGCCAATCACGCTGGCAACCTTGCCGGTGGTTTCGGCCATCTTCTGCTCCAGTTCCTCCACGAAGCCCTTGCCGCTGCGCGGGTCGCAGTCGCGGCCGTCCATCAGGCAGTGTACAAACACCTTGTCCAGGCCTTCCTGCTTTGCGACAGCCAGGAATTCATAAAGATGATGCAGGGAGCTGTGC
>JAEEGJ010009542.1_pt1 | contig 25886 bp, 22 predicted proteins | sample 8958761 | NCBI WGS metagenome assembly JAEEGJ01 (sample SAMN16246546, study PRJNA631951) | gut metagenome | biome: gut microbiome; feature: rumen; material: RS-attached | host: Bos | place: Iran: Karaj | collected 2018-10 | reverse complement strand
AGCACCTAATGGTGCCATCTTCGGTAGTTCCTATTATCGTGTGCCATTTTCGTGGAATGTCAGTGTGTGGAACAAATACCACGGTAAGGACACTCCCTTTGCACGCTGGATGACAAAGTCGTTTGGCAAACAGCCTGTGCTGATGTCGTGGGTGAATCCTGCTCTTCGATCGTCAGTAGCACAGTCCGTGCTGCGTAATCATGGTTATTTCAGTGGCTATGTGAACTATGATGTCGTACCTCAGAAGAATCCAAAGACCGCCAAGATAGCTTATAACGTAACACTAGGACCACTTCACACTTTGGATAGTGTGGGCTATTTTGACTTCCCGGCTGATGCAGACAGTCTGATACATGCTTCGCTGTCGGAAGCCTATATCCATCGTGGCGATCCCTTCGTGGTCAGTCAGCTGGAAGCAGAGCGACAGCGTATCAGCTTGCTGTTGCGTAACAACGGCTACTACTACTACCAACCCAGCTATGCCACATATTTGGCCGATACTCTTGTAGTCGATGGAAAAGCTCAGCTACGACTGCAAATGGCAGACAGTATTCCTGAGATTGCCAAGCGCAAATGGTATATTGGTCGTGTCAATATCAACATGAAGAAGACCATGATGGAACAGACCACAGATTCAGTGCGTGGCCGTTACTTTACTGTTCGTTATGCTGGCAAGCGTCCCCCAATCCGTACTCGTGTATTGATGGCAGACATGAAAATCAGACCAAGACAGCTATACAGTTATGACAACTACGTTCAGTCAGTGAGTAAGATAAATGCCATGGGACTGTTCTCAATGACTGACTTCTCATTTACACCGCGTAACGATTCTCTCGACCTCACGTTGAATTGTGTATTCGACAAGCCATGGGACTTTTATGTCGAAACGAATTTCAATGCACGTACCATTGGTAGGATGGGACCGGAGTTGCGTATGGGTGTTACCCGAAAGAACGCATTTCGTGGAGGTGAAAAAATTGACATTAACGTCCATGGCTCCTACGAATGGGCAACCAGTGGAGGTTCATCGATGAATAACTATGAATATGGTGCCGATGCCTCCATAGAGTTTCCACGCATCATAGCTCCGTTCTTTGGTGGTAACCGTCGTCCACGTTCACGTGAGCAGGGGCAGACACGTCGTCGACGTCGTCGTTTCTATTCCACACCGTCAACACTGGCGAAGGCTTCGACTGATATCATCTACCGTCCAGGTTACTACAAAATGCATGTGGCATCTGGCGAATGGACCTATCGTTGGCAAACCTCTGCACAAAGTCGCCATGAGTTTTCTCCATTAACGGTGAAATACCAATTCATGAACAGTCATACTGAAGCTTACGACTCCATCGTACGTATCAATCCCTATTTGGCTGCTACCATGCAGGATTACTTCATACCAGAGATGCGCTATACCTATACTTATACCAGTCCGGTAGCACTGTCACATCCCATCCGTTGGGAAGTGACGCTGGCAGAGTCTGCCAACTTGGTGTCGTTAGGATATGTGTTAGCAGGAAAAGGATGGAACGAGAAGGACAAGAAGATGTTTAAGAATCCGTATTCGCAGTTTGTCAAGCTGGAAACAGATTTTACCAAGACATGGACACTGAGTGATGTATCCCAATTGGTGGGGCATGTCAATGCCGGTGCCATTTATGCCTATGGCAACAGCAACTGGCTACCTAATTCTGAGATGTTCTATGTTGGTGGTGCCAATAGTATCCGTGCCTTTCATGTGCGTGGCGTTGGCCCTGGTCAATTCCCCGGACTTGCAGACAAAGCAGTGTCATATCTTTTGCAGAATGGCGACATCAAACTGGTCATGAATCTCGAATACCGTCGTCAGCTGTTCGGCAAACTACATGGCGCTTTATTCCTTGATGCCGGTAACATCTGGAACTTCGACGAGGATTATGATGATCCAGAAGCCCGTGAGGTATTCGCCAACACCAAATTTCGCTTGAGTCATTTCCTGAACGATTTGGCTTTGGGAACAGGTATTGGTATTCGTTACGATTTGAACTTCCTGATTCTGCGCCTGGACTGGGGAATTGCCCTTCATATGCCATATGATACAGGTAAGTCCGGTTACTTTAATATTAATCGTTTCAAAGATTGTCATACGCTCCACTTCGCTATTGGCTATCCATTCTAAAAACTACATACCTATGAGACTTGTTAGAAACACGTTGAAGATAGAAATGCTAACCATCATGGCTTTGATATTGATTCTGGCTTCCTGTGGTGGTCGTAGGCACAATGCCGAGTATTATATGGCAATGGTCGACAGTATCCGTAAAGCTGAACAAGTGAAGGAGATTCAGCAGAAGGCTGGCATCAATGAAGATCCTGTAGTGGCATGGTTCGACACACTGCAACTGCGCACGTTGCCGATCCAGTCGGCAGGAACTGATCTGCCACTATTGGGCGGTTTTGTCGCTGTTCCAATGTCTGTCAACGAGCATTTCGGCTATAATGTCAGTGCTAAGCTGAAGGCTATGAAACTGCCTTCAGCCTATCACAAAGAGGTGATATTGTTGGCTGAAATGGTTGACTCCATCACACCCCGCTTGCAGCTATACGTTATGGATAAGAAACACATGCCCATCGACCAGTTGTGTATCTATGAACAGAAAGCGGAAAAACGCGATAATGATTTTGGAAATACCTATTTGGAATATTTTATCACCTCCAAATATGAGACGACTCTCATCATGTATTACCAGTCTCACGATAAGGAACGCAAACCAGAACTGCTGAATTCTCGGCGTTTCATTATCAACAAAGATGGCATGTTTGAGGAGACCATCATAGAGTTAGAGTAAAGAAGTTAGAAAAGATAAGAAGTTAGAGGAGTTTCGAAAGTCTGCTGCGCAACTCTTCTGACTCATTTTTGCGGATGCTTAATACGATTTCGCATGTGTTGTCGTAGGTTTGTGAAACGATGCGTGGATTCATATCCTTGACAATACGCATCACATCATTCATTTGTGGGCAGGCAAAGGAGTATTTGACGATTTCCTCCACCTGTCGTGTCTCGATGGTGGCGTGGCTGATGGCATCGGCTGCTGCCTCGCGATAGGCAACGATGAGTCCGCTGGTGCCTAAGTTGACACCACCATAGTATCGCACCACAACAATGAGGATGTCTGTCAGTTCGTTGCTGTTAATTTGACCGAGAATGGGCTTTCCTGCTGTCGATGAGGGCTCTCCGTCATCGTTGGCCCTGAAATCACTTCGTTCTGCCCCCAGCATATAGGCGTAGCAGACATGACGGGCGTCATAGTATTTCTTGCGATAGCCTGCCAATAGTTCTTTCACCTCATCAACAGTCTTGACGGGGTGGGCAAAAGCGAGGAACTTACTCCGTTTCTCGGTGTAATATCCCTCGCTTGTATTTGCTATCGTCTTGTATTCGTCTGTCATTATTATGGTTATGACAACTTATGAATCACCAGTCCTGAACGTAGTTTGGGCTCAAACCACGTTGCCTTCGGCGGCATAATCTTACCACTGTCAGCGATATCCATGATCTGCTTCATCGATACGGGATATAGGGCCAAGGCAGCACGCATCTCGCCAGAGTCCACACGACGCTTCAACTCACCCAAACCACGCAGACCGCCTACGAAGTCGATGCGCTTCGAAGAGCGCAAATCGCCGATGTTTAGAATTTCATCCAGAATCAGTCGGCTGGAAATATCTACGTCGAGAACACCGATGGGATCACTATTGTCGTAGGTGCCATCTTTCGCTTTCAAACTGAACCAATGCTGGTCAAGGTAGAGTGAGAACTCATGCATCTGCTGGGGCTTGTAAACGTCAGTACCCTTGTCCTCCACAACGAAGTTTTTTTGCAGTGCGTCGAGGAATTCTTCTGATGTCAGACCATTCAGGTCTTTCACTACACGGTTGTAGTCGAGGATGGTGAGCTGCGAAGCCTGGAAACAGACAGCCATGAAGTAGTTGTACTCTTCGTCACCTTTGTGGTTGGGATTCTGCTTCTGCTTCTCTGCGCCCACTAAGGCAGCAGCGGCTGAACGGTGATGGCCGTCGGCGATATACAGACTCGGCATCTTGGCAAACTCAGATGTGATGGTCTGTGTGTCCTTGTCGTCATCAATCACCCAGAATTGATGGCGGAAACCATCGATGGGAGCAATGAAGTCGTATTCGGGCTTAGTGGCGGCATAGCGCATAATCAAGGCATCGAGAACGGCATTGTCTGGATAGGCGAAGAAAACCGGCTCGATATTAGCATTGTTCACTCGAACATGCTTCATGCGGTCTTCCTCCTTGTCGCGACGAGTCAGCTCGTGTTTCTTAATGTTCCCCTTCTGATAGTCATCAGTATGGGCACACACCACGAGACCGTACTGGGTCTTGCCATTCATCGTCTGTGCATATATATAATAATGTTCGCGCGAGTCCTGTATCAGCCAGCCCTTATCCTGGAACTTCTTGAAGTTCTCAGCAGCCTTCTCATAAACACGTGGGTCATACTCCGACGTACCCTCTGGGAAATCTATTTCGGGTTTGATGATATGATACAGACTCTTTTCGTTGTCGCCTGCCTCAGCACGTGCTTCTTCACTGTCAAGGACATCATACGGGCGACTTTCAACCTGTTCCACTAGTTCCTTCGGTGGACGGATGCCTTTAAATGGTTTTACTATTGCCATGGTTTTATTATCCGTTATTTCGTTATCACGATATTACGTTATTACGTTATTTCGGCAATTAAAGATTTGCCTTGATCTTCGCAATCATCTCAGCGTATTCTGTGTCGCTGAGGTACACCTTACCTGGATTCATCTGGAATGTGCCGCCATAATCGGGACCATCGACATACTTGGGAGCCAGATGGAAGTGCAGGTGCGATAGCTTGTCGCTATAGGCACCATAGTTGATTTTCTCAGGGTTGAAAGCCTTCTGCATGGCACGGGTCACACGGGCTACGTCAGCCATAAAGGCATTACGCTCTTCGTCCGAGAGTTCGTTCAAATCATTGACATGGTCTTTATAGGCCACGAGACAACGTCCACGATAGGTCTGCTCCTTAAATAAAAACGCGCGAGAAACAGAGAGCTCGCAAATCTCAATCATCAGATCTTTCAGCGTCTGATTGTTTGTGCAGTAAAGGCACTGCTTGGGGTCGCTTTGCATAATAGTAAAATGTTTTATAGTAATTATTCTGCAAAGGTACGAATAAGTGAGCAAAATACAAAAGAAAAGCTAAAAAAACTATGAATCCAACTATGTCCTTTATAAAAAAGTTTAGTAATTATTTGGCATTTACCTAATTATTTGCTATTTTTGCAGGCAGAATAACTAAACCATTTCCTACATGGAGTTGAATGAAACTTTTGAATCACAGATAAACAGAAGTGATTATAAGATTCTGATTGTCGATGATGTCGTCAGTAACGTGCTGTTACTGAAGATATTGCTGACAAATGAGAAGTTTCAGGTCTGCACAGCCAATTGTGGTAACGCCTGCATTGAACAGGCCAAGAATGAAAAGCCTGATTTGATACTTCTCGATGTGATGATGCCTGATATCAGTGGTTTTGATGCTGCTGTCATCCTAAAGAAAGACCCGGAGACGATGGATATCCCCATCATTTTCCTCACGGCATTGAATAGTCCCAGTGATTTGGTACATGGCTTCCAGGTGGGTGCCAACGACTTTCTTACCAAACCTTTTAATAAGGAGGAGCTTGTTATGCGTGTGATGCACCAGATACAGCTGGTGGCCGCCAAGCGCATCATCGTCCAGCAGAACGAAGAATTACGCCGCACTATTTCGAACCGTGACAAAATGTACTCTGTTATTGCTCACGACCTTCGTTCGCCAATGGCCTCTATTCGTATGGTACTTAATCTTGCTGTCAACGTGGTGTCGCCAGATGTAGTGGGACAGGAAATCTTCGAGTTGCTCGACAAGGCTAACCGTGAGTCGGAGGAGACGCATGATCTGTTAGATAACCTTCTGAAGTGGACCAAGAGCCAGACTGGACGTCTGAATGTGGTCTATCAGGATTTCTATCTCGACGAGGTTGTACCTGGCGTGGTTGACATCTTCCAGATGATTGCTGAAATGAAGAAGATACAGTTGCAGTATGTTCCTTCTGACGAGAAGTTGTTAGTACATGCTGATAATGATATGGTAAAAACCGTTATCCGTAACTTTATCTCCAATGCTATCAAGTTCACACCTGAGGGTAAGGGCATTGATGTCTATTATAAGCGTGAGGGTGATTTTGCCCGTATCTGTGTGCAAGACCATGGTGTCGGTATTGCTGCTGACCGCATAGACAGCATCTTCCATAAGGGTGAGACAACCTATGGTACAGGTGGTGAGGAAGGCTCCGGTCTCGGACTTCAACTTTGTCAGGACTTTGCCCGTAAGAATGGTGGTGATGCTTTCGTCGAGTCTGTTGAGGGCGAAGGCTCTACATTCAGCTTTACGATACCATTAAAAAAAGAGGCCTGAGCCTCTTTTTTTAATTAGTGATTAGAAATTAATTAGTGATTAGAAATTAGTAATCATAATTTTAAATTCCTAATTATAATTGAATTTATTCTGACTTGAACAGGTCCTTGATGCCACCGATGCTACCCAGCAGATTGGTGGCTTCGTAGGGCAGGTAGACAGTCTTTGTCTTGTCACCTTGAGCCAGTTCTTGCATCATTTGGATATATTTCTGAGCTAGCAGGTAGTTGGCAGGATTGGTTGACTTGCCTACGGCTTCTGTGATCAGTTCGATAGCCTTGGCTTCAGCCTCGGCCTTACGGATACGGGCCTGAGCCTCACCTTCGGCATGCAGGATGGCCTGCTGCTTTTGGGCGTCAGCGCGGTTGATGATAGCCGTTTTCTCACCCTCAGAAGCCAGAATCTCGGCAGCCTTCTCACCCTCAGAGGTCAGAATCTGGGCACGCTTGTTACGCTCAGCCTGCATCTGCTTCTCCATTGCATTCAGCACCGTTGCAGGGGGCACGATATCCTGAAGCTCTACTCGGTTTACCTTGACACCCCATTTGTCGGTGGCATCATCCAGCACGGCACGCAGCTTGGTATTGATAGTGTCACGTGAAGTCAGCGTCTCGTCCAGTTCCAGCTCACCGATGATGTTACGCAGTGTGGTCTGTGTCAGCTTCTCGATGGCGTTGGGCAGGTTCTGAATCTCATAGACAGCCTTGAAAGGGTCTACAATCTGGAAGTAGAGTAGTGCGTTGATTTCCATTTGGATATTATCCTTGGTAATCACGTTTTGTGACGGGAAATCGTATACTTGTTCGCGGAGGTCAATGCTGTTCGAGTAAGAATAACGTCCACGAGCCAGCACCACAATCTCTTTGGCCCTGTCGATAAAGGGGATGATGATGTTGATACCCGGATTCAGCGTGGCGTAGTAACGTCCCAGACGCTCTATGATTCTGGTTTCTGATTGTGGAATAATCACAAGTGCCATTTTGGCAAAGATAATTACCAGTACAACGATGGCGATTAATACATAACTCATAATGTCCATAATTTTATTTGTTAAATTGGTTAATTAGAAAATTCGTTATTCCGTTATTCCGATATTACGATATAATGACTATAAAGTTTCGACAGTAACGATTGTGCTCTCACGTCCGATGACGCGAACTGTGGTTCCAACTGGAATGTCAGTTGCACTCACAGCTTTCCACATGTCACCATCAATCTGCACATAGCCATTGCCTCCTACAGAAATAGGCTCAGTCACCTTGCCTGTACGACCTATTAGAGCATCTGCATTCGATACGCGGTTGGGATCGTTTTTGTGCAACCATCGGAGGGCCACAGGTCTGACAAACAACACGCTGAGCAATGAGAAGACGGCAAAAATAAAGATTTGCCAGTAGATGTTCAAACCGACGATTGCCCCAATGATGGCGAACACGGCTCCAATGGAGAAGCAGATGATGAAGAAATCACCCGACGAAAGCTCCAGAATCAGGCAGATGACGGCAATGACGGCCCATACCTGCCACATGTTTGCTAAAATGTACTCAATCATAGTTGTAATGTTTATTGTTATTTCGTTATTCCGGTATTCCGTTTTTTCAATTAAATTGAAAGGACGAAGTCGTCCCAGTCTTTGGTGGTGCCCTTCTTGCCGAACACCTTTTGGTATAGGCGGCTGCGCGTGGAGGCGACGCTCTCCTTAGAATGGGCAGTCAGCGTGGCGATATCTTTGGGTTGGATGCGAATCTTGATCAGAAGGCTGACATGGTAGTCCTGGTCACTCATATTGTAGAGACTGAATAGTTTTTCAGAGAATCCGTTATAGACATTGTTCACCGACTCCGCCAGTTCGCCCCATTCACTTTCAGCCATACTTCGTCCTTCGGCGAGGTTCTTCTTGATGCGTAGATAGACTGGCGACGAGAAGAGTGTGCTCACATCCTGACGTGGTTCAATGACTGCTAACTTCTGCATGGCATGAATGTTGTCAAGTCGGCTCTGCAACAGCTGTATCTTTCTGCGGCTGTTCTGTATCACCAATATAAATAAGGTAATATAGAATACGGTGCAGATGATGAGCAGGAATAACTCGCGGTTGGTCAGTATCATAGCTATTTATTATTTGACAATTTGACAATTTACAATTTGACAATTTATTTTTTCTGATGCAAAGTTACGAAATAATTGTCGAACCTCCAAGAAAAAAGGTTTGCAAAAGTTTGCAGAGCGTCATTTGCGCACTTTTGCAAAGAAGTAAACACGGCTTCCCTATATAAAACAGCAACGTCCGCCGTGCTGTTCAACACGGCGGACGCTATTATCATTACTCTTTCTCTCAACCGATGTTGCGAGAAGTAAAATTCAGTCTTAGAGGGCGAACTTGTAACCGACGGTCAGCTGAATGACGTTGTTCTTAAGATCCTTCATGCCTTCTTCGCTTTCCTTGTTAACCTTAGTCAGACCAAGGTTGTAGCGGGCGTCGATGACGATGGGAATTGTGGGAATCTGATAAGAGACACCCATGGGGATGGAAACGTCAACCTTCTTGCAATCACTGGTGATTTTCTGGTCAATCTTTGTAGATACGCTTAAGTTGCTACTTTCGTCTTTAATAGTAGAAGTATACTCATAGTTAGCACCTGCAAGGAAACCTACCTGGACACCAGCCTTGATGGCAAAACCCTTGAACACATAAGTTTATATCAAATGCAAAGGTAAGTGTTTTTTTAAATATTTCCAAATTTTTTAATAATTTTTTTTAATCATTTCCGTTTTAATTGAGCAAAATCATTGTTTTGCTTGTATTTCTCTGCACAAAAAGAGCTTACACATGCAAAATGGTTGAGGCTTCGTGCCGATACCTTCTATGGGTCGTCCGTATAATGCCTTGCAGGTGTTCCGCTGGCACTTTCGGGTCAAAGGGATGACACTTTACCCCCCATAACAGGCTCTCGCGACCCTCGAAAGTGCCATGTCTTGCTCTCGAAGAAGGCTTCTCTTCGACCCGAAGAAGGCCTACGAAATGTTTTAAAAAATATATAATATGTAGCAAAATAGTGCATTTCCATCAGCGCCAACATCTTCTGTGCTGACCCGACGGCTCTGGAGTATAATGGTCGCCTGTATGTCTACGGATCGAACGACCACCAGCAGTTCATTGCCAACGGCAAGCAAGGAGAAAACAACTATGGCGAGATCAAGTCGATCGTGGTGTTCTCGACGGACGGCATGGTGAACTGGACGTTCCACGGTACCATCGACACGAAGAAGCTCTGCAGTTCGTGGGTGACGAGTCCTTGGTACAAGGGCTATGGTGTGTCGTGGGCCCCGTCGGTGACTTGGCGTTCCACAGCAGATGGTGACGAGTTCTTTCTCTACTTCTGTAACAGCAGTCATGGTGTCGGCGTGCTGTCGGCCAGCAGCCCCATTGGCCCGTGGAAATCACCAAACAAGGAGCTGATGATCCATTACGATACGCCGGGTGCTAATGCCGCAGGTACGAATGCCAACTTTGACCCGGGTGTGACGATTGACGACAACGGCGTGGGCTGGATCAGTTTCGGTGGCCTTGGTCCCAGTACAATCATGCCAGATGCTGCCCGTATTGTGAAGCTGAAGCCCTCGATGACCGAAGTGGATGGTCCGGCTGTCAAGATTCAGGTGTGACAGGTACCAGGTTCCTGTCATATTGAGCACAAGAGGTTTTAATAGAATCTGCAGATATATTTTTCTTTCTATCCGAAGGCACTTCATGCCCCGTCTGCACGGAGCGAGCGGGGGAGGATGTGCCTTTGGACGAGCCGGGAAGTGCCTTCGGACGAGCCGGGAAGTGCCTTCGGGTGAACACAGGGTGCCGATGTAGAGGGTAGTTTGTGACGATGTAACATGAAGTTTCCCTAGGACAAGCATGATGTTTGTGCCGAGGAAACTATGCTATAGTGGCATACCCTGTTTGGTAATCAGTAATCACGGCGGCGGTATGCAGTAATCTTACCAGCGGTAGTCAGTAATCATACCGCTGGTAAGCGGCACTCTTACCGATGGCTTGCAGTTTTTTGTAAATAAGGCTCTTTCGCAATATACCCTAACACCCTAACCCAACAGGGAGCAAACGCCCTTGCCGAAAGGGTTTGCGTTGGGTTAACCCATGCGGTGACACCCTATCCCAGGGTTAACCCTGGGTTAGGGTGTCGGCCTATACCTTAACCCGGTTCAAAGCCCGATGTGCAGAGGGCTTGAGAGGGATTGGGTTAGGGTGTTAGGGTATTGGGGTGATGGGGTGTTGGATGGGTGTTTCGTAGAGATGCCTTTTATGGGTCGTGCAGATAATGCTTTGCTGGTGTTCCGCTGGCACTTTCGAATCGTTCCGATGGTACTTTACCCCCCAAAAGGATTATCGGAACGTGTCGAAGGTGCCATGCCTTGCCATCGAAGAAGGCATCTCTTCGCCCCGTAGAAGGCATTATTTCACGGGTTCGATGATGGTGCGGATGCCTTTGATTTTTTCACCCTTGGTGAGACGAAGCACCTGCTGGAGCTTCTCACGACGGATGGCGACATAGGTGTAGCGTTCTTTGACGTCAATGCGTCCGACGTCATTGGAAGAAAGCTCTCCTTTCTTGCAGAGGAATCCGACGATATCACCCTTCGACAACTTGTCCTTTTTGCCCTTGCCGATGTAGAGGGTGGACATACGAGGGAGGGATGGGTGTTGGGCGTTGGGTGATGGTGTATAGTCTTCGACGTCGCCATCCACGTAGTCGGGAATGTGTTCTTCGCTGTTGAGGATGAAGAAGGTACGACCAATGGCATCCCAGCGGGCCGTGCGGCCTACACGGTGGATGTAGCCTTCTTCGCTTTCAGGCAGATGGTAGTGGATGACGTTCTGGATGTCGGGGATATCGAGACCTCGCGATGCCAAGTCGGTAGCTACGAGCACGTTGGCAGAGCCGTTGCTGAACTTGTAGAGCATATCCTCACGCTGGCGCTGTTCCATACCACCATGAAAGTGGCTTGTCGTAAAGCCTTGTTTGCGCAGGTATTCGTTGACACGCTCCACAGAGTCACGATAGTTTAGGAATACGATGCTGCTCTCGTCGCCCACAGACAGCAGCAGGCTGCGTAGCGTCTCCAGCTTGTCTTTCTGAGGGCTGTGTACCTCATAGAGCGTCACGCGCTCTGATGTTTGTTCATCATCAGGCAGGAAGTCGACAAGTGTCCCCTTCTTGGCCATGTTGACGAATTGCGGAATCTGTTCGGCATTGGTGGCTGACAGCAGGATGCGACGTTGCAGGCCCGGTAGACTTTTGATAAGTTTCGACATCTCGGCCTGGAAACCCATTTCCAGACATTTGTCGAACTCGTCGATCACCAAGTAGCGGATGTTGTAGCGCGAGATGTTGTCTTTGTCCAAGTGGTCGTTCAGACGGCCAGGGGTGCCAAATACAATCTGGGGCTTGACTTCTTTCAGCACCTTGTGCTCGTCCATCGTCGGACGACCGCCATAACAAGCTGTGCCACGAAGTCCGCATCCCATACTTTTCAGCACTTCAGCCGACTGCAACGCCAGTTCACGACCAGGGGTGATGACAAGGGCCAGAACATCAGTTGAAAGTTGAGAGTTTAGAGTTGATAGTTGACTTTCAATCAATTGGACGAGCGGCAGCAGGTAGGCCAATGTCTTTCCTGTTCCTGTAGGTGAGAGTAAAACAACATCACCGTCGGAGCCTGTGATGGCTTCGGCGGCGTGTTGCTGCATCTCGTTCAGTTCGGTGATGCGGAGCTTACCTAATATCTTTTCAATGTCCAATTGTCAATAACCAATAATCAATAATCAATAATCAATTGTCAAAGACTGATTATTTCTTCTCGTCTTTCTTCTCATCCTTCTGGGCAGGCATCTTCTTGTAGCGCTTGTTCAGACCGTTGATGACATCCTTGGTGATGTCGAAACGGGAAGCAGCATAGAGGATGTTGTCGCCCTGCTTGGTAAGGATGAGATCGAACTTCTTGTCCTTGTTATAGGCATTCAGGAAGTGCATCAGCGAGTCGCGCAGTGCATCGTTGTACTTCTGAGTCTCCTGAGCCAGCTCGTTCTCCAGACGGGCCTGCAGCTCCTGCAAACTCTGCTGCTGGCGCTGGATGGCTGCCTGCTGACTCTCTGCCTGCTCGCGGCTGGTGAAGGCGTTGTTGTTCAGCTTCTGCTGGAAGTTGGCAGCAGCACTCTGCAGTTGCTGACCTTTCTGGTTCAGCGTGTTACGTGCATTGTTGCCTTTCTTCTGAAGAATCAGCGAGAAGTCCTTACAGAAATCATACTGGGTCATCAGCGAGTCTACTTCGACGTAGGCAATTTTCAGACCGCCAGCCTGATTGCTTTCAGCAGCAGCGGGTTGTTCATCCATCTTGGGGTTTGCATTGTTGCAAGAGGCCAGTGCCAGTACGGCAGCTGCAGCCAGAAACATGTACTTTTTCATTTCTTTCGTTTTTTATTTTTATTGTCGTTATTTCATTATTCCGTTATTCCGGTATTCCGTTATTCCAATGATCCTTTTTCGCTCACCGCTGTCCGACTCTTGGTACGCATCTCGCGGTCTTGGTCTATCACGCAGTGGATGCCCCTGTCTTTCATGGCCTGACTGTCGTGAATATGCTGCGATGAGAAGCTTCCGTTCTTGCGTGACAGCACTTTTATGAGCAAAAAAGCCATGCTGATAGCAATTATTAACGTACTTATGAGCAGTATTTTCATTTATTTTATTAATTTTGCGGTGCAAATTCGGCTGCAAAGGTACGAATAAGTGAGAAGAAAACCAAAAGAATTTTGAGTTTTCTCGAACGAAAGTACATTCACCAAGGGTGAAAGGTACGAAAAAGATTAAAGATTAAAGATTAAAGATTAAAAATTTAAGATTAAAAAATAAAATAATAACTAATTATGAGTAAAAGTGAGTTAAAACCAGCTATTGTCTTCGAGCAGTTTGCGAAGATTAACCAGATTCCGCGTCCTTCCAAGCGCGAGGAGAAAATGATTGCCTATCTGAAAGAATGGGGTGAGAGTCACGGATTGGACACCCAGGTCGATGAGACTGGCAATGTCATCATCCGTAAGCCCGCTACCAAGGGCATGGAGGGCCGCAAGACGGTGATTCTGCAGAGTCACATGGACATGGTGTGCGACAAACTCGTTGACTACGAGATAGACTTTGACAACGATCCCATCAAGACCTATATTGATGGCGAGTGGCTGACAGCTGAAGGAACTACGCTGGGTGCCGACGACGGCATCGGCTGTGCGATGGAGTTGGCACTGCTGGAGTCTGATGATATTGAGCATGGCCCCATCGAGTGTGTCTTCACCCGTGACGAGGAAACTGGTCTGACAGGTGCCGAGGGTATGAAGGCCGGTTTCATGACTGGCGACTATCTCATCAACCTCGACTCTGAGGATGAGGGCGAAATCTTCGTCTCTTGTGCCGGTGGCCGTAACACAACGGCTGTGTTCAACATCAAGAAAGAAGCCGCTCCCCAGGGTTCTTTCTTCCTGCGTGCTCAGCTGAAGGGTCTTGTCGGTGGCCATTCCGGCGACGATATCAATAAGCAGCGTGCCAATGCCATCAAGCTGCTGGGACGTTTTCTCTATCAGACCATCAACCGCTATGAGGGTGTCCGTCTGGCACAGTTTAATAGCGGCAAGCTGCACAATGCCATCCCTCGTGACGGCATGTTTGTCATTGCCGTTCCCAACGCTGTCAAGGAGAATGTGAAGGCAGACTGGAACGTGTTTGCCGCTGACGTTGAAGAGGAGTTCTGTGTGACAGATACCCAGATGGTATGGACCATGGAGAGCACTGATGCCGAACCCGTTATCGAGGATGCTGTCGCCAGGAACTTCATTTTTGCTTTGCAGGCTGTCGACAACGGTATATATGCCATCTGTCAGGATCCTGCACTTAATGGTATGGTCGAGACATCGTCGAACATTGCCAGCATTAAGACGCTGGACAACGAAATCAGTATTCTCTCGTCACAGCGAAGCAATGTAATGTCGAACCTTGACAACATGTGTGCCACCATCGGTGCCTGCTTCCGTCTGGCCGGTGCTGAGGTGAAACACTCTGACGGCTATCCTGCCTGGAAGATGCGCAGTCACAGCGATCTGCAGCGCATTGTCCGCGAGTCGTATGTCAAGCTGTTTGGCAAGGAGCCTGTCATGCGCGGTATCCACGCCGGACTGGAGTGCGGTCTGTTCTCTGAGCGCTATCCCAACCTCGATATGGTATCGTTCGGTCCTACACTGCGCTTTGTACATACTCCTGACGAGCGTCTGCACATCCCCACCGTCCAGATGGTATGGGATCACCTGCTCGATGTACTGAAGAACATTCCCCAGAAATGAAGAAAATTAAATATATAATAGGTATAACGCTGTTGCTGGCTGCTTGTGGTCAGCAGCAGCGTGCCAAATCCGTCGTCAAGGACTTTGTTGCCCAGCAGTTGAAGAAAGACGTCAGCTATCTGGAATTCTCCGACGTCGACTCCACCCGTGCCATCAGTGACTCACTCATTGAGGGGATGCGTCACCGTGGCCCCCAGGATATTCATTATCTTGACAGGCAAACAGCCACGCTCCTGCATATCCGCGCCAAGTACGTTTTTGACAAGGATACCATGAGTGCCACCTTTTATCTGAACCCAGATGCAGAAGGCGTTGTGGCTTTCAAGGAAAACTGATCAGATTCTTTCTACCTGCTTGACTCCCTTGACGGTACGGAGTTTCTTGATGAGTGCTTCCAGTCGGGTGTTGTCATCAATCATAATGGTTATATTCCCACTGAACAGGCCATCGTGGGAATCGATATTGATGCTCCGCAGGATGAGTTTTTCGTCTTTGGAGATGATGCTCGTCAGGTTGTTGACGATGCCGATGTCGTCATTGCCGATGATGCGCAACGTGATGGCATATTGGCTGGCACCCTTTCCGCTCCATTTGGCCTTGACGATGCGGTAGCCAAAGCGTTTGCGCAGCTCAGGGGCGTTGGGACAGTCATCGCGGTGGATTTTTATGCCTCCGCTGACAGTGACGAAGCCGAACACCTTGTCGCCGTAGATGGGCTGGCAGCAGCGTGCCAGCTGATAGTCGACACCCTTCAGGTTTCGGTCGATGACCAGCACGTCGTCCTGAATAACATTACCGGGTAGACGGCTCTCGTCCAGAACAAAGTTGGCAGCGCTTTCTGCCACATTATTACCTGTGACAGGCTGTTCGCCCTGTTGTAGCTCGACATACCGGTCGATGACGTGGTTGACATCCAGCTCGCCAGAGGCAATATGTCGGTAGAAGTCGCTGACCTCCTTGAATCCCATCTTGCGGATGAGCACCTGCATGATGCTGTCGTCCATGTCAATCTTCCTGTTCTTGAACTTACGCTCCAGGGTTTCCTTGGCAAAGAGACCTTCTTTGACCTGAGTCTCCTTGAGTGCCAGACGGACCTTCGATTTGGCACGTGATGTCTTGACGATGTTCAGCCAGTCCTGCTTGGGTTTCTGGTTGACCGAGGTCATAATCTCCACCTGGTCGCCGCTCTGCAGCTGATGGCGCAAGTTCACCACCTTGCCGTTGATGCGGGCTCCCGTACAACTGCTGCCAATCTTAGAGTGGATATGGTAGGCGAAATCAAGGACTGTAGCACCCTTGGGGAACTTATACAGGTCGCCCTTGGGGGTGAATACAAACACCTCGTCTTCGTAGAGGTCCATTTTGAACTGATCCATCGCCTCCATGCCGTCGCTGGTCTCCAGCATCGTACGGATGTTCGTGAGCCATTCGTCCATACCGGCATCGCCCTTGACACCCTTGTAGCGCCAGTGGGCAGCCACACCGCGTTCGGCAATCTCGTCCATGCGCTCGGTACGGATTTGTACCTCCACCCACTTCTGCTCGGGACCTAGCACGGTGATGTGCAGCGACTCGTAACCGTTCGACTTGGGCACTGAGAGCCAGTCGCGCAGACGCTTCGGGTTGGGCTGGTACATCGAGGTGACGATGGCAAAGGCCTGCCAGCACTGCATCTTTTCTTTCTCCTGCGGGCAGTCTATGATGATACGGATGGCGAAGAGGTCGTAGACACCCTCGAAGGGGCACTTCTGCTTCTTCATCTTCTGCCAGATGGAGTGTATGGACTTTGTACGTCCCTTGATATGGAAGGAGATGCCTGCCTCTTTCAGACGTTCCTCGACAGGTTTGATGAAGCGTTCGATATAGGCGTCGCGACTCTTCTTCGTCTCGCTGAGCTTGTCCTTGATATGATAGTAGGCGTCGTGCTCTAAGTACTTCAGCGACAGGTCTTCCAGTTCGCTTTTCAGTTTGTAGAGACCCAGCTTGTGAGCCAGCGGGGCATAGAGGTATGCCGCTTCCTCACTGACCTGACGCTTGGCGGCTTCCTCCTGAGTGTCACGAATCTGACGCATCAGGTTGACACGGTCGGCAATCATGATGAGGATGACGCGCATGTCTTCGGCAAACGACAGCAGCAGGTTACGGAAGTTCTCCGACTCCACGACGGGATTCTTCTTATAGAGCTGTTGGATACGCTGCAGACCACGCAGGATGCGAGCCACTGACTCGCCGAATTCGGACTGGATGTCGTCAATGGTCAGATAGCCTTGCTCTACGCTGGGACGGAGCAGGATGGCAATGACGGCATCGCGTCGGAGACCGATCTCCTCGACAACGAGCTTTGCTGTCTGGAATCCCAGCAAGATAGTATTCAGTCCGAACACGTTACGTAGCACCTGATGATGCTCGATGGCATTCATCAGATGATGGCGCATGCGCTCGACGTCACCCTCCATGAGCGAGTCGTCAATCAACTCGCGCACCTGTTGGTAGAGCACCAGCGTGTCTTCCTTTTCCTGTGTCGTAAAGGCTATCGTATCCATCATCAGCACGATGTGCTTATTTCTTTCTGACGGGGTCACATGTCAGCCCGCACCCCAGTTTCTTGAAGATCTTTCGGTCCACCTCGGACAACATGACCGTAGAATGTACTTGACAGTTACGCAGTCGGGGCAGCTGCTCCAGGGCACGGCGGCATTGCTCGTCGTCCTTTGAGAGCACGGAGAGTGCCACCAGCACCTCGTCGGTATGCAGTCGCGGATTACGTCCTCCAAGGTATTCTATTTTCGTTTTCTGTACGGGCTCTATGAGACTCTGCGGAATGAGCTTTACCTCGTGGTCGATGCCTGCCAGATGCTTCATCGAGTTCAGCAGCAGGGCGGCAGAACAGCCGAGTAGGGGAGAACTCTTGGCTGTGATGATGGTGCCGTCTTCCAGCTCCATCGCAGCAGCGGTATGTCCGCTCAGCTCCTGCTTGGCAGCAGCAGCCACCGTCACACGACGATAGGCCGTCGTAATCTTGGCCTGGTTGAACAGCATTAGGATTTTGTTGACCTCACGCTCGTTGTCAAAGCCATCAGCCATCTTGTTTGTGGCGTCGTAGTAGCGGCGGATGATTTCGTCGCGGCTGGCATTGCAGCACACCTCGTCGTCCGAGATGCAGAAGCCTACCATATTGACGCCCATGTCAGTGGGCGACTTATATGGATTCTCGCCATAGATGCCTTCGAACAGGGCTGTCAAGACTGGGAATATCTCGATGTCGCGGTTGTAGTTGATGGCAATCTTGTCGTAGGCCTCCAGATGGAACGGGTCAATCATGTTAACGTCGTTCAGGTCGGCGGTGGCGGCCTCGTAGGCAATGTTCACGGGGTGTTTCAGTGGCAGGTTCCAGACGGGGAACGTCTCAAACTTGGCATAGCCGGCACGGATGCCACGCTTGTTCTCGTTATAGAGCTGTGACAGACACACTGCCATCTTGCCGCTGCCGGGACCTGGGGCCGTGACGATGACCAGCTCGCGCGAGGTCTCCACGTAGTCGTTCTTGCCAAAACCCTCGTCCGAGGCTATCAGCTCCACGTTATGGGGGTAGCCGTCAATGAGGTAATGGACGTACGACTTGATGCCCATACGTTCCAGACGATGGCGGAACTGGTCGGCAGCATGCTGACCGTTGTAGTGGGTGATGACCACAGAGCCTACCATGAAGTCACGGCTCTGGAACTCGTCGCGCAGTCGCAGCACATCCTCGTCGTAGGTGATGCCGAGGTCGGAACGAATCTTGTTCTTCTCGATATCCTCAGCCGATACCACAATGACGATTTCCAGTTCGTCACGCAGCTGGCCAAACATACGAAGCTTCGAGTCAGGCTTGAAACCTGGCAGGACACGCGAAGCGTGGTGGTCATCGAAAAGCTTGCCGCCCAACTCCAGATACAGTTTTCCGTCGAACTGTGCAATCCTTTCCCTGATATGCTCCGACTGTATCTTCAGATATTTCTCGTTATCGAATCCTATTTTCATATAAATATATTAAAAATGAGAGATGAAAAATGAAAGATTAAAATGAGAAAATTATAAAATTTAAGATTTTGCAGCCTTGATGATGTTCACCAATGTCCCAATGATATTTTTATTATCCATTAACATTGAATCATATTCATTATCGTTTATATATTCCGATGCATGTAATAATCTTAGCCAATACTTTGTTTCGTTAGCCTCTTTCAGAGCAATATGCATTTTGGTAATAAAATCTTTTTTGCTTTGAGCATAAACACTTTCGTTGACGTTGGCTCCTATGCTTGTTCCACTTCTAAGTATTTGTGTGATAATAGCAGAGGGAACATTATTCTCAGTGAGATATTGGAACAATTTCACAATTCTAACACTAAAAGCGAAGCTTATATCAAGAATCTTGTTATATCGCTCTTCTTCCATCTTATAATTTTCTCATTTTAATTTTTAATTTTTCATCTTTAATCTTTCATTTCTCATCTGGTCTGCTTGCTTCTGCATAGCTTCTAAGCGGGCAGCAAGGCCGCTCTGCTTCTTGGGATTGTTCTTGTTGGCCTGATAGTTGGCTTCCAGAATGGCCAACAGCTTCTCGTCGTTCGTCGTCTTACGCAGGGTCCACATGATGACGGCCGACAGTAGCAGCGAGATGAAGTAGTAGAAGTTCAGACCGCTGGAGTAGTCGTTGAAGATGAAGAAGAACATCAGCGGCATGATATACATCATATACTGCATCATCTTCATCTGCTCAGCCTGCTGACCAATCATCTGGTCTTTCTGCTGACGCATGCTGAAATAGGTGTACAGCAGCTGGGCACCGCAGAACAGGATACAGGTCAGCGACAGGTGGTCGCCGATGCCCCAGATGTGCTTACCCCATTCGATGATGGGGTCGTAGGTCGACAGGTCGGACATCCACAGGAAGGACTGTCCGCGCAGCTGGATAGCGTTGGGCACGAAGAAGAACATGGCCAGCCAGATGGGCATCTGGATGAGCATGGGCAGACAGCCGCTGAGGGGTGACACGCCATATTTCGAATAGAGCGACATCATCTCCTGCTGCTTCTTCATCTGGTCCTCGGGCTTGTCATACTGCTTGGTGGCCTCCTCGAATTTGGGCTTCAGCACACGCATCTTGGCACTGGACATATAGCTCTTCTTGACCATCGGGAAAGTGATGGCTTTAAGCAGTAACGTAATGAGAATCAGTACGATACCCATGTTCAGTCCAAAACCGGTTAACCAGTCGAAGACATACAGCGTAAACCAGCGGTTGATCCAGCGCAGCAGCCACCAGCCGAGATCCACGAGCTGTTCCAGGTCGAGATCCTTGCCGAAGGCGCTCTGCTGTTCCACGTCCTTGATCAGACGGAAATCATTGGGACCGATATACATCTCAAACTCCGACGGCTTCTGGCCGGTGGGGTCGAAGGCTGTCTGCAGTTTGGCGTCGAAGTGCTTCAGATAGCCCGAGCCCTTCTCGTCCATCGTGCTGGTCAGTGTGGCACCTTTGGCGAAGTTGTCCTTGGCTATCAGCGCTACGCTGAAGAACTGGTTGCGGAAGGCCACCCAGTCGGTCTGCTCCTCAGTCTGCTCCTGCTTGTCGCTGGACTCAGACAGCTTGTCGGTACTACCCGTTGTCTCCTTATAATATATAGAGGTATAGCGGTTCTCAAACGAGAAACCCTTCTCCTGCTGACGGCAGTGGTCAGTCCACTCCAGCTCCATCTCCTTCATCGAAGGTGCAAAGATGCCTGCCAGACCCTTTGCCTGGAACGACAGTGACAGCAGGTAGTCCTTACCCAGCCGGTAGCGCATGACGACCTCGCCGCCGTTGCCGGCCTTCGCCGTCATTGTGACGGTGGTGTCCGTCTGCTCCGAGGGTGTGAAGAACAGGTCCTGAGTGACGATGTTGTCCTGTTTGCCCGCCAGCATGAAGTTCAGGTTCTGGTCGTCAGCATCGAACAGCGTGACATCAGGCTCGTCGTTGATGCTCTTGAAGTCCTTGATGACGGCCTTGCGGATGACGCCGCCCTTGGTGTCGAGTGTCAGCTCCAGCTTCTGGTTCTTCAGTACCACCTGCTGCGAGGTACCTGACAGTGCCTGATGGAACAGGGCGGTGGTATCGACAGCTGAACTGTCGATCACGGAACTGTCGGCCGCTGTTTTGGCGGCTTTCTGTTGTGCTTTCGCTGCCTGTTCCTGCATGACGGCAGCAATCGAGTCTTGTTTCCTTGCGGCTTCAATCTGCTCGGCCGAGGGCTGGTTCCACCAGCTGAAACCTATCAGTACGACGGCGATGAGCACGAATCCGATAATGGTGTCTTTATTCATTTCTCAGTTACAATTTTACAATTTAAGCTGCAAAATTACGAAAAAATACGCAAAGCACCAAATGAAAACTCTTTTTTCTTTTTTCGATGAAAAACAAAAACCACGCTATCGCTCAAAAACCAGGCTGCGCACTGAATAAAACTGTGTTCTGAGTAACTGTTTTTGTTTATCCCTCTGCCTCAAAAAAATATATGGTCAATTACATGGTAATTATATGTTGAATAAGAATTTTGTATAATTTTGAAATAGATTTTGTTAAATTTTGAGGCCGAGAGGCCGACCAATATATTTAAAAACACGAATTACCATGTAATTGCCCACGAATGCAACGCCACACTTTGTACCTTTAGGTCAAAGAATTATCATGAATTATTGTTTGAGGCAGTGGGATGATTGGTCGCTGCGCTCAAAATCTGACAAAATCTGAATGAAAATCTCAATTATTTAACAAAAACAAGAAAAACAATCGGGTGTTGGGTGATAGGTGGTGGGTGATGGTTATTTGTGCCAGCCGTTTTTTATATGTTTTAACACACTCACAGATTTTTCTACCATTTTCTTTTGCTCGGTCAAGATTAATTCGTAATTTTGCAGTCGGCAAAGATGCCAACTGCGAGGATGCTTGCGCTCGGAATAGCTGGAAAGCGTTTCCGCTCTGCGCTCGCTGAATCGCATCCTTGACAGTCGTTTTAGTAGACATCTGCGAGGATGCTTGTGCTCGGCTCATTTATCAACTGATGCATTGACATTGAAAATACAATAACATTTCATAAATAATTAATTTAATAAAACTATGAGAAGAAGATTTTTACTTAAATCATTGCTCCTGCTATGCGCCCTGATAGCAGGCAGTTCGAGTGTGTGGGCGGATGATGCTACAATTACTTTTTCAAGTCAAACATCAGGAACATCGGATAGCGGTAATGAATATACAACCTCCAATTTTGTTTCAAGTGGTATTGCAAGTAGTGATGCTGCCTTTGGAACAATAACATGCAGCGCTACATCAAGATGCTATAGTGGAAAAACCGGCTATGGCTTGAAGGCTGGTGCATCCAGTAATGCAGGCTCATTTACAATTGCATTTTCCACTCCTTTGGCAAATGTGAGCAAAATTACATTGAACAGAGCTTCATACAACACTTCTAAAACTGCGACAATTACCGTAAAAAACGGAGAGACCACATTAGGGAGCGCTACTACTCCTTCAGGAAGCACTGATTTTGCGGATATGGAAATCTCCAATTTGTCAATTACTTCATTAAGTGGACTAACTGTTTCAACTAATAAGTATTGCTATATCAAATCTATTACAATTACTTATACCGCAGCTAGCACAACAGCAGCACCAACTATCTCTGGTAATACTCCTTTCTTTGGTACGACTAAAGTTACAATTACAAACGCAGCAAGTGCTGATGGCGCCGACAGATTCTATACCTTGAATGGTGATAATCCTACGACGACAACGTCAGCAACCTGCTTCGCATATTCTGCTCCTTTCTCTATCGATGCTACGGCAACTGTCAAGGCTATCGCCAAGAAGTCAACTGACACAAACGCCAGCACAGTAGTTAGCAAGACATTTACAAAAGTCACACCTACAACAGTTGCAGCAGCTCTGACAGCCATTAATGCCCTTGCAGATAATGGTACTATTGCAGAACAGAGCGTAAGAGGTATTGTAACGGAGGTTGGTTCACTGAGTAGTGGGGCAATAACTTACACGATTTCTGACGATGTCGCAGGCTCGAACAGTTTGAAAGTATACAAAGGCAAGGGACTTCAAAATGCTAACTTTTCAGCACAATCAGATGTACAAGTTGGTGATGATGTAGTTATCTATGGAACGCTTAAGAAATATAAGAGTGGATCTACTATTACACCAGAATTTCTCGATGACAACTATCTGCTTTACCAGGGTGAGCACAAGGCCGTTCCAACATTTACACTTGATCGTTCAAATGCAACATTATCGATGGGTAACACCGAGACTGTTGACGTTGAACTAACCACAAATACAGATGGTGCTATCTCATGCAAGAGTAGTAATACTAATGTGGCTACGGTTGCATTGAAGAGTGCTGGTGTTTATACCATCACTGCTGTTACTGCAGGTTCTGCTACCATTACTATTGAATCTGCACTGACTGACAACTATCAGCCTGCTAAGGCAACTGTTTCTGTCACAGTGAATGACACCCGTGAGGAAGCTGGTCTTGCCTTTACTAATGCTTCTGTCACTAAGACTTGGGGAGAAGAATTTACTGGTCAGGCCCTAACGAATCCACACTCTCTGCCCGTTACATGGTCAAGTTCAGAAGAGACCGTTGCTACTGTTAATGCATCGGGAGTGGTAACAGTTCTAAAAGCTGGTACAACCACGATTAAGGCAACGTTCGATGGTGACGCAACCTATAAGAAGGCTATTGTATCTTATACGCTGACCATCAACAAGGCCGAAGCAGGTCTTTCGTACACCACGACTTCGTTCGACATCATGCTCAATGATGACAGCTTTGTTGCTCCTACACTGAATAATCCCAACGGGCTAACAGTTACCTACGCTTCCAACAACACTGTCGTAGCAGTTGTTGATGAGAATACAGGTGAATTGGTTTACGATGAAACCACCGTAGCTACCGCTACAATTACCGCTTCCTTTGCAGGTAATGATTGGTTTAAGAGTGGTAGTGCCAGCTATACCATCATAATCGTTGACCCAACCGAAAAGGGTACTAAGTATAATCCTTATACAGTAGCCGAGGTGATTGGGCAATCAACTGCTACGTCATTTGGCAATGGCATTTATGTAACTGGCTATATTGTAGGTTGCGTTGACGGAGGTACTGGCAAATGTTATAAAACCACAACAAATAGTCTCGTTAATACGAACTTACTTTTAGCAGACACACCAGACGTGTCATTTGAAGAGGCAGCAAGCTTGAGCTCAACCACAGGAATGATTCCTGTTGAATTACCAAGTGGAACTTTACGTACAAATTGGAATATAAAAAATAATAATGTTTTAGGCTATAAGGTTATCATTAAAGGTAATGCTCAAGCATATTTCTCAGCAAAGGGTATTAAGGGAACAAGCGAGATTACTGCCGTTTCCGTTCCCGTCACAATTGCTTGTGAGGGTGGTTATGCATCATTCTCATGCGATAGTCCTCTTGACTTCACTAATAGCGGAGCAGAGGCCTATATCATCAAGACTACTTCTGAAAATTCCGCTTCATTGACAAAGGTGACCAAGGTTCCTGCAAACACTGGTATTATTGTTAAGGGTACTAAGGGAGAGTCTGTTAATATCGCCATCGCTACTGGTGATACTGACGATGTCACAGGCAACCTGCTGAAGGGCACGGTAAACACTCCAGTAGCTGTTGAACCTAATGCGGCTTATGGCCTGTCGAAGACCGACGGTAAGTTCCATCTGCTGAACGCTGGTACTATTCCTGTAAACAAGGCATACTTGTTGGCCAGCGAGGTATTCCAGACTCCTGGTGCCACTGTACTTGATCTTGACTTTGGCGAGACAACAGGTGTTAACACGTTGAACGTTGAACGTGGAACGTTGAACGGTGAGGTTTACAACCTGAATGGTCAGCGTGTTGCTCAGCCCACTAAGGGTCTATACATCGTGAATGGTCGCAAGGTCGTGATTAAATAATTCTTTGACCTAAAGGTACAAAGTGTGGCGATGCATTCTCAAATTCTCAAATTCTTGATAAAAAAGAATTAATGGATAATTACATGATAATTAATGTTTAAATAGAAACAAAATGAAAAAGATATATAATAAACCAGAAATGGAAACGTTAGTTATAAAGAGCCAGAACAGCCTGTTGGCTGGATCTCTCGGCAAGTGAGAAGGTAATATTAATCCAGGTGATGTTGGTGCCCCAAGTTATGACTTCGAAGAATAACCGTTCAATTAAAATCATTATAGTTTTAAGTTTTAGTTACTGTGGGCTCAAAAACCAAGGCACCGGGAGGTGCGCAGGGCCCTTTTTCAATTAACGTCTGAAAAAATTGATAGTAAAAAAGAACCTTCCTCCTGGCTTGTGATGAGTCGGGAGGATTTTTTTGTCCCGCAGCTATTGCAGATATAGCAGATATTTATATACTTACAATGATACTGTCGTTGCAGTTGTAGTTTTTAACATGTAATTACCACGAATTATCCATGTAATTATCATGAATTCTTGTTTGAGGCGGGATTGATAACAAAAACAAGAAAAACACTTTTACCGATTTCAATCTTTTTAAGATGATTGCTTGGCATTGGTGGTGACAGCCTGTAAACAAGTTTACGTCATTCACCATCAATACCAACCCTCGCATTTCATGCTGGAAATCAGTAAAAGCAAAAACCACCGCTTCACTCAAAAACCAGGCTGTGCACTGAATAAAACTGTGTTCTGAGTAACTGTTTTTCAGGTTCGTAGAACCGATGTTTTTGCATTTTTTTGGGCCTACACCTACCATGATTCTCTGAAACGCCGATGTACAGAGGGTTTGAAGCACGTTAGGTCTTGTTTGACACCTCCCATACACGTACCATAGAGGTCACATAGACCTCACAGAAACCGTCATCATTTCTGTTTCAACCAAATTGAAGCAGAGCTGTTTTCTTTA
>JAEEGJ010009540.1_pt1 | contig 25890 bp, 18 predicted proteins | sample 8958761 | NCBI WGS metagenome assembly JAEEGJ01 (sample SAMN16246546, study PRJNA631951) | gut metagenome | biome: gut microbiome; feature: rumen; material: RS-attached | host: Bos | place: Iran: Karaj | collected 2018-10 | reverse complement strand
CGTAGTCGCATCCGGGGCCTCCTATTCGCTAAAGCGTTTAAACGACCACGCCGCCCTTCGCAGCGCGATCCTGGCCGACGCGGCGGCAGGACGCCTGCCGATCATCAACTTCATCACCCGGAACTGCCGACCGGGACCGGACGGACAGACGCCCTCTGAATCCCTTCCGTATCTGCCGCCTTACAGCTTCTATCTTGAATTTGAAATCGGCGTCCCTGGCGTAAGAACGGATTACAGAAGCATTGAGATCTGCCCCGAGGCCACCGACACCCTTGCCCTGTTCGATTACGAATCGCCCGTCCAATAGCGGAAAACCCGCATCTTCCCGACCAGGGACGGCCCGCGTTCTGCGGGCCGTCCCTACTTGCGGATCGCAGGGAGATGTGGTATAATGCGCTTTGGAAAACCGGCGCAAGGCCGGCCAAGGGAGGAATACCGAATGGATGAAACAAAAACGCGCCTGCTCGTCGAGGCGAGACACGCGCTTTGCGGCCTGGCCGAACGCTCCGGGGCGGAGCGGCGGACGCAGGCTTTTATTCAGGAATTTCTGCGCGCACACACCGTGCTTGCAGTGGTGGACCGCGGGACGTGGCTCTACGCGAAGCATGACGAGGGCGCGGCGCAGACCGTGGTCGTCCGTGCCGACCACGACGCGGTGCCGACCGAAGACGGAGCCAGGCACCTCTGCGGTCACGACGGGCACACCGCTTCCCTGCTGGGGCTCGCCTGTCTGCTTGAGGGGAAAACCCTCGGCAAGAACGTGATCCTGCTGTTTCAGCACGCGGAGGAGACCGGCTTCGGCGCGCCGGACTGCTGTGAGCTCTTCACCCTGGAGGGCCTGACGCCTGAAAACACCCGGATGATCGGCTGCCACAACATCCCCGGCGAGCCGCTGGGAACGGTGCTCCTGCGCCGGGGAACCTTCGCCTGCGCCTCCTGCGGCGTGGAAATCCGGCTCACGGGACGGCCGACCCACGCGGCTTACCCGGAAAACGGGCTGAATCCCACCGGGGCGGCTGCCCGTCTGGCGCTGCGGCTTCCGCTGCTTGCCGCCGAGATCGGGAAGAAGCATCGCTGCATGGCCCTTGCGACCATCGTGGGGATGCGGACGGGCGAGCGTGCCTTTGGCGTGGCAGCCTCCGACGGGAAGCTCTGGGTCACGGTCCGGGCGGAGAAGGCTGCGGCCTTCGACGAGCTGAACGAGCTGACGGACCGGGCCGTCCGCGAGACCGCCGAGGCGGAGGGTCTGGACTTCTGTATCGAGCGGACGGACGTCTTCCCCGCAACGGAAAACGACGAGGCCCTGCTGAACCGTCTGGAGGCCTGCTGCGTCCGGTATGGTCTGCCGTACAAGTATCTGGACGTTCCCTTCCGCTGGTCGGAGGACTTCGGCTGGTACGGCAGGCACGTACCCGCCTGCTTCTTCGGCGTCGGAGCCGGTCCGGATACCGCTCCCCTGCACACCGCAGGCTACGCCTATCCCGACGAGCTGGCCCCGATCACTGCGGAGCTCTTCCTCCGCTTTTTGGACGCCTGAACCGGCGGCAGGCTTCGCCGCCCGTCCATCCGGTTTTTCTGCGGCGAAACGCCCCCTGGATCCCGCGAAGGGTTCCGGGGGGCGTCCTTATCGATCCGTATGCCTGAGTGCGGCGTCGGTATAGCGCTTGGCGATCACGGCGGCGCGGGCGGTCTCAAAGGGAAGGTTCACGTCGTCCGGCTTGCCCTCGGTGCCGCCGTTGATTGCGCCGACTTCCAGCAGGGTTTTCAGCTCGGGCCGCATCCAGGACGGCGCGTCTGCCAGGTCCGGGATCATGCGCTTTGCCGCTTCGATCCGCCGCGAGACCTCCGCCGGGGTCGCATAATCCCGCAGGAGCTTCTCCACCGTCGCGGTCTGCGCGAAGCGCTTCAGCTTTGCCTCCACCTCCGCCGTCTTTGCGTAGGGAGCCAAGAGCTTCTGCACCAGCTCCCGGGTTTCCGCTTCCGTCATATCCTTCCCCTCCAGTTCCGTTTTTACGTCGGCGCGGACGTCCGCCATCGTCTTTCCGAATTTCCCGAACCAGGTCAGCACGTCCGCGTGGTCGCTGCCCAGGCCGTAGGTCCAGCTGTCGTGGTGGCAGAGGACCGTCGGAACCCGCTGGCCCGCGTAGGTCACGGTCCCGTTCGGGTCGATGTCGTATTTCTTGCAGAGGTAAGCCGTCAGGGCAACGCCCTCACGGTAGACGTCGCGGAAGTATTCCGCGCTTCGGTAACCGTCGTCGCAGATCTCGAACTGGATCCAGAACGGAGAGCGCTCGACCTCCGGGCTTCCGTTGCACGAGCCATACCGCCCCGTGCCGCAGCCCCAGGGCCGCTGGAGCCAGCCGAGGGTCTGGACCGTGGCGACGGAGCCGTCGGCCAGCTTGCCGATGAAGGCGTTGACGCCCTTTTGGATCTCCACGTGGTTCCAGTCGTTGCCGTACCGGTTTTTCCCGAGCAGGGCGATGAGACTGTCATAGTTTGCCTCGCCCTCCCAGGGCTGGACGTAGCGCTTGAGCCAGGGATTTCCCGCGCCGGTATCATGCCAGAGGACGCCGACGGGCCGTCCGCGCGTGGTGCCGCGGTAGCAGGTGCTGTGCGTCAGGATGCAGGTGATCGGCTTCATGGGTTCCCCCCTTCCGGTCAGATTGGCTTCGGTTCATTCTATGCGCCGGGGGCGGTCGCGAGTGCAGGGGTTGACGGTATGAAAACCGGTCTGACGCCGAAGCATCAGACCGGTTTTCGCTTGAGCCCGACAAGCGGGCTTTGTGTTTTGATGTTTTCATCCGCGCTTGCGGGGGGGACAAGCCGGATCAGCCGAACGGAATGATACCGCCGCCGAAGGGGATGCCGCCCTGATTCTGGCTGGAGGAATTGCCGGATTGATCGTCCAGGGCCTTTTGAACGTGCTCGCCGATCGTAACGGTCAGCGTCAGCGTCTCGCCCTGACGGTAAACGGTCAGCTCCATTGCTGCGCCGACGCCGCGTTCGGCGATTGCGTCGCTCAGATCGCGGAAGCCCGTGATGGCCTCGCCGTCAACGTGCGTGATGATGTCGTTGGGCTTGAGCCCGGCTTTTTCTGCGGGGCTGTCGGCCTCCACCGACTGGATGGCTGCGCCCTGGGGCAGGCCGTAGCCCTGGCTCTCGGCGCTGACGTCGCCGACCTTGACGCCAATGAACGGCTTGCTGATATAACCCTTTTCGATGATCGAGGTCACGATGTCGCGCACGTCGTCGATCGGGATGGCGAAGCCGATGTTGTCAATGCTGGCCTCACTGGAATAGGAATTGGAGGAATACTTGGCGTTCGTGATGCCGACGACCTCGCCGTAGAGGTTGAACATCGCGCCGCCGGAGTTGCCGGAGTTGATGGCAGTGTCGGTCTGGATCAGATTCATCGTCACGCCGCTGGAAAGGGTGATCGCGCGGTTCAGCGCGGAGACGGTGCCCTTCGTCAGTGAGAAGGTCAGCTCGCCCAGCGGGTTGCCGATGGCGACCACGTCCTCGCCGACCTTGAGGGAATCGGAGCTGCCAAGCACGACGGGCGTCAGATTCTGCGCCTCGATTTTCAGCACGGCGATGTCGTTGCTGGCGTCCTCGCCGATCAGCTCGGCTTCGTACTTGCTGCCGTCGTACAGGGTGACGGTGATGGAGTTGGCCCCGTTGATCACGTGCTGGTTGGTCAGGATGTAGCCGTCGGCGGTCAGAATGAAGCCGGAGCCCGCCGCAGCGGAGGTCGTGGGCTGACCGAAGAAGTTGTAGCCGGTGATCTCGGTGGTGATGCCGACCGTGGAATTGACGTTCTTCTCATAGACCTGGGAGGCTGTCATCAGCGTGCCGGTCTCAACGCTTGCGGTCTCGACGGTGGGACGCTCTGCGCTGGATACCAGGATCGTTGCGGTGCCGGACGGAGACGCGGCTCCGGTTCCGGTCTGAGAGCCGTTTCTCATCGCCAGCACGCCGCCTGCGCCGACCACGCCGCCAAGCAGGGCGCAGACCAGGCTCAGGGCGACGACGCCCTTGCCGAAGCCGTGGGTCTTTTCCCGTTTCTGCTTCTTTTCGGGAACGGGCCGGGAGACCGGAGCCTCCGCTGCCGGGCGCTCGGCATACCAGCGGTAGGTGTAAGCGTTCGGGTCAAACTGCGGCTCGTTCACGGGCGACTGCGCCTGCACGGGCTCGGACGGCTGACTGTTTGTCTGTTCGCTCGCCGGAGTCTCGCCGGCGGCGTTCTGCAATTCGTTCCAATCGAAGGTATCCATATAGAAAACACTCCTTTGCAGTTGCTTTTTTTGTTTACGCTTGCATTATAGCGCCTAAATTTGAACAAGGTTCGATGAAAAAGAAAACTGTTTGTAAACAGTCGTTGACGATTTTCCGCAAAAATCGTCCTGCGCACGGCTTTCGAAAAACCGTGCGCAGGCTTCTTTGGATCCGGTATTCAGGGTTCCCCGCAGCCGGTCGGATCCGGGCTTCGCTTCCGCATCCGACGCTGCGGCGGTGCCTTACGCGCTGCGCGCTTCAGCCCTTCGGGCCGTAGCAGCGGTAGAGGAAGGTCACCACCATGCCGCGGGTGCACTGATTCCCGGGGGAGAACTTGGTGCCGGAGGTACCCATGGCAATCCCCTCCTCCCAAGCCCAGAGGATCGCATTGTAGCTGTAGCTCGTCTTGCTGACGTCGGAGAACGGATTGTTGGCAGTCGTCGGCGTCGGCTTGCCCTGTGCCCGCCAGAGGAAGGTCACGATCTGCTCCCGGGTGCAGATGCCGTAGGGATTGAAGGTCGTGGACGAAGCCCCTGTGGTAATGCCCTGTTCTACGGCCCAGAGGATGGCCTTATAGGAGTAGGAGCCGGGGTTGACGTCTTTGAAGGGATTTACGTTGGAGGTGGGATTCGGGCAGTTGTTGGCCCGCCAGAGGAAGGTCACCGCCTGCTCGCGGGTGCATACGCCGTAGGGGTTGAAGTGGGTCTTGTCCTTGCCTGTGGTGATGACGGGATCGTGCTCGATCGCCCACAGAACAGGCTCGTAGAAGTAGTCCCATGCGCCAACGTCCACAAAGGGCGTCTTTCGGACAAAGCTCGCACGGATCCTCACGTTTTTGTTCAGATTGAAGGTGTACGCCGGGGATTTGCTCAGCATCTCATAGGTGTCCGCGTTATACCAGCTCTTGAACAGGTGGTCGGCGTCCGCCTTTGCCTCCAGGGTCGTGCGGCCTTCCTCCAGATTCAGATCCAGGGTGGAAACCCATTTGGGGTTGCTCTCCCTGGTGGTGCGGACCTTGCCGCCCCCATAGGGGACCTCGGCCACCAGGTCGTACGTGTTGGGGATCGTCACCTTCACCATGGCTTCGATATGGTTGTCGTAACCGGAGGCGCAGGGTCTCAAGGACCCGGCCAGGCCGACGTTCAAGCCCCTGAGGTTCAGGTTCAGGGTGCCGGCAGAAATCTTGTAGGGACAGTAGTAACCGCCGATGGTGAGCAGGGCGTAGTAGGTCTTTCCGGCCTTCAGCGTACCCTGGTAGCTGGTGCCGGAGGGGGTCGGTTCCGTGAACCAGCCTGTGACGGACATCTCCAGGCCGGGCGTCAGGCTGACCACCGAAGGCTTGTAGCTGGCAGCGCTCTGCCCGGCCTTCGGCGTCTCGAGATAGGCGGAGGCCTGGGTCAGAGAATCGCCGTCCGGAATCTTGACGGAGTAGTAGACGACAAAGGAGTACTCGTTGAGCTTTACCGTCTTGATCAGGTTTGCGCCGTACAGATTCACCTGCGGCAGGTCCCGGGCAACGGGGGTGTAGACGGTCACCCAGCTATAGAGGGTCCAGCCCTTCTGGAAGGGACCGACGTAGATCAGATCGCCCTGTCCGAAATCATAGGTCAGTCCGAAATAGAAGTTTTCTGTCTCAACGCTGTAATTCGCTCTGGACGGGACCCGGATCTGCGCCTTGCCCACGTCCTCGGTCAGGCAGTTCGCAGGCAGCTCCAGATACAGATCCACGGAGTCCACGCAGCGACTCCAATGAGCGTACGGGTCATGGACTCGGTAACGGGATCGCCCGTATAGCTGAATGCGTTATAGGAATAGGGCTCGCAGAGAGGATCCTCGGCCCACATGACGAAGGCCGCGTAGTCCTGATCGGGCGGGGTCAGTTCGCTGACGTCGGCAACCGCGTCTGCGATGACGCCGCCGGTCGGCACCTTGATCGGGTCGTGGGCCGGCCCAAAGCCGCAGGTGTCAAAGGTCACGGTGCAGGTTCCCAAAGCGGCGCGGAAGAAAACGGTACAGTAGGCCGAGCCGTCGTCGCTCAGTTGGATATCTTCCGGAGACCGGCCGTTCAGATACACCGCGGAGCTTGCGGTAAAGGCATGTTCCGCATCCTTCGGAACCAGATGCACCTGGCAGGCGTACAGTCTGCCGGCAACGTAGGTCATGTTCTGCAGGAAGGACCCCACCGGCTCTCCGTTGTAGCAGTTAAAGAAATGGACGTAGTCCACGGTAAAGTCCGTACTGCCAACCACTACGCTCTCCATATTGGGAGCCTGGCCGCCAATGGGGAAATGGACGAACACTCTGGCCTCCATAATGGGGGAAACGGAGCCGCCGGCGACGACGCGCACCGGCAGGAATCCCGCCAGCAGGACAAGGATCAAAAGCAGGGATAAGACTCGTGTGACGTTCTTTTTCATGTCAGATTCTCTCCTTTCTGTTCGGCTGTTCTGTTTTTGTGCTCTCGGTCGTGTTTTTCGGCTTCGTCAGCAAACCGGTTTCCTTGTGGAAGGCCTTCCGGCGTCTCAACCTCCCTGTTTCTATCATACCACAGGTTTTTCAGAAATCAATATCATGTTTTCCGTTTGAAAAAAACTGCGGCAGAAATATTTCCAAATCCGGGTTGACTTCCGAAAGACTTGTGCTACAATAGGTTCGTAAAATGGAAGTTTGTTTGGCTTTGTTTCCGAAGCTCCAGCTCGCGGCGGTCTGCTCCGGCTGATTTGTTGATCCGGCGGACTGCGGCGGAATATTCGATCAATTCAACTTCCGAAGGCGGATCGCCTATCATTGGAAAGAGGTATGAAAACTATGAGCAAACGCATCGTCATCGCTCTGGGCGGCAACGCTCTGGGCAAAACTCCCTACGAACAGTTGAAGCTGGTCGAAGAGACCGCCAAGCCCATCGTCGATCTGATCGAGCAGGGTAACCAGGTCATCATCGCCCACGGCAACGGCCCGCAGGTCGGTATGATCAACCTCGGCATGAGCACGGCTGCTGAAGCCGGCGCCATCAAGTCCGACATGCCGTTCCCCGAGTGCGGCGCGATGAGCCAGGGCTACATCGGCTACCACCTGCAGAACGCGATCGGCAACGAGCTGGCTGCCCGCGGCGTTCAGAAGGACGTTGCCACCGTCGTGACGCAGGTCCTGGTGGAGGAAGACGATCCCGCCTTCCAGCATCCGACCAAGCCGATCGGCGCGTTCTACGATAAAGAGACTGCTGACAAGATCGTGGCTGAGAAGGGTTATACCTTCGTAGAGGATGCGGGCCGCGGCTATCGCCGCGTCGTTCCCTCCCCCAAGCCCGTGGACGTGATTGAAAAGAACATGGTCAACGCGCTGGTGGAGCAGGGCTTCGTCGTGATCACCGTCGGCGGCGGCGGCATCCCCGTCATCCGCAAGGACGGCAAGCTGATCGGCACGCCCGCCGTCATCGACAAGGACTTCGCCTCCGCCAAGCTGGCAGAGCTGATCCACGCCGACGCGCTGGTCATCCTGACTGCGGTGGACCGCGTGGCGATCAACTGGGGCAAGCCCGACCAGACCTCGCTCGACGAAATGACGATTGCGCAGGCCGAGCAGTACTGCACCGAGGGCCACTTTGCGCCAGGCTCCATGCTCCCCAAGGTCAAGGCAGCGATTTCCTTCGCCCGCACCGGCGGAGAAGCCATCATCGCCTCCCTGGAGAACGCAGGCGCCGCCGTTCGCGGCGAGAGCGGCACCAAAGTGCATCAGTAAGGTATCTAACCGCAACGATGCACCGGGCGGACCCAAAAGGGTCCGCCCGGTCGCTTTTTCAAGTCGCAGGCAATTTCCAAAAAAAATGCTTGCATTTTCTCCGCCTCTGTGCTATAGTATTGGAGCGATACGGAAGAATCCGAATCGCCCCGATTCATTTGGGCCTTTAGCTCAGCTGGGAGAGCGCAAGGTTCGCAATCTTGAGGTCAGGGGTTCGATCCCCCTAAGGTCCACCAAACAAAAAGCAGCCGTCAGGCTGCTTTTTTGTTTGGTTTGAACGCTGCGGAGTCCGTTCAGTTCATCGCGTTGAAGGCCTCGTATACCGCGTCGAAGTACTGCCTGGAGATCTTCACGCGCAGGTCGGAGCGATCAAAGGACGCGTCGGTGCGGGATATGGCGGAGACGTTCGTGATATTGATCAGCTTGCCCCGGGCGCACTGGATGAAGCGCTCCGGGAGCTGCTCGGTCAGGTCCTTCATGGTGGTGCGGAGGCTGTACGTTTTCGTGCGGGTGGTCACGATGGCGTAGTTTCGTTCCATCGACAGCATCAGAATATCATCATAATCCAGCCGGTACTCGGTGCGGTCGGAGTGGAAGCAGAAAACGCCGCCGGACTGGAACCGGAGCTTGCGGGCGGCGCGGTCCAGTACCTCACGGAGCTCCGGGCCGAGGATCGGCTTGCAGAGAAAGTCGAAGGCCTCAATGCCGTAACCGGCGCGGATATAGCCGTGGTTGCTGCTGGTCAGGACGAAAAGGCAGCCCTTCGGAAGCAGCCGCCGCAGCTCCGGGATCAGCTCGACCCCGCTTTGCTCCGGCATCATGACGTCCACAAAGACCAGATCCGCGCGGAGCCTTCCGCTGCCCGCGTCGGCAAGCGCGGTCGGACCGTCGGAATAGCAGACGATCCGGGCGCGGTCTCCCCGGGCGGTGCAGGATTCCGAGACCGCCCGCCGAAGCGATTCAAGATCCTGGGGCAGATCGTCGATCAGCGCAATATCAATCGTCATGTGCGCTCCCCTCCTCTATCGCAGGGAGAAGCAGATCGACCGTGAACAGGCCGTTCTCCCGGCGCAGATTGAAAATACCGTTGTGCGCCGCCACGATGGATCGGATCCGGGGCAGGCCGAGGCCGCCGGAAAGCGCCTCCTCCGGGACCAGGCCGTCCGTGGTGTTGCTGACGCAGAGGCTGAGCATCCGCGCCTTTCGCTTGCAAGTAATCTTGATCTCGCGCTTCGCCGCCGGGAGAACCGCGCAGGCATTGGCGGCATTGTCGATCAGATTCCCGAACAGGGACACCAGCTCGACCTCGGACAGACCGGTTTTCCCCCAGCCGAAGGCGACCAGGCGAACCGGGATCTGCCGGGCTTCGCAGGCCATGAGCTTCGAGGCAAGAAGGGCGTCCAGAAAGGGCTCGCCCGTCACAGCGTAGTGGTCCACCGCGCCGTATTCGGCGTGGTAGTCGGACATATACTGCCGCAGCTTTTCCAGATCGCCCTCCCGGGTCAGGGCGGCGATCACGTTCATGTGGTTGGCGTAGTCGTGCTTGATCTGGCGCACAGAATCAGAGATGCGGATCAAATCCTCGTTGTACTGCTTTTCACGCCGCAGGGCGGCGGCCTCGGCCTCCGCAGCCGCGAGCCGTTCCCGGTCTGAGCCCAGCATGGCGATCAGCGCCCCGGCGCCGAGCAGGCACAGGAACAGGATGCAGGCGATCCAGGCGCGGGAGGCTTCCGCGAGCTTTGCGGTCTCCGGGCGGCGGAGCAGGACCAGGGCGGCGGCGCAGAGCAGGGCGAGGCCCAGAATCACGGCGTTCTCCCGGGCAGACAAGCCCCGGAAGGCAGAGCGGCTGCGCCGCAGGGCAAGCGTCAGCCCGGCAAAGAGCAGGAGGGGCAAATGCGCTGCGCCGAAGCGGAACAGAGAGCGGTTCAGTCCCTCGGCCCGCGCATAGGTCGGCACAGCGTCCAGCACGGTCGCGCAGAACAGAGCACAGCAGATCATCAGCAGGGCAGCCCCAAGTCCCCAGAGGCCCCGCCGCGCAGGACGCCCGCCGAAGCAGGTCAGGGCAAAGGCCGGGTAGAGCAGCAGACGGGTCGGGAGCGCTGCCCACGCAGGCACGCGGGCGGTCCCACAGAGCCAGAGCGCGGCAGCCAGCAGCGGCAGGCAGAGGCCAAGAGCCGATCGGCGCCCCGCAGGAAAGGCCGACCGGAGCAGCAGGGTCAGCAGACCCGCCTCAGCGACTGCGCCGACGATTCCCCAGAGCGTATAGATCCCCTCCAAGTCACGACGCCTCCCTTCCGCTGATTTCGGTACAATTATAGCATATTGAACTTGGAATGGAAAGAGCAAGTTTTCCCCCGCGCTGCCGCTTCGTCCCAGAAACCCGGCGTTTCGTCCCAAGGTGCTTGACAATCATTTTTGCGAAGGGGATAATGGATGCAAAGATGATTTGCGTGATTGAGGGAGGCGACTTCATGCATACCATTCGTCGGTATCTGCAATCATACCGCTATTACAGAGCAGCGGCGGCAGTGATCTTTTTGCTGTTTCTGCTTCATTCCGCCATTTTGTCCCTGATCTTCTATTTCTCCGGCTCAGACACGATCAGCGAGCGCCTTTCGGAGACAATTCCGCTGGAGGCGGGGTTCCAAAACTCCAATTATTTCGGAAAGAACTATCATGGTGGCAAAGCGGAGTCGGAGAAGGAGATTCCCTTTTTGAAGCAGACAATTTCCACCTTGGAAGCCCTCGCCCCCGTTCCCGGCGTTACCTATTACAATTATCAGATCGGCATGCAGTTCTACCTGGATCGCGTCTTTCCCAGGGGAGTTCCACGTAAGACAGTCTTCGATTGGGCTTCTGCCACGGAAATGCCGGACGACGACGATACCGGGATTCGCGGCGACGAATGGGAGGAGACCGGGCTTCAGCTTGCCGGCCTGTCGGGAATCCGCACGAAGGACTTCTTTGCCCACAACAACATTGCGCTCCTGAAATCCACAGACGCGCCGCTGACCGACGCCTCGGCATACGTACCCCATACGACTGTGGTACGGGACGAGAACGGGACGTACCGTCCGGTCCGCCTCGGGGATCAAATCGAGATCTATGACTACAACGTCTCGGAGCCGTGCTGTCTGCATACCTGCGTTGTGGAAGGGATTTATCAGTATTTTTCCAAATTCGACTACAGCTACGGAAAAGACCCGTCCTTCATTGACCTTGGTTCCGTCTTTGTTTCCGACGCGCTGATGCTGAATCTGACCGAGCGCTCCTATGAACGAAACGCGGATGATCCGGAAAACATTGCAAATATCGGCGTTGCGTCCATGGTCATTCAGACGAGTACGCCCAGAGCCTACGCAGAATTGAAGGCAAGCATGCTTTCCGCGGCAAAGGAGCTGGAAACCTGGTGCTTTCAAAACAAGGTTCCATCGGTCAACCTGAAGATTTACGAGCCGCGATATTTGAAGCTGGCGGATTCGATCCGGGAGACCGCTTCCCTCTACCGGGCGATCTTTCTGGCCGTGGATGCGATGCTTCTGCTGCTGATCGGCGGACTGTCCTGGTATTTGATCTCACGGAAAAAAAGGGAAATCTTCGTCTTTTACTCCATCGGAATGAAAAAACGGCAGATCGCCGGTCACTACTGCGGATATTACGTGCTGCTGGTCCTGCCTGCGGCCATTCTGGGGACGATGCTGGGGTATTTCCTGAATCTGCTGCTGAGCATCAAGATTGCCCGGGATACCGTGGCCCTGCAGGAGGAGCTGCTTCGCTTTTCCAACAACGGCCAGGCGGTCGCCCGCTCCATCGACGCGGCGATTCGAGCCTACGACGTGGGTCCGGCGGCGATTCTGGGCGGCGGAGCGGTCACGGTTGCGGTGACGGCGGCGGTCACAGCCGGGATCGTGCTGCTGGCGCTTGCCTTTCTCCTGCGGCGGCAGCCCCGTGACTTCGTGCGAGGGGAGGGTCTGTGATGCTGAAACGAATCGGTTTGAATTTCCGGCGAAACTGCGGCTGGACCCTGGAACGGCTTGGTCTGTTTCTCGTGCTGCTCTTTTTCCTTGCCGTCTCGATTTTGATGCGCACTGTGACCGCCCTCGTCAATGAGGAGCTGATCGGCGCCTCCGACCTCTACGTCAGCGTGTCAACTCAGGCGCAGACTGAAATCCGATACAGCGGGAGCCGTTCGGAGGCAAGGGCTGCGATGCTGAAGCACCGGGACTTGTTTCACGCTCTTGCCGCTGAACCGGGCGTCATCTATTGTGACAGTCCCCTTTCTTATAACCCGGGGTTTTCTTTCCTCTCTCTGTCCCGGCCCGATCCGTCTGAATCGCCCTATGCTTCGCCCGGACAGCGGAGTTATGTGTTCCAATCAAGCGACGCGGCAATCTTCCGCAATCGGGCGCATAACATTTTTGACGAGTCGGCCGGTACGCCGGAATTCGCAAAGAGGATTGTGAAATTCGAACACGACATGCTGTTCTTTAGCAATACCGTAATCGTCAGCATGAATGAGCCGGAATTCCTGCGGCTGCACCTGCAGGATCAGCGTCTGACAGAAGGACGCCTGCCAACCGAGGCGGAGCTTGCCGATGGCGCTGCGGTCTGTATCGTTCCCGCAGGTCTCAGCCGCTATGCGGACGACGCCGTCATTCCGTTGAAAGTCGGCGACGTGCTGTCTGTCTCCTGTTATAAGCTTGACGAGAACTACTTGACGCTGAATTGTGAAACGCGGGAATTGACGGTGATCGGGTTCTACGAATCCGCAGATCAAGAGCAGAGAGGCTCCCCGGGAAGCGAAATCTACGTTCCCGAGGCACAGTTTCTCTCCATTTACGACTGGTGCGGAGATTTTCTGGAAGCGAACACGGAAGCGGACGTTCCCGACGCGCCCGACAAATACTTTGCCGCCACGCAGCCGATGGTCTTCCAGTTTGACCGTCTGGATTCCCTGGAAGCCTTCATCCGTCGGCTGGAGAACACGCCGGAGTACGGGGCCGGGAGCCTGCAATACTTTGCCAACGTGGACGATACGGTGAATATGCTCTCGGAGTTCTACGGCGTGGCCGAGAGCTTCCGGTCGGTCTCCGCGATCTTCGGTCTGCTGGCCGCGGCCTTTGCGGTGACCCTCGCCGTGCTCGACGCCTTCTACCGCCGCCGGGAGCTGGCGATCCTGCAGTCCATCGGCGAATCCGGCGGGCGGCTGACCCTGCAGTTTTCGCTGGAGACCCTGCTCCTGCTCATCCTCGGCTGGGCCGCGGCCATCCCGGCGGCGCTCCGGGCGGTGCGGGCGGCGATCCCCGGGCTTTTGCGGCAGACCGCGCCCGCAGAAAACCCCTTCGCCACCCTCAGCGAGAACATCGAGATGGTTACACTCGACGCCGACCGCGTCTGCGAGCGGCTGTCCTACAGCAGGCAGGATATCATCTTCTTCGCCCTGTTCACCCTCGTGACGGTCCTGTTCTGCGCCGCAGCGGTCCATATCTGCACCAGGCGCTTCCACGTGCGGACCCTGCTGAATCATTGATCGGAGGAACAAGAAAATGAGCAAGAAACTGGAAGTCAGAGACCTTTCCTACAGCTATCCCGACGGCGAAGGCCGCCGCGTGATTTATGAGGACGCAAGCGTCGGCTTTGAAACCGGGAAGTTCTACGCCCTGACCGGCGACTCCGGCTCCGGCAAGACCACCTTCCTCTACGTGATCGCGGGGCTGGATACCAACTACGGCGGCTCGGTTCTGCTGGACGGCAGGAACATTCAGGAGATCGGCCTATCGAGCTACCGGCGCAACTGCGTTTCCATGATCTACCAGAACTTCAATCTGATTCCCTATCTGAACGCGCGGGAGAATCTGGAAATCGCGCTGGACATTACGGACAACGAAACGGACCGCACCAAGGACGGCGTGACCCGCCAGCTCAAGGACGTGGGGATCACGGGCAAGAAGACGAAGCTGAAATCCTCCGTGCTCTCCGGCGGCGAGCAGCAGCGGGTGGCGATCGCCCGCGCGCTGGCGACGGGCAGCGATTTCATCATTGCCGACGAGCCGACCGGCAATCTGGACGCCCACGCCTCGGACCAGGTCATTGCGATCTTCAAGCGCCTGGCCCACGAGGACGGAAAGTGCGTCATCATGGTCACGCACAACGAGCGTCTGGCGGCGGAAACCGACGAGTGGTTCGAGATCGACCAGGAAAACCATAAAATCATCCCCAAGCGGCAGACGCCGCCGGAAGCATAGCTTGCGCCTGTCACGCAAGGAGGGCCGCCCTGCGGGGCGACCCTCCTTGTATTCCTGTTTGGTTCTGCGCTCGATTGTGCGAAGCATTTGCCTGCCCGCAGGCAGGATGATCTCCGGGCGCGGGGGCGATCATCTTGCATCCGGTCGGATGATAAACAGCCGGACTTCCAGAAGCTCAAGCATGGCATCCAGGGACAGCGTATGGTTTTCGGCGGTGAGCAGATACTTGCTGCAATGCGGATGCGAGAGCGCAGTCAGGGTATCCAGCTCCTGCTTTCCGTCCGGCTCCAGGGCTCCCATCTCCAGCCATTGGTCAAAGGCGCTCCCGGATTTGCGATTGACCGTTGTTTCCGTCACGCAGTAGGTCCCGTTTGGGACGTTGTCAAGCCGCAGATGGACGTCCAGAGACTGCTCCGGCGTGAAGGGCGTATAGCGCTCGGTGAAGGTCATGTCGAAGCGTTCGCCGATGGAATACAGGTGTGAAAAATGCCGGTAGTTGTAGAGGATGATCCGGTATTCCCCGCCCTGCCGTGTGGCAAACCAGCCCTCCCCCTTTCCGATCAACTGATCCCCCAGCCGGGAAAGCAGCGTCAGCGCGTAGTAGCCCGCCTTGGGAATTCCGTTTTGCGTAAACAAGCCCAGGCCGCCGAAGAACAGCTCCCGGGGAAGGTTCGTCTCCGCCATCAGGTCGGTGACAGACCAAACGCCAAAGGAGTCGATGCGATCATAATTCTGCAGGATGTTTTTCGTCAGATAGCAGGAGCGGAAGCAGGTGTCGTTCAACAGGTCCTGCTGGCTGGGCGTGTGATTCCATTCGGTCAGATAGATCGGAAGCTCCTGCAGGCCGAGCTCCTTTCGCTCCGCAAGCGCCTGATCCAAGAACAGCTTCATGCCTTCTCCGTCGCCCCGCAGGACCATGGCCTCCACAAAGCCGAACTGCGTTTGCCCGCCGCGCTCCTCCTGGCTGCGCGCCACGTCATAGAACACGAAGTTCAGATACTCCGGCAGGCAGTCATTCTTCCTGCACCAATCCAGAAAATGCAGATACCACATGGGCGTCCGGACGTCGGCCAGATAGAAGGTCGCCGGAGCGCCGAAGGGAATCTGAGCGTCACAGGCCTTGACCTCCGCTCTGGTTGCCTGATAGAAGCGGAAATACTTTTCGTCCGAGGAGAAGCCGAACAAGGCCTCCGGCGTATCCGGCTCCCGCCAGACGCTGAAGCGCCAGGAACGAAGCGCTTCAACGCCGCAGCGCTCTTTCAAATGCTGCATAAGCGCGCTGACAAGCTGGGTCCAGCGGCTGAGCTGATTCGGCTCGCTGACCAGATAATGAAACAACTGACGGTTCGGATTTTTGGCCAATGCAGCCGGCATGAAGCTCAGCTCGATCATCGGCCGCAGGCCGAGGGAGGTCACGAAGTCCAGCACCCGGTCCAGATAGAAGAAATGAAAGGTCGGGGTTCCGTCGCTGCGCAGGGAATAGACGTGAAGCACGTCGGAAAAAACGTTGTGCAGCTTGATGTAGCGGAAGCCGATCCCGGTCTGCATCCTGCGCACCATCTCCTGTACGTCCGCCAGCAGCAGATCGGCCGCGTTTCCCGCCGAGAGCACGTTTCGCCACGTGTGGGAAAGGGCGGCAGCCGTGCGCTCGGCGTTCAGGCGAACGTTGCTGGAAATTGCCAGCTTTTGTACGGGAGCAGAGGCTCCGTCCTCCTGCAGATACTTTTTCAGTCCCGCCATATAGTCATGCTGTTCCACCTCGATCTTTGGGGTGGGCTTTTCTTTTTCGGCTCGGAGCCTTCTGCGGTAGACGCTCGGCAGGACGTCATACTCCTTCTTAAAGGCCTGTACGAAAGCGTGGGCATTGGCAAAGCCGCTGTCCAGAGCGATGTCGTCGATGGTCTTTTCCGTGGCGCCAAGCAGGTTGACCGCGTGATCCAGCCGGATCTGCGTCAGATAGGCCAGGAAGGTCATACCGAACTGCTGATCGAAGAATTTGGAGAGATAAGGCGCAGACAGGTGTACCTTTTCCGCCAGCATGGATAGGGAAAAGCTCTCGGTATAGTGCGCCCGGACGATGCGGGCGATCTCGGCAATGCGGAACGCATAGCGGTGATTCTGCTGGTCCTGCGCCTTGGTACGCAGAATGCGGAAGTTGTTGTAGAACACGTCCATGATCTCATAGATCAAAGACAGGTTGCGCAGCTCGTAGCCCGTCTGCTGATCGGCGTTGTTTTTGACCAGGCGGGCGATCAGCCGGCGAAGCTGGGCAAAGGCGGCGCTGTCGCCCTGCACGGCGCTGTTGCAGAAAAAGTGCGGATGCTGGGGCTTTGGGAGGGTGTTTTCAAAGAGGGACTGCTCAAACTGCACCGAGATCAGCACGCAGCCGGGGCTGCGCAGCTCGTGAGGCACGTGGGGATCCACGGTGAAAAGATCCTCCGGTCCAAAGGCATAGACCTGCTCGTCGATGATGGCGCTGAGCTTGCCGGAGAGCACGAAGTCAATTTCAAAATAGTCGTGCTGATGCATCGGGCGATACCCAAGCTGACGCATCACACAGCGCAGCGGCATGTGAGAGCTGAAATCCAAAAGCTCATAGTTCGTCTGTGACATGATTCTCCCTCCTTTTTTCATAATTTAGCACAGAACAGATTAAAAAATCAAGGTTTTTTTATTTTTTGTCTTTTGCCTGTCGTATTTATCCTTTTGAGGTTAAAATAACGGGGTTTTTTGAGAAAAAACCGAATTGGAAAAAAGGAGCGGAACCGGTAAACTGAAATCACAAGAGAGGTGAGCTACATGGAACCCATCCTTCAGATGAAACACATTCGCAAGACCTTTTCCAGCACGGTTGCCCTGGGCGACGTGTCGCTGGAGGTCTGGCCCGGCGAGGTGCGCGGGCTGATCGGAGAAAACGGCTCCGGTAAATCCACGATCTCCTCCATCGCGGCCGGTATGCAGAAGGCGGACTCCGGTGAAATGATCTTCCGGGGTAAGCCCTGGAACCCGAAGAGCATGATCGACGCCCTGCAAAACGGCGTGGGCATGATCGTACAGGAGAGCGGTACGATCTCCGGCGTCTCGGTCGCGGAGAACATCTTCCTGGCCGAGCTCGATCAGTTCAGGCGTCTGGGCGTGATCGACCGCAGAGCCATGAACCGCAAGGCAGACGAAGTCCTTGCAGCCATCGGTGTGACCGAGGTCAAGGGAAGCACCCCGCTCGCCGCGCTGGATTTCCAGACCCGCAAGCTGGTGGAGATCGCCAAGGTGGTCATGAAGCAGCCCAGTATTCTGGTGGTGGACGAAACCACCACAGCGCTGTCCCAGAACGGCCGCGACATTCTCTACGACATCATCAAGCGCTTCCGCAAGGAGGGCAAGGCCGTATTATTCATCTCTCACGACCTGGATGAGATCATGGAGGTCTGCGACACCCTGACGGTGCTTCGGGACGGCGCTCGCATCCGGGACTTCCGGAAGGAAGAATTTGACCCCGACGCCATCCGCACCAGCATGATCGGGCGCGAGCTGCAGGGCGATTATTACCGCAGCGACTTCACCCCCTCCCGACTGGATGCCATTGCCCTCAAGGCGGAGCATCTGAATGCCGGCAGCGCGCTCAAGGACGTGAGCATCGACTTCCACCGGGGCGAGATCGTCGGAATCGGCGGCCTGTCCCACTGCGGGATGCACACCCTGGGCAAGATTCTCTTCGGCGCGGAGCGGCCGGAATCCGGAACGGTGACCACCGAGGACGGCACGAGGATCACCAACGAAACCGTCGCCATGAAGCACGGCGTCGGCTACGTGGCAAAGGACCGGGACGTGGAGTCCCTGGCCATGAACACCAGCATTCGTGACAACATTGCCATTGCCGGCATGGAGCGCTATGCCGTGGGCAATTTCCTGATTACAAACGCAAAGGAAAAGCCGTACGTGGACGCGCAGATCCAAAGCCTTTCCATCAAATGTGCCAACCGGGACCAGTTGGTCAGCCAGCTCTCCGGCGGCAACAAGCAGAAGGTCGTCTTCGGCAAGTGGATCGGCTGCGGCAGCGAGCTCCTGATCCTGGACTGCCCCACCCGCGGCGTGGACATCGGCGTTAAGAAGGCCATGTACGAGCTGATGACCAACCTGAAAAACGAGGGAAAGGCCATCATTATGATCTCGGAGGAGCTGTCGGAGCTGATGGGAATGTCCGACCGTCTGATCATCATGAAGGACGGCGCGGTGATGAAGGAATTCTCCCGCAGCAGAACGCTCTCCGACGCAGAGATCATTCAGTACATGATTTAAGGAGGCAGCCATGGCACAGACAAATCTTGCGAAAAAGAATCAGAAGCGCGAGCTGCTGGTAACCCTGCTTCCCGTTGCGGCGCTTTTGGCCCTGTTCGGCGCGCTCTGCCTGGTCGTCAACTCGAAGGGCTATCGGCTGGACATGTATCTCCGCATTATATTCAACGAGGGCATCGTCCTTGCCGTCGTTGCAACCGGCGCGATCTTCATCTACTCGCTCGGCTCCTTTGATATCAGTCTCGGCGCTTCGACCCTGTTCAGCGCGACCCTGGGCGTCATGGTGTACAACTCCACGCAGAGCCTGCCCCTGATGCTCCTCACGATTTTCGGCGTGGCGATCGGCTGCTCGCTTCTGAGCTCGGTGCTGGCTTCGGTGTTCCACATTCCGGTCTTCGTCACCACCGTTGCCATGATGTCCGTCCTGTCCGCAGTCGCCGCCCAGATCATTACGACAAACGGCGGAGCCTCCGGCGGGATCCGGATCCCCCCCGCTGTGGTCGCCGATCTGGACAACGTCCCGTTCAAGCTGGCTGTTCTGGCCGTGTTCGTGCTGATCTGCGTCTTCGTCTTCGACTTTACGAAGGTGGGCAGACGGCTGAAGTTTCTGGGCAGCAATCCGGTCTGCGCGAAGCTTTCCGGCATCCGGATCAACGTATACGCGATCATCGCCTTCGTGATGGCCGGCTTGGGCGTCGGTCTGGGCGCGTTTCTGACGCTGGTCTATACGCCCTCCGTCACCCCGACCACCGCAGGCTCCATCGGCATGAACATTCTGGTGGCCATCGTTTTCGGCGGTATGCCGATTTCCGGCGGCTCCCGTTCCAGGATCTATGCGGCCCTTGTCGGCGGCTTCTCCTACATCCTGCTCAACAACATCCTGAAAATCGTCATCGACAGCGGCGCAGGCTACGGCATTTCTCAGATCGTCAGCGCGGTCTTCTTCCTGGCTGTGGTCTACGTGACCAGCATGAATTACCGAACCAAGCTGCTGCCCCGTTAACAACCGTAATCTGACGCGAAAGCGTTAAATATTGAAATGGAGGAATACCCATGAACCGTACAATCACCAAGCTCCTTTCCCTGCTTCTGATCCTCTCCCTGGCAGTCTGCCTGTTTGCCGGCTGCTCCAAGGACAGCAAGGCAAAAGACGTCAAGATCGGCGTTCTCGTTGCCGACGTCAGCGGCGAAGAAGCCCTTGCCTTCCGCAGCTACTATGAGAACTACATCGCAAAGCAGTACCCCAACGTGACCTTCGTCTACACCGAGCAGCTTGCCGACGCCGCTGCGGAAAAATCCGCCATTGAAAAGTTCGCGGCTCAGGGCTGCCAGGCGATCCTGTCCTTCTCCAGCGCTGACCGCGCAACCCAGCTCGACACCTGCATCTCCAACAAGCTGTACTACGCCGTGGCCTCCGGTATGCTCGACGACGCCCAGTTCGAGACCTACAAGACCAGCGAGTACTTCGTCGGTCAGATCGGGCCCAGCATGGACACCGAGTACGAGGCCGGCTACGCCATGGGCAAATACTTTGCCGACAAGGGCGTGAAGAGCGTTGCAATGTACGGCGCCTTCATCCCCAACCCCATGCACGTCTACCGCGCGGCCGGCGTTCTGGCCGGTCTGGGCATGACCTACGGCGGCGCCTCCGACAAGGACGCCATCGTGGGACAGATCTTCGGCGATCAGGGCATTGACCTGAGCAAGGTCGGGACCAACGGCGTGGAGCTGGTGGGCTACTTCCAGGGCTTTGGCGACACCACCTTTGACGAGCTCTTCGGTATTCTGGGCAAGGAGCCCGAGGCCTTCCTGAGCGTTGGCATGGCCACCACCTTCTTCACCGATTCCCTCAACAGCGCCGGTGTGGAATTCAGCGATATCGACTCCTTTACCAAGGCGAACGGCGAAGCGATGTCCAACGGCAAGCTGGTCTACCTGGCGGGCAAATACTCCTCCAGCATCGGCCCCATCTTTGCCGCGGTTCTGAACGCCGTGAACGGCAACCCTGTCCGCGACGCTGACGGCAACGCCCTTTCCATCAGCCAGAACTATCTGGTCGCCACCGACGCCGAATCCTTCGCCAAGTACTCCACCGCCGACCAGGGCGACACGCCCATCTTCAGCAAGGAGGTCCTCGACACCGTCATCGGCGACAAGGTCTTTTATGACAGCTTCGTTTCCCTGGTAACCCAGGACAGAGGCTGAGCAGCCTGATTCTATCCTTTTCTTTCTCTCCCGGCATGCCCGCCGGGGCGCAGTTACCCGGCGGGCATATCAAGTGAACGGAGGCGCAGACATGAAAAAACAACACTCCATCGGAACGAAATTGCTTGGGACGCTGGTCATTCCGGCCTTCTTTGCGGCGGTTTTGTTCAGCCTGTGCGCGGCGAATGGCAAGACGATGTTTGCTACGCAGATCAACGTAAACAACTTTGTGCTCTATGCGGCGATCGTGATGATCACGACCATGGCCTTGTCCATCAATCTGAACAGCGGCAGGTTTGACTTCTCTCTTGGCGCGATGGCTGTGCTGTCCTCTGTTCTGAGTGCGAAGCTCAGCTACTCCCTCCTCGGCGGCGGCAGCGGCTCCGCGGCGGTCATGCTGCTGCTGGGCATCGCCATCGGCGCGGTGCTGGGTCTGCTGTCCGGCCTGCTGTACATCACGCTCCGCATTCCGCCCATCATCACCTCCTTGGGTGTGACGCTGATCTACGAGGGCGTCACCTTTACCGTGACCGAAGGCAAGTATGTGAACGCCGAGGTCCGCAACGCCTCCATGTCCGCCTTTTCCGGGACCTGGATCTGGTCGGTGCTGGTGATCCTGGCCGTGCTGGCCTTGGTTTGGTTCATCTTCGACCGCACCAGATTCGGCTATAACTACAAAGCCCTGCAAAACGGCCAGAAGGTCGCAGTCAACACCGGTATCCGCGAGGTGCCCAACGCCCTGGTCTGCTATGTGATCTGCGGCGCGCTGATGGGGATCGTGGGCTTTCTGAGCGCGGTACGCAACTCCACCATCAACGGCGGCTCCCTGAACTTCGGCTCCATCGGCATCATGTTTACCGCCTTCCTTCCCATGTTCATCGGCGGCTATATCGGCCGCTTCAGCAATGACAAGCTGGGCTACCTGATCGCAGCCCTCTGCATGTCCCTGCTCAACTCTACGTTTGCGGCCTTCTCCAATGAGGTCAGCGCGTCCATGCAGTCCATCATCAACGCCCTGCTTCTGGTCGTCTTCCTGATTTATCTGAGCAACGAGGGGCTTCTCAAGCGACTTTTTCAAAAAAGAACATAATCCGTCCGTCGGACGGCAACAAACTCCAAAGCCTCTTTCGGGCCAAGCCGGAAAGAGGCTCTCATCAAAGATGGAGGTATATATGATCGACCTGAAAACCAAACCCTTCTGCCTGGATGACGAGGCCGTCGCCTGGGTCAACCGGACGCTGGCGGCCATGACGCCGGAAGAAAAGCTCGGGCAGTTGTTCGTCCCCATCGGGTATTCCGGCGCCCCCGGCTATCTGGACCATTTCATTCACCGCTTTCACATCGGCGGGATCATGTACCGCTGCGGCGACGCGGCAGAGATGCAGAAAACCCACCGCTATCTGCAGGAACACAGCCGCATTCCCCTGCTGATCGGCGCGAACCTGGAGGAGGGCGGCACCGGCATCGCCGCAGACGGCACCTGCTTTGGAAAGCAGATGCAGGCCGCCGCCACAGGAGACCCGCAAAACGCCTATCGGCTTGGCAAGATCAGCTGCGCCGAGGGCGCGGCAGTGGGCTGCAACTGGGCCTTCGCCCCGGTGGTGGACGTTGACCGCAACTGGCGCAATCCCATCACGAACGTGCGCACCTACGGAAGCGACCCCGACTTCGTCCTGGCCTGCGGAAAAGAATATCTGCGGGCGGCGAAGGAGGAAAACGTGCTGGTCGCCGTCAAGCATTTCCCCGGCGACGGCTGCGACGAGGTGGATCAGCACATTCTCACCTCGGTCAACGATCTGAGCTGCGAGGAATGGGATGCTTCTTACGGCAAAATCTACCAGGGGCTGATCGACAGCGGCGCCCAGACCGTCATGGTGGGGCACATTGCCCAGCCTGCCTATCAAAAACGCTTCAACCCCCGCCACCCGGACAAGCTGGTGCCGGCAACCCTTTCGCCGGAGCTGCTGCAGGGGCTTCTGCGGGAGCGCCTGGGCTTCAACGGTCTCATCGTCACGGATTCCACCTGCATGGTGGGCTTCTCCTGCGCGATGGAGCGGCGCCGCGCCGTGCCGTACGCCATCGAGGCAGGCTGCGACATGTTCCTGTTCAACAAGGATCTGGAGGAGGACTTCGGCTATATGCTGGAGGGCTGGCGCAGCGGGCTTCTCTCCGATCGGCGGCTGGACGAGGCTGTGACGCGGATTCTTGCGGCAAAGGCTTCTCTTGGCCTTCATAAAAAGCAGCCGCAGGACGTCGTTCCGCAGCCGCAGGCTCTGGAGCTTCTGCGATGCGAGCGGCATCTTGCCTGGGCAAAGGAATGCGCGGACAAGGCCGTCACGCTGGTAAAGGACACCCAGTCGCTTCTGCCGCTGGACGCCGAAAAGACGCCCCGGGTGCTGCTGGAGATCCTGGGCGACTTCCCCTCCAACGAGCGCGTCATGAACACCTTTGAAGCGCTTCTGCAGGCGGAAGGCTTCTCGGTGGAACGCTACGTTCCCGAGGATTTTGCAACGGCGGATTTCCGGGTGGAGAAGTTCCGAAGCAGCTACGACCTTGTGATCTATCTCGGCAACGTGGAAAACGCCTCCAATCGGGTCACAAACCGTCTTTCCTGGTTTACCTTCTGGGGCAACGGCAATAACGTACCCTGGTTCGTGGAGGAGCGGCCGGTGCTGTTTATCAGCGTCGCCAATCCGTATCATCTCATCGACGTACCCATGATCAAAACCTACGTCAACGCTTACTCCAACAGCGATACCGTTCTTCGGGCAGTGGTGGAAAAGCTGATGGGAAGGAGTGCCTTTACAGGCAAGAGTCCGGTGGACCCCTTCTGCGGCAAGGAATATCTGGCATGGTAAAGGAAACGGAAACATGAAATATCAGGCAATTATTTTTGATTTGGACGGTGTCATCTGCTTCACGGATGAATACCACTACCAGGCATGGAAAAAGCTGGCGGATGAGCTTGGCGTGCCCTTTGACCGCACGGTCAACAACCGCCTGCGCGGCGTGAGCCGGATGGCAAGCCTGGAGATCGTGCTGGAGCGCTATCCCGAGCCGCTGGCCGAGGTGGAAAAGCAGGCGCTGGCGGAGCAGAAAAACGAAACCTATAAGGCCTTGCTTGCGCAGATGTCCCCGGCGGATCTGCCGGAGGACGTCAAAACGACGCTGCTGGAGCTGCGCCGCCGCGGGCTGAAGCTGGCCATCGGCTCCTCCTCGAAAAACACGCCGTTTATTCTGCAGCAGCTTGGGCTGGAGAGCTTCTTCGACGCCGTATCTGACGGCAACAATATTACCCGCAGCAAGCCCGACCCCGAGGTCTTTCTGAAGGCTGCTCAGATGCTGGAGCTTGCGCCGGAATGCTGCCTGGTCGTAGAGGACGCCACGGCAGGCGCGGAGGCCGGCAAGCGCGGCGGCATGGACGTGGCCTGCGTGGGCGACGCCGCACAGGCCAAAGCAGGAACCTACAATCTCAGCTCCGTCGCAGAGCTGCTGGACGTAATCAAATAACTGCCGGAGACGATCCTTGCTCGCCTCTGCAGATCAAACAGGAGAACTCCCATGCGAAACGAAGCATTTTTGGATACCGCGCTGGCCTGTCTGTCAACGCCGAGGGAAACCGAGATCCCCTATCTCCGCTGTCTGCGCCTGCAAAAGACGGACGAGGGCATTCATGCGGAAGAAACTGAAAAAACGCCGATGAAGAAGGGCGACAAGCTGGTGCTGGATTTCGGCGATCATCAGGTCGGATATTTGTCCTTGCGCCTTGGCGCTGTGGGCAGCCACCCGGACGCGCCGCTTTGGCTGCGCATTCAGTTTGCCGAACAGCCCGTCGAGCTGTTTGAGCGGGCAGAGGACTACCACGGCTGGATCAGCACCGGATGGATTCAGACTGAGCAGCTCCACTTGGACGTGCTGCCCTGCACGCTGCATCTGCCCCGGCGCTATGCCTTCCGCTACGCACAGATCGAGGTGCTGGACGTCAGCTCCAAATACAGCCTCACGGTGGAGGATGCGGTCTGCACCGCGGTCTCCTCCGCGAATGACGCCCGGCTGGAGCCCTTGGATTCCGGCGACCCCATGCTGGACCGGATAGACGCGGTGGCCTGCCGCACCCTCCACAACTGCATGCAGCGGGTCTTTGAGGACGGTCCCAAGCGCGACCGCCGCCTGTGGCTGGGAGATCTGCGGCTCCAGGCCCTGGCAAATTACCGGAGCTACCGCAATCTGGATATGGTGATGGGCTGCCTGTACCTCTTTGCGGCCCTGCCCCGGGAGGACGGTCTGCTCTCCGCTGCCATTTTCCTGGAGCCGGAGCCGGAGGCGGACGACACCTTCCTGTTGGACTATTCCATCCTGTTCACAGCGGCGCTTCTGGATTATTATCACGCAAGCGGCGACCTGGAAACGCTGCGGGAGCTCTGGCCGACGGCATATCGCCAGTTGGAGCTGGTCAAGGCGCGTCTGGAAAACGGCTTGATCCCGGACAGCAGCGAGATCGGCTGGTGCTTTATCGACTGGTCGCTGGATCTGAACAAACAGGCTTCCATGATGGGCGTCTATCTCTACTGTCTCAAGGCCGGACAGGAGATCGCGGGCATTCTGCATGACCCGGTGCGCAGCGAGCTGCAGGCTGCCTGGGCCGAAGCCGCCGACGCGGTGCGCTCCGGACTGTGGGATCATCAGCGGCAGGTCTTTGTCAGCGGCGAAAACCGGCAGATCTCCTGGGCCTCCCAGGTCTGGATGGTATTGGGCGGCTTATGTACGGCGGATGAGGCAAGCGCACTGTTTGCCCGCATGGAGCAGACGGATGCCGTCGGCATGATCACCCCGTATCTTTATCATCATTACGTGGAAGCGCTGCTGCAGATCGGTGAAACGGAAAAGGCCCTCTCCGTGCTCCGCAGCTATTGGGGCGGCATGGTGGAGGCGGGAGCCGATACCTTCTGGGAGCTTTACAACCCGGAAAACCCCAACGAATCCCCCTACGGCGGTACCATCGTCAACAGCTATTGCCACGCCTGGAGCTGCGGCCCGGCGTATTTCCTGCGAAGGGATCGGATGGGAACGGAAAAGAAATGAAATACTATCTTGCCATTGACATCGGCGCTTCCTCCGGCCGCCACATTGTGGG
>JAEEGJ010009539.1_pt1 | contig 25891 bp, 11 predicted proteins | sample 8958761 | NCBI WGS metagenome assembly JAEEGJ01 (sample SAMN16246546, study PRJNA631951) | gut metagenome | biome: gut microbiome; feature: rumen; material: RS-attached | host: Bos | place: Iran: Karaj | collected 2018-10 | reverse complement strand
TCGGTTTCGCGAAAGCCAACAATCAAGCTATCCGCATCTCGGAGGGCGAGTATGTGCTGCTTCTCAATCCCGACACAGTGGTGGAGGATGACACTTTCTCGAAATGCATCGCCTTCATGGACAGCCACCCCGACGCGGGCGGTCTTGGCGTGAAGATGGTGGACGGTAAGGGACAGTTTTTGCCTGAGTCGAAACGCGGATTGCCAACGGCGAAGACAGCGTTCTATAAAATGTTTGGTTTGGCTAAGCTCTTCCCACATAGCAAACGCTTTGCACGTTATTACATGGGTCATCTTTCTAACGACGAAACCAACGAGGTGGAGATTTTGGCTGGTGCTTTCATGCTGATGCGTAAGGAGACACTCAACAAAGTTGGTTTGTTGGATGAGACCTTTTTCATGTATGGCGAAGACATTGACCTGTCGTATCGTATCACGCAAGGCGGCTACAAGAACTATTATTTCCCCGAGACGCGCATCATCCATTACAAAGGTGAGAGCACCAAGAAGACCAGCGTCAATTATGTGTTTGTCTTCTACCGTGCCATGGAGATTTTCGCCAAGAAGCACTTCGGCAATTCATGGGCCAAGTCGTTCTCTTTCCTTATTAATGTAGCCATCTACATCAAAGCCTTCTTCGCTTTGGTGTCGCAATTCTTCCATAAGGCGGCTATTCCGTTCCTCGATGCCGTGTTGGGTTATGGTGGTTTAGCGGCCATCAGTTATTTCTGGGGGCATGGCACCATCTATGGCGGTGTCGGCACCTATCCTACGGTGCTGTTTGCGGTCGTTTTGCCCATCTATATCTTGTTTTGGCTGCTGTCAACGTATTTTACTGGAGGCTATGACAAGCCTTATAACATTGGCAAGGCTGTGTTAGGCGTGGCTTTTGGTAGTGCCGTGATTTTGGTGTTGTATGCTTTGTTGCCCGAGAGCCTCCGCTTTTCGCGAGCCTTGATTCTCTTCGGCATGATATGGCTCGCTTTGGAAATGAGCCTCACACGTTTCATTGGAGTTTTGTTGGGCAACGAGAACTTCCAATCGAAACGGACGATGAAAAAACGTTTCTTGGTCATTGGAAGCCCAGAGGAAACGCAGCGTGTGAATTCCATCCTTGAAAGCACTTCGATTAAACCAGATTTCATCGGTCTGGTGAGTTCGGAAACACAGGGTGAAGCTCCCGAGGGCTTCATCGGCAACCTCTCGCAGGTGCCCGACATCATTGAGATTTACAAGATAACGGAGGTCATCTTCTGTTCGAAGGACGTGCCGCATCAGGTCATCATCGACAAGATGGTGGATTGGCATGCCACTAATGTGGATTACAAGATTGCACCCGAGGACAGCCTTTCCATCATCGGCAGCAACAGCATCAACACGCGAGGCGACCTATACACCGTTGATATTAAAGCGATTGACACCGTTGCCAACCGTCGTAACAAGCGCCTTTTCGATGTGTTGATGAGTGGATTTAGCATTGTTTTCTGGTTGCCGCTGGCCTTGGTGGTAAAGCAGCCCGTCAGTTTCTTGAAAAATGCCATCTTGGTTTTGTTTGGCCGAAGAACTTGGGTGGGGTATTGTTCGCCTGCCGACGAGACACAGAAGTTGCCCAAGATTCGCAAAGGCATATACAATCCCGCTTCCTATATGGAAAAGGATGTCGAGACCGAGGTCCTCAATCAGATGAATTTGCTCTATGCCCGCGATTACACTGTTTGGAAAGATGCGGAGATTTTCTTTAGGTCTATTATGGCAAAATAAAGTTCGATATGCGTAGAGCTTTATTCTTTGTCCTATTGCTTTCTATGGCACTTCAGCTTTTGGCCCAGCATGAAAAGACCACTTTTCAGACCCTATCGCCTTGGAAGCCATCGACGGATATCCGTTCCGATGTGGTCATGGTGTATGGTGTAGGCAGCAGTCCCACACTTTCGTTTCACGACCGTGTAAAATCTTGGCGCGAGCGAGGCTATACCACGCATTTCATGACAGGTATCTCATGGGGTGGGTTCAGGGATTATTTTTCGGGTCAATGGGACGGAGAACTCCATGATGATGAAGTGCAGAAAAGGTCTTCGGGTGAGGACATCATGCATGGTCCTAATGTGCCTTATGTTGTGCCAACCCATAGCTTTTTGGACTATTTCAAAGAAAGGCACATCAAACCTGTGATTGATGAAGGCATCAATACTATGTTCCTTGAGGAGCCTGAGTTTTGGGTGTGGAGCGGCTACAGCGAGGCTTTCAAACGGGAGTGGCAAGACTATTATGGTTTTCCGTGGCAACCTCAGCACGAATCGGCGGAGTATACTTATCTCTCCAACAAACTCAAGCATCATCTTTATTGTCGAGCGCTTGATGAGGCTTTTGCCTATGCCAAGCGTTATGGGCGTGATCAAGGGATGGAGGTCCGTTGTTTTGTGCCGACCCATTCTTTGCTCAATTATGCCCAATGGGGCGTTGTGTCACCTGAGGCTTCCTTGAGCGCGATGGAGAACTGCGATGGCTATATCGCTCAGGTCTGGACGGGCACTTCACGTATGACTAACCATTATAACGGGGTGCTGAAGGAGCGAGTCTTCGAGATGGCTTTACTTGAATACGGTTGTCTCGAATCGATGGCACGACCTACGAGTCGCAAGATGTTTTTTCTGACCGATCCTATTGAAGACCGCGTTGTGAACTGGGAGGATTACAGGCGCAACTATCAGGCTACTTTTCCCGCGCAACTGCTTTATCCTAACATCACAAATTATGAGGTGATGCCTTGGCCTGACCGTATCTATGAGCGTGAATACCCTATTAGCGCCGATAGTGACGAGAAGACATATATTCCACGATCTTATTCCACCCAGATGCAGGTGATGATTAATGCACTCAATGACATGCCTGCCTCCGAAAACCGTGTCAATGGCGCGCAAGGCATTAGCGTCCTTTTGTCGAACTCCATTATGTTCCATCAGCCCTTTGAGGGTTTTGAGGACCCGTATCTTGTCAATTTCTTTGGCCTTGCCATGCCGCTTGTCAAGCAGGGCATTCCATTAGGCATCACTCACATGGAAAACCTTGGATACGAAGAGGCTTTGCGTGATATGCAAGTGTTGCTGATGACTTATGCCAATATGAAACCACTCGACCCTGAAGCGCATCAACGCATCGCCGAGTGGGTAGAGAAGGGAGGAAGTTTGATTTATTGCGGCCGCGATGATGACCCTTTTCAGACTGTGTCCGAATGGTGGAACACGAACGGCAATCATTTTAGTGCTCCCTCACAACATCTTTTTGCGTTGATGGGTATGGAAGAGCAAGCAGTTGAAGGACACTATCGCTTTGGCGAGGGCCATGTCTATGTGATTCGCCGCAATCCACAAGAATTTGTCCTTACTGCGGGTGCCGATAGCCTGCTGTTGCAAACCTTAGACTTGGCTTACGGTCCTTACGAACAAAAGAACTCCTTTGTTTTGCATAGGGACCCTTATCTGATAGCCTCTGTTGTAGACGAGAGTCCCGTTTCGAGTGAGCCATTGGTTTTAAAAGGCCTTTTCCTTGACTTGTTTGACCCTTCGTTGCCCGTGCTTTCCGAGAAGGAGGTGCAACCATGCGAACAGGCCTTCCTTTATGATTTGGATAAAGTGGAAGATAAAACCCGTCCGCAGGTGCTGGCTTCAGCCTCGCGGCAGTATGACGAGACTTTCACTGACCATAGCTTCAGTTTTGTTTCCAAATCGCCTGCCAATACCGACAATGCGATGCGTATCCTGTTGCCGCAGGCACCCAAGCAAGTTCAAGTAAGCGTCGCCAGCCAATCAAGTTGGGATGAGGGAAGCCAAACACTCCTCCTGGGATTTGAGAACGATCCAGAAGGAGTGCAGGTAAGAATAGAATGGTAATTTGTTTTATTTTGCGTGGCGATAGCCTTGGACTTTATTCCAGTCACCGCGTGTGAAATCAGGCATCTGCACGGGCATACCACCATTGGCGATGGAGGCTGCGGTCAGTTCGCCGAGACATGACCACTCGGCGGCATCGTAAACGTCTTGGTCAAGCGGCAATCCGTTATGCAAGCAGTAAATGAGGCGGTAGTCCATGATGAAGTCCATGCCACCGTGGCCACCCACTTCCTTGGCTTTTTCCTCGATTTCGACCGCGATGGGGTGGAGGTATTCCTTCAAGATTTTGTCGCGCACTTCGGCAGGAACAAAAGCATGTGGGTTAAGGTGTTGACCTTCGGCAAGGAAACCTGCGGGAAGCTTTTCGTCAAGCAAAGTGAAGCCTTCCATAGGATATTTGTTGGCAAAGCCTTCCGTGCCCGTGAGTTGATACAGACGATTGTAAGGACGGTAGGTGTAAACGTCATGCTCGATGAGCAGGGTCTTGCCTTTCTCGGTCTGGATCATCGTGGTGGTCATGTCGCCATTGGCGAAGTCATCCACATTCATCATCTCCTTGGCAATCTTTTTGCCGTTATAGGAAGGCGTGCCCATAGAGACCAAGGTCTTCATGCGGTCGCCACGGTGGATGTTAAAGGCTTGGCAAAGAGGTCCAAGGCCATGGGTGGGGTAGACATCTCCCGAGTGGTTTTGGTTAAATTCCAAGCGCCAGTTTTCGTAATACTCGTGCCAGAAAGGCTCAAGGTTGTGGATGTAAGCACCCTCGCCGTGGATGAGTTCGCCGAACATGCCCTGTTGGGCCATGTTGAGTGCAGTCAGCTCGAAGAAGTCGTAACAGCAGTTCTCGAGCATCATGCAGTGACGTTGGGTTTGTTCGGCCACATCGACCAGTTGCCAGCATTCTTCGATGGAGGTGGCAGCAGGCACTTCAACAGCCACATGCTTACCTTGTTGCATGGCATAGACGGCCATCGGGACATGGGTCTGCCAGTTGGTGCAGATGTAGACGAGGTCGATGTCGTTGCGCTCGCAGAGCTCCTTCCATGCTTCACGACCCGTGTATGCTGCAGCGCGTGGCAATCCTCTGCTTTCAAGGATGTTGGTCTGAACGCTCTCGACGCGGTCGGGCTCGATGTCGCACAAGGCCACGACGGTCACGCCGTCAATGTAAGTGATGCGATCCACGGCATCATAGCCACGCATACCGAGGCCGATAAAGCCGATGCGGACATTCTCGATAGGATCGACGGTGAATTGCAGGACGCTTTTCTGTCCTTCGATACGTTGAGGTTCATCGAAAACGATGGTGTTGTCGATGATGCGGTAGTTGCCCTTGCGGACTTCAGTTTCAGCGGTTTTCTTTTCGCCACAAGCGGTGGCCATGGTCAACAGAACAAGGCCGAGGATGAGGTGTAAAATCTTGTTTTTCATAAGTTGAAGATTAAATTTGAGGGCAAAAATAGCAATAATCCATTCAAAATCTCTATCTTCGCAAAAAATTTATCCTTATGAACGAACTTTACACTATCGCGAGCCATTTCGTTGACTCGAAAACCATCGAAAACATTCTGCCATTGGGCAATGGACTCATCAATGACACCTATAAGATTATGGTTGCAGGACAGCCGAAATACGTCCTGCAACGCATCAATAACGCTGTTTTCACTGATGTGGACATGCTGCAAAACAATATCGAGGCCGTGACCAATCATATTCGGCAAAAGTATGATAGTCTGGGCATTGTTGACATCAATAGAAGGGTTTTACACTTTTTGAAAGCCGATACAGGAAAGACCTACATCGTTGAAAATGAGAAATATTGGCGAGTGATGGACTTCATCGGCGATAGCTACACCTATGAGTCGGTGACACCAGAATATTCCTATTATGCGGGTCGTTCGTTCGGTGATTTCGAGTCACTGCTGACGGATTTGGAGGCACCGATAGGGGAGATTATCCCTGATTTCCATAACATTGAATTTCGCTTGAAGCAATTGGAAGATGCCGTTGCTGAAGACCGCGTGGGTCAGATGCGTGAGGTGGAGGTGCAGAAGTTCGTGGCCAAAATCAAAGAGGCAGCTGATAGGATGTGCTTGGGCGAGCGACTCTATCGCGAGGGCAAGTTGCCGAAACGTATCTGTCATTGCGACACCAAGGTAAACAACATGCTTTTTGACAAGGATGGCAATGTGCTCTGTGTCATCGATTTGGATACTGTCATGCCGGGTTTCGTTTTCTCTGATTTCGGTGACTTCCTACGTTCTGCTGCCAACACGGGTGCCGAGGATGACCCTGATTTGGACAACATCCATTTCAACATGGAGATTTTCAAGTCTTTCGCGAAAGGTTATCTTGAAGGCACGAAATCCTTCCTGTTGCCGATAGAAAAGGAGAATTTACCTTATGCTGCTACATTGTTCCCATATATGCAGGCCGTTCGTTTCCTGACGGATTACATCAATGGCAATACCTATTATAAGATTAAATATCCAATTCATAATTTGGTGCGTACGCGGGCGCAATGGAAATTGTTTGAGGAGGCGGAGGCACACCTGGATGAAATGAAACAGATATTGGCGGTGTAGAGATGCATGGCCATGCGTCTCTACAATACCAATGGTATCTGTTTCGCCCGTATTTTCTTGGCAATGATGCGTTTCTCGTTATCAAGAACGTAAATCAGAGGCGTTGTTTCGATGTCGTATAATTCAATTAGTTCCGACGGATTTGTAATCCGGCGGAATAGAATAGGGGATTTCAAATCCCCGTCTCCTTTCGGGCGGATTGCAAATCCGCCCGAACTATCACTCGGACTGTCGGTATTCATGTCGATTTCAAGTACAGTAACTTCAGGATGTGCCAAAACAACAGAATCCAGTTCATGCATTTCCTTGTGGCAAACATCGCAGTCATGGTCGAAGAAAAATATTACCGTGTAATCGCTTTCAACGGAATGTAAATCAACGGAATCGTTTATCGCGAAATTGGGAGCAAGGTTGAATAAGGCTAGCCTTCGAAATGTTTCAGCTTTGTCGCGGATTAATGCCAAATTAGTTTTGTTCAAATCCTTGATTTCCAATTGGGAAAAGTATTGGTCATACAGGTAGACGAACACTTGGTCTTGGCTCATGTATTCGGGGTGGCGGTATTTCTCAAGCAGGTGCCAAAGGATGAAATCGCGTAGGTCTGGGTTGAAACTGGTTCTTTCTACCAATCGGTCGATTTCAGGCGTGATGGAGTCGGGTAGGGGAGCCACCATTTTGTCGAAATAGAAATCGATTTGAGCGGCTAAAACTGGATTATCGTCCGTGGCACCGTCAAAGGCTTCGATGCCGTCCCAGAAATGATGGTTTTGGGCAACGGATTGGCCAATGGAAACAAAAACAAATAAGATGATTAATAATTTCGATTTCATTTATTTGCGAATCAATTCCATAAAATCTGTCAAGTTGATGATGTCAACCATTGGGAATGTGTTTTTCAAACGAAGTATATCAAAATGATGGTCATTGGTCACCACATATCTTGCAGCGGCAGCGATAGCACAATCCACAAATTTGTTGTCATCAGGATCAGCATGAATGAGATGGAATTGATAAAAAGGGGTGATAAATTCTACAAAAGGGTTTTCGATGATGGTTTTCACTACTAAAGCAGCAGTTTTTTCATCGGTCAACTTTTGAAGAATCTCCATGTATTCCTCAATGATTTCATTGGAAACGCAGAGCGTGTTTTCACCTGTAAGAAAGGACTCCCAAACAATACGGAAAGGGCTCCTTTTAGGAATGCTTTGAATGAGACAATTGGTGTCAAGAACGACGCGCATGATTAATTCAATTGGTGAAGATCCATTTTGTTGATTTCATCTAATCTTTTTTGGTCAAGCACACCATTATCCCATAGTTCATCCAAACGTTCATCCATTTTTTTGGAATAGTATTGGAAAAGAAGATTTTTTAATTCGATGAGTTCTTCTTCTGTCTTCATGTATTGAAACATCTTAAGCAGATGTATCTGAGTGGGTGTGAAAACTGTAGTTCGCATTTCTGTCATGGTTTTCCCTGTTTGATTTTGCTGCAAAGTTACATACTTTTTCCGAAAAAGCCTATATTTGCACTCAAAATAACGCATGATTCGATGAAAAAGTCCGTGGTTTTGATTTGTTTTGTGAGTTTTGTGATTGCAAACGTTACTTCAGCCCAAAACGCCCCTGTCCGCGTCGCCTTCTGGAACATGGAGAACTTCTTCGACCCTTTTGTGGACAGCACCAAGACCTACAATGCCTTCACCGAAGACGGTATGCAGCACTGGACAAAAAGCCGCTTCTACCGCAAACGCAACAATATGTACAAGGCCATTCTGGCCATGTCGGAGAACCGACCTTTGGGCATCTTAGGCATGTGTGAAGTGGAAAACGAGTATGTACTGAGCGCCCTTTTTGAGCAGACGCCATTGAAAAAGCACAATTACCGATGGGTGCTTTATGAAGGCCCCGACAAACGCGGCATCGACCCTGCCATCGTGTATTCCCTTGACCATTTTCGACTGGTGGAGAGCGCCGTGTTTCCTTATTTCAACCCTGAGGACACAGCTTATCATTCGAGGGATATTTTATATGCGAAATTCATAGGAGCAGACGCTTCCAGCGTCGCTTATGCCGACACCCTTCATGTCTTCGTCAATCACTGGCCGTCAAGATACAGTGGCGAGTTGGAGACGGTAGGCTCGCGCTCTTGCTCGGCAGCGATTTTGCGTGCTAAGGTGGATTCTATTGTGTCAGCTGCGCCCGAAGGCTACCAACCGAAAGTCGTCATGATGGGAGACTTGAACGACTGTCCCACTGACCCGAGCGTCTACGATGTGCTGCGGGCACGGCATCCCAGTGAGTTGGAAGAAGGCTGCCTCATCAATCTGTTTGGTAAAAACGACGGTTTGGGCTTCGAAGGCACCTTGAAGCATAAGGCTGATTGGCAAATCTTTGACCAGATTATTGTCACACCTGCTGTGATGGACGATAGGGAAGGCTTTCATTATCAAGAAGGTAGTGCCCGCATCTTTCATGCCGACTTCATGCTGGAGGATGACGAGGCCTATCATGGAAAGAAGCTCTTTCGTACTTACATCGGTCCCCGCTATTTCGGCGGCTTCAGTGATCATCTTCCCGTTTATATTGATTTAATTCGGAATTAGTTTGTTTGCCTTTGCTGATGACTTGTGGCCTGCATCAACCCAAGTGAAAGCAGGCCATTGACCATTGGCAAAAATCCATCTGCAACAATTAAACAGTTAAACAATCAACACTTCAACAATATTTCCTACTTTTGCGGCCAATTTCAACATAAACACACCATGTGGGTAGTACTTTCATTGACCTCAGCCTTCCTGTTAGGCTTCTACGACATCTTCAAGAAACAGACCGTCGTGGGCAACGCCATCATCCCCGTCTTGTTCTACAGCACTTTGATTAGCGGACTGTTGTTTCTTCCGCTCGTTGTGTTGTCGCATCTGCAACCGGAATGGTTCGCTGGTGGTTTTATGTCGAAGCTTTACATTGAACCGCTTACTGCAAGACAACATTTGCTTATCATGGGCAAGACGGCTCTTATCCTCTGTTCGTGGATGTTTAGCTACTCGGCCATGAAACACTTGCCCATCACCGTGGTGGGACCCGTCAACCAGCTGCGTCCTGCCATCACGGTCATCCTTATGTTTTGTGTTTTTCATGAAAGCCTGACATGGCTGCAAGGTACGGGTGTGGTCTTGGCCATCATCTCGTTCTATTTTATGAACCGTTCGGGCAAGTTGGAGGGCATCAATTTCAAGTCGAACAAATGGGTGTATATGCTGCTGGGCTCAGCCGTTCTTGTGGCTCTGAGTGGTGTCTATGACAAATTCCTTCTCAGTAAGGAAAGCATTTCACCGGCTACCATTCAAGCATGGTACACGATTTACGATTTCCTTATGATGGCCGTATTGTTCTTCTTCATTTGGTATCCACATCGTGAGAACCAGCCCTTTGAATGGCGTTGGGGCATCCTGGCTATGGCTGTGTTTGTTACTGTAGCAGATGTTATCTACCTCACTGGATTGAAGCAAGAGGCTGCCGTGGTGGTGCTCATCCCGCTCATCCTCTATGGCGTGCGTCTCGTGGTGTCGTTCATCTATGGTATCTTCGGCTTCAAGGAGCAGAACATTCGAAGCAAAATTGTGCCACTGCTGATGGTGTTGGCAGCACTAGTTTGTTTGTGTGTTTGACATCTTTTGTTAAGCAATTATAACTGATTGATTCTCTTTGTTTTGCATCATTTTAATATTGGCACAAAATTTGCAAAATAAAAGGACTAATCATATTGAATTTTTTTCTAATTTTGCACCGTTTTTTTTGTTGGCTTTCTAGCAGTATAGTCTTATTTGTAACTATTTAAAAATGAGAAAAGTGAATGCAATGAATAAAGAGTTAAAATGTAGAATGAGAGTGCTTGTCATGCTCTTATTTGCCTTCTTTGGTGCAAATGCCCAAAGCACCGATTTCTCTGGTTATTGGTCTATCGCCAATGCCGATGGCTATTCCGTTGGCAATGTTAACAACTATTATTTGGTTCCCGCTAGGGATCCTCAAGTGGCTCATTATGCCGATGCCTACTTCAATGATCAATACTGTAGTAACAACGGTAGTGGCGATTACACTGGTGACCATTATGGTGACCCCGAGAAGCCTTTCCTGACCACCCATCGTAACGACACAGATGCTGAGCCTGAAAATCTGATTTGGCATGTTGTATCAACAGGAGATGGTTACTATTACATCATTCATGCCTTGACTGGAAAATATGTGATGTATGAGCCTCCCTATCAATCGGCGGTGAATCGAAAATCAATGCACCTGCAAGATACTGACTCGCCTAGCGACAACAACAAGTTCGAAATCACGGGGAACTTGACAGGTAATATCAATATCCGGCCCTTCAGTCTCACTACAGGCAATCGTTATTGGAATCCTGCCACTAATAATTACAATCAATATTATGCTAATGGCGGTAATTATGTGCATGTCGGTATGATTGGCGTCTATAACAGTGCGACTGATACCAAATCCTGCTGGCGTTTCGAGGAAGATGTCTTGGAAATGCCTACGTTTACGGTAAATGAGGCCGACAAAGAAGTTACTATCAATAACGACCAATTAGATGTCACCATATATTACACTTTGGATGGCTCCACGCCCGACAACACCAGTAGCAGTTTTGTTGCTCCTGGCGGAACCGTCAACATAGGACCGTATAGAAAAGTAGTCAAAGCTGTAGCCTATAGGGATGGTGTCTATACCAACGTGGCCACGATTGAGGTTGACTTCCGCGTGGCTCAGGAAATCAGTAGTTTAGATGAGATCGTCGACACCGATGGTTTTTATCAACTCATCGCTGACATTGACGATGCTTCGAGCCATACCACAATCAATAGTTTTACAGGAAGATTTGATGGACAGTTCCACACCATATCTGGCTTGACACAACCTTTGTTTGGTACCGTAAATAATGCAACGGTTTATAATATTGTGCTGAAAGACGTAAACATTGAAAATCACGAAGGTAATACCGGAGCCATTGCTTGCGAAATCAACGAAGGCACATGTGTTTACAACTGCGGCATTCTCAGCGGTTCGGTGGGAGGCACAGGCGACACTGGCGGTATTGTGGGATTGCTCACCGCCACTACGGTTCAGACTATCCCAGATGGTTTCATGCCTACCCGCGTCATCAATTGCTACAGCTATGCCGACATTACCTCTGCAGGTGAGTATGCGGCAGGCATTGTGGGAAACAACATGAGAGGCTCGACTTCACAAATCACCAATGGTAGGTACAATAATTTGAGAACAGTTGTGGTGAACTGCATGTTCTATGGTGATGTCCTTGCAGGAACTAACAAAGCTCCTGTTTATGGCAACAAACGCTTGCAAAATAGCACCAACGGCATCAACAATTACAACTATTTCATGGTTTCTTCCACTCTTGATGACGAATTCACTAATATCAATCAGTACAATTGCTCATGGCCTGTCGAAGAGCGGTTCTTGACCCGTTTCGAGTATTATCGTAATATTCTCAATAGTAACCGTCGCCTATGCACATGGTGGATCACCCAAAGACAGTATGACGACCAGACCGACAACGACATTAATCTCATGGCCAAGTGGGTGCTCGACCCGAGCATTGCGCCTTATCCCATTCTGAAACCTTGGGGTAAGTATCCTTCAAACATCAATATGGATCAAAACCTGGTGTGGGATGAGGCAAGCCAGACATGGAAGAATCGTGACAACGCCTTGCCATTCCAAGGTAAGAAGTTGGGCACACTGTCGGTTACGGTGAAGGCTGGTTCCCACAATAGTAGTGCACAGGATGTGGTTTTGGCGCTTCCTATTCTTGACATGGACACTTTGCACCATGATTTCAGCTATGCTAAAGTGCAGTTACCTTATTACAATGAGCAATTTGGTAATGCTAATGCCACTACCCATGCCGAAAAATACGGTAACAACTATACCGATAAGGTGGTTACAGGATGGAAGATTAACTCAGTGATAGGTGGCACACAAGGCACTTTTGTGGAGAATTGGGAGAGTGGTTACAATTTTGCAGACCGCTATTGCACTGATAAGGATCTATACGCTGTTAGTGGTCGCGTGTTCGCGCAAGGTGGCTATTACTATGTCCCGGAAAGTGTTACGGCAATCACCATTGAAGCCTATTGGGGCAATGCTGTGTATTTGCACAATAAAGAACATTCCATCGACCGTGTGAATTTGGGCGATAACGACTTTACACCAGCGGGCAAGTTTCCTGCGACATTTAACGGCCAGCCAGTGTATGCCGATATTAAAACCGCTATCAATAGCGGTTTGGCTTTAGAGGGCTCGGGGACTTCGGCTGTTACGGTTTACGACCAGGCCTTGGTGTTGGTTGGCAATGTGCAGCATAGGAATAGCGGAACGGTTGACATTCTTGGTTGGACAAATGGAAATGGAAACGAAGAATTCGCAACCCATAATAGGCCTTTCACCATCACTAGTGTCGACCTTGACTTTGACAACGAGCCTGACTATTGTTTTGAATGGCAGTTTTGCGTTAATACCACCCGTTTGAATCTTCATCCCATACGATTTGATTTCTTGCCGGTTCCCACTTTAGGTATGGCCATTCGAAAGGACGGTGCCTTGCAGACCATTGGCACGTTTGTACCGCGCGGCCATTTCGAGATTACGGAAACTGCATTTATGCATACCGGTCAGTTTGAGTATGACACACGTGACAACTATCGAAAGAAAGAGTCACCCGTGATTCTGAATGGTGGTGAATTTGAACAAATCGTTTCTTCGAATAGTTGGAATAATACTTTAGGACCCCTTAATCGTACAAACTATTTCATTTTGGGTGGCCACATATGGATGAAGGAATTCACGCCGGGAAAACACGGTGACATGAATGCAGCTACCCGACATTGCGCTGTCAGTGTTTTGGGTGGAGAATATGAACGCTTCTGCCTTTCAGGTGTCTTTCTCGTCAACAATCATGTACATAGCACCCCCGACAATCCTCATTGCTACACCAATGGTGGAAAGTTTGGCATCATGTCAGGTGCGGGCATGGAAGACATTTACGGCAATGTCACTTTCAAGGTTGACCATTCACTGATTGGTGAGTTCTATGGAGGCGGCCTCAATGCAGCAAGACCTGTCACGGGGAGTATTGACGTCACCATCAATAACAGCATTGTGGGCAAGTATTGTGGTGGTCCCTTTACAGGCGACATGCTGGAAGGTACCACGGTGACCACTGTGGCCAACAACACCATCTTCGGACAATTCTATGGCGGCGGCAACGGTGGCACCAACTTCAACCGCAACCGTCAATATAACAATGGCCAGGCAGCGCTGGATTTCGTCACGGAAGCCAATTGGAGAGGAGCGGGAAAATTCAATGACTTTACTCCTCTTAGTTATGTTAGTAGCGATGCAGGTTATCAAGCCCAGTTTGAGTTTGAGTTGATCGACATGAGCTCCGGATCGGCTAATAATGTTGTGATGCGAACCTACCGTCATGAGGCTCAGTTTACGGCCACTGAGGTAAGGGAGGTTAATTCTACCTTGACCGATTGCACGGTATTGCAGGACTTTTACGGAGGCGGTAACCTCGGTAAGGTGACGGGAAATGTGACTTCTACTTTACTTAACACCACCATTTGGGGTTCGGCCTATGGTGGAGGCAACTCAAGCGATGTGCCTTCCTTCCCCATTCACGACAAAGAATCCGTTGTGTTCCCCTGGCGCGACTTGGCTAGCATCAACCATGCCGGCTCGTTGGATTACGTGAGAGACGATGGTGAAATCAGATACTACAAATGGATCCATGACCTTCCTGAAGGCGTCACCGCGAGTACTAATAATCCTGCTTTCCAATACGAAGGGGAATGGTATTGTTATACTGAGAAGGATATGACCAACCTGGGCAGTGTGGGTGGCAATACCATCCTCAATGTCAATGGTAACAGTAAAATTTATGGCGTGCACGAAGAACTGGACGGCGGCAATGCCCAAACTTTCTACGACGGTGCAGCCTTCGGTGGGGGCAACGAAAGCGCCGTGTTTGGTAACTCAACGGTTACTGTCGACGGTGATGATGATATATTGGTGAGTAATGTCTATGGAGGAGGTAACGTCGCCATTACTGGTGGCAGCTCCAATGTTGTGATATATAACGGCACCATCGGTGTGGCTAATGAGTATGGCGTGCCTTATGTGGGCTCAGGTAATGTTTTTGGAGGTGGAAAGGGCTTGTTTGAGGATGAAAATGCAGGCCATGTCGGTGTTAACACCAATGTCTTGATTACGGGTGGCCATGTGCTCAGAAACGTGTATGGCGGTTCTGAATATGGCAATGTGGGTGAGACAAATGTGTTGGATAATGGTATAGTTGTTCCCGATGAAGACACAGGTCTCTCTACCATCACCATTGATGGAGGTATAGTAGGCCTTGAGCGTTCCGTCGACTCAATTATCGAGTATCCTTATGGCAATGTGTTTGGCGGCGGAAAAGGTAAATTGGATCCATCGTTTAGTATGAGGACAAATGTCAACATGGCTCAAGTCAACTTCAACGGAGGCAGGATATATGGCTCCGTGTTTGGCGGCGGTGAAGTAGGCCATGTGCTTGGTAATGTTGAAATGAATATTACAGATGGCTTTATTGGAACTTATGGCTATACAGACTACGATGGTAGCGTGTTTGGTGGTGGTCTTGGCGCCGATATTGATTTGGCAGCGGGCAATGTAGGTGGCAATGTTGAAGTCAATGTCACGGGTGGTACCATGCTCGGTTCAGTGTATGGCGGCGGCCGTTGTGGATCTGTCGGCTTCTATCTTTCCCCTGTTGATGACACGGAGCACTATGGTGTCATACAGGAAGGTGAAGATCATGGTTATATCACCGTCAATATAACTGGTGGTGAAATAGGACATAACGCTTCGGGTGAGAATGTTCCCGATTATATTGGCGGATACGTTTATGGAGGCTGTAAAGGTATTGTTGAAGCTCCCTCTGCAACATCTATCGCCGAAAAGATGGCCTATGCAAAAGAGACTACAGTGAACCTTTTTGAAGAAAATGGTCATAGTCCTTTCATCAGAGGTTCAGTGTTCGGAGGTTCTGAGGATGGTCACGTTCGTGACAACGCTCATGTAAACATCTTTGATGGTCAGGTGGGCGGTACGGAACTTGGCAATTTGACCGCTGATGGCAATTCGCTTCACGGTAATGTGTATGGTGGAGGCCGTGGTTGGGATCAGTATTATGACGAAGAAGATGGAAAATGGCGTTATTGTCTGACGTCAGGACATGTTTACGGTAACGCTTATGTGACCATTACAGGAGGCAAGGTGTGCCGTAATGTGTACGGTGGTGGTAATTTGTCTTCGGTGGGTCAATATGAAGTGCTGCTTGATGAACATGGCGACCCCGTTCTGGATGAAAATGGCAATACACAATTTGTTCTGGATGACGATGGTGAACCTATTCCAGTAGTAGGCACAGGATTGGCACAAATTATCATTTCCGGTGGCGAAATCGGCAATCAGAGCGATGAAGGCAGAATGCATGGTAATGTATTTGGTTCTTCCCGTGGAATGGCGGGCGCTGATTTCAAGGAATTGGGTTGCGTCCACAACACGGATGTGACCATTGAGGGCGATGCAGTTGTCAAAGGTAGTGTTTTTGGAGGAGGCGAAGATGGTCATGTGAATCAGAACACCAAAGTTACCGTTAACGCTGGAACCATCGGCGTAACCGAAGGCGACCCGTTCAAAGGCAATGTTTACGGTGGTGGTCGTGGTATCGACCTTGACCCCAATGGAGCAACCAGCCCTACCGCTGGTCTTGTGAAAGGCCATACCAGAGTGTACATCAATGGCGGCAACATCATCAACAGCGTTTATGGTGGTGGCAACATGAGTTTGGTGGGCGAAGAGCGAGTGGTCAACGTCAACGGCGGTTTGGTGAAGGTGAATGTGTTTGGAGGCAGCAAGGCCCTTCCCGAAGGTCGTGTGCAGCTGGGCATGAAGACAGTGAACATGCGTGGCGGTCATGTCATGGGTAATGTGTATGGCTGTAATAACAACGCATTGGATGGCGATGTCGACCATCCTATGGATTGGACGTCCTTTGTCAACATCAATGGAGGCGAAATCGACGGCAATGTGTTTGGCGCAGGATACTCTTGCACCGTGAATGGATCGGTCTGTGTAAATATCGGCAAGGATGCCATCTTGAATGCACCCAATAAGGAATACAACCTCTATTATAAGGATTGCGGCGGTGACGAGCCTCAGTATGATCCTGAAGGCATCGAGCCAACGGTGTCAAAACTTGTTATCGGCAATTCGGTGTATGGTGGTTCCGACTTCTATGGTAACAATTCCAATACGAACACTTGGACCGATTTCATCGTATCAGGCTATAGTAACATTTATATTGATGGAACAGGATACGACACCCAAGGTGAAGGAACGAATACGGAAATGATTATTTCTGGAGGCTTGTTCGGCAGCAGCACTCATTGCGAATCGGGCGCTGAAGGCCGACATATCCTTTTGAAGAATTATGGTCACCGAGATGACGACGGGCCCAATACAGAGTTCACGCATGCTACCCGTACTCTGAAGACCATCCAACGTTGTGGCAACTTGGTGATTGACCATTCCAATGTCAATTTTAGCGGTATGAACGACATCAGTGGTTCAGGTAAACGCCAATATGCTGTGTTAAAGATCGACTCGACCTTATATATGGCCAATGCGAGCGGCTTCGTGCTGGGTTCTCCCAGTGTTCCGGCTTATATGGACTCCATTCGCAAAGTGCGTAGCGTGCATCTGAAACAGGCTTCCTATTCCGTTTATGATGTGCCTTTCTATCCCATGCTTGACGATGAGGACCATGATTATTGGGAATGGATTGGCATCAAGGGCGATTCCGAGGCTGATGCTCATCTGTATTATTATTCCGATTTGCAAAGCGGCACTCCTTCGGCATTGACCTTCTCTCAAGAAAATGTGCTGGTCTTTAAAGGTGACTCAAGGCTTTGGGTGAGGTATCATCGCAAGGAAAAGCAAGGTGACAACTGGGTTGACATGGGCCAATATTATGGCGAACTGGAAGGTTTCTTCCGTATGAGAAGCCCGTTCCAGCCTTGGGGCACAGAGAGTTTTGCTTATGCCCGTCCGAAGATTTCGGAAGGCAACACGGACAATACTAGCGACGGTGGCTTCTTGAGCTACGATACTTCATATAATTTCTTTACGGACCTTGGTGATGCTTTCACCAATACTCATCAGCATCCATACACAAATGTGCTGCAATTCTTCAAAGGCGACCGTATCGATTACCGCGAATGGGTCATCCGTGAGTTCAGAGGCCGCCGCTGGTACGTTGACGGTACAAGAGGGTGGGGAAGAGACGATATGTCGAAGACCGACGGTTGGGGACTTTATCCCGACATGCCCAAGAAGACTGTAACAGGAGCCGTAACTTATGACCCAAGCACTCAAACAGGCAATTTTGGAGGTATCTGTTCAGAAGAGTTCGTTGATCAGAGCCTTACGCAATACAACTATGACTTCCAGAACGACATCATTTATGTTGTAGGCGCTTTGTCGGCTGAGGATGAAAGTGCTTTGCTTCAAGGAGGTTCGGTTGTCGTGGAAGGTGAGACCCAGACTTATCCTTTGAAACTTTATCGCTATCCTGGTGGTCATCCTTTGAATTGGTCAAGACAGTTTGGCAATGAAGCATATTATGATTTAGGTGACGGTACGCTTGACCTTACGACAACCAACGAAGGACTGACCCATCCTGACAAAAACGGTCCTGGCGCCAACTATGGAGCTATGCTCATGGTGCAAGAAGGAGAATCGATCACCTTAGACAATGTCCAGATGGACGGTTTGCATGCCCACACGCAAGGTGACGACACCTACTTCCTGATACCTGGTAATTATTATCCTGATCCCGATTTGGAACCTTATCCTGTAGCGGATCCTCCTATCGACCCGTCAACACTCAATATTCCTGCTTTTGCACAAGATAATGTGTCGAAACCGATGATTGTGACCCAATCGGATTCGGAACTCACCTTGATGGGCTCGACGATGAATGGAACGGGTGTTACTAAGTTTGGAACTATCTTGGAACGCGGTTACAACAACACCAACGCAGATGTTTGGTATACCAATTCCGATTATTATGACGCAGAAGAAGATGTGCATCATGGCGGTGCCATCTACGTGAATTCAACCGCTACCGTGAATGTGGAGAACTTGGTGACGGTTACAGGCAACCTGCAAAATCTACAAATTGGTTCCGATCCTGCCGAAGCCATTGAATGCAATGTCTATCTTCCTACATTCGACAAGCATCTTAATATAATAGGTGAGATGGCACTTGACGAGGGAACAAGCATTGGCGTTACCAGCCCGATTAGGAACATAGCCCCTCATTTTGTCCACAACACCTTCTCACCTGTGGCTGTTGCATTGACGCAAAGCCAAGCTGAAAGTGCTTGGAATTTCAACAATTTCCATGATGACTTGGATTGGTTCTTCTCGAACAAGAGTTATGAGATGCCGAGGTTCACCTATTATTCCACCTCCATACCTGACTACGCATATCCTTTGACAGACCCAAGCCAGTACATTAACCACTTCGATCCTACTACGACCTTGTTCTTTGGTTGGACATGGAACAATGTGGTGAGAAGTGCGCCGCAAGACTTCGCTTTGGATGCCATTGATTCGCCTTACGATTTGGCATGGCTTATAAGCTTGGTAAATGGAAGCAACCGTCAGACTCCTTCAAGCGATTTTTCGAATATGACGATTCAACAGACGAGTGATATCGACTTACAGAGGTATGTTTGGGTACCCATAGGCGCAAAAAAATCGGGTGCATCACAGTTTGCCGGAACTTACGACGGACAGGGTCATTTGATTGAGCATCTGGATATTGCCTATATCGGCGAAGGTGACCGCAGGTATGAGCGCGCCAATTATGGCTTGTTTGGCAGTGTGAATAACGGCGTCGTTGACCGTACCTTTGTCGTCAGTGGTTTCATCAGCCCCGTGGGCTCAGCTAACATTGGAGGTTTGGTGGGCTCCATGGAGGGCAGCTCCTCCTTGATAGCCAACAGTGAAGCTTCTGTCGACATTTACTGTCCCGACAAGGAAAACTCAGAGAATGCTTCAGGTGGTTTGTTGGGCAACATGTTGGATGGCGAAATCCATTCTTCTATGGCTATGCCTATCTTCCATGCAAATCTGTATTATTCCATTGGCGGTTTGGTAGGCCATACCATTGGCGGCAGTCAGGGTGAAACCGTTAGGAAGCCAAAAATCTACAACTCTTTTGCCAATGTCAAGTTTGATGTGGATAGCAATGCATCGGTCACGATTGGTGGTTTGATAGGCATCAATTATGGAGCTGATATGGAAAACTGTTATCTGCACCTGCAAAACAATGGGGACCATGGCCTTAACAATTCCAACTTTGCTTTGTTGGCTGGTCTTAACAACGGTGGAAAGATCAAATACTCCTATGCCTACGATCAAAACGATTACCCATTTACAAGAGTGATGGGCAGTGGCAGCGACCCCAACGTCAGTGATTGCTACAAATACACTCCTGTTATTACAGCCGACGAATTAGGCTATCTCTATTCCGACAATATCCTGACGATAGGAGAAGAGAAGAAGCCTATGTTTACCAAGCTGAATGATTGGGTAACGGATGCCACTTATTCCAAGTGGGCACGTCCTACCATTCCTGAAATCAATGGTGATTTGCCCTTACTGCAACTCTGTAATTTGGATGAAGACGGTAATGTAGGCGCAGGCGATTTCCGTAGTTTGGGTACCTTCAGGGGCGGTCGTCCTCAGTTGGGTGCGTTCCCCGTTAGTGATGGCGATAACCAAGGAGTGGTATTACAGTATGGAGGTCCCATCCGTGATGGAAATGAAACAGATGCCGAAAATGAGCTTGATGCTATGGTTGATCGGATGGGTATCTATGAGGATGAGGAAGAGCAAACCTTAATAGACTACCTCTATGTGTATGGTGATATCAACAATGAAGTGACTGCTGCTTTCGATGCGACCAAGCTTGGTAAAGTGAGCGTTTATGAGAATGCGGCCATATTGCATCCTAATACAATGGCAGAGTTTCTTGAGACATACGTGGGCGTGAGTTTCGACAATTCGTGCGGTCATGCTACGTCGACACCAGGACTCAACCACTTGGGAATGCATGACCTGCCACGCGATTGGCACATGTTCTCTTCGCCGATTAGCAATGCACCTTTGGGCTTTGACTATATGGTAAACGGAACCAATTCGAATTTATCTGAGTATTATACAGGAGGCGATTATGGCACCTATTTTAATAATCCATGGCCATATCTGCACCAACAGACTTCTACCAATGGTGAATTCAATTGGCTCAATGGAGGCTCAACGGGCGACAACCGTTATTGGATGAAGACGTTCAACCATGCTGACCAAAGCTCGGATGGCTATTTCCCGACCCAAAGGGGTGCCTTGTTCAGTGATCCCAACAACCCTGACATGCCTTTGGAGAGCGAAATTGAGAACCTGTTCATTGAAAACAGCGACGAGCATCCTGGTACGGGTAGGTTCTGCTATCCTTACGGCATGGATATGTTCTGTTGGTATGAACCTGAACCGCATTGGATTAATTTCAAGCGAAATGGACCGAACCACTGGCACAGTGATGAGTATGATAGTGAACAACATCTCCATGCCCATCTGCCTTATACCGAGAACGGCATCTCCAACCAGAATGAAGACAATCTTGTGGTGGGTAAGGGTTACATGGCCGCTATTTCCACAATGACCTATCTGCAGAGCCACGGCTATCTGAATACCAATGACAAATCTAGGGATGTAACCTTTACGTCGAATGATATGTCTGGGTGGAACCTTATAGGCAACCCATATCACGCCTATTTGAGTTTTGATGCCTTCGCCAACGCGAACAGTAGTTCCATGAATCCGTATTATGTGATTTACAATGCTGATGGATATACTGATATGCCGGAGAGCGCATACATCTATTATCCTCAAGGAGGTTCAGATGGCGGTGAGTATGCCGATGCATATCTGCATCCGCATCAGGGATTCTTTGTCAAGGCAAAAGGATCGTTTCCGCTGAGTTTCAATGAAGGCATGACCGTGACTCGTTCCATGGCTAGAACTAGCTCATTCCGCGACTGGAAACCAAACTATCCATTGGTGAATCTTTACCTGAGCAGTGAAAATGGCTGTACAGATGTTACGGTTGTGGAGTTCCACCGTCTGGAATGGGGAGGCGCCACGAAGCAGAAAGAGTTACGTCAAGGCAACGGTCAGTTCTATGCTTTCCATGACGGAGAGCCTTATGCCGCACTGTTTGTCAAGGAAGGCGCAGAGCGAGTGCCTTTGTGGTTCGAGGCGAAGGAAAACGACGTCTTCACCATCAAATGGAACACGGCGAACGGGTATTTCAGTAGCCTATACTTGATCGACAATTTGACAGGTACACGTTACGACATGTTGGAGAATGAGAGCTATGTGTTCGAAGGACGCAAGCAAGACATGGCATCGCGGTTCTACATCACGTTCAACTGCGTCGACGTGGAAGAGCATGAAGAGGAGAATGAACAAAGCTTTGCCTTCTTTGATGGATCGCAATGGCTGGTGACGGGCGAAGGCCTGTTGGAGCTGATTGACCTTCAAGGTCGCGTTTTGTGGCAGGGTAGGCTTTCGGGCGGACAGAGCCGCGTCAGTCTGCCGAGTGTTGCAAAGAGCATGTACCTACTACGATTAATCAATTCAGAAGAAACGAAAGTCCAAAAGATTATAGCTGAATGAACAGACCATCTGAAAGTATATTGAAAGTGAGTAATACCATGGATACTATGAAGAACATAAGGAAAAGAATCATTGTCATACTCATCATGTTGCTTTTTACGAGTGTTTCAATGCCCGGTCAAGTGTTTATAATGGACGAGGATGTGGGTGGCAATGTTCGTGTAGGTGAGTCTAATTTTAATGTGCCTGTACCTTATCAAGGCACTGATTTGGACGAGATTTTTTATGCGCCTTTGGATGGTGGTTGGTTGCTGTTGGCCGCAATGAGTGGAGCCTATCTATTGAAGCGGCACAGAAAAGAGGAATGATATGTTTTTATATATGGAATGCGGGGCAACGCTCCGCATTTTTTATGTAAAACTGGTAAGAATTCAACCAATACTTCTATCGTATCAATAAAATTTTTACTTTTGCGACATCATAATCCACAAGCAATTTTTTAGAATTATAACATATGGAAATAAAAAGAGTATTCGACCTTCTTGACAACTATGTTGAGAAATACCCCAACCAACAAGAAGCTCTCGCAGGCAAAAAGAACGGCCAATGGGTGAAATATAGCTCCCGTTCCTATAAGGAACACGCTGACATACTTAGTTATGCCCTCATTGAGTTGGGCATTGAGAAGGGCGACAAGGTCGCTATGATATTGACCAACCGTCCCGAATGGAACATGCTCGACATGGCCATCAGCCAGGTCGGGGCCATCAACGTGCCGGTTTATCCGACCATCAGCGAAGACGACTACCGATATATCCTTCACGACTGCGATGCCAAGATGGTCATCATCGACGGCCTCTCGGTGATGAACAAGGTAACCAATATCCTGCCCGATGCACCTAATGTAAAAATGGTCTACACTATGGTTGACCGCGAGAAATACCCTTATTTCGATCAACTGCTTCAGATGGGCAAGGAACATCCTCATGCCGATGAGTTGAAAGCCCGTAAGGCTGCCGTCGACGAGATGGAGTGCGCCACCATTATCTATACATCGGGTACTACTGGTACTCCAAAGGGCGTGATGCTTTCGCACCACAACCTGATGAACCAGTTCCCGAACTTCCATTACACCATCAGCGATACCTCCAATAAGGCCTTCAGTTTCTTGCCCGTTTGCCATGCCTACGAGCGTGCGCTGAACTATTGCTACCAGTATCGTGGCATGTCGATTTACTATGCCGAGAGCTTGGGGACCATCGCGAATGATATGCGCGAAATCCATCCTACGATGATGTGTGCCGTGCCACGTGTCCTTGAGCGTTTCTATGAGGCCATTTACCAGTCAGGCAAGAAGCAGAAGGGCATCGCAAGGGCTATCTTCTTCTGGGCGTTGCAGCTCGGCGAGCGTTACAAGATTGATGCTACCAGCCGCCATTGGTTCTACGATTGGAAGCTGAGCATCGCCGACAAGCTGGTCTATTCCAAGATTAGGGCCAACATCGGTGCCGAGAACTTCGACATCATCGTTTCGGGTGCCGCTGCCATCTCCCAAAAGATTGCTGGTTTCTTCTCGGCCATCAAGATGCCGGTCTTCGAAGGCTATGGCCTTACCGAGACTTCGCCGGTTATCGCCGTGAGCAACCGCAATCCACATGGCCGCGAAGTGGGCTATGTGGGTCAGCCATTGCCAGGCACCGAGGTGAAGATTGCCGACAACGGTGAGATTTGTTGCCGTGGCCATAACGTGATGATGGGCTACTACAAGCACCCCGAACTCACCAAGGAAGTCATCGACGAGGAGGGCTGGTTCCACACGGGCGACATGGGCGAGATTGACCAATACAATCGCCTGCGCATCACGGGCCGTATCAAGAGCCTTTTCAAGACCTCAGGCGGTAAATACATCAACCCCGATGTCATCGAAGCCAAATTCTGCGCTTCCAAGCTGATTGAGCAGTGTTTGGTGGTGGGTGAGAACCAGAAGTTTGCAGGTGCGCTCATCATTCCGAGTTTCACCGACTTGAAGGCTTGGTGCGCTGAGGAGAAGATACCTTATACGACCAATGCCGAAATGATTCAAAATGCAGAGGTCATGAAACGTTTTGCCAAGGAAGTCAACGAGCAGAACAAAGGCTTGGGTGAGACGGAGAAGGTCAAGAAGTACGTGCTGCTGGCGGATGAGTGGAGTATCGCTAACGGTTTGCTCACACCTACGTTGAAAGCCAAACGTAAGGTCATTATAGCCAAGTACAAAGACTTGATAGATAGCATGTTTGCTTAAAATCCGCACCAATCCGCACCATCGTTTTCTTTGTTGCATCAGGCGTTTCAGTATTTTTGCAGCCATGAAACAGATTTTTATTATGGTATGTTTCTCGTTGCTCTGCTGTTTTGCTTCATGTGCCAAAACATTGGAGTCGACTGGGAATGGGGAAGAACAGAACTCGCGTCTGATTGAAGTTGATAGCCTGTTGCAACACCATCCAGACAGCGCTTTGGTATATCTTGTGAGTGTAGTGGATAGTGTCGGTTGTTCTCCTGATAAGGAATATGCGAGTTTGATGCTGTCCGAGGCTTGCTTTAAGATACGCCGCGAGGTGGCCTATTGTGATGAAGTGGAGAAAGCTATGACTTATTTCGACAGCGTATCCTCTGTTTATCCCAACGACAAGGATATGGCTTTCCTTTCCGCCCGCTCCCATTACATGAACGCCATTTGTATTAATAATGGCATCATCTTTACCGATGATTCCCTCACGATGTTGGCTTGCCAAGAGTATTATAAAGCCTTGACAATTATGGAACAACATTTTGATGAGGAGCAGATGGTGGGACACAAGGCGAGTTTCTTGGCCCTGATCTATGCCCGATTGGCCAATATTTATTCCGACAAATTCCTCATTGAGCCGACGGTTTATCTCTATAAGAACGTGCTGAAATACAAGAAGAAAGCCAACAATCCGCCTTCGAGTTTGGCCAACACCTTGTTTTTCTTGGGCTACGAGTTCGAGAAGTCGGAGCAGTTCGACAGTGCCTTGTATTATTACGACCGCTCGTTGGCGAGTATGAAAGACACGACAGGGGTGCTTTACCGAAATGTCATCAATCGGAAAGCGTTGTCGTCCTATCATTTGGCGCACGATGGACCGGCCTCCGTTGACGCGCTCAAACGCATTGCAACGGTTGGCAATGAGTTCGAAAAGCACGACCGCTATTTGGGTATTGGCTATATCTATAAACTTGACAATCAGTATGATTCGGCCATCATTTACCTCAATCAGGTCTTTGAGGAAGCACCTAATATGTTCCTGAAAACCCAAAGTGCCGATTATCTGCGCGAGATTTACGAAGCCCGTGGCGAATCGGACAAGGCTGGCGAATTTGCCCGATTTGTGGCGCAAAACACGCCGCCCGAGTTTGGCACCAAGGCGGATGAATGGCGGTTTACAAGCCTGTTTCAGGACTATTTGCAACAAAAACAGGACAATGCCAGACTGCAAGAGGAAAGGGAAAACCGTGGACGGATTATGAAAATCGTCTTTCCGCTGATGGCTTTGCTTGTGGTGCTTGCGGTTTGGCTGATGCTCAAT
>JAEEGJ010009537.1_pt1 | contig 25893 bp, 18 predicted proteins | sample 8958761 | NCBI WGS metagenome assembly JAEEGJ01 (sample SAMN16246546, study PRJNA631951) | gut metagenome | biome: gut microbiome; feature: rumen; material: RS-attached | host: Bos | place: Iran: Karaj | collected 2018-10 | reverse complement strand
CTGTGTAAGGTTTTTCTGCCTATTCCACGAATATCTGCAGTCTGTGTTTTGTTTCCGTTATTTGCAGCAAGATTTTCCTGAATAATGATTTTTTCTGCTTCATCCATAGTAATGCCAATTGGAATTGTAATAAACTTTGCTTCACCATGCTCACGTACAGCAGCCGGTAAATCATCAATTTTGATTTCATCTCCATTGCACATTACTACGGCACTTTCAATGCAGTTTCTGAGCTCCCTTATATTTCCAGGCCATGGATATTTTATCATTGCAGATTTTGAACGGTTGTCAAAGCCTTTTATATTTTTTTCATTTTCAATATTAAACTCTTTCAAGAACGAATGCATCAGTAACGGAATATCATCCTTTCGTTCTCTTAAAGAAGGCATTTCAATTCTTACAACATTAAGCCTGTAATACAAATCTTCACGGAAACGTCCGGCCTTTACTTCTTCTTCAAGATTTTTATTTGTAGCTGCAACTACCCTTACATCAATATCAATAACTTCGCCGCTGCCTACACGCTCAATTTTTTTATCCTGCAAAACTCGAAGAAGCTTTACCTGGGTACTCAAGTTTATTTCGCCAATTTCATCAAGGAAAATTGTTCCGCCGTCAGCAAGTTCAAACCTTCCCTTCTGCATTGACTCAGCTCCGGTATAGGCCCCCTTTTCATGACCGAATAATTCGCTTTCCAAAAGACTTTCTGATAGCGCTGCACAATGAACGGAAATCAACGGCTTGTCTTTTCGGGGTGACTGATTATGAATCGCTCTTGCAACAAGCTCCTTGCCGACACCGCTTTCGCCCGTTATCAAAACAGAAGCCTTTGTCGGTGCCGCTTTCTGAATAATCATTCTTACCCGATTAAGCTCATCAGATTTTCCAATCATTTCATCGGCTGTGGCATTTTTACGAAGCCTTTCCTGAAGCTCGGTAATTTTCTGTTCCTGCTCTCGGCCTTTTAAAGCATTTTTGACAACGTGATTAAGGTGGTCCAGATCAAGAGGTTTTGTCAAAAAATCATAGGCACCGGATTTTATAGCTTTAGTTGCATCATCAATACTGCCGTGCCCTGTCAAAACAATAATCGGAATACCCGGATACTCAGTTGTTACGCGGCGTACAACCTCTTCGCCGGTCATACCATCCATTCGTAAATCTGTAATAACTAAATCAATACCACCCTTTGCAATTATGGCAAGACCTTCTTTTCCACTGGCAGCTTTTGCAACATTGTAGCCTTCGAGTTCAAAATTATCGGCAAGTCCGTTACGTATATTTTCTTCATCATCAATAGTTAAAATAGTAAACATAATTACCTCTATATTATTCGCCGTTTTGCGGTAACAGTTTCTTATCTTTCTGTGGAATTGGGAATATCAGTGTGAATAAAGTGCCTTTGCCTTCTTCGGATTCAACCTGAATATCTCCGGAAAACTCTTTTACTATTTTGTAAATCATGGTCATACCAAGACCGGTACCGTTGGCTTTTGTTGTATAGTATGGCTCAAAAATCTTTCCAAGTACATCAGAAGACATTCCGCAACCGTTATCTATTACACGGATTACGTATTTGTTTTCGTTATAGGCACAGTCAATTTTGAACATTCCTTTTTCATCAAGACCGGGAGCAAAAATCTTACCGTCATTTTCGGCATTTTCCTTAAACTTTGCTTTTAAGGCATACAAAGCATTCTGCGAAAGATTTATAAAAATATCACGGAAAAGCTTTTCATCAAGCAGGATTTTGCGGCTCTGTTCCGGTTTTGTAAACTCAATTTCAAGATTTTCTGCGGTAAACTCTGGTTTTGTAAAATTAAGCAAATCTTCTATGATTTTAGCAGGATCCTTAAGCTCAAGCGTTGCATTTACCGGACGAACGGCAAGCAAAAAGTCCATAACAAGCTTATTCAAATGGTCAATTTCTTTATTTACAACATCAACATGGTCTTCTACAAACTTTTTTGGAGGCAGAATATTATTATTATTCCTCGCCTTTTCCAGTGCTTTTTGTATAAGCTGAATATGAATGCTTATTGCACCCAGAGGATTTTTAATTTCGTGAGCCATTCCGGCCGCAAGATTAGTCAAGTTTGCAAGATTTTCCATTCGGTGCAGCCGGATTTCCTGATTTTTATTTTCCGTTACATCGCGAACTATAATAATTCTTCCGGTAAGTTCATTTTTGTGCATTAAAGGAGTCATAGAAATTGTAAGAAATCTGATTGAACCACCTTTTGTTGTAGTTGTAAAATCTTCAGTACTGTTGGTAATTTTATTTTCTGCACATTTCCTGAAAAAATCGGCAATTTCTTCATCTTCTATGATATCCCAGACAGGAATCATATTCATTTTGGCATCATCAGGATGAAGCTTAAACTCAAGACGGCTTTCCAGAATTGTATTTTTCTGCAGTATGCAAAAGTTGTTATCTACAACTAACATGCCCGAAGAAATTGACTCGATTATTGAATATAAGGTTTCATTTTCTTCAAAGGTATTATCAAGAAGAGTGAGCAGCTGTTCATTTGAAAGCTTTGATGCTTTCTGTGATATTCTTTTTGCATAACTAGGCATTTTTCATCATCCCTAATTTATTTTAATGATTGTGATATAACCCTTTCATATATAATATTGATTCTGGCAATATCCCTTATTAGAGTTTCCAAAGCCTGCTGAACCGACTGGTTGTAAGAATTACAGTTATCATAACAATTCTGGACAACTTTTATAAGCTCCGCTGCTGCTTCACAGCCAGAATTAGTTTTTAGAAGCTTTTTATTGTAACCGCATATATGCTGCAGGAATAGTTTTAATTCAATTTTCGGTTCAAACTTTCCGCAATCCTTTATAAGCTCTGGTACATCCGGGATCTTTCCAACTACAATATTTTCAATAAACTTTTCTGCTTCCTGTCTTATTTTTTCTGCCGGAACCGGAAGATATGTTAAAAGATATTCAGAAATCTCATCAGCATAAACGTCATTATGGAAAACGCGCTTAATAACCTGGTTCTGAACATCAAGCGTTCTGTCTTTAAAATTGTAAGTTCGGACTCTTGAAAGAATTGTAGGAAGCACAGCATTTCGTCTGGAAGTCAGAAGAATAAAAATACAGTCTGCTGGCGGCTCTTCCAGGATTTTCAGTAAGGCATTCCTTACATTGTTCTGCATTCTGTCTGCATTTTCAATTATGATTACCTTCTTCCCTTCTTCCGGTCTGATATGAGCCCAGCTTTCCATATTCCTTACCTGGTTTATTGGAATTGAGGTATACAGATATTCGCTTTCAAGCTCAAGGGCAAGTTTATTTATTTCTTCGCAGATTGGTTCTATTTCTTCTTTCGGCGGCAGTTCATACGGAAAATCAATTTTTTCCATATTTTCATTTATTTCAGAAATAAGAGTGCCTATTTTATTTAAGTTGTTTTCTCCCTGATAAAGTATGCCGCTGAATCTTAACGTCAGCTTTCTTACGCTGCGTAAATATAAATACCTTGCGGCAAGCAGAAAAGATGCATTTTCCATGTAAGCTTTAACAAATATAGATTTTGCAGCTTCAATTTCCAGAAAACACTCACGTGGTCCCATTAAAAGTACATTTGTACAGTTCAAGGCTTTATGCCTTAAACACGATGGACACGTACAGTTCCAGCTTCCACGCTTTTCCGATGCAACACACGACAATACCCTTGCAGTTTCAAGAGCAGCCGTGAGCTTTCCGCTGGCATTATTACCGGAAAATAAAACTGCTCCCGGAAAAGTTCCTTTGCGTATATCGGAGGAAATATATTGTGATGCATCCTGGCCAACAAGGTTTTCAAACATCAGACAGCTTCCTTCTTAAGCATTTCCTGTGTACCCTGCAAGAAAGGATCCAGAATACCATAAACAATGCTTCCATCAAGAAGCTGAGTTGTATCAATCCATGGCTGCTGAGTAATTACAAACAGAATAGCAAAAACAATTGCAACACCTTCTGCAAATCCAAAGAAAGCACCAAGCGCATGGTCGAGGCTCTTTAAGATTTCGCCCTTGAATATTTTTGAAAGAATAACTTCAATAATTTTTATGATGAGGAATACAACAATAAATACAGAAATAAATGAAGCAATTATTGCAAGTGTTGGATTTTCAATGTACTGGCTCATAATTGGCATTACATATTTATAAAATAAGAATGAACAGATTAAACCTACAATCCAGCAAAGCTTTCCAAAAATAGCTTTTACAAATCCCTTTATTGCAGCCACAACTGTGAAAAGCAATATAATTCCCAATAAAACCAAATCAATTATGGCAAAGTTTCCCATAAATCATCTCCTCTCTTTTTTATGATAATTCATTATAAATTATTTTTGCAATTTCTTCAGCAGGTCTTTTATCACCTGTGAGCTTTTTTATATTCTCTTTATATTTTGCCCTGACCTGCTCATCCAGCATTTCTGATAATGCAGATTTAAGGTTTTCGTCTGTTGCCTGTTCGCCGACAAGAACTTTTGCAGCACCATATTCTTCAAAGAATCTGGCATTATCAACCTGGTCACCCCTTGTTCCGTTGCCGCACAAAGGTACAAGCACCATAGGTTTATTCATTACAGCCGATTCCCAGATTGAGTTTGCACCGGCACGCGAAAGGATTACATCTGCTGCGGCAACTACATCGGGCATCTGTTCGTAAATAAACTGATAAGGCTTGTACATTCCGTTGTACTTTTTCTGTAGCTGCTGCGAAAGATTTTCATCGGTATTCAACAATCCTGTCTGATGAACAACAATGTAATTCTGTGTTAGATATTCAAGGTTATTTACTACAAGCTCGTTTATCTGCCTTGCACCAGAGCTTCCGCCAAGCACCAGAAGAACTGGTTTTGTTTTATCTGCAATTCCCAGAAACTCAAGACCTTTTTTACCGTCAGTACTATAAAAAACATCTCGAACTGGATTACCGGTTACTATTACGCGCTTCTGGTCACCTTTCTGGAGTCTGTTTTTTGTTTCTTCATACGAAACAAACATTGTTTTTGCATACATAAAGTTAATTCTGTTGGCAAGACCAAGCGTAAAATCACATTCATGGGTATAAACAGGTACTTCCATATGTTTTGCAGCCATACAAGGCGGAACGCTTACAAATCCACCTTTGGAAAAAAGTACCGCAGGCTTAATTTTACGAAGAGCCCTTCGCGCAGAAAAATAACCGCCGATTATTCTGAATAAATCTGTAAAGTTTTTAAAAGAAAAATATCTTCGTAATTTACCGGAAGGAATCCCAATAAAGCTGTCTACGATTTTTTCACCATTAGCGTCAACAGCCTTATTTATGATTGTTCCATCCATTCCTTTTGAACAGCCAATCCAATATATTGTTAAATCTTTATTATCTTTTTTTGCTAATGATTTTAATTCCTGCGCTACCGCCAGACCAGGATAAATATGCCCTCCGGTTCCCCCACCAGTAAACGCAACAAGGTTTTGATTCAATTTCATAATATTCTATTATACTGTATTTTTTCTCAAATGTTAATTTGTATTATTCACATTTGTTTGGTATAATTTATGTGGAGTTTTTTCTATGCGTCGTTATAACAAAGGTACAATTTTCACAAACAATAATTGTATTGCCTGCAATAAATGTATAGCAGAATGTAATATTCTTGGCGCAAATATCCCTGTAAATACTAATGATAAAACTCAAATCTGCATAAACTCTTCAAAATGTCTTGAATGCGGCCTATGTCTTCGTTCCTGCCCGCATAATGCAAGAGAGTTTAAAGATGATACAGAAGCTTTTTTCAAAGCACTTTCCGAAGGCGAAAAAATTACAGTCATTTTCTCAAACACCTTCAACACTTTTTATGATGAAAAAATAGCTTCGGTTATCGGTTACCTTCGTTCAATTGGTGTTAATAAGATTTATAACTGCGATGCCGGTGAAACAATAAGTGTGTGGGCTCATACAAAATATATAAAAGATATAGCTCCAGAAACAGATAAGCCTGCTTTTATTGCAAACCACTGTGCTGCAATCACCCACAGAATAGAAAAGTTTTACCCTTCTCTTGTTGATAAGCTTATTCCTGTTCAATCACCGGCAATCTGTGAAGCCATTTATCTTCATAAATACTTAAAAAATGATGATAAAATTGCCTTTATTGGACCTTGTATTGCAAAAACACAGGAGTTTAAAAACCCTAGAACAGACAGCAATATCAATTACCTTCTTACCTACAATCATTTTATGAAAAAACTGGAAGATGTTGATTTATCTTCTTATAATTCACAGCTTGATGAATTGGATATAAAAGCTACCAGCAGCAGTACTATTTATGGCAGCTTCAGAAATAAAATAGCTAAAAACTTTCCAAACGGTTCCAGAATCATATACATGGAAAGCAAGTTAAAAGACAACTTTGACATTATAAGCATTTACGAAAACCTAAAAGACAAAGAGTTTGTTCCTCTTATGATTGATTTTCTTGCCTGTACTCATGCCTGCAACAGCGGTCCCGGAATTGAAACAGACAAGCTTTCCTTTGAAAATATAATCACCCATTATTATAAAAATGCCACAAATGTAAACTGTGATACCGACTATAACGAAAACTGGCAGAATCTTCAGAAAGAACTTAAAAAGTTAAAATATGAAGATTTTACACGCCAGTTTGACAATTTGTATTTACAGTCTGTAACAATTCCAGAATCAACTTACGAAGATGTATTTAATTCCATGCGTAAGATGACTCCTGAAAAACGAAATATTAACTGCAGCTCGTGTGGATACAAAACCTGTAAGGATATGGCCACTGCAATTGCTTACGGCTTTAACAAAAAAGAAAACTGTATTCATTATATGAATGAACAGTTCTTTTACAATTTTTACACCGATAAGGAAACAGGCATTCCAAATAAAATATCCTTTGTAAACATAATGAAAAAGCTGCTTGAGAATAATCCTGAAAAAGGCTACATAATTATAAGTGGTGATGTAAACAGACTTAAGGTTATAAATGATTTATACGGAATGCCGCGCGGAGATGCCGTTTTAAGAATTATTGCAAAAAAGCTTACAGAAGCAGCCGGTCCGGAAGGAATATGCGGACGTCTTGGCGGCGGTACCTTTGCCCTTGTTTTTGAAAACACTCCGGAAAACATGAAGCGTTTCCGTTCAATAAAGTATTTTGACTGTTCCGAAGAAGGAATTAAGTTCCCGGTTACAATGCGCTTTGGTATTTACATTCCTACAGACTTTGAAACCAACCCGCATATTGGCTTGAACTTTGCTACCCTTTCAATGGATAAAAATGTTTCTACAACTCAGAATACGTTTACGCTTTATTCAGAAAGCTTCCGCAAACAGACAAAACGCGAAATTGAAATTACCGCTAAGCTCCAGCCAGCCCTTAACAATAATGAGTTTAAGCTATGGTTCCAGCCGCAGTACAAGGCTTCTACGGGTGAACTTATAGGTGCCGAAGCTCTCTGCCGCTGGTTTTCAAATGATGAAATTATTATGCCTGGAGTTTTCATTCCAATTTCAGAAAAAAGCGGCTTTATAAAAACACTCGATGTTGAAATATGGAGAATGGCTTTCCAGACCCTGCGAAAATGGATTGATGCAGGAATAAAACCAATTCCTCTTTCTGTAAACATTTCCAGGATTTCGTTATTAAATGATTCGCTGATTTCTACAATAAAACATTTTGCAGATGAATATAAAATCCCGGTAAACCTTATTCACTTTGAAGTAACTGAATCTGCCTATATGGAAGATCAGCAGAATATGATTGACCGCATAAACAGTATCCGCAGGCTTGGCTACCAGATTGCAATGGACGACTTTGGAAGCGGCTATTCATCATTAAATACCTTAAAGGATTTGCCTATTGATATTCTTAAGCTTGATATGGGTTTTATAAAGGATAAAACAAACATGGATAAGGGTGGAAAGATTTTAACTTCCCTGACTCACATGGCCCAGAATCTTGAATATACAACTATTGCAGAAGGTGTTGAAACTCAGGAACAGGCAGATTTCTTAAAGAGTATTGGTATTGATATTATTCAGGGCTTCCTTTATTCAAAGCCCATTCCAGAAGAAAAGCTTGTTGAGCTTATATCAAGTACAGAAAACTCAATCAATATTGAAAAATCAAAGAGCACGGGCCTTGTAGACATGGGTAACTTTTACAACCCTGAATCAAGCGAAAGTATTATGTTCGATAAGCTTTCCGGTCCAGCCGCTATTATTGAATATTTACCAAAGCAGAAAAAAACAAGTATCCTTCGAATAAATCAAAAATGTCTCAGAGTATTTGGTGCAGAATCACTTTCGTTTAAGGAAATACAAAAATCCTATTATTCTTTCTTTTCAAAGGAAACAAGACAAAAGCTCTTAAGTTCAATTCAAAAAACAATAGAAACCGGCTCCGAAGTTATTTTTACAGCACAGGATAAGGAACTTATAAACGAAAATATTGTATGGACTAAGTTCCATATCTGGGAAATAAGCTCAAAGGATGAATCTCACATTATCTATGTCCTTATTGAAGACATTACAGATGAAAAAAATATTGAAACAAGTCTTGAACTTGCAAATGCTCACCTTGCTTCCATGATTGATAATTCAAAAATCGGTATGTGCTTAATGAATGTAAGGCTTGACTTACTGAACTTTATGGACACCATAAAAATCCATGTTCTTAAGGTAAACAAAGAGCTTGTTGAACTTTCAGGTTACAGCGAAGATGAAATACTTGCCTGGACCGAAAAAGAAGCGCTTGGCGTTATTCATCCTGTAGACAGACCTGGCTTTATCATTCATGTTGTAAAGGCATTTACTAAAAAGAACTCGGAACCATTCACACAGGTTTTCAGGGCTTTATGCAAGGATGGCGAATACAGACGAACTAAAATGCATTTAAATGTAATCCGCCAGGATGACGGTTCGTATATGCTGTTTACAAATTATACTGCCATAGATTGATTTTACTGATTTATAAAACAAGCTTACTGTATAAACATCTGGTCAAAAGCTTTATCCTGTAAGGCTTTAGAGAAAAAATATCCCTGATATATTCCACAACCAATTTTCTTAAGAAAATCAAACTGTTCCTGTGTTTCAATATTATCGCCAATAACAAGAATATCAAGCTCTCTTGCAAGAGAAACAATTGACTGAATGATAATCTTGCCTGTTTCTCCCGAACGTATACCACCCATACTCTGCAGGTTTATCCTAAGGTAATCGGCGTCCACATCCTTCAAAACATTAAGCGAACAATAGCGGCTGCCAAAATCATCAATTTCAATATCAAAGCCTTTTTCCTTAAACTTCTTGAACAGGCTTATACCCTTTCCATAATCAGAAATAAGAACAGATTCCTTTATTCCAAGCTTTATGTTTTTCGGATTTATTGAATACTTTTCTACAAGTCCGCACAGGTATTCATAAACATCAAAATAGAAAATATCGTTAATTGAAATATTGATTGAAATAAATAAATCTGGATAACCCATTTTCTTCCAGTACTGAAGCTTCTGTGCCGCCTTTTCCCAAATATACATATCGAGCTTGTAAATAAGACCGGCACGTTCAAACAGATAAATAAACTGTTCCGGCAAAAGCAAACCGGAACCAGGCTTGTTCCAGCGGGTAAGAGCCTCTGCACCAATCAGCTTTTTTTCTCTATTAAAAATAGGCTGCAGATACATATAAAAATGATTGTTGTTGAAGCCGTAATTAAAATCACTTACAACAGCCCTGTCGTCAAGATATGTGTGCATTATAGATTCATTGTAATAAACAACATTTTCTGTAGAATCTTCCGGCAGATTATCAAGAGCCATAAGAGCTTTATCATACATATAACTTGAGCTTTCTATAACGTTACTGCTTTCGTAAATACCTATATTATAGTCTATGTGGAAGTAATGGTTGTCGGTAACCTTTATAATATCAAGAATACCAGGTTCAAAGAAATTATCTGTATAATTTTCCTGAAGCATAAGAACTGCAAACTTATCGTCTACTATATGACCATAAACTTCATTTTCCATTGCCCTTTCTTTTATATACTGTGCCAGATGCTTAAGAATTTCATCTCCTTTTTCAACACCGAACAAATCGTTTACAAGCCTCAATTCCTTTATGTTAGTACAAATCATGAGCCATTTAGCTTCCGGATTATTTCTAATCTGCTCGTCGGCAACTTCAAAGAACCTTTCCCTGTTATAAATACCGGTCAGTGAATCGTAGTTTGCAAGTATATAGCTCTGTTTGTTTTTTTCAATTTCTTTTGTGATGTCTTTAAAATTCAGATACGAACCGATATAGTCAAGCTCATTAAAAAGCTTCTGGTAAGCAATTTCATAAATACATTCTTTGCCATTTATAGTAAATGTTTGTCTGGAAACAGCCGTATCAAGAGTTCTTGCATGATTATTTGCCATAAACTTTGTGTAAAAAAGCTTAATCTGATTATCAGTCCATTTTAATTCCTGTTTGAACAGGGCTTCTGCCTGAAGGTTTTTAAATACAATATTATCTTCTTTATTGAACCAGCAGGTTGCCACAGGAAAGTTTTTGATTATATTTTTAATGGTAATTTCCCTGATTATAACATCTGCCTTGTAAATATTATAATGAAAGAAAATATAACTCAAAAAACCGTAAAAGAAAAATGTCAGATTAATTTTTAAATCAAGGAAGAAAGATGTATAACATAATATGGCTGCTATGCTATATGGTACTATAAATACTTTATATATGTTCTTATAAAATGAAGGTACACTTTTTACTTTTAATATAAGCATGTAAATTGTGAATATAAGAACTATTGAGTTCATTAAAAAATTAAAGGCAATAAGAGGTTTTAAATGAAGGCTCCAGTAAAAGCCGTTGTCTGAAATTGTTTTTAATTCAATAGTAAAGATTTCTTTATAGAATAAGTTTGATATAAAAAGAAGCACATCAATTGTGACCGCAGCGTAATAAATACTGTTTGCAATCCGCATATTCTTTTTATACTCTGCAAACTTTTTTGTAAAAGAAAAAAGACCTAAAACAATTCCATCCAAAGCAATAAAGCCAAGATTATAAGTAATTTCTGCAAGCAACGTTCTGCGCGTAGAAATGTATATTGCACTGCAAATCAATGAAATAATGGAAAAAAGCAGTGTCATATCTATAGCTCTTATATAGTCCTTTTTATTTTTATGGCGGATTAATCCCCATACAATGATTTGAACCACAATTATGAAAAAAATAAGTCCTACGAAAATATAGTTCATTCTTCCTCCCAAAACTTTTTGACAAAATACTTGTTCACATCAAAATCTTCGCGTTTGAAAGGTTTTGCAAAATAAAAGCCCTGGAAACAATCGCACTTATGCTTTCCAAGAACTTCCAGCTCTTTTGTGGTTTCTATTCTTGCTACAGTTACACCAATTCCAAGCTTATTAGACAAATCAATTATACTGCCAAGCAGAATTGTAGTTCTGTTATATAAGTCATTTATATTTAAGGTATTAATGTCAATCTTAATAAAATCAGGATTAATATCATTTATAATATTCAGGCATGAATTACCACGTCCAAAATTATCTATTTCAATTTTAAAACCATATTTCTTAAGCTTCTGCAGGGTTTCTATAATTCCTTTTTCCCTGTTTACAAGAGCTTCTTCAGAAATCTCCAGTATAAGGCTTTGTGCAGATATTCTGTATTTTTCTACAAGCTTTGTAAGCTGTTCGTATAAATCAGTAAGATAAAAATCCTTAGGAGAAATATTTACCGAAAGACTGACGTTTTCAAAGCCTTTAATATTCCACTGCTTGATAAACGCAGCAGCTTTTTCCCAGATAAATAAATCAAGCCTTGTAATATAACCAGATTTTTCAAGAATCGGAATAAACTCATTAGGGTACATTATTCCACGTGCAGGATGATACCATCTTGTTAATGCTTCTGCAGAAACACAATTTACCTTTGAATCAAAAATCGGCTGCAAATCAAAATCAAACTGATTCAGTTCCAGTGCCTCGTTAAAATCATTCAGGATATTTCGTTCAATCAGCTTTAAGTCCATTATCATTGTATCATAGAAGGTAACAGTCTTTTCGTAATTGCCGGCACGCTTTTCTATTGCCATTAAAGCCTTGTCGTACATCATCTGAATGTCTTCTGAATAATTGGAAATCTCATAAACACCAATGTGAATCTTCATTGAATAATTAAGGCTCTTTGTTAAATCAGAAATTCTTTTTGTGTTTTCTTCTGCAAGATTCATCTTAAAATCTTTTTTATTTATGAGTAATCCAAATCTGTCGGAAGCAATTCGTCCAATAACACTATCTTTATATTTTGCATACGAAAGCATTTTTGCCTGTTCTTTAAGGATTTTATCTCCAAGCTCTGAACCAAAAACATCATTTATAAACTTAAAGTTTTCTATATTGGTTGCAACCATATAACGCGGAGTTTCAGGATCTCTTTCAATTATTTCCTTTACCTTCTGAAAGAAGCCGTTTTTATTATACAAGCCTGTAAGGGAATCGTGTGTAGAACGCAGCCTTTCCTTATTCTTTTCTTCTACCTCTTCGGTAATATCAGTAAACTTTAAGTATCCGCCAATTTCTACACCCTTTGAATCGTGCAGCTTCTGATACTCTACTATAAAATCACGCTTTTTATTATTGATTATGATAATATCTTCTATACTTACATAGTTCAAATCAGAGCTCATATCCTTAAAAACAGGAATATCAAGATATTTTTCTGCAACACTGTCTATATTTTCATTATCACTTAAAATGGAAAGAGCCTTTTTGTTTTTATAAATACATTTCTTTTTATAATCAAAACAGAAAACCGCACTGTTCAGGCTTTCAAAATACGCTTTATGAAGCAGCTTTAAGTTTTTGTTTCGGATTGAATAAAGGTAATAACAGATAAAAACAGCGAGAACACCATACAGTAAAACAGAATAGTCCAGTACCCAGTGCATCATCATAAAAAGAACATTTATAAAGATGATTGAAAGAAAAACACTTAAAATTACAATATAATCATTTTTATAAAGCCTTTTTTTATTCGTCACGGAAACTATAAGTATGAGCATTATATATAGAACAATTATATAACAGATTCCAAGATGAATAAAATATGGCACTTTAAAATTAAAGCTTAAATAATAAAATCCGCCTTTTTCTGAATAAGAAACAAAGCTGTCATAAGCATGATTAAAAAACAGATTTAAAAAAATAGATAATGAATCAAGAATACAAAGTAATCTTATATAAGTAGTAAATCTTTTTCTTTTATTTAAATTAAACTCAAACTTTTTTCTTTCCGTAAAGTCAAGACAAAAAGACATAAGATAGTACAAAAGCCAGTCCAGATCCAGAAAATATAAGGTCTGGAAAATTATTGCAATCTTTGTGTTTGGTATGATGATAGTCATTGTATAATTGATTATGGTGATAAAGCCAAACAGCATTAAGTTTCCGACTGTTTTAGCTATTCTGTCATCATTTTTCTTGGAGTATATAATGCAGGAAAGTATGAGTATTGATAATGAAATTAAACCAATTATAAAAAGGAGCTTCATACGGATAATTAATTATCTCTAATAATCCGATTTTTTTCAACAAAAAAAAAGACTGATTCGAATGAATCAGTCTTTGCCACCGGTTGGAATCGGACCAACGACACATGGATTTTCAGTCCATTGCTCTACCAACTGAGCTACAGCGGCATTGTGATATCTAATATATAGGAAATGACGTTTTGTGTCAATAATGAGACACCCTTTTTTAGTAAAAAATCGTATTTTTTATTCTTTATGATAAGGCTTTAAAATCTCTATTATTGCTTCCTTCTTAAAAAGAGTTGCATAATTATAAGCGGACATTCCCATCTGGTCCTTTATGTCAGGGTCGGCACCATTTTCTGCAAGCATTTTGCAGATTGCAATATTGTTTGCGCCAACTGCAAGAACAAGGTTAGACTGCCCTTCCTTACTGATTGTATTAAGCTCAGATCCCCTTTCAATAAGAAGCTTTGTAATATCCTTATTTCCTTTCCATACAGCATCCATTACAGCGGTATAACCTCTGTCGTTGGAAACTGCATTTATGTCTGCACCGTAATCAAGAATCATTTGAGTAAGCTCTTCGTTATCATTTCTTACGGCAACATTCAGCATTGGTGTTCCAAGATCATCGCGGGAATTAATGTCTATACCGGCACTTATAAACAGATTACAGATTTCGCTTTTGTTTTTAGCAATTGAAGATGCAAAACAGTCCGGTGTAAATGGAATGCCTTTAGCGAACAAAGCTTTTTTAGCAGAATTGATGTTATCCTGCTTTACAAGAGTTTTGTATTTCTTTGTAATATAGCTTAATACTTCATCTTTACCGCCCATTTTTACTATGAGCTTTTTATTTTCTGCATAATCCTGAACAAGAAAATCTATGTTTGTAAGGATTTGTATTTTGTTTGTATTGATTATGCCGCTTATATAGGACAAATCACCTGCTTTCTGCTTTGAAAGCTTATCACTGGCAGCGGCAGAAAAAATAATGCATAAAGATGCACTGTTAAAATATTTTTTTGCCTTTACGAGATTTTCATTTGAAAAATCTGATGTATATAGTTTTGCTTTTTTATCTATTGATTTTATTGTCTGATTTAATTGTGTTATAAAGCTTTCGCTATCTGATATAGTTAAAAATGTCATATAATGATTATAAAGCGAGATTTTATTTGGGGCAAGTAAAAACATTAAACCGGGCATTGAAAAAAAATCCCCCGGACTGATGGATTGCCCGGAGGATAAAAGCTTCTAATTATTTAATACTTTTTATTATCGTTTCAATGAAAGAACTGTTTCAAGCAAGGTATCAGCTGTTTGAATTGTCTTTGCGTTAGACTGGAAGCCGCGCTGTGTAACAATCATGTCTGTAAGCTGCTCTGACAAATCAACGTTTGACATTTCCAATGCACCAGACATCAATGAACCGCGTCCTGCAACTCCTGATTCACCAATTCTTGCCATACCACTGTTGTTTGATTCAACAAAAGTGTTGTCTCCGGCTTTTTCAAGACCTCGGTCATTTGTAAAGGTAGCAAGGGCAACCTGAGCGATTGTTCTTGTTGTACCGTTTGTATAAACACCAGTGATTACACCGTTAGAATCAAACTTAAAGTTAACAAGATAACCCATTGTGTAACCGTCCTGATAGAAGGCCTTTGTTGAGCTTCTCTGTGCAGACTGTGTAATTGTATCTTTCCAGCTGCCTACTGTACCAAGATTGATATTGAAGGTCTGTCTGTGAGGATTTCCTTCTTCATCAGCATTTGATTCAGGTACTGTATAAGAAGCCTGAATTACAATTTCACCTTCTGTATTTGAAACATTTCCCGCGCTGTCTGTAACATACTGTAAAGCACCCATGTTATCAAAAGCAACAAAGAAAGTATTCTGTTCGCCGTCTGTTGTTCCAAGACCAATTCTAGTCTGTGTAAAGTCACCGTTTTCTTCGTCAACGTTTACTACAGCCTGCCAGAGGTTTGGTTCATCCGGTACACGTGTGAAAGAAACTGAAAGCTTATGCTCGTTTCCGTAAGTATCATAAATAACCTGTTCTGTGCCCCATGTGCCCTTTTCAATATCATCAAGGCTTGCACCCTCACGGATTACAGGTGTATTTTTATCAAGGTTACATGCAAAGTTTACATTTGTAGTTGCCCTTGCAGGATCCTTTGAGCCAACAGGGATTGTAATGTCTTCAGGAGTAGCAGCTGTCTTAACAATCATCTGACCATTAACTTCTTCTGCCATCCATCCCTGTACTCTCATACCGTTTGCAGGGTTCACGAGGGTTCCGTTGCTGTCAAGACTGAAGGCACCGTTTCTTGTATAGAAAGATTCCTGTCCGTCCTTTAAGATAAAGAAACCGTTACCTTTAATTGCAAGGTCAGTAGTTACACCGGTAGACTGAAGGTTACCCTGAGTAAAGATATTATCGATTGCAGCAACTGTCATACCAAGACCAACTTCCTTAGGGTTTACACCACCAAGCTCTTCTGTTGGTTTTGCAGCTCCAGACATCTGCTGTGAAATCATATCCTGGAAAGTAACGCGGCCTCTTTTAAAACCGTTTGTGTTTACGTTAGAAATGTTGTTACCAATTACATCCATTCTTGTCTGATGATTCTGAAGTCCAGAAACACCAGAATAAAGTGATCTCATCATATACTTTTACCGCCTTTTACTCAGCATAAACTGCTGCAATTTTATCCATGCTATAATACATACCGTTTACAAGAATCTGTGGATTTTCCCCTCGTGTAACACCTTCCACCATTCCTTTAGCAGTTGTATCCCCAATATTCAATTCAACTGTTTTTCCTAAGGTTGAAGTTGCTTCTGAAGATGTAATATAAGAAGCAAGTTTTCCAAAGGAAGTGCTCATATTCGTCATCTGTTCAAGTGATGAGAATTGAGCCATTTGTGAAATAAACTCAGTGTTCTCCATTGGACTTGTTGGGTCCTGATTCTGCAGCTGAGCTACCAGAAGTTTAAGGAAGTCATCCTTACCAAGTGAATGGCTAGTTTGTCTTCCATTCTGAGCGTTTGCCTTATTGAAATAATTGACAGCATTATCCAGTTCAATTCTTTCGCCGGCACTCATTTGAGTATTTACGCTCCTAGGTGTGTTAAGCAGTTCCATCATTTCTCCTCTACACATATGTTTTCTATAATTTATATAATACGACACATAAAATTAGTCATATTCCAACTTTTTTATCGACAGTTTACGCAACGATGTTTACAGAATATTCAGAATAATTTGCAAAATAATCATCATTCTGAATCATGCCGCTGTTATCGTCAGCACCAAAATCTTCGTATGCTCTTCTTGCCAGGAAGTCTGAATTATCAAACCTGTTTTCAAAATCCTGCTGGGCGTTGCTGTTGGCATTACCGTTTGGATTATTGTATGAAACATCAAAGTTTGAAGTATCAAAACCGTTCTGGGCAAAAGCTTCGCGTAAGGTCTGTGCATTATCCTTGAAAACTTCCAGAGCTTCTTTTGTATTTACGGTTATATTGGCACTGATTGTTTTTCCGTCCAATGAAAGGTGAATCTTTACACTGCCTAAATCATCCGGATGAAGAACAAGGTTAATTGTTCCCTGGTCATTATCCTTAAGGATTATGCTGCCGGCTTTTACAAACTCAGGTGCATTCTGCTGAATCTGATTTGAAAGCATTGCCTGGAAGTTAGAGTTGTCCCCTGCTGCTGCCTGATTGTTCAGCGAAAGAATATTGTTTTCGGCATTCTGACCATTAAGGTCCATTGTAATAGTTGCTGTATTTTTGTCGTTAATTTCAATATTTGCATCGAGCTTAAGATTATTCTTAGGCTTAATATCTGAAGCTTTTTCTTCAACAGGCTGCTTTCTCAAATCTTTTACAGTAATTTTTCCGTCTTTATCAAGCTTAGAGATTTTTCCGTTTTCTGACTCAAAATCCTTAAGTTTAATTCCAAACTCAGAAACATTACCAGATTTGCCGGTAAGCTCAGCTGCCTCAATCAATACGTCGTCAGCTTCCTGTGAACCATCAAAACCTCTGGAATCAACTTTTACAAGGTTGTCCCCTTTGCTTTCCCCAACCTTTGCTGCAGCAAGTCCGGCTTTATCTTCTGTATTCCAGTTTACAAGCTGATTAAGCTTATTGTATTCTTCGTCGAGCCCTTCTTTTTTACCGCCAGCTGTTTTCTGTTTAGCCTGAAGCTGATTCTGCTTCTGATTTTTCTGAGAATCGTTTGCTTTTGCAGATGAAGCTTTTTCAGAATTGTTTTTTATTCCTGCTAACAGTTCTTTCTGATTTTTATCTGAAACCTTATTCTTCGGTTCGCCATCGCTGACCTTAGCATTTTTTTCAGCATTTTCAGTTTTTTCTGCATTATTTACAGAAGAATCAGCAGGTTTTTCAGAAACTTTGTCGTCAGCAGGCTTAGAGTCACCAGCTTCTGAAGCTTTAGATTTTTCGCTGTAACGGTCGTTCTGTCCGTATTTTTCTGTCTGACTGTCTGCACTTTTTTCAACTTCAGTACGTTCATTTAAAGACATTTTATCTGTCATGCTTTCTGAACGCATTGCATCAAGCATCTGTGCAAACGATACGGTATTTGAGGAGCTTTGATTTGATAAATTAAGATTTTGAGATACTTGTAAGTCTGGCTTCTGCTGTTGTGCAGAAGGATTTACGATGATATCTGCTATTGCCGTCAATTTGGCACTCCTTCAGTTCAAGTATAAACAAATTGAAGGATTGCCATTTGAACGTTTTCTATAAGCTTTCCGGTTTACTCAGCATCTTCCGCTGTATTTCTGCAGCCCGGTCAGATGGCATTAAAGAAAGCCAGTATGAACCCATAGACATTGTACCGTTTTCGGCAGCCATTTCTTCTACCTTGCGAAGAACGTCAATTACAATCTGATCATCCATCGCAACAAGAATGCCTACCGCTGCTTCCGGTCTCATACCGTTCAGATTATTAGCAATCTGTTCAATGTTTACTTCTTTATCATCGTATTTTTTTACGGTCAAGTTAAATGTTTTTTCTCTTTCTTCCTGATTTTTTTCGCGCTCTGCAAGCTCTGCTGCAACCTGTGCATTCTGTTTTTCAGAAGCTTCAAGGTCAGATTCGCGTTTATCAAGCTCTTCCATACGGATATCTATGGCCTGAAGCTGCTTATTAAGCCTGTCTTCGTCAAGATTTGCAGTAAGAGGGTCTGATTGTGTTGAGGTAACTGAAGTTTGAGGTTCTTTTCCAAGCAGTTTATAAACTGGAGAGAAAACAGACTTTACGTGAATAATTCCAAGATAATCGAACCACAAAAGTCCGCCAGAAATCAGTATTAAAATAATCAGAATGAGTACAAATGATTTTCCGAAGTTTTTGGCTGCCATTTTCCCCTCAACTTATTGCAATATACCCAAATTATACCACACTAATTCTAATCAATCAAACCCGAAATAGCTGCACCAAGCGTAATATCGTTATCGCATGAAACAATTTCCCAATAAATGCCAAGTTTATTAGTTAAAAGCTCGTCCAGATAGCCACTTACACGGTCTTTTATAAAATGTGTCTTATAGAAGGTTGAACCGTTGCACAGAATGCTTATTGGTCTTGAAGCATTCTTTCCTTCGCCAGTCTGAATTGAACATGCCATAAGAATTGCAGCAGAATACCTTGCAGAACGCTCTACAATTGCATCAAACAGCTGATAAAGCTTGTCGTAATCTTCTTCGGTACCAAACTCGGCAGCGGCCTTACCGATAGGGTTTTCCGTGCTGTAAGGTGTATGGAGGAAGCCGTCCATTTCTATAAGTGTGAGTGACGGGATTTTCAACAGGGCGTCGTTCAGTTTTTCAGAGAAAAGCTTTTCTTTTGCAGCTGCATGCATTGCAATGCAGGAAACTGGTCCAAGATAAGCACCGGAACAAAGCTTTTCCATAAAGAAAGTACCCGGACTTACAGTTGTTTTATCAAACTCAATGTCAAAGTCTGAGCGGTTAACGCCCTTGAACTTACCTGATTCACATACAATTATCTGTTTTTTGATTCCACAGCAGCTGCATTCCGGCTGAATATAAGCTGCATTCATGCCGGTTCCCAAAATGTAACCGATATATGAAGAATAATTGTTTCCCGAACCGGCACACGCTGCACCTGCAAGAAGCGCGGCTACAGTATCGTTGCAGAGCGTTATGCGGTTGATTGTGTTCCAGCCGCGCGCAGAAAGAGCTTTTTTAAGCTCCTCGCCTACTTTGCTGCCAACAACTTCAGGGGCTTTAACTTCCTTGGAAAAACCAAGAAGTATACCGTCGCCGTTTTCCTGTATTTCCATAGGGTAAGAAAAACAGAAACCAATGCGGTCGGATTTATTCTTTAAGTGTTCAAGATTTGTAGCAATCTGGTCAAAGAAGTCCTTTTTATTCAGCTCTTTTTCTATTCCAGGCATTTTTGTTTTTTCCATGTCTGAAATGGAAGCAACACCATTCTGGTCAAAAGAAACAAGGCAGGAACGGAAGTTTGTTCCACCCGCATCAATAACAATTACAGATTTTCCTTTTGCAGATGTTTCCGGCGGATTACAATAGGTTTTTATCATATCCTGGTCGGAATCTTTACCGCCGGATTTAAGGCCTTTTCGCATATCGTCAAGAACTGCGTATGCAACAGAAAGTACATCGGCATGATTTACAAAATTATGTCTGCTTAAAAAAGAGCTGATTGCTGTGTTCATAGTATATTCCTCTGATGCTTATTATATCAGTTTTAGGACCTAATTCGCAATATCATAATAGATTATGATGACAGTAGAACCGTCTCCGGCAATCGGCAGCTGTTCAAAATCCATTCGTGCAACATAACCAGGAAGTTCAAGAGGTACAGCCTCTGTAAGCTCTCCTGTAGTTCCTGTAAGAGTTTGTGTATAAGAACTTCTTCTGGAATAACCTGAACCATTTGTATTCTGTAAATAACACTCAACCTTATATTGTGTGTTATTTTTTGGAGTCCATTGAGCAATATGCTCTGCACTTGATGTATATGTTTCTGGTAAAGCAGGTTCCCAGGCAGTAAAGGTATATCCTGATCTTGATGGAGTAGCAATAACAGGAAAATCAGTTCCATAACGACCTGAAAGAGTTCTGATTATTTCTCCATTACTTTTTAATACAACACTGCATAGATTTCTATCATAATAAAGCTTTATAACTGTACTTCCATCTGGTTTTATAGTTACCGGAGTAAACTCCTTTACGGTAAATCCTTCGTATGGTGGCGGTGTTATACTTGGAGTACTATCTGTAGTTCCTGTAAATGTATTATCACTTTCCTTTACATAATCATTCAGATTCAGATTTTGCAGATAGTATTCAACCTTGTACTGTGTATTTGTGGCAGGAAGCCATACAGCAGAGTATTCTTTGTTAGAGGTTGTATTAAATGTCTGCGGTAATTCAGGATTCCATCTGCTGAAAGTATAGCCTTGTTTTACTGGTGTTTGAACAGCTGGTAAAGCTGCTCCATATTTTCCTTGAATAGATTCAATTGTATTTCCACCATTTGTATTAAATGAGAATGTATATATGTTTCTGTCGTAAAAAATCGTAACTACAGTTGAACCATCTGGATCTATATATTTTTGTGTAATCGGTAGTTTTGCTGTAAAGCCTGGATAATTCTTTGGTTCTGCTGTTGTTCTTCGGTTAGCAGGAGCAGTTTTTACCTCATCTTCCTTAAAGGTATAATTATTATCATTTATATTCTGTATCTTATGCTGAACAGTATAATCTGCATCCGCACTTCTCCATACTGCTGTAAAAGTCATATTGCTTGAAAAGCTTTCAGGTATTGTAGAAGGTTCCCATCTTTCAAAAAAAGCATCTTCTCTTTCTGGAGTTGGAATCTCTCTTCTAGGCACTTGCTGTTCATATTTTCCCTTTATTTCTTTTATAATTTCATTATTGTCTTTAAAAGTATAGGTATATTTTTTTCTGTAGTATTCTATTATTACAGTCGTTCTCACTATTATATCGTTATCTTCTTCATCTTTTATTGTCTGCTCTTTTCTAATTACTTTCTGCTGATAATACTGTGGATCAAAACCATCATAACGTGAGGTTGTTAAAGGTCTGGCGACTGTCATATCACCAACAAAACCATTCTTTATTTCTACTTCATCCTCTTCTTTATCAAAAGTACCATCCACTTTTTCGCGACGGTGATGAACTTCGTATTTTGTTTCTACCTTTTCAGCTTTAGTTGTATTTAAAGGATTTTCACAATCAGAAAACAAAATTATAAACAACGGTAATATAAATAATATTCTGAATCTATTCTTTTTCATACAAAGTTCTCCACTATACAGTAAAATGATAATTCCTATTAAGAAATTCGTCAAATCTTTTTAAAAGTATTAAAAATCCTCTATAAAAATGGTATTATATCATTTATGGATAAGAAAATTGAAAATAAAACACAGTATCAGGCTGAGCTTTTTGCAAACAGGCTCAGAAAAAAATATAAACCGCTCAAAAAATGGGCACGCAAGAACAGGATTTCGTGCTACAGGGTTTACGACAGGGACATTCCTGAAATACCGGTAAGCCTTGATGTTTACGAGCTGCTTCCTTCAGAAATCAATTCGCAGCTTGAATGTGCCCATTTTATGCACGAACAGAATGCACAGCTTTCGGCAAACAATTATGCTGTAGAAGCCGAAGTTCGCAGCAGAACTTATGTCATTCTTTATCTTTATGAACGCCCTTACGAAAAGGATGATGCAGAAGAACGAATCTGGCTTAACGCAATGGCAGAATCAGCTGCAGGCGTACTCGGTATAGAAGAATCTCATTTTGTAAAGAAAATGCGCAGTCATAAAAGTCACAAAAACAAGAATACAGAACAGGCTTTAGAAAATGAAGATGAAGCATCTTCTAAAACAGAAGTACAGTATCAGAAAAACAGTACCGCCGCTTTTGAAGAGAAAGCTTTCCAGCATATTGAAGGAAATACACAGGAGCTCGGTCAGATTTTCCATATTGATTTAACTACTTATCTTGATACAGGACTTTTTCTTGACCACCGTGCGCTCCGTTCTGCAATACGGGACAAGACTTCTAAAAAACGCGTGCTGAATCTTTTCTGTTATACAGGAAGTTTTTCTGTTTATGCGGCGCAGGGAAATGCAAGCTATGTAGAATCGGTTGATTTGTCGAATACGTATTTGAACTGGGCAAAAGAAAACATGGAAATGAACGGTTTTGATGATGAAAAACGCTATGTTTACACAAAACAGGATTGCGTACGTTTTTTACAACAGAAAGCAGTTGCAGCAAAATCAGGAAAGCTTTTACCGGAAGATTTGTATGATGTCATCATTCTGGACCCGCCAACCTTCTCCAACAGCAAAAGCACTCAGGACATTATGGATATAAACCGTGACTGGCCGCAGCTTGTAAAGGATTGTCTTAATATTTTGAATCCGGGTGGAGTACTTTATTTCAGCACCAATTCTGAAAGGCTGAAGTTTGATGTTACAAAGATTCCGCCAAAAACTGCTGCAGGACTTGAGTTTACCTGCGAAGATATTACATCAAAAACTATTCCACAGGATTTTGAAGGCAAAAAGCCGCACAGATGCTGGAAGATCACAATAAGCAAGTAAAAGGCATTCGGACCAAAAAAAAGATGATTGCCAAGCAATCATCTTTTTTACAGTTCTTATTTTTCTGTCTTGATACCGTATCTCTTGTTGAAGCGGTCAATTCGTCCGGCAGTATCAACAAGCTTCTGCTTTCCAGTATAGAATGGATGGCAGGCAGAACAGATTTCAACGTGGATGTTTTCAACAGTTGAACGTGTTTCAATTACGTTACCGCAAACGCAGGTAATCTTTGTAAGTTTGTAGTTAGGATGGATTCCCTTTTTCATTGTATAACTCCTGTTATCTTGCCCGATATTACGCCCAGCAGCCACTAGCTTGATCTAAAACAGAACTTCTATCATTCCGCCACTGTCAGCAAAATTACAAAAATAATATCACAAGAAATAATTAATAATAATAATTGAAAATTAAGATTTAATCAATAGTAGCACTATCTCGGCTTCTATTTCTCTCTTGCTTCGTTCTGGCGCTTAAGCTTTTCGCTCATGTTAATTTCATAGTTAATATCATCAAGGAGACGAATTGCTTTTTTATGACCGGTTTTCTGTACTAATTCTTCGGCAAGAGTTTTGGCTTCATCATATTTCCCCTGAGCTTCCAGAATTGCAGCAGCATTATAACCTGCTTCTAAAAGTCCGGTTGATTGATATAATGAATAAAACATTTCACGGCTCTGCTCAATTGCACCATTCTTTGCAAGTTTATTCGCTTCTTCCATTCGTGGATCTTTACTCTTATCTTTCATAAGCACAATCGACTTATTTACATTGTAAGGCTGAACTTTACGAACAATTGAAGCCATATCGCTGTCAATTTTAGCTTGGAACATTGATAATTCTGAAGGAACATATTTTTTATCGTCATAATCATCTGAAGTAGCAGAACCAGAAAAACTTGAAGAATAATAGATTTGACTCGTATTTCCATCAACAATCTGATATTCAAAAGTATAAGAAGCTTTTCTTAAATAATACTCTTCCACTACAGTTTTTTCACCTTTTTTTACTTTTCTTGTATCGTGTACAATTTCCGACTTAAAGCTTTCAAGCTTACCGGTAACATAAACATCAGCAGGAGAATCAGCCCCCCGGTCAATTGCAGCCTTTACAGCTTCTGAATTGATTAGTTTAAGATAATCGGAACCGGCAAAATCTGATTCCAGAGTTTTATGCATATAATTTACAAAATCACGCTGTTCCTTGTCTTCGCTAATCATGCTCACAAAAAAATCAAGCACAGGATAACGTCCACCGGAAAACTTTCTGTTAGAAAAGCCTGTAGTTCCAAAAGGAAGAACAGCAATTGAGGTTGCACCGTTTAAGTCAAGTTCAGCAGGTCGTGTAATATTAAGGTTTAAGGTTGTTGCACAACTTGTAAAAAGCATAATGAATAATGCTGAAATAGTAATGATTATATTTTTAGTTACAGTATTCTTTTTCATTCTTTTCTCCAAACTTTTATTTTCCGTTTGCTGTCATTATTTTTTCTATTTCTTCTACAGCTTCATAAACCAGAGCATCGCAATGTGGCTTTCGTTCCAAGCCTTTTTTTGCATTTGCTTTCAGTAAATCTGCACAATCAAGCATTCCTTCATGACGTGCCTTGAACTCAGAAACATATTTTTGTGTAGTTGCCGGATCATCAATTCCAAGAAGTCCAAGTACCATAAGACCGCCGGTTACAACACCACAGGTACTGCCGCATTTCATTCCACCACCAAAGCAGGCGCCGGTTTTAAATGCAGTTTCATCATCAATTCCAAGAGCATCTGTAAAACTCATAAGAACAGACTGCGCACAATTATGATGCGGTACTTCAATTGCTCTTAGTTTTTTTGCTTTTTCCATGTATTTGCTCATAATGTCCACCTTATATTTTTAATCGCATAATTATATAACATATGAAAAATTAAATCAGCACAATTATTTTATTATTATTTTCATTTTTTTTGAGTTACTTGAGGGATTTGAGGAAATGGTAAAAAAAATGGTCCCGTAAATAATTCAGGGACCATGTATATTTATGCTTTTGCTTCTACGATTTCGGCATCTGGAGCATTCTTCTTAATGCTTTCAATACCGTTCAGACAGCCGGCCTTAGCTTTATAGCCTTCGCCAACTGCTATAATCTGTCCGTTTGTTGCTGTAAGACGGAAGCGGTATTCACCTTTTTTGTCAATATAAATCTCAAACTTTGGATGTTTCTGGTTTTCAAAAACTTCTGCTGTCTGATCTTCAATGTTTGCTACGACAGAGTTTTTCTTTACGCTTGCAATTCCATTAAGACATGCGTCTTTTGAATTATAAACTTCTGAAGTTGCAATAACTTCACCGTTTCCAGCTTTAAGGTCAAACTTAATACCGGTAGCTGTTTCTTTTACTAAAAATGTACCCATAAAAATCCTCGAGTTGTATAATAGTTTTTTCATAGAACGATTTATTCTACAATCAAACATTATAACACAGATTTTTATGGGTTACCAATTATTTTTTTCAGTCTTATTACGGTTTTATAACGGTTTTTACTCCATTCCAGCGGTGCCGGCGTTCATGCTGGCAAGGAAGGCTTCGTTTGTCTTAGACTTCTTCATTCGGTCAAGGATAAGCTCTGTAATGTCAACGTCTTCCA
>JAEEGJ010009536.1_pt1 | contig 25897 bp, 29 predicted proteins | sample 8958761 | NCBI WGS metagenome assembly JAEEGJ01 (sample SAMN16246546, study PRJNA631951) | gut metagenome | biome: gut microbiome; feature: rumen; material: RS-attached | host: Bos | place: Iran: Karaj | collected 2018-10 | reverse complement strand
CCTGATTGTGTGAAATCTGAATTGCTTTCATCTTAATATTTAACTCATTAACCTAAAATTTTCAAAGTATAACCCAACCTTATCCAAAGGAAGGGTGTTTATTCCGACATATTCTTTATATAAGGTAATTCTGGTAGTTGGCCAAAGCCATAGAATGTTTTTGCATTACCACCAAGGAAAGCTGCCTTTTTATCCTCGGTCATCTCCTTACTCTTGAGGATAAAGTCGTATGACATACGATAGGTGATGGCTGTAATGGTGCGTGGGTAGTCGGAACCCCACATTAGTTTGTCCATACCTACGAGATCTGCAGCCTCACGAATAGATTTTACGGCTGAAGGGAATGGATAGAACTCCTCATTATAGAGCCATGTGATGCCTCCAGATTCTATCATTACGTTCTTACCGCAATTAGCCAGTTTCACCTGACTGCGGAAAGAATGTGTTGTTACCATACCGAAATGTCCTATGGCGACTTTCAGTTCCGGACATTCCTTGATAACCTCCGCCATTTCTGCAATCTGTTTTTCGTCATCGGCAAGGCACATAGAGAGTATCATCTTTTTTTCTTCCATAGCCTTGAACAAAGGCATACGCTCAATAAGCGAGCCCTTGATTCTGTGGCCAGGGATAGCGATTCCGCGGAAAGTCTTGCTTAAGGCATTAACCTGTTGGGCAAGGTCTTCCTTTGTGGATAAATCCGTCAGCATACCCATGCAGAAGAATCTGTCAGGATATTTGTTTTGTACTATGGCGAGATAGTCGTTCTGGTTGCCGTCGATAATTTCCTGAACGACAACAGCCGCACCAACCTGAGCATAATCCATGTTTGAAAGGAATACCTCAGCCGTATTACGACCGTCAATCATAAAAGGAGGAAGCATCTGCCTTTCCTCGCCGAAGAACTCAGAGCGGGACTGGTTGCTTGCCAACGAGCGTATTGGCTGCCCGTCAACAATTGTATTCTGATATAGCCACAAATGGCTGTGAGCGTCGATTATTGTCATAGTGTAGATATTAATGGAGATTGGAACGTGATTTGGAATACTATCTTGCTCTCTTCTCCCGAGCGAGCGAGGGATGGGTTCGGGTTAGGGGTTATGAATTCTTCCACCTAACCCTCATCTGATCTCCGATAATCTCCTGAACCTCCTTAACGAGATTCCAGTCGATAGGAGCCTCTGCATACTCGATGTTCTTCTTTACGTTGTCAGGATTTGCAGAAGAGAATAGGGTAGTAGCAATACGAGGATTGCTGATAGCATATTGAATGGCAAGTTTCTCGATTGGGTAGCCCTTTGCCTCACAATGTTTAACAGCCTTCTGACAAGCTTCTACAAGAGATTTTGGAGCAGGATGCCAATCTGGTACACCACGTGAAGAGAGTAAGCCCATAGAAAGAGGTGAGGCGTTTATGATACCCACGTTATTCTGCTCGAAGAAGTCGAAATACTCGTTGAGCAATTCATCGTTAAGGCTGTAGTGACAGAAACAAAGTGTTGACTCTACAGTACCAGCAGGTACATTCTCTATTACCCATTTGATGTTCTCTGGCTGAAGGTCTGTGATGCCCACGTGACCGACAACGCCTTTCTTCTTCAGCTCTACGAGGGCAGGAAGAGTCTCTTCTGCCACTTTTTGCAAACCACCAGGAAGAGAAGCCTGAAACTCGATATCGTGAACATTTATAAGGTCGATATATTCAATATTCAGGCGCTCCATACTCTCATATACGCTATCGGTAACGCGCTTGGCAGAATAGTCCCAAGTGTTAACGCCATCCTTGCCGTAACGTCCTACCTTTGTTGAAAGGTAATACTTATCGCGAGGAATCTCCTTGAGAGCCTTACCAAGTACGGTTTCTGCCTTATAGTGGCCATAATATGGAGAAACGTCGATGAAGTTCATACCACCTTCTATGGCAGTAAATACAGCATTTATGGCTTCGGACTCGTTGATGTTGCGGAACACTCCGCCAAGAGAAGAAGCACCGAATGAAAGAGCTGAAACCTTCATTCCTGTTTTTCCGATTTCGTTGTATAGCATAAGAGAGTTTTTTCTGTTTTGATGATTATCTAATTGTTTTTATTTATGAACGCGAAGTCGTCGAGTTGCAAAGTTTTTGTTTTCTCTGTATCTTCGTGTTTTTGCGTTTGTATTTTTCTGAGTGCAAAGTTAAGAACATTTGTCATAATATCCATATATTTTTCCGTCAATTAATAGGATAAAACCGACATGTAGGCATAAAAACGTAGAAAGTAGTAGCATTTTCCCGATAATTATTTGGATAATTCACGTTTTTTTATTTACTTTGCATCAACAATAATGGCTAAGACGGTAAATCTTTTCAATGCATAATTCAATAGACGAGTTACATATTTTCACTTTGAATGTCGGTTACGCATATCACAATGCTGATTGGAACTGGCAGAACGTACGAAGTCCTTTCGCGCGTTTATATTATGTGACCGAAGGTGAGGCTCAGATTGACATAGACGGAGTTGTCCACACGCTTACTCCCGAACATCTCTATTTCATTCCGGCTTTTACCAAGCACACGAATATCTGTACAGGAGTCTTTGCTCACTATTACCTTCATATATATGAGGAGGCGGCAACGTCTATGCTTGATGAATGGCAGTATCCTGTGGAGATACCTGCTACACCTGCTGATTTGCATCTTTTCAAGCGTATGTGTGAGCTCTTTCCTGATTGCGCCTTGCCTGCGTCAAATCCGTCAACATACGATAATCACCAGACGTTGTCCCAAAATCTTCATAGTAATCTCATACGTCCGTTAGGAGAAAAGATGGAGTCACGAGGCATAGTATTCCTATTGCTATCTCGTTTCATATCATTAGCTACTCCGAAGTCGCATGTTAAGGATAGTCGTATCAGCGAAGCTATCAATTATATCAGGAACAATATAGGCAGTCGTATAGAAATAAGTAAGTTGGCAGATATGGCCTGTATGTCAAAGGACCATTTCACGCGAATGTTCCGTAAGGAAACTGGTGAGACACCAAATCAATACATCATACTCAGGAAGATGGAGAAGGCTGAACTTCTCATAGTTACTACCGAAATGTCGGTCAAGTCAATAGCAAATGCCTTGGGCTATGATGATTCTTCATACTTCAATCGCCTGTTCCGCAAGCAGACAGGAGTTACTCCGCAGCAATATCGCGACAGGCAGGTGTAAATCTTTAATTCCTAATCTCTAAACTCTAAATTTCAAAAAGACAACCAAAACAAAATAATGAACGAACTAAAAGTTAAACTCGTTGAACGTAAAAATCTCGTTACGTTCATTCTCGTAACCTCGCTCTTTTCCTTGTGGGGATTCGCTAATGATATTACTAACCCTATGGTGGCAGCATTCCAGACGATAATGGAACTTTCTGCATCTAAGGCATCTATGGTTCAGTTTGCATTCTATGGTGGTTATGCTACAATGGCAATTCCTGCAGCCCTCTTCATTAAGAAATATAGTTATAAGGCTGGCATTCTTGTAGGTCTTGCCCTTTATGCCATAGGCGCATTCATGTTTATTCCTGCAGCCGAATATCAGATGTTCAGCTTCTTCTGTATATCTCTGTATGTGCTTACTTTCGGACTTGCTTTCCTTGAGACAACGGCAAATCCTTATATCCTTTCGCTTGGTGCTCCAGAGAATGCCACTCGTCGTCTCAATCTCGCACAGGCATTCAATCCTATGGGCTCTCTCTGCGGAATGTTCATAGCCAGCAATGTCATCCTCTCTTCTCTTGAAAGTGATACTGAGGCTGTTCGTGCGGTCGGATTCTCTACTCTCGATCAGGCAACGAAAGACTCAATCCGTCTTCACGATCTTGCAGTAATCCGCGATCCTTATGTAGCGCTTGGCTGTGTTGTCGTATTTGTTCTTGTTGTCATCGCTTTCTTTGTGAAGAAAGACAAGAAAGAGGAAAGCGAGGAACCAAAGGCTATGGATTCTCTTCGTCGTCTTGCTGCCAACCCACGCTATCGTGAGGGCGTTATCGCACAGATGTTCTACGTAGCTGCGCAGATTATGTGCTGGACCTTCATCATTCAGTATGCTGACCGTCTTGGCATAGACAAATCAACGGCTCAGAAGTATAATATCGTGGCTATGAGCATGTTCCTTTGTAGCAGATTTATCAGCACATTCCTTATGAAATATGTCAACGGCAGTCGTTTGCTGATGATATTTGCCATCTGTGCTATGTGTACTACAACTGGTACAATCCTTATCGACGGTATGGGCGGTCTCTATTGTCTTGTTGCAACATCTGCATTCATGAGTCTGATGTTCCCTACAATATATGGTATTGCGCTTGAAGGAGTTGACAAGGACAAGACTCTTGGAGCTGCCTTTCTTGTGATGGCAATTGTGGGAGGAGCTTTGATGCCACCATTACAAGGAGCAATTATCGATCTTGGAACAGTAGCAGGTATGGCTTCTGTTAATGCCTCATTCATTCTCCCATTCATCTGCTTCTGCATCATAGCAGTTTATGGTTTCAGAACGATAAAGCCAGCTTTGAATATTGAATAGAAATACTATAATCTAAATTCCGTTTATGAGAATGGTGAATTCTCGCGCCCTCGTTGCAGTAGTGCTTCGAGGGCTTTTCTTTTTATATCTTTTTGAAGTCAAAGCATTTCTCGCCTCTCTTGCGTTTGAAGTAGATAGTAGCCCCAATAGCAAGAACGATTGTGATAGCTCTTCCCACGTTGGTTGCTATATTGCCTGCTGCCCCATACCCTTCTTCGCCAACAGGGAGAATCATCCAGGCTACATCCATAAAGGTGTGAAGGGAAATGGGAATCCAAAGACGGTAGTTCCATTCCACGTACATCCAGCTGTATAGTATTCCGCCCAGGCCTGTTACGAGAACGGCAAGCAAACTTGATGTGATGTCGTGTCCTTGATACAGGTGCAAGAGTCCGAATAGCAATGAGGTTATAAGTGAGGCAGGAATGAATCCCCAGCGGCAGTTGCGGAATAGCTGTCCGAAAAAATATCCGCGGAAGTAAACCTCTTCGCAAACGCCTGCCATAAGACTTATCCCGATGGCTGTCCATGTGAAGTCCAGCTCTCCGCAAATGGCATTGACGATAAACATCGGTAAGGTGAAAAGAAATCCGATGCCTATGCTTTGGTAGAATCTTTTGTCTGCCAATCCTAACTCTCCCCAAATCTTGTTAGGCTTATGCATCAGCAACATGATACCAATCATGAGGATGAAGGCAACAAACCAATTCCACAGCATGCGGAAATCCGTGGCGTCAAGGAATGCAGGACGAGTCATGTGATAAAAGGAATGTTTTTGTCCGTCAGCACAAGGGAAAATGGCTAACCTACCGATAAAGTAGAGAGCGAATCCCAATAGCATCAACAAGTTCTTACAGATGTTCGATTTCATTTTTTAGTATAGTTTTTTTCGGAGTGCAAAAGTAATAAAAATTCTTTAAACCACGAAAAAAAACTGCAATAATATTGATATGCATTTTTCCCTGGACTTATCTAGTGTAAGACAGAAGAACATCTTTGTCGCGTTTATTTCTTGCATATATCGGTAGTTTTTTATATCTTTGCACATGAAATTCAATCTAAACGGAGATAATGTCAGAGAACTGGAGCATATACGCCGACTGGAATCCCTGGCACGGATGTACCAAGATAAGTCCAGGGTGTAGGTATTGCTATGTATATCGTCAGGATGAGATGTACGGAAGTGATACTTCGAGCAGTCTGTGCCGTAAGACAGCCGCTTTTAATCTACCTCTAAAGCGCAAGCGCGACAAAACATGGAAGATAGAGAGTGGGAAGGTCGTTTTTACATGCTTTACCTCAGATTTCCTCCTGAAAGATGCAGATCCGTGGCGAGCCGAGTGCTGGAAGATGATGAAGTTCAGAAAGGACTTGTGGTTCTATTTCTTCACCAAACGCATAGACCGTTTTATGGAATGTGCTCCCGAAGACTGGGGCGACGGCTATGATAATGTGTTCGTGGGATGTACCGTTGAGAATCAACAGATGGCAGATTATCGCCTTCCAATCTTCAAGTCGTTGCCCATAAAGCACAAGAGCATCATCGTGGCACCTATGATAGAGGCTGTTGACCTTTCCGCTTATCTCGACGAGACGATAGAGGAGGTGGCGGTAAGTGGAGAGTCGGGTGTCTATGCCCGTCCTTGCCATTACGAGTGGATTCTATCTGTTAGGGAACAATGTATTGCCCACGACATCCCCTTCCGTTTTCACCAGACAGGTGCATATTTCTTCAAGGATGGCAAGATGTACCGCATTCCACGTCGCTTTCAGCTCTCTCAGGCTCATAAGGCGAATATTGACTACCGTATAGACGAATATATGGTGCCAGAAAAGATTAAATTCGAGTGGAAAGACGATGATTATCACGAATAGATAAAACAATTAAATATGATTACAATCCGTACAGCAACCGTGGCAGATGCCGAGAAACTTCTCGCAATCTATGCCCCATACGTAGAGAATACAGCTATTACGTTTGAATATGATGTTCCTTCCTTGGAGGAGTTTTCTGAAAGAATCAAGAATACCCTTGCGGAATATCCGTATCTTGTGGCTGAGAAGGACGGAGAGATACTTGGCTATGTCTATGCCAGTACTTTCAAGCCTCGATGTGCCTATCGCCATTGTGTTGAGACAAGCATATACGTTGCACATGAGGCTCAAGGTCAAGGTGTTGGACGAATGTTGTATGAGGCTCTTGAAGAGAAACTGAAGAGCAGAGGAATAATAAACCTTAATGCTTGCATAGCTTGGATAGAGACTCCGAACTCACATCTCACACATCAAAGTCCAGACTTCCATTCAAAGATGGGCTATAAGCGTGTGGCGCATTTCCATCGCTGTGGCTATAAGTTCGATGAATGGTATGATATGATTTGGATGGAGAAACTCCTTGATATAAAATATTTCAAGTAACAATGTTTATTGGTCAAAGGACGAAGGCTTTTGTTTTTTACTTTAGACTTTCGTCCTTAGGCCTTTGACTTTTGACCTTTGACTTTAGACCTTATGAAACAAACAGACAGAATATTACTTCGTCGTTGGGAAGACTCTGATGCTGAGAGTCTTTTCAAATATGCCTCTGATCCCGACATTGGTACACGTGCCGGATGGCCTCCTCATCAATCTGTTGAGGATAGCCTGATGGTTATCAGGGAGATATTCCGAAATGATTCTACTTGGGCAATTGTGCTAAAGGACACAAATGAGCCGATAGGCAGTATCGGTTATCTCTCTCAAGCCGTTAGCAATATCCCCATTGGGGTGAATGACTGCGAGGTAGGCTATTGGGTGGCAAAAACATATTGAAATCAAGGTATTTGTACGGAGGCATTATGTCTTTTGCTCGACTATTTAGTCAACGAAAAGCATTTCGGCAATATCTGGTCAAGTCATTTCACCAAAAATCCAGCCTCTGGGCGTGTAATGCAGAAGTGCGGTTTTAAGGATACTGGTAGGCTCCACCAATGTGGCAATTTGGTCGGAGGAGACAAGGATAAGGTAAGAATCTATAAACTTGAAATAAACGAATAGAAGATGAAACAATACAGATATATAAAGAGTAATGCCTTTACTTCGGGGGTATCCATAGGCAATCCTGCTGCTACTATTTTCATTGATGAAGGTAGTCTTTCACCAGAACAGATGCTTCAGATAGCTGCTGAGCATAAGGGCTTTGTGATAGAGACTGTATTTTGTTCACCTTCAAAAACGGAAGCTTGCAAGCTGACCTATTACTCGTCAGAGTGCGAGGTAGATTTCTGTGGCCACGGAACTATTGCCACTATGTATTCGTTTGTCAAGGATAATGATTCATTTAGGCATACAAAGGTCCTATCTGTTGAAACTAATAAGAAAGGTGTTATTAGTGTCTATAATGAGATAGATACCGAGGATGCCGTATATATTGAGGCTCCTTCGCCTATTGAGCATGCTATGAACATTCCTATAGACGATATTGAGCGCATACTCACCCTTCGCAAAGGAAGTATTGACCGAAAGGGTAGGGCTGTTAGAATTATTGATGCAGGACTTAGAACTCTCATCGTGCCAGTCTGTAAGTTTGAAGACGAAGTGTCTGTCTATCCAGATTTGTCTTCACTCAAGGCTTTCTGCGAGGGAAATGACATAGACATCATCCTTATCTATTCACTTGAGGTTGCATATGTCTCAAACTTTGCCCATACTCGTGTCTTTGCCCCTAAGTTCGGCTATCTTGAAGATCCTGCAACAGGTTCGGGTAATAGCGCTTTTGCCAACTATCTCCTTTCTGAAAAGATGTGGGATGGTTCTCCTATTACTATAGAACAAGGAGGTAACGACCGTATCTTTAATGCCGTAAAGCTCAAGACTCTTAACGGCAAAGTTTTGTTCGGAGGAAGGGCTACTACAAAAATTCAAGGATATTATTGCGTATAGGGAGCTAAACGGGCTCTCTATTGCATAAGTCCATGAAAATAAATAATGTATGTTTTTGATATATCCAAAAGATTTGGTGTGATAGTGACACTTGTCTGATTGAAAATGAAAAATTACTGGCTAATCTGTAAATTGAAATAGTGTTCAAACAAAAAGTGGGGAACCGACAAAAAGTTAAAGAAATCTTAAAAATAGTGGAAAAAGTACACTTAATTGTTATTTTTTAGGAAATTTTGCTCAAAAAACTAAGAAAATCAACAAATTTTTTTGTTTGTTCATTTTTTTTGCGTACTTTTGCACCAAATTTTTTTGATACAGCTCTTAATCGGATAACTAATATTACAAAAGTATTCAGAATGACATCATAAAATGATGTTTGAAAGGAGACGGTATTTGATATTTTGATTCAAATTAGTAATAGTGAGTAAGAATTAGAGTTGATGTTAAACCTATATGTTGTTTATAACAAGTAAAAACTGAAAAAATTATGAAAAAGTACGAAGTACCAGTTATGAAGCTTCACCAGTTGAAGTCAAGTACTATTTTAGCAGGTTCAGAGCCATCAAAACCATTTGATGAAGGTAATTCTGCAATTACAACTCAGAAGTATGAGATTGATGAAGATTTCGATTCTAAGAATTTCTTCGACAATTAAAATGTTGGATAACAAGTAAATTGAAAATAGACGAAATGAAGGCATTTAAATTTCTTTCAAATACAGCCCTTGTATTTTCATTGGTTCTCTTAGCTTCATGCTCTTCTGACAACGATGAAGTAATAAATTCTTCTGACGATGCTGCAGAAACAAAGACTGTAGCTAAAAAGATCGAGTTCAAAGCAAATATCGTTCCAACTGGTTCAAGTGATGAGACACGTGCAACACTTGAAAGCGACTACAGCATAAGCTGGGATGAGAGGGATCAGATTTATGTGTATTGCGATAATAATGACCAGGCTGTCGAGTTTGGTATAACTCCATCTTCAATTGATGGTGCTACAGCAACATTTACCAACTATGGAGAAGAACTTCCATCATGGTTTGATGCTAAATGGTATTATTACGCTATATTCCCTCATTCATCAGGCATGTTCGATGCTACCTCATCAAGAATTTCTTCAATGTTGCCTACTAACCAGAGTGTATCAGCTGGTCGTACTTATGACAAGAATGCTCTGTTTATGACTGCAATTGCAGATAAGGATGAAAGAATTTTCAATTTCATGAACATTCCTGCACTCATAAAGGTTACTCTCAGCAATAATGCTGATGGTAAGGTTAAGTATATTGAGATAGTTTCTAAAACAAAATCAAATAACCTGTCTGGTAATTTTAAGGTTTCTCCAACCTATGGCAAACCGATGATTGGTTTTGAAGCTATTTCTGGTGCAGATAAAAAGCATACTGTGAAGCTCCAGATTCCTGCAAGCGATGAAAGTCAGGATTTCTACCTCGCTGTTCTTCCTGGTCGTATAGATGGTTTGGCTCTCAATTTTGAGGATGAGAAAAGTCAGGTTGTTTTTAAGATTGAAAGCGGCAAGACTTTGGAAGCTAAGAGCTCAAAGATTTATGAGCTTGGAAGCTATGATGTTGCACAGGAAACTGCTGTGAAATAATTGAAGTTGGCGTATAGCCTAACTGATTAAGAATATTCTCTCTGTTCCTTCTCTTTGGGGCAGAGAGATTTTTATTTACCTCCGCTTCTCCTTCGCTATACCTTCGCTTCTCCTCCGTACCAAACTCGATGAAGGTCCGTTCTATGTCCTATTCATGAATGGGAGGTTCATCGAGTTTGGTTGGGAGGAAGAGCGGACTTGCAACGGACTTGGATGCGGTATTACAACGGACTTACTGCTTATGAAGGAAATGCCGAATTGTGGTGTTAAATCTTGTTAATAATCTTTCTAAATATAAGATGTAAGGCTCGTGTTTGAGAAAAAATTTGTAACTTTGTGCCCGATTTAGTCTGTTCGGGCTCGAATAAGTGGTAGTGAGTTGCTATCCGCCTGGCAGAAGTAACAATTTTATACATAAAAAATAAAATGTACGCAATTGTAGAGATCAACGGTCAGCAGTTTAAGGCTGAGGAGGGCAAGAAGCTCTTCGTGCACCACATGAAGGATGCACAGGAAGGTCAGACCGTTGAGTTTGAGAAGGTACTGCTCGTAGATAACGACGGTGCTATCACAGTAGGTGCTCCAACTGTTGATGGAGCAAAGGTAGTATGTGAAGTTGTACAGCCTCTCGTTAAGGGTGAGAAGATCATCATCTTCAAGATGAAGCGCCGTAAGGATTCTCGCAAGAAGAACGGTCATCGTGCACAGTTCACACAGGTAGTAATCAAATCAGTTGTAGCTTAATCAAGGAGGAACTAAAGAATGGCACATAAAAAAGGTGTAGGTAGTTCTAAGAACGGCCGTGAATCAGCAGCTCAGCGACTTGGTGTTAAGATCTTCGGTGGTCAGTCTGTAGTAGCAGGCAATATCATCGTTCGTCAGCGTGGTAACAAGCATTTCCCAGGTGCTGGTGTAGCACAGGGTAAGGACGACACTCTCTATGCTCTTATCGATGGAACAGTAAACTTCCACAAGGGTAAGTATGACAAGAGCGTGGTTTCTGTAATACCTGCTACAAAAGCTGAGGCTTAAACTTATTCAAACAAAAATTTATTCCAAACAAACATAAAAGGCTCGTCATTATGACGGGCCTTTTTCCGTGTGGGAAAGAGTAAAGTGTAATGTTAATAGTATGGAAAGAATAAAGCCACTTAAGGAATAGTCCTCAAGTGGCTTTTATTCTTGCAAATGTCGATATTTCTATCTACATTATACTATCTGCTTTACACTTTACTCTTTACACTTTACACTCTTATCTGATCCTATCCGCAGCTCTTACGAGGCGTTCATCGTCCATAATACCCTTGTGGGCGAGTAGGAGGAAGATCATAGCGATGATAGGTGTACAGAGAGCAAGTCCTGGGCGGAATGTAACATCCTTGGAGTCAATGCTTGTGTAATATACCAAAGCAGCGCATACGATTGTTTCTACGATGATTGCTGCAAGCTGTATGTAGCAATTCAAAGCCTGTGTCTTGCGGTTCTTGTACATGAAGATGATAGCAAGGCTCCAGAAAACATTGAGAGCGAGAAAGAACATTGGGATGGCGAAATAAGGGTAGGAGAGAGCTCCTGTTTCTCCGTCAACAATACCAATGCTGTTTACTACTGATGAAAACTCTCCTATTCCGTTTGGCTGGAGAACTCCCAATGGTGCTACGGCGCAGATGATGAAGCAGATGATGCAGAAGAAAAGATATAGTGTCTGTTTTCTCTGAATCATGATTTAGTCCTCATCTTCGAACTGACGCTCCTTGGCAGGATCGCGCCAATAGATATTCTTTTCAATAAATTCCTGTGTAGCGAGAAGTGTTGGCTTTGGGAGCTTCTCGTAATAACGGCTGATCTCAATCTGCTCACGGTTCTCGAAAACCTCCTCGAGGCTGTCGTTGTAGCTTGCGAACTCAGCGAGCTTCTTGCTGAGGTCCTGCTTGATTTCAGCAGCTATCTGGTTAGCGCGCTTGCCGATGATAGCGACGCTCTCGTAAATGTTGTCTGTGTCTTCACAGAGATCCATGATGTTGCGTGTTACGGTATTAACCGGAGCCTTTGATTTCTTGTAATCCATTTTGTTATACTATTATTTGATGATTGTTTTTTATTCCGTTACGTTCTTTGTGACTTTCTTGCACTTCTCGATGTACTTCTCAGCAACAGAGCGTTCCTTTGAGTCTGGGTATTCGTTGATGAAACCGTAGCACTCATCCTCTGCGTCCTGGAAACGGTCGAGTTTCTTTGCCTCAACACTCTGCTGTGCCAGCTCAAACTTACTCTTCATGATGAGTGAAGCGAAGTTTTCGCGGTATGCGGAGTAAGGATAGTCCTTGAGGGCGTTCTGAGCTGTGATGATACATGCCTCGTAGTTGTTGCCGCCACTTGTGCAGTTTCCGAAGTATGTTCCGAGGTTGTAGTAGAGCTTGGCGTTGATAAGCTCTTTCTCTACGAGTTTGTCCTGAAGTTCATACATTCTGCTCTGTGCTCTTTCCTTCATGCTTGAGAAAGGATAGAGGTCCATGAAGTCCTGATATGACTTGATGGCGTTGTATGTGTCCGACTGGTCAAGACGAACCTCTGGAGAACCCATGTATAGACTTTCACCAACGAAATAGCTTGCGCTCTCTGCGAATATTCCCTTTGGGTATGTCTGGACGTATTTCTTGAAAATGTCTGCGGCAGACTCATAGTCGCCTGTATTGAAGGTTGACATACCGTAGAGGAAAAGACACTCTTCGCCGTTGTCAGTTCCCTTGGTGATATTTATCAGGTCACCGAAAAGAATAGACGCACGAGAGAATTTGTGGAGGGCATAGCTCTCCTTGGCGTATTCATATCGGTATGATGTGTCGTTTGTTTTATAGACTGCGTTGAATTCTGATTTGCAACTGCATAGAAGTAATGCAGCTGATGCAACAGAATAAAGAAGTTTTTTGTTCATCAAAATGAATATAATTATATTTCGGACTGCAAAATTACACATAATTCTCGTAATATCAAAGTCGTATATATTATTTTTCACAAAAAAAATGTTTTTTATAACATTTATTTCAAAGAAATGCGTAATTTTGCACTTAATTAGCGAAATTTCTATGAATATAGCGCTGCGCTTGGCTACGTGTTTTTTATCTTTGGAAAAAGTATTAATGACAAATTCTTGTAGCTTTGCGTAGTGGGAAAAATATGAATGAATTTAAATTAACATCACGATATTCTCCGACAGGTGATCAGCCAGAGGCAATAAGGCAACTTACCGAAGGACTCAAAAATGGTGAGCGTTCTCAGGTCTTGCTTGGCGTGACAGGTTCGGGAAAGACTTTTACTATGGCTAACGTCATAGCGAATGTTAATCGTCCGACTCTTATCCTTAGCCATAACAAGACCCTTGCAGCACAGCTTTACGAGGAGATGAAAGGCTTCTTTCCTGATAATGCCGTAGAGTATTATGTATCTTACTACGACTACTATCAGCCGGAGGCGTATATCCCTCATACTGACACATATATCGAGAAGGACCTTGCCATAAACGAGGAAATAGACCGTCTGCGACTCTCTGCCGTTTCCTCGCTTCTTAGCGGTAGAAGGGATGTTGTCGTGGTGTCTTCCGTGTCGTGTATCTACGGTATGGGCGGACCTTCTTCCATGCAGGGAAGTATCATTAGCGTCAAGCGAGGAGAGAAGATTGACAGAAACGCTTTTTTGAGAAAACTCGTGGATGCTCTCTATGTTAGAAATGATATTGCCTTGGAGCGTGGAAACTTCCGCGTCAAGGGCGATACTGTTGATGTCTCTATGGCATATAGCGAGAATGTAGTTCGCATAACATTCTGGGATGATGAGATTGACTCTATAGAAGAACTTGACGGCTTGACATTCAAGCGCTTAGAATCTTTTGATGATTATCAAATCTATCCTGCAAATCTCTTCGTTACTTCTAAGGAACAGGCGGATAGAGCTATTCATGACATACAGGATGATCTCGTCAAGCAGATTGAGTATTTCACGGAACTTGGCGATGGCATTAAGGCGCAGAGAATCAAGGAGCGTGTGGAGTATGATATGGAGATGATCAAGGAGCTTGGGCATTGCTCTGGCATAGAGAACTACTCGCGTTATTTCGATGGTCGTGCCCCTGGCGAGCGTCCTTACTGTCTCTTTGATTTCTTCCCAAAAGACTACCTCCTTATGGTTGATGAGAGTCACGTTTCCGTACCTCAGATTAGGGCGATGTACGGAGGTGATAGGGCGAGAAAGCAGAACCTTGTAGAGTTCGGTTTCCGCTTGCCTGCAGCCTTTGATAACCGTCCGTTGAGATTCGAGGAATTTGAGGAACTTATCAATCAGGTAATCTATGTTTCTGCCACTCCTGCCGAATTTGAACTTGAAGAGTCGGAAGGTGTTGTGGTTGAGCAGGTTATCCGTCCTACAGGACTTCTTGACCCTGAGATTGTTGTCCGTCCGAGTGAGAACCAGATGGATGATCTCTTGGAGGAGATTCTTGTCAGAATTGAAAGAAAGGAACGTGTACTTGTAACCACACTCACCAAGCGAATGGCAGAGGAACTTACGGAGTATCTTCTCAACAACGGCATTCACGCTAACTATATCCATTCTGATGTCTCTACGCTTGACCGTGTGAAGATATTGAGTGACCTGAGAGCGGGTGTATATGATGTCCTCGTTGGCGTGAACCTTCTGCGTGAGGGACTTGACCTTCCTGAGGTTTCACTTGTCGCCATACTCGATGCTGACAAGGAGGGATTCCTACGCTCGCACAGGAGTCTGACGCAGACGGCTGGTCGTGCTGCCCGTAACGTCAACGGACTCGTGATAATGTATGCCGATACTATCACGGAGAGCATGCAGCAGACAATTGACGAGACCATGCGTCGTCGTAAGAAGCAGATGCTGTATAATGAGGAGAATGGTATTACTCCTCAGCAGATTGTCAAGAACATCAGCGGCTCGTCACTTGCAAGGGCAAATGCAGAACAGACAGAGGCTAAGAGCGTAGACATAAAGAAGGGCAAGGCTTATCAGCCTTACATAGAGAAAGAGACGGCTATGGTTGCTGATCCTATCGTCGGCAAGATGTCGCGCAAGCAACTTGAAGACTCTATACAATATACAACAGAAAAGATGAAGGAAGCCGCCCGTAATATGGACTTCCTGCAAGCTGCCCAGTACAGGGATGAGATTGTAAGACTTAAGGATCTGCTCGCTATTGAAGGCAAATGATAAGCCTCTTCCTCCTATGATCTTCCGTACCAAACTCGATGATCCTTCGCTCTATAATAGTATCTTCACCGACTTTGCACCGACTTTGCACCGACTTTGCACCGACTTTGGTACGGAGGAAGAACGAAGGAAGAGCGAAGGATCATAGGAGGCAGAACTAAGGAATGACGAAAAAACTGCAATAATATTTGGCGGTATCATAGGAAATGCTTATCTTTGCAAACAATTATATATAAAAACTAAATACAATAACTAAAACAAAATTAAATCTATGAGAAAAAGCGGAATATCATTATTGCTCATGCTATTTGCTGTTACAGGATGGGCACAGGAATCAAAGACAGAGAAAAAGGATTCTCTGCCTCCAATCGTTATTGAAGGCACTTTAGAGCGTGTGCCTGAAGGTACTGAAATTTGGATATTTGAGCGTTTGGGCAAATCGTTAACTTCCGGCGAAATAAAAGAGGCAAAAGATTCTGTAAGAAACGGTAAGTTCAGAATAGTTTTTACACCTAAAGACAAGAATGCTGAATATAGTGTGATGGCAAAGTATGGGGCATCATTGAGTCGCCATAGTATGAATTTTTATGCTTTGCCAGGTTCTACAACCATTATGACAGGTTATGGAGTTCATGAAGGGAACTGGTATGCTAAGAATGACGATCCAAGACAAATAGAAGCAAATGAATATCGTGCCTATTTGGATGAGAAACTTCCAGGTTACTGGGATCTGCAAAGAAGAAATGACTGGGTTAATGAAGATGATGATGACTATTACTCTGTGAAAAAGAAAGTGAAAGAAGCTGATTCTCTATATGTTGAGTACATGACGGAATTTATGCAAAATAGGGAGTTTAGTCCTGTTTTTGAGAAATATATTTTGCAGATTTCAAGATACATATTATTCAGTCGCAATAAGGCGCAAAGGGAAAAAGCTGCTAAGCTATTGGTAAAAACTCCAAACGTAGAGAATCGATGGGATAACGAATGGATCTATGAAGCGAGAAGGGATTTGATGCCTAAGTTTGAGCGAATTAAGATAGGCGAGAAATTGCATGATTTCGTGCTCTATGACCATCAAGACAAGGAACATCACCTAACTGAGTTTAACGATAATGGCAAGTATCTTCTGCTTGAGTTTAATTCCAGAACCTGTACAGGTTGTATGGAGCATCGTCAAAGTGATGCCCTTAACGCTCTCTACAAAAACCATTCAGACAAGGTGGATATTCTCATGGTTAATAACGATAGTCCCTATTACTGGGATATAGAGTGTAAGGACCCCACGAAGTATGGCAGAGACCCTTGGAATGAATGGAACGACAAAAAAGGTTGTGAGGATATAATGCAAAGATACGGAATAATAGGAGGACCTTGGTATTACTTCATTTCTCAAGACGGCACTATCCTTGGAAGGATAAGAGACACGGAGAATCTGCAAGAAGCAATAGATAAATACTTCAAATTATAAAAAGAAAAGTGAAAAACAGGGTCATGTACAATTTACCATTTACAATGTACAATTTGTGACTCTGTTTTTCACTTTTTATTTTTGGCTATAATATTTAACCCTTATCCGTTCATTCCAATAAGGAATTCCTCGTTAGAGTTAGTGCGCTTCATAAGGTCTCCGATCATGTTCATAGCCTCAATAGCGTTCATGTCAGAGATATGCTTACGCAGAATCCACATGCGGTCGAGGGTTGTCTTGTCGTGGAGAAGGTCATCACGGCGAGTACTACTCTGAACAAGGTTGACAGCTGGGAAGATACGCTTGTTGGCAAGTGAGCGGTCAAGCTGAAGCTCCATGTTACCTGTACCCTTGAATTCCTCGAAGATAACCTCATCCATCTTAGAGCCTGTATCAATAAGGGCTGTTGCGATGATTGTGAGTGAGCCGCCACCCTCGATGTTACGCGCAGCACCGAAGAAACGCTTTGGCTTCTGAAGTGCGTTGGCATCAACACCACCAGTAAGCACCTTACCAGAAGCAGGAGCAACGGTGTTGTATGCACGAGCAAGACGAGTGATAGAGTCAAGGAAGATGACAACGTCATGTCCACATTCTACCATTCTCTTTGCCTTCTCAAGAACGATACCCGCAATCTTCACGTGGCGCTCAGCTGGCTCATCGAATGTAGAGGCGATAACCTCGGCATTTACTGTACGAGCCATATCCGTTACCTCCTCAGGGCGCTCGTCGATAAGGAGCATCATAAGGTAGGCCTCCGGGTGGTTAGCTGCAATAGCGTTGGCAATGTCCTTCATGAGGATTGTCTTACCAGTCTTTGGCTGTGCCACGATAAGCGCACGCTGTCCCTTACCGATAGGGGAGAAGAGGTCAACGATACGGGTAGAGATGTTTGTTGTGCGACGGTCGCCTGTGAGGTTGAACTTCTCATCTGGGAAGAGAGGTGTGAGGTGCTCGAATGAGAGGCGGTCGCGTATCTCGTTAGGCATGCGGCCGTTAATCATCTCTATGCTTGTCATAGGGAAGTATTTCTCACCCTCACGTGGAGGACGAACACGGCACTGTACTACGTCACCAGTCTTCAGAGAGTATTTCTTTATCTGCTGAACAGTAAGGAAAATATCGTCAGGAGAAGAGAGGTAGTTGAAGTCGCTTGAACGGAGGAAGCCGTAGCCGTCAGGCATTACCTCGAGTACGCCATTGGCAGAGATGATGTCTGTGAAGTCGTACTTCTCTTCCTGTGGAGTTGCTGGGCGCAGCATAGATTGAGGTGCAACCTGTTCAACGATAGTCGTTGGGTTGTCGAGCATATCGTATGACACGCTTGCATAGTGGTCCTCTACAGGAAGGTCCAGTACCACGATGAAGTCTGTGCCATCGCCTGGATCTCCTTCCCATGCATCACCTGATGCGTTGTGGGCATTTACTTTCTCCTGAAACTGTGAAAGGAGATTGCCTGATGCCATATCCTCACCCTCAGGCATTTCGCCTTCTGGGATGTCGTCGTTGGCATTATTGTCATTTATAAGGAAATCTGGTATTTCCGCATTGTTTGCCGGAACAGCTCCTGTTTCTGTGAAGGTCTCGAGCTCGTGCTTCTTCTGGTTGTTGGCAGCAAGGGCAGCTGCCTTTGCCTGAGCAGCAGCAAAGATTTCCTCCTTGCTACGGCGTGCACGCTTCTTCTTTGGGGCGAGTTCGTCAGTTGCAGACTCGGCATTGTCGGCACTTGCTTCAGTTGCAGCAGATACGCTTGCGTCTGCGGCAGTTGTATTCTCTTCCTTTGAAGATTCTTCTGTGAAGTTTATTGCGAGTTCTTCCGGTTTTTCTGTGCTTTCATTATCTGCGTTGCTTAGGTTCTTCAGGGCTTCCTCGGCAGCTCTTGCTGCAAGGTCGGCTTTAGAAGGTCTTCCACGCTTCTTCTTGACTGCAGGTTCCTCGCTTTCAGGTGTTTCTGCCTTCTTGGCGGTTGCACGCTTCTTCTTAGGCTTCTCCTCTTCCTGAGGGAAGTCACCAATGATGAAGTCTGCCAGAGCTTCTGCACCGTCTGCGGCAGAAAGGTCAGATCCTAAAGCCTTTGCGATTGTCTCAAGCTCTTCTACAGGCTTGGACATGAGTTCTTCTTTGCTATACATATTCAAATGTGAATGTATTTGGTTCAAATAGGAATTTCTTGCGAAAAAATTCTGGGAGTATGTTTCTAAAATACAAAACTATGAATTTTGAAACACTTTGGATTGAAATCGAGTGCAAAGATAATGCTTTTTTCTTGAAGCGCAAAATTTTAAGCGGAAAAATTTTGCTATTTCATGAAAATTTTGTACCTTTGCACCCGCAAAATCGAGGCTTAGGCCGAAATTTCTGCAAAAATAACTTATACACATTATTTAATTAATAAATTCATTTCAAAAAATGATGAATCATTACGAGACAGTTTTCATCTTGACTCCCGTTTTGTCTGATGAGCAGACAAAGGAAACTGTTGCAAAGTTCACAAAGGTTCTCACCGACAATGGTGCTGAGATCCTCAATGAGGAGAACTGGGGCATGAAGAAGATGGCTTACGCTATCAACAAGAAGTCTACAGGTTTCTACTTCCTCGTAGAGTTTAAGGCTGAGCCTACAGTAGTAGCAAAGCTCGAGACTGCTTTCCGCCGTGAGGAGAAGGTAATTCGCTTCATGACTGTTAAGCTTGACAAGTATGCATCTCTCTATGCAGAGAAGCGCCGTAACAAACTTTCTAAAAAAGAGGAGGCTTAAACCATGGCAGAAAATTCAGAAATCCGTTATTTGACTGCTCCTTCTATTGATACAAAGAAGAAGAAGTATTGCCGTTTCAAGAAGAGCGGTATTAAGTATATCGACTACAAGGATCCTGAGTTCCTCAAGAAGTTCTTGAACGAACAGGGTAAGATCCTCCCACGTCGTATCACTGGTACATCTTTGAAGTATCAGCGTCGTGTGGCACAGGCTGTTAAGCGTGCTCGTCAGATTGCATTGCTTCCTTATGTAACTGATCTTATGAAGTAAATTTAAAAAGGAGAAGATTACACAATGGAAATTATACTTAAAGAAGATGTTATCGGTCTTGGATACAAGAACGATATCGTGAATGTAAAGAATGGTTACGGTCGTAACTATCTCATTCCAACAGGTAAGGCAGTTATCGCTTCTGCTTCTGCTAAGAAGATTCTCGCTGAGAACCTCAAGCAGCAGGCACACAAGCTCGCTGCAATTCTCGCTGCTGCTGAGAAGGAGGCTGAGGCTCTTAACGGTGTTGCTCTCACTATCGAGGCTAAGGTTAGCTCTACTGGTGCTCTCTATGGTTCTGTTACTGCTGCTACTGTAGCAGAGGAGCTCGCTAAGAAGGGTATCGAGGTTGACCGCAAGAAGATCCTCATGAAGGATATCAAGACTGTTGGTGAGTTTGCTGCTACTGTAGTATTCCACAAGCAGGTTAAGGTTGAGGTTCCTGTTACTGTACTCGCTGAGGGTCAGGATGAGGTTGCTGCTCCTGCTGTTGAGGCTGCTCCTGTAGTTGAGGAAGCTCCAGCTAATGAGGCTGCTGAGTAAATCTTAGTGTAAACACAAGAAAATTATATAAGTCCCGATTGTCATTTTCAATAAGTGGTAATCGGGATTTTTTTAAATGAAACTCCGAGTTGTAATTAACAATTAAAAATTAACAATTAACATACCTTTCGGAGCAAGATTTTTCAGCGCGAGCCTATGTTAATTATTAATTGTTAATTATTAATTGCTTCTTTCATTTTATAATTTAATCTACAACAATAAACTAAACAATTAATTAGATGAAAGCATTCGTATTCCCTGGTCAGGGCGCCCAGTTCACAGGTATGGGTAAGGACCTTTATGATACAAATCCTAAGGCAAAGGAACTCTTTGACAAGGCTAACGAGATTCTCGGTTTCGAGATTACAAAGATCATGTTCGAGGGAACTGCTGAGGAACTCAAGCAGACAAAGGTTACACAGCCTGCCGTTTTCCTTCACTCTGTAATCAAGGCTATCTGCATCGGCGACGAGTTTGATGCTGATATGGTTGGCGGTCACTCTCTCGGTGAGTTCTCTGCTCTCGTTGCTGCTGGCGCACTCAGCTTTGAGGATGGCTTGAAGCTCGTTTCTAAGCGTGCTATGGCTATGCAGAAGGCTTGTGAGGCAGCTCCTTCTACAATGGCTGCTATCATCGGTCTTGAGGATGCTAAGATTGAGGAAATCTGTGCTGGTATCTCTAAGGAGGGTAACATCGTTGTTCCAGCAAACTACAACAATCCTGGTCAGCTCGTTATCTCTGGTAACAATGAGGCTGTAGCAGAGGCTTGTGAGGCTATGAAGGCTGCTGGTGCAAAGCGTGCTCTTCCTCTTCCTGTAGGTGGTGCTTTCCACTCTCCACTCATGCAGCCAGCAAAGGATGAGCTTCAGGCTGCTATCGAGGCTACTGAGTTCTCTAACCCACGCATCCCTGTTTATCAGAATGTAGATGCAAAGGCTCATACAGACGCTAACGAGATCAAGCAGAATCTTATCGCTCAGCTCACAGCTCCTGTAAAGTGGACCTATGAGGTTCAGGCAATGCTCGCTGCTGGTGCTACCGATTTCATTGAGTGCGGTCCTGGCAAGGCTCTTCAGGGCATGATTGCCAAGATTGCCAAGGACGTTGAAGGCGTTACAATTAGCGGTATCGCATAATTAAGAAAAGAATAATTCCATCGGAATTAAAATGATTTTAGGAAAGTAAATTGGCAATAAATTATAATCAGTAAATTATAGTCGTGGCATTCGCCACGGAAAATTTTTAAATTAATTTATTGGATGTAATTTACTGGTTTAATTTACTGCTAATTTACTTTCCAACATATATTTATCACCGCAAGGTGTTTTCCCGATTTTATGACACACAAACCAATAATCTACCAAGTTTTTACGCGATTGTACGGTAATCGTAATACTACCCGGAAAGAGTGGGGTAGTGTTGAGGAAAACGGTACAGGCAAGTTCTCTGATTTTGATGTAAAGACGCTGAAGGCAATAAAGCAGATGGGTGTTTCGCACATCTGGTATACAGGCGTTATACGTCATGCCTCACAGACTGATTTCTCTAAGTTCGGCATACCTACCCAGCACCCTTCCGTTGTCAAGGGTAAGGCTGGTTCTCCATACGCTATTTGCGATTATTATGACGTTGATCCTGACCTTGCGGATAACGTTAATGATAGGATGAAAGAGTTTGAGGCTCTCATCTCCCGCACTCACAAGGCAGGCTTGAAGATGTTCATAGACTTCGTGCCTAACCACGTTGCACGTCAGTATCTCAGCATAGCCAAGCCCAAGGGCGTTGTGGATCTCGGAGCAGACGATGACCAGAGTCAGGGCTTCAATCCGCAGAATAATTTCTACTATTGCCCAGGTCAATCTCTTGATTTATCTTCCATCCTCGAATCGGCTGACACATACTCCGATGTTATCAACATCGGACTTCCCTCTCTACGGGAGAGGGCGGGGGGAGAGGCCGAAACCTCCTTCTCTTCATATTCAGAATACCCAGCCAAAGCCACTGGCAACGACCATTTCGACAATCGTCCGGGCGTGAATGACTGGTACGAGACCGTAAAACTTAACTACGGTATAGACTACTGGACTCACTACGGGCATTTTGACCCAATCCCTGATACTTGGAAGAAGATGACGGAAATCCTCCTTTTCTGGGCTGCTAAGGGCGTTGACGGTTTCCGCTGTGACATGGCAGAGATGGTGCCAGCCGCTTTCTGGGCTTATGCTACTCGTGAGGTAAAGGCGAAGTATCCTGAAATCCTCTTCATGGGTGAGGTATATAATCCTGCTGAATACCGCAACTATATCCATTCCGGCTTTGACTGGATGTATGACAAGGTGGGAATGTATGACACTATGCGAGCCGTTACCTGTGGATTTGCCTCTGCAACAGCCATTACAGGCGCATGGCAAGCGGTTGACGACATCAAGGAGCACATGGTTTATTTCCTTGAGAACCATGACGAGCAACGTGTGGCATCCGATTTCTTTGCTGGTGATGGCAAGAAGGGAATACCTGCTATGGTGGCTTCCGTGCTTATGAAATCATCTCCTTTCATGCTCTATGCAGCCGAGGAATATGGCGAGAAAGGTATGGATAAGGAAGGCTTCTCAGGTCGTGACGGGCGTACTACTATCTTCGATTACTGGAGCATCGATACGCTTTGCAAAGCGGCTTCTGGCGAGCTTACTGACGATGAGAAATACATCTATCAGATGCACGAAAAGACCATGCAGATAGCCCGAAAAGAGAAGGCTGTTGATGGCGATTTCTATGATTTGATGTACGTAAATCCTTGGTCAGAGCACTTTGATAACAACAAACAGTATGCTTTCTTGCGTAAAAAAGAGGATGAAATGTTGTTTGTCGTGGTGAATTTCGACGATAAAGATGTGGAAATTCAGGTAAGAATTGCTCCACGCGCTATGGAATTCTTGCAGATTCCGGAAGGGAAATACGAGTCAAAGGATCTTCTTTCCGCTGAAAAACAGACCATTGAACTCGCTTCTGACGCTCTCGTGCCTATGACTATCAAGGCAAGAAACGCAAGAGTTTGGAAGTTCACCCTATCTCCCTCTCCCTTGTTTTCCTAACAGATGTATGTTAGATAGTTGTAAGTCCGTGTCAACCATGCGTGTGCAAAGTTACTAATTTATTTTGGGGAACTGCAAAGAAAACGCGGAAAAAACACGACAGGTAGCATAAATGTTTAGTTGTGATGTCTAAGACATTGATAATCAGAGGTATATTTTCGGAAGGCAGTCCGTTTGAATGCTACCTAACATTTAACTGTTATATAAAACACACACAGGGGGAGTCTGTATTTTTACCCAAATAATATATAATATAATAATTATTATATTATATATTATTTGACCATAGGACAGCTATACCCCCTGTCCCTTGTTTATCCAACGGTTATATGTTAGGTGGTTATCTTCAGTAAATGCTTTTCCGAAAATAAGTTTCTGATTGTCAAAACGTTAAGCCGCGAATGAATGCTTTTTTGTGGGAATAACGTGATTTTTTGCATTTTTCTTACATTTCCTCAGAAAATATTCTTACCTTTGCACCATGAAATTAGGTGGTTGGTGTTAGGTGATAGTTGATGACGGTTACAAAAAGTTTCTCTGTGCAGAGATATTTAGAGGGGCTTCTGTCGTGAGTCTGTCGTGAGTCCGTTGTGATACCGTTGTAAGTCCGTTTCAGGTCCGTTCGTGTGAACGGTCATCAATAAGAGAGACATTATTGTTATGAATATGCTTTATTACATTGAAACAAAATGACTAAAGAGGAATATCGCAATTTACTTCAATCTGATTATTGGAAAGGTTATTCTTATTCGATAATCAAGGAGAGAAATTTTACTTGTGAAGATTGTGGCCGTGTTTTTCTTAACGAGCGTAACAAACTACAAGTTCATCATTTGGTCTATAGAGATATTATGCCTTGGTCTTATAAACCTGAAGAATTAGTAGTTCTATGTAGAGAGTGTCATGAAAGAAGGCATGGGATTACACCAGTTGAAAAAATTGTGTTAGAAGATGCGGATAGGAGAAATAAAGGAATCAGTAGGCTTTTCCTGTATTTTTCAGCAATCAAAAACTTTATTTTGCATAGGGTTAAATGGAAAACAATGGTAAAAATGTTTTTCTGCGTTTTGACGATATTGGTGTTTTATCTTATAGCAAAAACGATTAACGATAACAATGCGATACGAAATCGTTATTCTTCGGAAAACAGAAAAGAAAATGTTAAATCCGTTAGGAAAGTAAAGAAGAATAAGAAAAAAACAAAGAAGAAAGCGAAAGTTGAGAAAGATGTCGAGACGGATGACTTTGTCCCTGTAGATGAAGATGTATATTCATTAGAAGAAACTGGGAATGTTATTGAAAAAAGCGACGAGCAGATATTAAATGAATAAAGGCTCACCCAATATATGAGTGAGCCTTTACTATCTACATTATACTTTACACTTTACTCTTTACACTATCTACTTTACTCTTTACTTGTAGAGATAGCGCTTGATACTCTTCTTCGGAGTCTTCTCAAACTCTTCTTCCTGAATCTCGATTGCAGCAAGTTTGCAGTACGCTGGCTGTGTCTCATTGAGCGTCTGACGGTTCTGCTCCATGACCTTCTTGATCTGCTCCATGTTGTAGTTCTGCGTCTTTGCCTCGTCGAAGTCTGGATAAACAAGACCAACGAGCTTGTCATCACGCTGAACGACTAGACACTCAGTAACCAATGGTAAAGAGTTGAGAGCATCCTCAATCTCCTCTGGGAAGATGTTCTGACCGCTTGCACCGAGAAGCATGTTCTTTGAGCGTCCCCTGATGAAAATGTTGCCGTTTGCGTCGATAACACCGAGGTCGCCTGTGTGATACCAGCCTTCAGCATCAAGAGCCTGCTTGGTAGCCTCTTCGTTCTTGAAATAGCCGAGCATCACGTTCATGCCTCTTGTGAGAATCTCGCCCGGAATCCTGTGAGGATCTGCAGAGTCAATCTTGACCTCCATATTCACAGCTGCCTTTCCGCAAGAGCCTGGTACGTGTTCTTTCCAGTCATTGTATGAGATAATAGGGGCACACTCTGTTGCGCCATATCCCACAGTGAAAGGCAATCCGATGAAGTGTAGGAACTGCTCAATCTCCTGATTGAAGGCTGCACCGCCGATTATGATTTCGTAGAAACGTCCACCGAAAGCCTTCTCTACCTCTGCACGAATCTTTTCACGAACCTTTAGCGAAACTAACGGAGTCTTGAGAAGTATCTTCATAGCAGGTGTATCGAGCTTTGGCAATACTTTCTTCCTGATAATCTTCTCGATGACCAGAGGTACTGCAACGATGACTACAGGCTTTATCTCTGCGAATGCCTGAGCCACAACGGCTGGAGAAGGGATACGGGTAAGGAAGAAAATATGACAACCAGATGCAAACTCCTTGATGAACTCGAATGCCATTCCGTACATGTGAGCCATAGGCAGGATGCTGATAGTGTTGTCGCCAGGATGCAGACATCTGTCAAGT
>JAEEGJ010009534.1_pt1 | contig 25903 bp, 20 predicted proteins | sample 8958761 | NCBI WGS metagenome assembly JAEEGJ01 (sample SAMN16246546, study PRJNA631951) | gut metagenome | biome: gut microbiome; feature: rumen; material: RS-attached | host: Bos | place: Iran: Karaj | collected 2018-10 | reverse complement strand
TCGACAAAACATACGAAGACTACAATCCGGGATTCGTGACTGTGAGCGTTACGCCCATGGCAACCGTTAAAATAAGCGAAAAGTGGAACGGGATGCTGATGACCGTCATTTCGCGCGACCGCGTGTTTGAAAACCGGCGCTACCCGACTACCGAAGAACTGCTGCAGAAACAAGTCGGGAGCGAATGGGACTTGCGTGTGGTGATGTTCGTTCTCAGCCGCAAATTCTAAATCCCGAGGGATTTCTATATTTTAACCGAACCGATCCGGCAATAGCCGGTGCTTGGGGGTGCTGCTGGCGAGTGCCGCGGCTGAGAAAAGACCCCTTGAACCTGTGCCAGTAATGTGGCCGTAGGAAAAGCGAGGATTTGATGGAGTCTCTCCTTAAACCTTTTATGAACTCCCGCAAGGTGTATGTTCCGGGAAAAATGTACCCGGACATCCGCGTGGGAATGCGCGAAATTTTGACTGAAGACCCCGAAACGCCCGTCGTGACGGTGTACGATACGAGTGGCCCTTACAGCGATGTCGATGCCAAGCTCGACGTAACAAAGGGTATTGCTCGTTTCCGTGAACCCTGGATTATGGAACGCGGTGACGCCGAACAGCTCGACGACATGACGTCGGCTTATGGCCGCGCCCGCCGCGAAAACCATGAGCTTGACCACCTGCGCTTTAACGCCGAACACCACCCGCTCCGCGCCAAGGCGGGGCATCACCTGACGCAACTCGACTACGCCCGCAAGGGTATCGTCACCAAGGAAATGGAATACGTGGCTATCCGCGAAAACCAGCGCCTTGACGAACTCATGGCCCAGGGCAAAATCCAGGTGGCAGGCTCCCCCATTACGCCGGAATTCGTGCGCGACGAAATTGCCGCAGGCCGTGCGATTCTGCCGGGGAACATCAACCACCCCGAATGTGAACCGATGATTATCGGTACGAATTTCCTCACGAAAATCAACAGCAACATCGGCAATTCCGCCATTACTTCTTCTATCGAAGAAGAAGTCGAGAAAATGGCCTGGTCCGTGCGCTGGGGTGCCGACACCGTGATGGATCTTTCCACCGGCAAGCACATCCACGAGACGCGCGAATGGATTATCCGCAACAGCCCCGTGCCTATAGGGACAGTGCCTATCTACCAAGCGCTCGAAAAGGTGAACGGCAAGGCCGAAGAACTCACGTGGGAACTGTACCGCGACACGCTCATCGAGCAGGCGGAACAGGGCGTGGACTACTTCACGATTCATGCGGGCCTCTTGCTGGAACACATCCCGCTCACCGCCAAGCGCACCACGGGCATCGTGAGCCGCGGCGGTTCCATCCTTGCCTTGTGGCAGATGCGCCATCACCAACAGAACTTCTTGTACACGCACTTCCGCGAAATCTGCGAAATCCTCGCCGCATACGACGTGGCCGTTTCGCTCGGCGACGGGCTTCGCCCGGGGTCGTTAGCGGATGCTAACGACGCGGCCCAGTTCGGAGAACTGGACACGCTCGGCGAGCTCACGAAGATTGCCTGGGAATACGGCGTGCAGGTGATTATCGAAGGCCCGGGCCACGTGCCCATGCACAAAATCCAGGACAACATGGCGCGCCAGCTCGAAAAATGCCACGGCGCCCCGTTCTACACGCTCGGCCCCCTTACCACCGACATCGCCCCCGGCTACGACCACATTACGTCGGCCATCGGCGCAGCCCAGATCGGCTGGTACGGCACCGCCATGCTCTGCTACGTGACACCCAAGGAACACCTGGGGCTCCCCAACCGCGACGACGTGCGCGAAGGTGTGGTCACCTACAAGCTCGCCGCGCATGCGGCCGACCTCGCCAAGGGCCATTTCGCGGCCCAGTTTCGTGACGATGCCCTTTCCCGCGCGCGCTTCGACTTCCGCTGGAACGACCAGTTCGCGCTTTCCCTTGACCCCGAAAAGGCGATGGAATTCCACGACAAGACGCTCCCCGGCAGCCAGGCCAAGTCGAGCCATTTCTGCAGCATGTGCGGGCCGAATTTCTGTAGTATGCGCATAACAAAAGCAATCCGCAACTTTGTTGCCACAGGTGAAGTCGGCGACGTCTAATTAAGACCATTCAAAAAAATTCGGCAACAGGTACTAACCTGTTGCCTTTTTTAATATCAATCCAAGAAAGCTATTAGTAGTTGATGGCCACGTAGAAGCTGCCTGCACCGAAGCGGCGATCAAAGCTTTCGAAGCCGTCCCACAGGGCATCCCATGCAGCGCCAATTTCAAGCTGGACCGAGGAATTGCGGAAGAAGATGACGCCCAGTTCAGCACCACCGGCAAGGCCAATCGCAAAACCTTCGTCGGCATCGTAGTAATGGTCGTCCGACTGGATGCCGAGGCCGATACCTGCACCGAGGAACGGAGTGATGACGCCCGTGCTCGGGAACCAGCGTCCACCGATCAAGAAGGCTTCGTGCCACTGCCATTCGTCACCGAACGAGATGTCCATGTTGTTCACGATGGTGATGGCGGCCTGCGGAATCACTTCGAAGATGCGGGCATAGTGGAATACAAAAGCCTGCTCCCAGGTCATCTTAGTATCGCGTGCCTTATGGCAGTCGGCATCGCCCTTGCAGCGATCCTCGACAAAGTCGTAGTTGTGCCACATGGCCATACCCAGACCGTAGCTCACGTAGTTGCGGGTGGGGCGCTTGCGGGCAAAGTTTTCGTCCGGATCTTCGCCGGAACCCTGGGAACGCTCGACCGGCACTACGTACACCACCTGCGGCTCGCTCGTAGAGCTCGGTTCGGGAGCGTAGGCCTGCGAATATCCGGAATCGTCCTCGACATTGGCCAGCGCCTGCTTTGCAGCGCTCTCGATAGCGACATCCAGGTCGTCGACGGAGGGGGCCTTCTGCTTGCCCGTCCCGACGACAGCCCCGTCCTTCACCTGTTCGCAGACAACCACGATGGAAGAACCCATGGTCATGAGGGTCGTACGGAGCTGGATTTCGGCACCGGATTCCACGGGAGTGTTACCCGTCTGGCCGACAGCGGCACGCACGATCGACTGCACCATATTGGGAGCGTCGGTGGCAAAATCTGCACCGGAAGGAGGAAGGACCTGGATATTGGCGGCCAGCGAAAGGCCCGCCAGGGAAAGAATAGCGGCAATAAAATTTTTCTTCTTCATGCCATAAAGATATAAAAAAAGGGATAGAGGTTAGGATCTAGGGGCTAGGGGAAATGCCTCTTTTACATATTACTACTTTTTAGAGGCTCGAGGAGGCAGCAACGAGCTGTGAGCAATGTACCCCTAACCACTGCCTACTTCCTACTGTCTACTTCCTACTAACCTATGAACAAAGCCGCCATCATCGTTGCCGTATCCATGCTCCTGAGCCGCGTGCTCGGGATTTTCCGCGAAATGCTCCTAGCCCATGCCGCGGGCGTGTCGCTCGAAAAGAACGCGCTCGACCTCGCCTTCATGATTCCGGACATTTTGAACCATGTGGTGAGTACAGGTTTCCTCTCGATTATCTTCATCCCGATTTTCACGGGTTACAAGGTGGCAGGCGACGAGAAGGGCGGGTGGAAGTTCTTCAGCAACGTGCTGAACACGTTCGGCATCGCACTCCTGATTCTGGTGGTGCCCGCATTTATCTGGATGAAGGAGCTTTTACAGCTGCTAACGGTCGATGGCGCCACGCCGGAACTTATCGAGCGCGCCGCGTATTACGGTCGCATCATCTTGCCCGGCCAGGTGTTCATCTTCGTAGGGAGCATCCTCGTTGCCGTGCAGCACACCCGCAAGCAGTTCCTAATACCCTCGCTCACTGGCCTCATCTACAATGTAGCGATTGTCGGTGGTGGCGCGGCCGGGATCGCGCTCGGTAAGTACACCGGCACGGACTTCGGCCTCGAAGGCTTCGCCTGGGGCGTGCCGGTGGGCGCCTTCATCGGATTTTTTGCTCTGCAAATCCTCGGCGCCCGGCGTGGCGGCGTACACTACGAATTTATCGTCCAACCCAAGCATCCCGATATCGCTCGCTACTTCAAGATGATGCTCCCGATGTCACTCGGTGTCGGCTCCATGTTCGGCCTCGAATTCATCATCCGTAGTTTTGGCGCAAACTTCGGCACAAGCGGCATTTCAAGCCTCAACTACGCCTACCGCGTGATGTACACGCTCGTCGCGGTCTTCGGATTTTCAGTTTCAGTCACGAGCTACCCCGATATGGCCCGCCTCGTCAAGGAAGGCGATTTTCCGCAGCTCAACCGCAAAATCTGGAAGAGCCTCTCGCGCATGTTCTGCATCTTGATTCCGGCTGTCGTCGCCGTATGGGCGCTCAGCTTCCCGGCGGTACGCATCCTCTTTGAACGCGGTGCCTTCCAGCGCGAAACCACCGAAGCCATTTCCGAAATCCTCCGCTGGTACTTGCCTGTAAGCCTCGGGCTCTGCTTGCAAGCGGTGCTCGTCCGCAGCTTCTACGCTTGCGAGCGCATGTGGGTGCCCACGCTCCTCAACACAGGCATCTTCGCCGCAACGATTCCCGCCTACATCTTGCTCGGCGCCCCCGAAGTCGGCTTGGGCATCAAGAGCGTGCCCATTATCGGTGCAACAGGCGCCATCCTCCAAGTGCTCTCGATGATATTCATGTGGGCCAGGAAGAACGGCACCGACGGCATGAAAGACGCCCTCCTGAACATGTTCCGCGCACTTGTCGCATTCGGCATCATGATTGCTGCCGCCATCGGCCTCGACCATGTATCGGGAGAATTCGTGCGCAACACAAGCCTCGTCATTCTCATCATCTACGCCTGTGCCGCGGGCATTGCGCTGTTTACACTCACGCTGATTATCCAGCGCTATCTGGGCAGTAAAGACGCAAAGGATATACTGAACGAGCTGCTCGGCAAGGTGCTGCGCAAACTGCACCTCGCAAGATAAAACCGCAATACAATCGCAGATAAACTCTAACCTTGCTACCCACCCATATCGATGTAATGCTTATGGACGGTGGTATCCTGCTGCTCTTCTGGCGGGGGTTTGAGTTCTTCTGGAATACTGCTGGGCATACTGTCGTTTTCAAAACCGTTGGCGGCCCACTTGACAAATCCGACTGTACCGCCAACTGCAAATCCAGCCACAAAGCCTATTCCGGCGGCACCTAGGCCCAGCGCGGCGGCTTCACCGAGGTCGCTTTCACGCTGGAGATCTTGTTCGGTAGGGTTTTCCTTTTCATCTGTATTCGAGGCAATGCACCCAGCCAGCATCAACACAATCAAGCCAGGAAACGCCAAGGACGTTCCCGTATTGACTCCATAACGGATAACGGGGTTCGGATTTTGGCTTACGGCACAAGCCACAAGAGACAAGGCCAGCAAGGTGCAGATGACCAGTTTCAGAAACTTCACACGATAAATATAAAAACAGGGGCTACTTCTTCTGCCTAAACTTCACGACCCACATGTCGGCATCGGAGCCGACGCGCACGGGTGGGCCCCAGCAATCGACACCTGCACTCACAAGCCAGCGCACGCCATCAAGCATCCCTTCACCATAAGCGAGGCGCCACACGAAATTGATGACGACGGTACCCGGGAAGAACTGTCCGTTGTGCGTATGGCCAGAGAACGCAAAGTCGGGCAAGCGCCCTGAATAACCATCCTCAATTCCTTTGGGTTGATGATCAAGCAGAATCCACGGACGGCTGGAATCTGTAGGCACCAGTTCTGCAAGCGGGCGGCGTTCCATGTCGCGACGGCGGGCCACCTGGAAGTCGGTGCGGCCGGTAAAAAATACGGAACCGATACATTCCGTCGCGTCATCGAGGAAAACGAACCCTACTTTGCGCATCCAGGCGCCAGGATCCGAACCGGGGTGTTCCTGCATTCCTTCGTGGTTCCCATTTACGGCAACGGCGGCCACCTTCGCCCCCGCAACAAGTTTCTTGAACAGGCTGTCGTAACCCCACTCGTCGAGCGTTCCTGTAGGCACGTCGGCCAGGTCGCCGCCAAAAAGCAGATAATCGGGCTTTATGGAATCCACGTCGGCAATCATGCGTTCGAGTTTCGTGCGGTCGAACAGCGGATCCACGTGGACATCGCTGAAAAACACCGCCGTGAAATTCGCGGGAGCAGCCGAATCCCCGGCGACCGTCGCGGGCAACTCCACCGTCGTCTCGCGCAACATGTAATGTGCATTATGCGGCACGCCATACGCAATCAACGAGAGCGTCACCGCGACCGTCGCCGCGAGCAGCACACGGCTTGCCACCAACACCGTATTTGCGCGCATCGGGCGGCGGATGACGCTCCGCCGGACTAGGCGGAAAATACCCCAAAGAATATAGAACAGGAGCGCTTGGCACAGCCACACCGAAAAGAACGAAACTACGATGCTCCCCGCCAGCGTCCCGCGAAGCGACATCCCCGCAAAAATCGCGACAAGCACGCCAAGCGCCGCAAGTTTGCCCTTGCGACCGGGCGCCACCGCACTCACATTGAAATAAATCAGGACAAGGCCCGATAACAACAGAAAAAGGAAAATCGGCATAACCGAAATTTAGAACTATTGTCAACACCCTATATTTTCGGGGTTAATTCTCGCAACCGGCACTCGGGTTCTGCCAGCCGTCTTCTGCGGGAGCTTCACCCGCCTTCCAGCAATGGAGCGTGTCGAGCACATCGCCTTTCTTGTAAGTGGACCAGTCGGTCACTTTCTTGATGTTGTTGTCCTTGTTTGTATTGATACGAGTCAGGTAATGGTCGAGCAAGTACTGAGGGCATTCCACTTCTTCGATGTAGTAGGTCGGATTGTCCGCAGCCATGTACCAGTCGGCAAACCAGTGGCAACCGCGCAGCAAGTTCGGGAACCCGGAATCGCCAAAGGCGGCATCGCACATGTCCTTGATGCATGTCTGGTACGCGACGAGAGTGCTGTCGTAACCGAGCTTGTTCTGGCATTCGGTCAGGAACCCGCCAAAACCTGCGCCCCAGTTAAAACCGGCACCCTTGTTCACCTGGAGCGTAAGCGCGTCGAAGGCGCCCACGCCACCACCCGGCACCATCAAGTCGAACTGGCCAGCAGGCAAATCGGCTTCGCCACCGGCCACATCCATACCGATATTCGAGGCCATCACAATCATGTGCTTGCCCTTGAGCGCCAAGTGCGTTTCCCTGGGCGGGTTGTTCACCATTTCATTTTTAAAGTGACCATCGTACTGCAAGTGATAGCACTTGCCGCACTTGCCGTCGGCAGTTCCGGCCACGTAAGCGTAAGAGAGGTTCTCAGTCACCTGGATCGGTGCCATGTCGGTACAGGTGAACACGCCCTTTTCCTTGACGTCGGTGCAAGCGCTGTTCGTGCCTTCGTAACCGAACCAGGACCTTGATACGTTGCCCAAAGTGTACGTGGGCACTTCGACATCGTGGATATTGCAGTTACGGGCGGTCGTCATGCCGGCCACGTAAGATTCCTGCGTAGTCGTATCGGTACGACCTTGTTCGCCTTTGCCAGGCCAGGAGCAGTGTGGCTTACAGGCATCCCAGTAGCGGGTATTCCAGCCACGCTTGGCCGTAGCGCTAATGTCCTTGGTGTATTCGGCCGGAGGCGGGCCATAAGATTCAAGAGTCGGGAACCCGTTCGCGTCGAGTTCCGGTTCCGTATTCACGGAGCTGCTGGAACTTCCGGGAACCACGTCGGCGCTGGAACCAGGAACGACGGAGCCGCTGGAGCCAGGAGCTGCGCTGCTTGATGTCGGATTGTTCGGATTCTGGTTGTTGCCACCGGCGCTAGAGGCCGGATTGTCCGGATTCTGACCATTGCCGAGAGCACTAGAACTCGAATTGTTCGGATTATTCAGATTGCCCGCATCGCTGGAGCCAATCATCCCGGACGAAGAATTCGGGTTATCAATGACGCCTGTACCCAGGTCATTACTCACCGGATCGGTAGCGTTGTTCGAAGCTGCATCGTCGCCGCAAGCGCAAATCATGGCGACCGCACCGGCCGCAACTATCGACTTGAACAATTTACGTTTCATAAAACCTCGTTACGGGGCGCAACCAGCACCCTTGCCGTTGGGGTCTTTCGGATTTTCGCCGTCCTTCCAGCAATAGACCGTATCGAGCACGTCGCCCTTCTTGTAATCAGACCAGTCGTCATGCCAACGCCAACGGTTTTCCAAGGTCGTGTTGAAGGTCGTCAAGTAGTGGTCGATCAAGTATTGCGGACATTCCACCTCTTCCCAGTTATACGTCGGGTTGTCGGCGGCCATGTACCATTCGGCATACCACTTGCAGCCACGCAGCAAGTTCGGCCAGTCTTTGAACACTTCTTCGCACTTCTGGATAACGCAATTCTGGTAAGATTCAGCAGTATTGTCCCAACCAAGGCTCTGCTGGCATTCCGTGAGGAATCCGCCGCCGTTTGCACCGAGACCACTTGCGGGCACACCAATCTGCGTAGAGAGGGCGTTGAATGCGCCCACACCACCGCCCGGCACGAGCATATCGTACTGACCCGCTTCCACGTCGTAGCCGATGTTGGAGGCCATCACGATCATGTGCTTGCCCTTGAGCGCCAAATGCGTTTCCTTCACGTCGTTTGCATGGTTGCCGCCATTGAATTGCAGGTGGAAGCACTTACCGCAACCACCGCCGAACTGTGCACCCGGAGCAGCGACATAGCCATAAGAAAGATTATCGGTCACTTTAATCGGAGCCATGTCGGTACAAGTGTAGGTGCCGCCGGCATTGTTGTTGACGCAAGCGCTGTTCGTGCCCTCGTAGCCCATCCAGTAATCCTGAACAGCATGGCCAAGCGTAAATGCAGGAACTTCCACATCGTGGATATTGCAGTTACGGGCGACAGTCCCACCCGCCTGGTATTTTTCTTCACTCGTCGTATCGACGCTGCTGAGCCAAGAACAGTGCGGCTTGCAGGCATCCCAATAACGGCTGCTCCATCCGGTCTTGCCGTTGCTCAAGATGTCCTTCGTGTAGGCCTCGGGAGGCGGGCCGTAAGATTCAAGAGTCGGGAAACCGTTCGCATCACGGGGAACATCGCTAGAGGAAGATTCCGCAGGAACGGAGCTCGAACTCGAAGCATCCGGATTCGAAGGGCCCTGCGGATTGCCCGAAGAACTGGAATTTGTAGGATTATCGCTAGAATTGGCCGGATTATTGCCGGAACTAGATGTACCGACAACGCCCGAACTCCCATTCACGGGATTGGAACTGGAAGTCGGTTGCGAAGTATTGCCCGGATCAGCAGAAGAGGAACTTTCCACAACCAGTTCGCCCGAAAGAGGGTCGTACACGGCATTTGCCTCGCAGAACGGGAGCAAAGTCGTCTGCACGCCGGTTTGATAAACGGAACCATCACCCAACGTGATTGTACCGTCTACATCAGTATATATACCGAAATTTTGCCCATCCACAGTCCTGACAACATTGTCTGTACTGCCGATAAAAAGTTTCACCTCATCTTTAATGAACACATGGGACGGAACAGGAATCACGGCACCTTGGCAAATAAAATCACTGGTATTGCCCTGTTGTCCACCATTCGGCGAAGATTCAGATTCGTCGGAACAAGCCAAGACCAAAGCTACCGTGGCCAGGGCTGCCGCCATCCTGAAACAAAACATCCTCATAAAAACTCCTAAAATCCTTCCAATTCAGCTTATTCTAACCTTTGTAAAATAAACTAAATCTCCCTTATAAGACACAAAAAGCAGCATTTTATATTCATTAGCTATATATATGTCGCTTTCGTGTGACTTAAATCGCAAAATAACAAAATATTTTTTCGCTCTTTTGTTACGAAAAACTTACGCATCTGCCATATCGGGTGTGACACCTATCACTATCCGGCAGTCCTCCCCCGGAGGTCCCCCGAAAAGAAAAACGGCCCAACAAGAAAAAGGCGGACCCTTCGGCCCGCCAAATTTCTCCCTAGATCCTAGTCTCTAGATTCTAGCCCCTAATTACTTTAGGCTCGAGGCTAGTGAACAAGAATCACGTTCTTCGTGCGTTAATAACAAACGGCGAAGCCGTGATATTTTTCCCTAGTCTCTAGACCCTAGTCTCTAGATCCTAGATCCTAATCTCTAGTCCCTAAACTTCACCTGCTTGGAACCCGCGACGACTTCGCCGACCTGCACCCACTTTTCGCCCTTGGCTTCGAGGTGAGCGACCACTTCGGCCTTGTCGGCCGGGTCGATGAAGACGAGCATACCCATGCCCATGTTGAAGGTGTTGTACATCTCGTCCTTCTCCACGGAACCGGCCTGCTGGATGAGCTTGAAAATCATCGGAGGATCCCACGTGGTACGGTCGATAATCACGTCAACGTTGTCCGGAAGGATACGCGGGATGTTGCCCTGGTAGCCCGAACCCGTGATGTGGGCAAGGCCCTGGATAATCTTCTTGTTGCAGAGGTCGATGAGGCTCGGATAGTAGCTACGGTGCGGCATAGCGAGTGCTTCGCCAATCGTCTTGTCCATGCCGTCCACCAGCGTATCCACCTTGTAGCCGGCCACGTCGAACAGCACCTTGCGAGCAAGCGAGTAACCGTTTGTATGGAGGCCTGTAGAAGGCAGACCGAGGATGATGGTACCCGGCTTGATCGACTTCCCGTCAATAATGTTTTCGCGTTCCACGACACCGACGATAGTGCCAGAAATGTCGTAGTCACCCGGACCGTAGAAGCCCGGCATTTCGGCCGTTTCACCACCAATCAGGACAAGGTCGTTTTCGCGGCAGGCCTTGGCCATACCGGCAACGAGTTTGTCCATAACACCCGGTTCCAGGCGGCCGGTGGCCACATAGTCGAGGAAGAACAGCGGGCGAGCACCCTGCACGAGGATGTCGTCGCAGCAGTGGTTCACGATATCCTGGCCCGGCAGTTCGTGCGTGCCCATCTCGATATCGACTTTGAGCTTCGTGCCCACGCCGTCAACGGAGCTGACCAGCACCGGGTCTTTCATGCCCAGGTGGTTCAACGTGAAGAGGCCGCCGAAGTTGCCGACGTCACCGAGGACGCCTTGGTTGAATGTAGTACGTACGGATTTCTTGACACCGACCATCGCCTCGTCGGCCCTGGCCAGAGAAACTCCTGCGTCTGCGTAGTTCATCTTTTTTCCTTTGCCCTAGTATTGGGCACCTTGTTTTTCATCAATATTTCTCAATGCATCCAGAATGAGGCTCGTCGTATCGGACATCTGGTTGATGTTTACCGTCGTCGGCATCAGGTGCGTATCTAATTTGAAATAGGTCTCGTCGCCCCACGACAAAAGCTTCTCAAGGGCATCCGGCCCCGTCTGCTTGCCGCACTTGGCACAACAGATGCGCCCGTCCCGGAATGCGATAAATCCGCTCTCGCCGTTGCACTCGAACATCACGGTGCCGGTCACGCGGCTCTTTTCGAGCGTCTGCGCGAAATCGATGAACGGCAGCACCTTTGCAGAAGCAAGCAGCGACAGGCGTTCAAATTCGTCGAATGCGAGGTTCTTCGCGCGGAGGCGGTCCGCGACCACCTTGTACAAGTAGACCATGATGTTCGGGTTCTTGTCGAGGAACTTCACGAACTCTTCGCGAGACACATGGAGCACAGTGCAGCCGTCTTCGGCCGCTATCACCGTATTGCTCGTGGGCTCGTTGCAAATAATGGACATTTCACCAAAGCAGGCGCCTGTCTCGATGTAGGCGATCACGCTGTAGTGGCCGTCCGGCAAAATCTGCCCACACACCTGAGCACGACCGCTCTGCAACACGCAGAACGACTCGCCAACGGAATTCCCGTTGATAATCACCTCTCCGGCATCATACTCGCGAATCTGCGCATTCAAGAGCAAATAGTCTGCACACTCGCGGGGAACCTGCTGCAAAAAGGGGAGGCCCTGTTCATAAGTTGCGGCTATCCAATCGCCAATACCTGTATGTGGTTTCATATACTCAAAATTTAAAAATATTCCTGTACCATCCGTAGGGGGGATTGCCCAAATCCGCCGTTTTCGACGACACGGAATCGGGATACATGTTCCCAATCACATTCGCAAGCAACTCGACCGGATGCGCCACAGCACTTTCGTAAAAGTCGTTGCCGCCGCCGGGGCCCTTGATGCCGTCGTTCTGGTAAACGCGACCATCGCGGAACGCCCTGATATTCTTTACCCGCGGCTCGGCGGCGAGGATTTCGTCGGGGCTGGAGAATGCTCCGGGATTGATCCAGATATCGGCGCTATCCGCTTTGGCAAAGACCTCCTCGAGCGACAGTCTCATCTCGCGGGTCGTATCGCCCGCCCACAGGTAGCAGCCACCCGCATCCCGTATCAGCTGAGCCGTGTAGCTATGCCCGCCCGGGGCGTACCATACGCCGCCATAGGACATGCCCACAAGTACGCGGGGACAGGTTTTAGTAGGAAGTAGGAAGTAGGAAGTAGGAAGTGTGTCATGCTGGTTGGGGGAAGCGAGAGACGAGAGGTATTTGTTTTTATTTTGTTCAAAAATTGTGTCGGGATTGACAGTGCAGGCCAAGTCTGCCGAATGCCCACAGAACAATGCCCCGAACAACTTAATCCATTCAAATTTTGCAAGGGGGCTGTCCTCCTGCCATTCCGAGGTGAGCATCATGGGGATGCCCAGCGCCTGCAGGCGCTCGTAGTCGTCGTAACCGCCGCCCGTAGCAAACGTCATCACGAGCTCAGGCTTCTGGTCCAGCACCTTTTCGAGTACAAGTTCGTGCCCGTTACCGACGGTCGCTACCTCGCCCGCAGCCGTCTTTGCATACAAAGCGCTGTCCACAATATACTTCCCGTCGCCAACGCCCACAATCCGCCCGGCCACGCCGAGACGCAGCATATAACCTATCTGTGCCGACGAAAGGATTACCGCACGGCGGAGCGGCACGTGCAGCACCGCGACACCCTTCCATGCTGCGCCACGGCTCACCTGCCCAAGAGCGAGCCCTTGCCGGACCAAGGCCGAATCGTCCACCAGCGCGAAGCTCTGTACCAGGGTGTCCCGCCCAATAACAGAGCGGATTTCGGCTATTCTCTGGCCGCACGACCTGCCCATCCGGAGCATCGCGCTATACTGCATCTCGTCAAAAATGACCTGGTTGGCACATTCGGGCACAGTCCCACCCGCCGTTTTTCCGCGAGAATCGCCACCGTCGCCACAGGCGCACAATGCGGCAATAATGGAACAGAAGAGGGCACCACGGCCCAACCGCACCCCTAGGACCGAGCTATTAGACCATCGTAAATGGTTGATTTTTAACATCTTATGAAAAAATTCCCTGCACAAGTCGCAAACATAATGTATTTTATATTGCGAAATCCTTTTTTGGAGTTCTTTTTATGAAAACAAAAATAACCTCTTTTATCACATTTGCCGTCGCGAGCCTGCTGGCCTTTTCGGCTAGCGCCTTCGCCGAAGCCGAGGCCGGCTTCTACGAAAGTGACCATGTACGCGGGTTCATCTCCATAGGTGCTGACTACCGTGGCATGCGTTCCGAATTCCACGACTACGTAAACAACATTGCGTTCCGCAACGGCATCCACATGGAAGAGGCCTACGTCCAAGACAGCGACTCCTCCGTCAGGCTCGACACCCTGGCATTCGCAGGTAGCTTCAAGTATTCCAAGTTCAACGACTACTATCTCGGGCTGCACGTGAACTTCGGTGCCCAGTATAAGCAGTTCCTCACCTGGTTCGACGTCAACTTCATGCCGCCCCAGATTTCCGAACGCCCGGCCAAGACGTACTCCGCATCCGCCGGAGTCGAAGGCAGCGACGGGAGCATCGAAGAAGTCCGCACCAAGAAGTACCCCCTGTACGATGTCGAATGGTACTCCTATGGTATCGACTGGATGTTCGGCTGGAAACTCTTCGGCGAAAACACGATTATCAACCTGATTCCCTCCGTGGGCTTCGGTCTAAACCTCATCAACTTCCACTTCGCCTCCAACTTCGACCTTGTGTACATGGAGAATCCGAACAAGTGGGACACCATGAGAGACCGCGACTACAGCACGCTTGCCACCACGTTCAACTCCGAACTGGAACTCAGGCTTGAATTCAGCCGCTTTGCCATCGGTGGTTACGGTGGTTACCGTTTCATCCGCTACAACGAACTCAAGATTGAATCGCGCACCATGAACAACACCGTTCCCTACCAGAATACCGACGCTATCGGCGACACCTGGTTTGCAGGTCTGCGCATCACCTGGCTGTTCCTGAGTGACTGGCAGAAGAAGCAGCGCGACAGGCTATAATACGGCCATTTTGCACAAATTTCCGGAAGGTTCCACGGGAGCCTTCTTTTTTTCTGTAAACTCTGGCCTAAAAGCTTATAGACAACATCGTCATGAGGCATCCCACATGGTTACTTTATCCGCAACCTTGCCCCGGAGGTAGCTCTTGACAAGATACCTTTCCTTTTGGAATATGCCGAACCGCAAGGGGTCACGCTCCGTCATCTCATCGACAATTTCTTCCATCGGCACGTAATATGACGCCCTGTCCTTGAGTGTTGGGTCTGTCTTCCAGGTGACAACCATATTGTTTTTCTTGTACGAGAAGTTCCAGCCCAGCAGGAGCACAGGAACTTTGTACGGCGCCACGCGATGCGGCAAGGTAGAATACTGCCCTTGCGTACTGAGCAGGACTATCGCATCCACCTTGTGGTAGCTTGCAAACATGACTGCGTCGTCCATCAGCGACATGTTCGGGTTGAACTGGCTCTCCAGATAGTTCTCGCTGTAGTGAATCTGCATACCGGCTTCTGCAATCTGTTGCTCGAAACGCAATATCCCGGGCGTATGCCACCCCCGCGTCTTCGGGTCTTTGTAAGGGTGGTAATAATGCGCCTCCATCGACACGTTCCCCCATTGACGGAACACTTGAGCCGCTTCGGCCCTGACCCAGCTTTTCAATCCCTTGAAGTCAATTCGCGACTTGTACGGATGATAATATCGGTAATATTCGTTGACTCTCTTGAGTGTAAACCCGTCTATAAAGAACCCAATACGATATTCTTCCATTAAATGTTGCCGCTCCTTTTGTAGCGTCCAGAGTATGACAACTTTATAGACGAAATTGCGGCGATTTTTGTCCACCCCAATGCAAAAAAAATCGTAAAATCGAAGAAACAATCCACCAAGCAGGGAGCTTGGCCTAGTAAAGGTTACGATTCTTGAGGTCGTCCACCAGAGAACCCGGCATCCATTCCTTCAGGGATTCGTAGGCAGGGTCCTTCAGCTTGGCGCGCCATTCGGAGGCGCGGGCCTTGTCGCCTGCATCGTGGTAAATACGGATAAGGTTCAGCACCGAGCACCAGTAGCGGATAGACTTGCCCGTGCGTTTCAAATAATCGGCAGCGCTCGCCTCGTAAATCTGGGCAGCCTCGCCATAGCGCTTGAGCCTGTAAAGCATATCGGCCTTGATCTGCAACATCACCGGATGCGCAGGCGCCTTCGCAAGGCCGCGTTCGGCAAGCTTGAGGCCCGTCGCGAAATCCTCCTTGTCGTAATGCATCCAAATGAGCGGAGTCAGGAACAAAGGCCAGAACCGTGCCGAATTTTTGGAGGTGCTGTCGAGCACGGCAAGGTATTCCTTGCGGTGGTCCGACTTGAAGGGCACCCAGCTGAAACTCTTGTCGACATAGTAAGCGTATATCGCGTAGAAGGCGCGAGCTTCCTGGTCGTTTGAATTTTCGAAAATCTTCGCGGCGGAGCGCGTCTGCATGGCGCCCTTGATAGAATGTCCGGATTCGCTCTGCACGTAACCCAGCTCGAACTTGCGGAGAGCATCCCACATGCCGACGCTCCGGCAACTCTCGAGTTCCCGGCCGGCGCGCTTCAGCGCTGCCGTATCGCCGCGGTCGTCGTACATGCTGATGCGCACGACGTTTTCGAGCACGCAGCCCACTCCCTCGTCGGCCCCGCGGATACGCTTGGCCGTAGCGAGAGCGTCGTCATAGCGCAACGCCATCGTCAGGCGCGTCACGTCTACCGAAATTGCCATGAGGGAATCCGGAAGTGCAAGGGAAACAGGCCCGGCAAATGCCGAAAGCGAAAACAAAATTACAATGAGCAGGGCCCTAAAAAACATATTGTGTAAATATAGCATTTGCACCAATCCACAACGTATGCGCAATCCCTATTCACAATCCTTCCACGGTAGGGCCACCCCTGTGAAAAATTACAAAAAACTTGCAAATCAGCGCAAAAAGGGCAATTGCGTAGTCCAAGATGGAATAAAAAACGCGTGACAGGCGTACGCCTGCAAATCAGGCATTCCGACACGCTCTATTCCCTTATACGACAACGACTTAAGGCCCACCGAGCACCCCCTTTTCGACGGTGTTTGGTACAAACTAACCAATCAAAAAAAAGAGACCCCCGTCACATGTCATTTTCTTACGCACTTGTCTTGCATTTTTCAAATTTCTATAACTCTCCCTAGAGGCCGGGATTTTTTCCACAATCTATCCACCAAGCCTTTCGGGACTTGTCGACAATTGTGGAAAAAAATTAGGCCGGACGGAGGTTCCATGAAGCTGCTGCATAAAACATCTTCCATCCCGTTCTACATGATACACTCCGGATTCGTCGCGTTCAAGAGGCGCATCCGCGAGGAACTGGGTACTACGACCAGCGAAATCAACCTGGACGACGTCCTCAACGACGACGATCTTTACTCTTATTACAGAAACGGCGACTCGCCGGATTACGTCGTCGCCGCTATCGCTGGGTGCATGGCCGACTAACGGCCTACTTCTTCGACTTCTTTTCGGGGGCCGCCGGCTCCGGACAGCCGTTCAGCGTCTCGAACTTGCCCTTCTGGACAGTCACAATCTTGCTATTGACATTCACGCCGCGGCGGAATTTGATTTCGCCGTACACGCCTTGGTACGACCCCGTGTTGTTGATGGCGTTCGTCATGCTGTTCGGGGATTTCGCAAGCGTGCTGAATACGATGTTCGCGGCATCGTAGCTGAGGCCGCTCACCTTGTCTTCACCCGGTTCGGAGCCCCACCTATCCTGGAACGCCTTCGCGAATTTCGCATAAGTTTCGCTCTTGCCCATGTCGAGGCCGGGCACGCTGAAGTACGAACTGTCTACCAGGCGCTTGCCCTGCACCAGGAGTTCGCGGCCATACCAGCCGGAGGTGCCGAGGAGCGTACCGGAAAGCTTGTTGAACGCAATCTGGCCTGCCATGAGGCCCGCGTCGGAGGGATTCGTGGCCGCGACAAAGATGCCGGGGATACGGAACGTGGAATCCTGCATGTAGAAGCGGCGGTCCTTCGCGTTCACGGCATCGAGGTTTTCCGCGCCGCGGGCGATGTTCCTGCGGCGGTTTTCCTGCTTAAAGCGCACATCGCGGATAAGGTCGAATTCCGTCTTGTAGTCGGGGCGGCCTTCTTCGTAGTTGCGGAAGGCGACGACTGTACCGCCACGGCGTTCAACCGCGGTGGTGAAGCTCTGCGACATGGAGCTGCCGTAGTCGCCCAGCGGGCTAAGTACGGCAAATTCGCGGATATTCAGGCACTTGATGGCAAAGTCGGCAATCTTGTTCGCGAGGTTTTCCATCGTGATGTTCACCTGGAAAATATTCGGGCCCATGCGCGCGATGCCGTCGTCGGTCGCAGTCGGGGTGATCATCGGGATATGCTGGAAGTTGCTGCCCATCCAGGCGCCGACCGTTGCCGCCGGACCGCTCATGATGGGGCCCACGACGGCGATGATGCTGTCCTGGTTGATAGCCTGCTGTGTACGCAAAAGCGCGATGGAGGCATCGGCACGGGTATCGGCAGTGCGGATATTCACCTTGCCCTTGAGGCCGGCCTGTTCAAAAGCGAGAATCACGCCCTGCACGGCAGCAGCGCCGAACTCGGCGAAATCACCGGAAAGCGGGGCAAGCACGAGAACCGTCGGCATTCCAGCACCGTAATCTTCAAGCGATTCGAGCCCCTTTTCGGCGGTATTGAGCAATTTTTCCGAGGCCCCGGAGTTCTGGACCTTCTTGTACCAATAGCGAGCGGCCTTGTAACGGCCAGCATTCTGGCACTCGCGGCCAATCTGCAGCTGCATCCAGCCGACCAGGTCCTTGTCCACCGGGTACTTTTCCAGGAGCGCCTGGAGCTGGTCCGCCGTCATGAGGGAGGCGGCAATCGTCTGCACGGCGACTTCCTTGGTACGGGCGCGGGCGGCAGGGTTCTTGGAATAGGCGAGGATGCGCAACATGTCCTCGACACCTTCATACACGGCACCGCGTTCAATCAAGACGATGGCATGCGCCAGTTCCATACGTTCGCGGTACGGCGTCGATATGTAGTATTCGAGGAAGCGGCTGGAGACCTTGTCGGCCTCGTCGCGCTTGTGTTCGCGCAGGTAACATTCCGTGAGCATCACGGCGGCCTTCTCGCCGTTGCTGTTGCGGAAGCTGGACTTGTACACCTTGACCAGCGGGCCGATGGCGTCTGCGCAACGGCCGTCCTGAATCAGGGACATAGCCTGCGACAGGTCGCCCTGGGCGAAAATCATCGAAGAGAAGAAAGAAACAAAAAGGAAGGGAAGAAGACGTTTCATAGTAACCCTTTCTCGACGCTAGGCTTCCGCATTGGCCGCCTGGACGACGTCGTGATCTTTTTTGATTTGCTTTTGCAGAGATTCAGGCAGCTTGGCCCAGTCGATGATGTCGACGCGGAACGGGAGCTCGCTTTCGACAAATGCCTTCTCGACAGCCGTCATATCCTCGAAGGAAATCGGCTTTTCCGAAATGACGACAAGTTCAAGGTCCATATCGGGCGGGCAATCCGTGCCGTTGACCCTCGGACCGTACGCCCAGACTTCGACACCTTCAAAATGGAGATTCAAAATCCGCTGTACAGTTTCCAGCTGTTCTGTATCTAAGCAAAGAGCCATAGTCCGTCAAATATAGATAATTAAACGAGCCGCTCCTTCACGAGCCTGTACAAATCGGCGAAAACAGCCTCCGGGCTGCGGTCGGCATCGATAGCCGAAACGCAATCCGGGTAGTCATGGGCCGCGGCCAGGTAACCCTGGCGCACCCTCTCGAAAAAGTCGGCCTTTTCCTGCTCCAACCGGTCGGGTGCCTCGCCCCGCTTCGCGGTGCGCGCGCGTCCCCGCATCACGTCGATATCGAGCACCACCGTGAGTTCCGGGAAGCAGCCGTCGCAAGTGAGTTCCGTCAGGCGTTGCACCATATCGGCACCGAGCCCGCGGGCATAGCCCTGGTAAGCAAAAGTGCTCCACGCGAAACGGTCGGCAATCACCACCTTGCCCGCATCGAGCGCCGGCTGGATAATTTCGGCAATCACCTGGGCACGTGCCGCATTGTACAGCAAAAGTTCTGTCTTGTCGGCCATGATTCCCTTGAACGAAGGGTCCAGCAGAATCTCGCGGATGCGTTCCGAAATCTTCGCGCCGCCCGGCTCGCGGAGCTTCACCACGGAATAACCCTCGCTTTCGAGAGCCGAAATAAGCATATCAATCTGGGTCGACTTTCCCGAGCCGTCGATCCCTTCGAGGCTAAAAAAACGCTTTGCCGTATTCATGGGTACAAATATGCAAAATTTCCAAGAAATCGCCTAATAGAACAGTTTCACAAGCACCGTCCCGACGATAGTCGAAACGATGACGCTCGTAAGGCCCGGCCGCATGAAGCTGTGGTTCAGCAGGTACTTGCCGATGACGGTAGTGCCCGAGCGGTCGAAGTTCACGGTCGCGATATCGGAAGGGTAGTTCGGGATAAAGAAGTACCCGTACACACTCGGCAGCACACCCAAAAGCACCGGGCCTTCGATGCCGAGACTGTAAGCGAGCGGCAACATCGCCACCACCACCGCACCCTGCGAGTTGATGAGCACGCTCACCGCAAAGAACGCAAACGCAATGGCCCACGGGTAATGCTGCACAATATCCTTGAGGCCGCCCTGCATCACGTCCATGTAGTTCGCGAAGTACGTGTCGGCAAGCCAGGCGATTCCGTAAATCGCGACGACAGCCACCATGCCACTCTGCCACACGGCACCCGCCACGGCCTTCTTGGGGCTCGCCTTGCAGAAGATAATCATGAACGCGGCAGCCGAAATCATCACGATCTGGATGATAATGTTCATGGCGAGCGGCTTCACCTGCGCCACGCCGTCAATGACTTTACCTGTAGGGAACTTGGGACGGATGTCGTGCCCGATAATCTGGAAGACGGAGAACAATACAATCACCGCAATAGCCGCCAGGAAGATGTACACGGCGCGCTTCGCCTCCTTGGGCACTTCCTTGTCAAGCACGGAGGCGGAACTGCCGTACATATATTCCTTCATCTGCGGGTCCTTGAGGCGGGCCTGGAAGGCGGGATCCTTGTCGAGGTCGAGCCCGCGCCTGTAAGAGACGAGTGCCGCCGCCATGAGCCCACAAAGGCAAGCAGGAATCGTAATCGCGATGACCTGCAAATTGTTCACCTCGAAACCGTTCGCATTCGAAATGATCACGAACGACGCGACCGCGGCGGCGATGGGCGAGCAAGTGATGCCTACCTGCGATGCGACAGAAGCCACGCTGCACGGGCGTTCCGGACGGATGCCCTTCTTAAGGGAAATGTCGCAAATAATCGGCATGAGGGTATAGACTACGTGACCCGTACCCACGAGCACCGTAAGGAAGAACGTGCAGAGCGGAGCAAGAATCGTGATGTGGTTCGGATGCTTGCGCAACAGCCGCTCCGCAATCTGGATAAGCCAATCCATACCGCCAGAGGCCTGCATAATGCCCGCACAAGTCACCGCCGCGATGATGATGTAGATAACGTCGGTAGGGGGCTTGCCCGGCTGCATGCCGAACCCGAGCACGAGAATCGCAAGCCCGATACCCGAAATCGCGCCCAGCGCAAGGCTCCCGTAACGTGAACCCACGTATAACGCGAGCAGAACAATCAGCAGCTGGATAATCATCAAAGTCATAAGGACCTCCCTATGGATGCTAAACTACAAAAGATTTTCCTTATTCTTCCCAGTTGAAAACGGGAAACCCGTCGTTAAGATCGGAATCATAAACGAATTCTTCACCCAGGAGTTCGGCAAATTTTCCTGATTTCATTTCTTTTGAGGTTTTAGGTGTCGCTACACCGCCGCCGTTGTTGAGGCCGAAGGGTTCCTGTTCGCCTCGCTTTAAATAATAATAGTCAGCCATGGTGGTGTTGAAGTTGTAACCAATCATCAAACCCACCAAGGAATCCCCGTCAACCTTGCCCGTGGAATAAGCAGAACTAGTAACACCTTCTTCGTTATCACCCGCAATACCACCGACATAAACAGAGCCAAAAATGTCACCTGTATTGTAAACTGATTCTATATTTAAACGTTGTACATAACCAGAAATGCCACCAGAATATTTTTCCCCAATAATTGAGGCATTATTTGCTGATACTTTTATAGTAACACACTGCGCTTGTCCAACTATTCCTGCTGCATAATTTGTTCCTGTCACTTTGCCAAAATTCTGTGATTCTTTTATTGTTCCATAATTTTTGGATAACGGACAATAGCTGTCACCAAAGTAACTTGCAATACCAGCGGTATACTCTTTTCCCTTTATTTCCCCATAATTATATACCTTTTCAACATTAGTTGAAGGACCTAAATGACAACCTATACCTCCAGCACTAGATAAACTCTCTATATAGCCTCTATTTGTCGCATTAATTATATCTAAACCATTATCAGTAGATGCGATAATACCTGCAACTAATTTTGGCCCTTGAATTGGGGCATTATTTTCAACATTTTCAATTTTTCCTCGTTTAGAATACTCATAACCAGTAATTGCAACAATTCCAGAAATTACATCATCTTTTCCTACTATAGTAGCCTTATTTACAACATCTTTAACAACTCCAGAACCTTTTAATAATCCAACAATACCAGCAGTATATTTTCCACCACTTACCCAGGAATTCTCAATCGTCAAATTCTGCACGGTCCCGCTGGAGTTGCCAAACAACCCATTGTGCGTGCTTGTCGTATTGATAAACATTCCGCTTATGGTGTATCCGTCACCATCAAAATTTCCCGTAAATGGAACGCTTGAATTTCCGATGGGAGTCCACTTGTGGAGCTTGGCGGAATCCCCGACCAAGGCGCCTTTCTTATCAATGACATTGCCCTTGTTCAACTTGATATCGGCACCAAGTTTATAATACTTGCCCTGATATTCCTTTTCATTTGCATTCACGATAAATGAAAGATGCGCCAACTGCTCTGCCGTCTTTATAATGTAAGGGCTCAACTTAGTTCCCGCGCCACAAGCGAAATCCTTTGCCGTGGTTCCATCCCAAGGCTCACCCGACTCGTCCTCGCACTCCTCTTCAGATTCTTCATCCGAATGGCTTGACTGCTTTTTCTTGTCATTCTTACTTTTGGAGTTGTCCTCTTCGGAATCGCTTGTAGCCGAAGATTCGTCGTCCTGAGATGGGGGTGAAACCGTACACGAGCAGACGGCGAATACCACTGCAAACCCTAATATCCCAAATAACGGATAGCGCATAAAAACCTCAAAGAGTCTCTGTTAAATATATATCATACTAAACTAAACAATAAAAAAGGAACAATAAAAATTATGCGATTTTTGTTCCATCCCTTTCACTACGCCGAAAATATCTCTTCCAATGTAATGTTTCTCTGGACCCATCGGGCAGAATAGGCATTTTGCTTTATAGGAGATGTCGTTACCAAAACGTTTGCGATGTTCTGCTTCTTCTTGAGTTTCGACTGCAAGAGAAGCATCTTATTTTCCATGCTTTCGGCATCCTTTTTGTCTAGCGAATAGGGAAGGGCTGTATACTTCATTTCGAACAAGTTGACAACCCTGTCCCCGCGCTCAATGACCATGTCAATTTGCGCCTCAGAAGAATACACGCTGTAAGTCTTTGTCGCAATCCCGCTAATTCCCAAAATGTTCTTGATTTTTTCGGCATTGGCGATGCAGAACCTTTCGAAACCGAGCCCACACCAGGTCTTGTGCGTACTCGTATTTTGCAAGTGCATCCATGTTTCACTATCGTAGTTGTCGCCTTTTTCAAGGAAGGTGAAATAGAACAGGCTAAAGAAATCAGCAAGTTGGTAAAGGTACGGAACACGTCCCAGTGCCTTGTATTTCCGGATAAACCCGCACTGTTCCAATTCCGTCAATTTACGTGTAACGCCACCACCATCCGATACAGAAAGGGCCGCGATGATTTCGTCGCGAGTGAACCCGATTTTCTTTTCGGCAAGGACCTTGATAATCGAAACATATTCTTCGCTATGCAAGAACAGGGAAGAATACAGACTCCGAAATTCCCCTTCGAGGAGGGCGGATTCGTTAAAGAATAACTTGTCTATGTTTTGCGCCAAGCTAAGGCTCGGCGTAAGAAGGTTCAAGTAATAGGGAATACCTCCGAGAACCATATAACATTCTGTCACCATCTGGTAATCCCAGTAGATGTTTTTTGATTCTAGGAATTCCTTGACCTCGCCCACGTTGAACGGATTGAGTTTTAACTTGTATGTAAGCCGATTGTGCAAGCCACCATGGTTTTCAACAATCTTCTTCACCATCCACGAAGCCGCAGAACCGCAAACGATCAGCTTTATCGCTGAATCCGTAGAGGCGTAACTGTTCCAAAAATGTTCCAGCGCCGGTATGAATTTCGAACCTTTCGTGTCCATCCAAGGGACTTCATCCAGAAAGACAACTTTTTTTGCAGCGTTGTTCTGTTGCAGGAATGTTCGCAATTGTTCAAACGCGTCAAACCATGTCTGAGGAGCAGGAATGTCGACATTACCGGATGCAGTCGCCAACGCCGTCCTGAAATTTGCCAATTGGTCTGACAATTCCACATTGTTCAAACCCGTCATGTAAAAGACAAGATTGTCCTTGAAAGTTTCGCGCACCAAATACGTCTTGCCAACACGACGGCGGCCATAGACCATGACAAATTCGGGTTGCTCGGAAGCCATCAACCGTAAAAGCTCCCTTTGTTCCTCTTTTCTACCGATTATGGGCATATAGACCTCGTTTTTGGCGCTTTTTACTAAAAATAATCAAATTCCGCCAAAATTCCAACAGAAAAGTGGCGCTTTTTGAAGATTTTAGTCAAATTCCGCCAAAATTATGCCGGAAAAGTGGCGCTTTTTGCATTTTTTTATTGAATTCCGCCAAAAATCCCCGGCCACCGGGCCGGGGATTCTGCGTTAAGATTTGTTACAAAGTAGCGCTTATTCCACGTCCTTGCCGTGGCACTTCTTGTACTTGAGGCCGGAACCGCACCAGCACGGGTCGTTGCGGCCGAGCTTGGGGCCGGCCTGCTGGGCACGGCGGGCAGCTGCGACAACGTTGGGGTTCGTGTACGTGCGGCGGACAGCTGCCGGGCGAGTCCCCGGGAGTGCGGACTGCGGCATCGGCTGCGGTGCGCGCTGCTCCTCAGAAAGGGCGTTTGTCTCGGAAGTGGCAGCCTGGCCCGCGAGGCCTGCGGCCTTGGCGCCTTCGGCGCTCAGCTGTTCCGTTTCCTGCGCTTCCTCTCTCGTCTCTCCTCTCTCGTCTCTCGTCTCAGTTGCGGCCTTAGCTTCTTCGGCAGCCTTGCGTTCGGCGTCGATCTGTTCCTGGCTCTTGAGCTGCAGCTGGTCCGGCGAGACGGTCATGCCGTTCGGGAGCGTGATGCGGATGTTCAGGATGCGCAGCGCGGTGAGCGTCGCGATCTTCTCGAGGCAGCCTTCGAACAGCTTGTAGCCTTCGCTCTTGTAGACCATCAGCGGGTCCTTCTGGGCGTAGCCGTGGAAGCGGATGGCGTCCTTCAGCTGGTCCATTGCGTACAAGTGTTCTTTCCACACCTGGTCGATGGTCATGAGCAAGAAGCGACGTTCGATGTTGCGGAAGTCCGTATCCGGGATAATCCTCGTGAGCTTGTCGTAACGCACCTTGCAGAGGTTGATCACGTCTTCGAGCACCTGTTCCGGAGTCTTCTTCGTCGCATCTTCAAAGCTCAGGTTGTATTCCATACCGAGCGTGCGCTGCAAGTCGGTATGCAGGCCTTCGAGATTCCAGCTCTCGGGGTAGGTCTTGGCCGGAACATAGGCAGACACCTTGATATCGCAGGCGTCTTCGATGCGGTTCATGATTTCTTCGCGGATGTCTTCGCCGTTCAGAATGCGGCGACGGAGACCGTAAATCACCTTGCGCTGCTCGTTCATCACGTTATCGTAGTCGAGCAAGTGCTTACGGATATCGAAGCTCTGGCCTTCCACGCGGCGCTGTGCACCACGGATACTGCGTGAAACAATCGGGTGCGTAATCACTTCGTCTTCGCCCACGCCAAAGCGGCTCATCAAGTTCTTCACGTTGCTGCCGCCGAAGATGCGCATCAAGTTGTCATCGAGGCTGAGGAAGTACTGGCTAGAACCCGGGTCGCCCTGACGGCCGGAACGGCCGCGCAGCTGGTTGTCGATACGGCGGGATTCATGGCGTTCCGTGCCGAGCACGTGCAAGCCGCCCAGCGCCGTGACTCCGGGGCCAAGAGCGATGTCGGTACCACGACCGGCCATGTTGGTCGCAATCGTCACCTTGCCTTCGTGGCCCGCGTACTGGATGATTTCAGCTTCGCGGCTGTGGTTCTTCGCGTTCAAGACTTCGTGCGGGATGCCTTCCTTTTCCAAGAGGCCGTGCAGGTGCTCGGACTTTTCGATGGAAGCCGTACCCACGAGGAGCGGCTGGCCCTTGGCGTGGCGGTCCTTGATGTCGGCCACGATGGCGCGCCACTTCGCGTCTTCGCTCTTGTACACCATGTCCTGCATGTCCTTGCGGATGCAGGGCTTGTTGGTCGGGATGACCCAGGTGTTCATGTTGTAAATCTTGATGAATTCCG
>JAEEGJ010009533.1_pt1 | contig 25905 bp, 17 predicted proteins | sample 8958761 | NCBI WGS metagenome assembly JAEEGJ01 (sample SAMN16246546, study PRJNA631951) | gut metagenome | biome: gut microbiome; feature: rumen; material: RS-attached | host: Bos | place: Iran: Karaj | collected 2018-10 | reverse complement strand
GAGCTTGCTCTCTACGAAATATTTCGACCCCAGCAGGCCGTACTCTTCACCAGTCCAGATGCAGAACATTATCGAGCGCTGGGGTTTGGCTCCGGAGGTGGCCAGCAGACGGGCGGCCTCCATAGTCACGCAGACGCCCTGTCCGTCGTCGGTAGAGCCTGTGGCGATGTCATAGGCGTCAAGGTGGCTGCCCATCATCCCATATTCGTCGGGATCTTTGCTTCCGCGGATGATGCCGAGGATGTTGTGATACTTCATCGGGCCGGGGAAGAAGTGGTTGCGGATGTCGAACTCCAGCTGGAAATCCTGACGGTCCACCACTTTCTGCTTTATTATTTCGAACTGATGCTCGTCAAGAAGGATGTCGCAGGCCTTGGGCAGGTTGTCCATAGTGAGGTCGAAGCAGGTGGCGCGGTTGTAGAGCACCTGCATCGGGAGCTTTGACGGGCGGATGAAACCGAGTACTCCGGCTTCCACCATCTGGCGGTACATCAGCACCGAACCTTCCTCGCCGGCAGCGAGCTGTGCGGCACGGGTAGAGTCAGCCTTGGCGCTGGCGTCAATGGCAAGTCCGCTTGTCGGGCCAGTCTCCAGCAGAACCCAGGCTCCTTTGAGTGCACCCTTCACTCGGTCGAAATCACGCTGGTTCTTGGGCTCCAGAAGCACACGGCCTTTCTGCGGGCCACGGGTGCCGGCAGTATAGGCAGGAGTGCCGAAATGCAGCGTCATACCGTCTCCAGAGAGCATACGGCCGAACCAGGGGCCGCGGTCGAAACCGACATTGATGGTGACAGCTTCCTGGACGATGACTTCCAGCCCCCAGGAACGGAACTGCTGGGCAACCCAGTCTTCGGCGTGGTTGAGCATATGCGAGCCGACGATGCGGCCGCCGATGTTGCGGGCGATATAGTCTGCGTGTTCCATCGTACGGTTGTCGTTGCGGCCGGCTTCAAGCACGGCTTTGACAACCTTGTCCTGTGCCGTGGCCGGAAATGCCAGCACGAGCATCAGCAAAAGGGGCAGTAAAGTCTTTTTCATTATGGTACGGTGATTAATGGTTGATCGCGTTGCGTTTCACGCAGATGTCGGCCCACTTCGGGGCGCGGTCGAACATATCCGCCAGTTCGGCGAGGATGTCGGGAATCTGTATGCCTTGAGGACAGATCTGTGCGCAGGAGCCGCACTGCAGGCAGGCGTGAGGAAGCTTGTCTTCCGGAAGGCTCTCCAGCCGCATTACAGGAGTAAGGGACACCTGGACCTTGATATCGTTGTATTCGGAAATCAGCGCGGGGATGTCAAGACCTGCCGGACAGCCTTCGCAGCAGTAGCGGCAGCCGGTGCAGGGCACTGAGCCCTTCAGCCCTTCTGCGATTTGGGCCAGGACGGCACGCTCGTCGGCCGACAGCGGGTCCGGATGTTCGAATGTCGCCGTGTTTTCCTTCATCTGTTCCAGGCTGGACATTCCGCTCAGCACGACTGAGACGCCGGGAATGTCGTGGAGCCAGCGCAGCGCCCAGGAAGAGTCGCTCCTGGATGCGTCCATCTCCTGCAGCCTTGCGTGGGCTTCTGGGCTGAGATGAGACAATTTGCCTCCGCGCAGCGGCTCCATCACGACTATCGGAAGTCCGTGGTCGCGGATGATCTCGCACTTGCGGCGGGCGTCCTGCAGGCTCCAGTCAAGGTAGTTCAACTGGATCTGCACGAACTCTATGGCCTGGCCGTAAGGACCGTCCAGAATGGACTGCAGATGGTCGGCCGTGCTGTGGGAGGACATACCAAGATGGCGGATGCGCCCCTCCTCGCGTTGGCGTACGAAATAATCCAAAATGCCCCAGCGGGGGTCCATATAGTCGGCGATGCTGTTCTCGCAGACATTGTGGTAGAGGTAGAAGTCGAAGTAATCCACGCCACATCTTTCGAGCTGGCGTTTGAATATCCTTTCAGGGTCGAATGTCTTGAAATGCTGGTGTCCTGGAAACTTGTCGGCAAGAAACCATTTGTCCCTGGGATGACGGGCGAGGGCTGCTCCGAGCACTTCTTCCGAATGGCCGTCGTGGTAGGGGAAGGCAGTGTCGAAATAATTGATTCCTTTCGAGATGGCTTCATCGACCATTGCATAGACCGTGTCGCGGTCTACGCTGCCGTCATCAAGCTGCGGCAGCCTCATCGCTCCGAACCCGAGCGCAGAAAGCCTTGTATCTTTGATCGAGTGATAGAACATACAAGGAAGTTTATTCTCAGATAATCTTCGCTATAGCATTGATGTAGGCTTCGGCGGCTGCGGTTATGATGTCCGGGTTAGCCGAGTAGCCGTAGTAGAACTGGCCGTTGTTCTCCACCTGGATGTGCACGATGCCGTTGTCCTCGGTGCCGCGGGTGATGGACTGCACCAGCATCTCCTCGAGGTTGATGCGGCGGTGCACCAGGGTGCGGATGGCAGTGAATGCTGCGTCCACAGGACCTTTGCCGCTGCTGGTGGCATTGCACTTCTCACCGTCGATGATGAGACCTACGGTAGCCATCGGAATGGCGTTCTTGCCGCAGACCACCTGAAGGTAGTCGAGCTTGATCTTCTGGACTATGTCATCCTGGCTGATGCCCGAGATGGCATACAGGTCGTTGTCTTCTATCTCTTTCTTGCGGTCTGCAAGGTCAAGGAACTTCTTGTAGGCGTCGGCGAGTTCTTCGGTGCCGAGCACGATGCCCAGCCTGCGCAGATGGTGGTCGAGGGCGGCCCTTCCGCTGCGGGCGGTGAGGGTGATGGTGCTGTCATTGACTCCGATGTCCTGCGGGTCGATGATCTCGTAGCTCTCGCGGTTCTTGAGCACACCGTCCTGGTGGATGCCGGACGAGTGGGCGAAGGCATTGCGGCCTACGATGGCCTTGTTTGGCTGGACGGGCATCCTCATAAGTGAAGACACCTGATGGGAAATCTTGGTTATGTTCTTGGTAAGTATGTCAGTGTGGACAGGGAACTCCTTGCGGCTGCGGATGGCCATTACAACCTCTTCGAGGGCAGTGTTGCCGGCACGCTCTCCTACGCCGTTGACGGTGACCTCCACCTGACGGGCACCGTTCATCACGCCTGCCAGGGTATTGGCGGTGGCCATGCCCAGGTCATTGTGGCAATGGGTAGAGATGATGGCCTTGTCGATGTTGGGCACGTTGTTCATCAGATAGGCGATCTTGGCGCCGTACTCTGCGGGGAAACAGTAGCCGGTGGTGTCGGGAATGTTGACCACTGTGGCTCCGGCGGCAATCACGGCTTCGATGACCCTCGCAAGGTATTCGTTTTCGGTGCGGCCTGCATCCTCGGCGTAGAACTCTACGTCATCGACATATTTGCGGGCGTACTTGACGCAGGCGACAGCTCTCTTGAGAATGTCCTCGCGGTTGGAGTTGAACTTGTATCTGATATGGTAATCCGAGGTTCCGATGCCGGTGTGGATGCGCTTCAGTTCTGCGAAGTGCAGGGCCTCCGCTGCGGCGTCGATGTCTTTCTCGACGGCTCTGGACAGGGCGCAGATGCGCGACGAGGTTACGACTTTGGAAATTTCGACAACGCTTTTGAAATCGCCTGGACTGGAGATGGGGAAGCCGCACTCTATGATATCTACTCCCAGAGCTTCCAGCAGTTTGGCAAGCTCTATTTTTTCAATGGTATTCAGCTGGCATCCGGGGACCTGCTCTCCGTCACGGAGGGTAGTGTCGAAAATATATAATTTGTCGTTCATGTTGACAAAGGTATGGATAATTGCTCATAATCTAATAAAATTTTGTGAATTCTGCAAAAAGAGTTTTAACTTTGCACCAAGAACCGTTAATCAAGGATTCACAATGCGAAACGCAACCATCAGCATCATCCGACTCGTCCTCACCCTAGATCTGCTGGTGCTGGTCGTGAGCACCCTGTAAGCAAGAATCCACAACGGAATTATAATATGCAGTTTCACTTGTTGGATTCTTTCCGATGAGTGATTTTTTTTTAATAGGAATATGAAATTACGCAGCAGTGTAACTTTTGAAGGAGCCACGATGGCTGGTGCGAGAGGCCTTTGGAGAGCCAACGGAATGGACGACCGTTTTGTAGGCAAGCCGATAATCGCTGTCGTCAATTCTTTCACTCAGTTCGTTCCTGGCCATATGCATCTCCACGAGATAGGTCAGATTGTAAAGAAGAAAATCGAATCGCTCGGCTGCTTTGCGGCAGAGTTCGACACCATAGCGATCGACGACGGCATAGCGATGGGTCACGGCGGAATGCTCTATTCTCTCCCGTCACGAGAGATAATAGCCGACAGCGTAGAATATATGTGCAACGCGCATTGTGCCGATGCAATGATATGCATCTCCAACTGCGACAAGATAACGCCGGGTATGATGATGGCCGCTATGAGGCTTAACATTCCGGCGGTTTTTGTATCCGGAGGCCCGATGGAAGCCGGCAACGTAGACGGCAAGGACTGTGACCTGATCGACATTATGGTGAAAGGGGGAGACCCCTCAACGCCTGCAGACGAACTGCTGCGCTATGAGAGGGCTGCCTGCCCGACCTGCGGCTGCTGCTCGGGAATGTTCACAGCCAACTCTATGAACAGCCTCACCGAGGCGTTGGGAATGGCTCCGGTGGGCAACGGAAGCATTTTGTCTACCCACAAGTGCCGCCGCGAACTATTCGAGAAAGGCGCCGAACTCATCGTGAAGCTTGCCAACGACTACTATTTCAAAGATGACGAAAGCGTACTTCCGCGCGCCATAGCCAACAAGGCTGCCTTCGAGAACGCAATGTCGCTCGACATCGCGATGGGCGGCTCTACCAATACCGTGCTTCACCTTCTGGCTATTGCCCACGAGGCAGGTGTGGATTTCACTATGGCCGACATCGACCGTCTGTCACGCAACGTGCCCGTGCTCTGCAAGGTGGCTCCGAGCTATCACTACCATGTTCAGGACGTGAACAGGGCAGGAGGTATAATGGGTATCCTCGGCGAGCTGGCGAAAGGCGGTCTGCTTCACACAGACGTGAAGAGGGTTGACTACCCTTCACTCGCAGCTGCCATAGCCGACAATGATATCACCGCCGCTGCCGGACAGGATGCTTCAGCGTTTGTTGCAGCCCATCCCAATGCCGCCAAATATCTGGCCGCTCCGCTCAACCAGCGCACCGGAGTGCTTGGCGGATGTGACAAACAATACAAGGAATTCGATCTCGACCGCAAGGCGGGCTGCATCCGCAGCATCGAGAATGCATATATGAAAGACGGCGGCCTCGCAGTGCTCTACGGCAACATCGCAGTGGACGGCTCTATCGTCAAGACTGCCGGCGTAGACGAAAGGATCTTCAAGTTCAGGGGTCCTGCCGTGGTCTTCGAAAGCCAGGAAGATGCAGTCGCAGGCATCCTCGGCGGCAAAGTGAAGAAAGGCGATGTGGTGGTGATACGCTACGAAGGCCCGAAAGGCGGCCCCGGAATGCAGGAGATGCTCTATCCGACTTCGTTCCTGAAGAGTATGCACCTAGGCGCCGAATGCGCCCTTATCACCGATGGACGCTTCTCCGGCGGCACCAGCGGCCTGTCCATAGGTCACGTTTCGCCTGAGGCCGCGAACGAAGGTGCCATCGCACTTGTGAAGGACGGAGATATGATAGCGATCGACATTCCCGCAAGGTCGATGAACGTGGAACTCAGCGACGAGGAACTTGCTGCCCGTCGTGCCGCGATAAAAGAATTCAAACCCGCACATCGCGACCGCAAGGTCAGCAAGGCCCTCCAGGCATATTCGATGCTCGCAGGTTCTGCAGATAAAGGTGGAGTAAGGATGATATAATATGGAAGATAAAATGATTACCGGCGCCGAGGCGCTTATCAAAACCATAATTGAGGAGAACGTCGACACTATCTTCGGATATCCCGGAGGCAGCATAATTCCGTTCTACGACAAGCTTTACGACTATACCGACCAGCTCCGCCACGTGCTGGTGCGCCACGAACAGGGTGCAGTCCACGCCGCCGAGGGTTATGCCCGCGCCACCGGTCAGGTGGGAGTCTGCGTGGCTACTTCTGGCCCCGGTGCCACCAATTTCGTGACAGGCATCGCCGACGCAATGATGGATTCCACTCCGATAGTCTGCATCACCGCCCAGGTGGACGCCGCCCAGCTCGGAACAAACTTCTTCCAGGAGGCCGACATGGTGGGCATCACAACCCCGATAACCAAGTGGAACTACCAGATTTCGCGTGCCGAGGATATTCCCATCGTCATTCCGCAGGCTTTCCATATCGCCCGCAGCGGCCGTCCCGGCCCGGTGCTCATCAGCGTCACGAAGAACGCCCAGGTGGAAAAGTTCCGCTACCGCTATGACCTCAAGGCTGCTCTCGACCGTATGGTCTACGTACCCCGCAAGGTGAACCTGGAGAAGCGCGACCTGAACATCCAGAAGGCCATCGATATGCTCAACAATGCCGAGAAGCCTCTGATCATCGCAGGTCAGGGCGTACTCATCTCCGGTGCCGAATCTGTTCTCGCGGAATGTGCCAACAAAGGCTGTATCCCCGTGGCTTGTACGCTGCTCGGCCGCAGTGCGATGAACTTCCACGACCATTACTACATCGGTATGGTGGGAATGCACGGCAATATGTCCGCGAATGCAATGACACAGCAGGCCGATGTAATCCTGGCTGTAGGTATGAGATTCTCCGACCGCGTCACTGGCAAGCCCAGCGGATATGCACAGAACGCCCAGATTATCCATATTGACATCGACAAGACCGAGTTCAACAAGAACATCCAGGTCGACCTGCAGATCCACGGTGACGCACGCCAGATGCTGGAGGCGATATGCGAGGGTCTGGTGTTCAAGGACCGTGAGGCTTGGAGACGTTTCGGATATGACCAGTATGACAAGGAGAAGGAGAACGTCATCGGCCCGATGCTGCGCAGTGAGAAACTCAATATGGCCCAGGTGGTGGATGCCATCAACAGCCACTATATCGAGAAAGTCAGCACGAGCGAGAAGAGCTACGGCAGCAACGTGGTGCTCGTGACCGACGTGGGACAGAACCAGATGTTCGCCGCCCGCTACCTCAAGCTCACGATGAAGACCGGCTGGATCACTTCCGGCGGACTTGGTACTATGGGCTTCGCCCTTCCTGCGGCTATAGGAGCCAAATGCGGCCGTCCCGACGCCCAGGTGGTGGCGATCGTGGGAGACGGTGGCCTGCAGATGAACATCCAGGAGCTCGGAACCATACTCCAGAACAACATCGACGTGAAGATCGTGCTGCTGAACAACTCGTTCCTCGGAATGGTCCGTCAGTGGCAGGACCTTTTCTTTGACAAGCGTTTCTCTCACACTATGCTCGTCAATCCGGACTTCAGCAAGATATGCGAGGCCTACGACATCGAGTATTACCGCATCTCAAAACCCTCCGAGGTTGAGGATGCCATCGAGCGGATGGCGGCTTCGAAAGGCCCGTTCTTCCTCGAGGCAGTGGTGGACCCGACTGTCAACGTATACCCGATGATTCCCGGCGGCAAGACTTTGAATGACCTTATCATTAGATAATTTATTATGAAATACAGACTTGAAGCGACAGTAAGCGCGCGTGTCGATATCCTGAACCGCATCACTACCCTTTTTATCCAGAAGGGACTCCCGGTGGAGAGCGTCAACTACAAAGTGATTGACGACCGTCTGGCAAAGGTCGAGCTGATATGCTCCGATGCTGACGACATCCGAATGGACCGAATCATCAACCAGGCCGACAATCTGGTGGATATCGCGCAGGTACAGTACTTTAAAATGGACAAATAACAAACTAAAACACATACTAGAATGGCAGAAATGAATTTTGGAGGCATCGTAGAGCAGGTTGTGACACGTGCCGAATTCCCACTGGAAAAAGCTAAGCAAGTATTGGCTAACGAAACCATCGCAGTCCTCGGATATGGTGTCCAGGGCCCTGGCCAGAGCCTCAATCTCCGCGACAACGGATTCAACGTGATCGTCGGACAGCGCAAGGGCGGCAAGAGCTGGGACAAAGCCATCGCTGACGGCTGGGTTCCGGGAGAGACCCTTTTTGAAATCGAAGAGGCTTGCAAGAAAGCCACTATCATAGAGTTCCTGCTTTCAGACGCAGGTCAGATCAGCGCCTGGCCCACAGTGAAGAAACACCTCACCGCCGGCAAGGCTCTCTATTTCTCACACGGTTTCGCCATTACCTATCAGGAGCGTACCGGCATCGTTCCCCCGAAGGATGTTGACGTGATTATGTGCGCCCCCAAAGGCTCAGGCACATCACTCCGCCGTCTTTTCCTGCAGGGCAGGGGAATCAACTCATCATACGCCATCTTCCAGGATGCTACCGGAAAGGCTTATGACCGCACCATCGCCCTCGGCGTAGGTATCGGCAGCGGTTATCTCTTCGAAACCACTTTCAAGAGAGAGACCTACAGCGACCTTACCGGTGAGCGTGGAACCCTTATGGGTGCCATCCAGGGAATCTTTGCAGCCCAGTACGACACTCTCCGTGCACACGGCCACACTCCTTCGGAGGCATTCAACGAGACAGTAGAGGAGCTCTCACAGAGCCTGCTTCCGCTCGTTGCCGAGAACGGTATGGACTGGATGTATGCCAACTGCTCGACTACCGCACAGCGCGGTGCCCTCGACTGGTGGAAACGTTTCCGTGATGCCACCAAACCTGTTTTCGAGTCTCTCTATGAGAGCGTGGCTACAGGCAACGAGGCTCAGATCTCAATCGATTCAAACAGCAAGCCCGACTACCGCGAAGGTCTTGAGAAAGAACTCAAGGAAATGCGCGAGAGCGAAATGTGGCAGGCCGGCAAGGCTGTACGCGCACTGCGTCCCGAGAACAACTAATTCTTTGGAAAGATGAAAGAACTGGATTGGAAAAATATCGGATTCGGCTACGTCAAGACCAACTGCAATATCCGTTGTGAATTTCACAACGGGCAGTGGGGCGAGCCGTATCTCACTTCGGACGAATACCTGCCGCTGCATATCGCTGCGACTTCGCTGCACTACGGCCAGGAAGTGTTCGAGGGTGCCAAGGTTTTCCGCGGAGTGGACGGCAAGGCCCGCCTGTTCAGGATCGAAGAGAATGCCAGGCGTATGAAGGCTTCGGCAGACTACCTGCTGATGGCCGCTCCTTCAGAGGAACTTTTCATCGATATGTGCGAGAAAGTCATCCGTGCAAACGCTGACTTCCTGCCTCCTTATGGAACCGGAGCTTCTCTCTATGTCCGTCCTCTGCTCATAGGTACTACCGCTGAGGTCGGTGTGAAGACGGCCCGTGACTATATGTTCCTGATATTCGTGACTCCGGTGGGCCCGTACTTCAAGAACGGATTCGCACCGATCGACGTGGTGCTCGAGAAGCTTCACGACCGTGCGGCACCGCGCGGAACCGGTCAGGCCAAGGTTGGCGGCAACTATGCGGCCAGCATCCAGGCCGGTGCATTCGCACACGAGAGAGGCTTCTCTAACGAGTTGTATCTCGATGCTGCGGAGCAGAAGTACATCGACGAGTTCGGAGCTGCCAACTTCTTTGCGATCAAGGACGGAGCCTACATCACTCCTCTGTCGAGGTCGGTGCTCGGATCGATTACCAACAAGAGTCTCCGCACTCTTGCAGAGGATCTCGGACTCAGGGTCGAGGACCGCAAGATCGAGTACGAGAAGGAGATTGCCACTTTCGACGAGGTGGGCGCCTGCGGTACTGCAGCCGTCATCTCTCCCGTCGGCCGTCTCTATGACCCGAACAAGGACAAATGGTATGAGTACGACGCTCCCGGCAAGTACAGCACCATGATGTTCCACGCGCTCCAGGATATCCAGTACGGTCGCGCTGAAGACAAGCACGGCTGGACCCGTATTATAGAAGGTATATAATCTATTTGCACGAATCTGTTGCGATTGAGGACCCTGTCCACCCTCGGACGATAGAGGGAGGACTATAGGACAGAATCGTAGAACTCGCAGGGCGAGGCCGTCAGAGAGCGGGCAAGTTGCTTTACGGGCTCGGTGAAGACGGCGCTCGAATAGAAAGTGCAGAAAGGCGTATCATCGTGATGCGCCTTTTTCGCATACAGGCGGTCGGCCTGGCGTGCGACGGCAGGAGCGGGGTTTACAATCTTTGCCTTGCCAGCAACGATTTTTTTGATGGTGTCCTGCAGGAAAGGATAGTGGGTGCAGCCCAGGACAATATGGTCGGCACCCTCGGCAAGCATAGGCTCGATGTAGCCTCGAAGCAGGCTCTCCACTTCCGGAGAATCGAAATCAGCCCGCTCTACGGCCTCCACGAGACCCTCACCGACCCGTTCGATGACTTTGACGTCACCCTTGAATGTTGCAAGAGTGTTGAGGTACAGAGCCCCCTTTAGGGTGCCTGCGGTGGCGAGTACGCCCACCACGCCGCTTTCCGACCGCAGGATGGCCGGCTTTATGGCAGGCTCCATTCCAACGAATGGAAGGTGGTAGTTCTCTCTCAGATGCTTGATTGCTGCTGCTGTTGCGGTGTTGCAGGCCACCACGATGATGTCGGCGCCTTGTTCGATGAGGAAATCGGTTATCTGGCTTGAACGTGCCTTGATGAACGGGGCTTCCTTGGGACCGTACGGGCAGTTGAGGCTGTCGCTGAAATAGACATAGCGCTCCTTGGGCAGAAGCCTTGTGAGCTCCCTGAAGACGGAAAGACCGCCGATGCCCGAGTCGAAGATACCGATCATCGTTGTGAGTTATTCTTTACAAAAATACGCATTTTTTGAATACCTTTACGGCGTTTTTCTTTAGATGATATGGCTATAATCAGAGAACTGAGGGGGTTCACCCCCAAGATCGGCAAAAACTGCTTCATCGCAGAGAATGCATCGATAATAGGTGACGTGACGATGGGGGACGACTGCAGCATCTGGTATTCAGTGGTGCTCCGCGGCGATGTCAACACGATTAAGATAGGAGACAGGGTCAATATCCAGGACGGAGCCGTGCTCCATACATTATATAACAGGTCCGTGGTCGAAATCGGAAATGACGTTTCTGTCGGCCACAATGCCGTGATCCACGGAGCCAAGGTGGGCAACAACGTGCTTGTCGGTATGGGGGCCATACTTATGGACAATGCCGTCATTCCGGACAATACCATCATAGCGGCCGGAGCCGTCGTGCTCAGCAACCAGGTTCTCGAGCCAGGAATCTATGCCGGTGTTCCCGCCAAAAAAGTGAAGGATGCGAGTGATGCGATAGCCGAGGCCGCACACAAGAATGCCCAGGGATATCTCCTTTATAAAACCTGGTACGAATAAATCTTTATTTAATTGGCTATTTTGGTTTTAATTTGAAAGTAAAATAGCAGAAATATTGCAAAATTTATAAGTGATTCTGTAAATTTTGCATATTTTTTTATTCTCTGGTAAAGTTTTATTCCTCTCTGCAGGCGCTCCTGCAAGCCATTGTATTGCAGGTTTTCCCTATAATATACAAAAAATTTTTGATTATTTGAGTGAAAATTGCCATTTTTGCGGCTTAAATGTGTTATTGTTGTTTGACCCGAATTACGGCTATTTCAAATTTTAACATAAATTCAACAACCTAAAAAAACAACAGATGAAAAAAATCAGACTTTTAATGGCAGCCGTTGCGCTTGTCCTTTCTGTCGGAATCGCTTCTGCACAGAATGTACAGGTCAGGGGTACTGTCACTGATGCATCTACAGGTGAACCTGTTCCGTTCGCTTCCATCCAGGTCAAGGGAACGATGCAGGGTACAGCCACCGATGCATTGGGTAGTTACACGGTTTCCGCTCCCGGAAACGGTGTGTTGGTATTCTCTTCCATCGGTTATACGACACAAGAGGTTGCAGTAAACAACCGCGGCGTGATCAACGTATCTCTCGAGCCGGAAACAGAATTCCTCGATGATGTGATTGTAGTAGGTTATGGTACCGTAAGGCGTGAGGCCAAGACCGGTTCCATCGCTACTCTCGAAGCAGAGAACCTCGCTGAGGCTCCCGTCAACTCAGTCGACAAGATGCTGGCCGGTAAGATGGCCGGTGTGATGGTGACTTCACAGACAGGTCAGCCGGGTGCTAACTCAAACATCCGTATCCGCGGTATTTCTTCAGTGAATGCAGGTAACGAGCCCCTTTGGGTTGTCGACGGTATTCCTGTGATGTCAGGTGACCAGGGTTACTTCACCAATACCTCTAATGCGATGGCAGTGGTGAACCCTAACGATATCGAGTCAATCACTGTCCTGAAAGACGCTGCAGCCGCATCAATCTACGGTTCACGTGCTGCCAACGGTGTCATCCTCGTGACCACCAAGAGCGGTTCACAGGGCAAGGCCAAATTCCAGGTACGTGCCAAATACGGTATCTCTCAGCTTGCAAATGACAACAATTTCAGGGTATTGACCGGTTCCGAGCTCCTCGGTCTCCGTCGTCAGGCCGCTATGAATGCAGGTATGAATCCTGATAATCCTACCAGCGCCGGTTACTATCCTTACTCACGCCTCACCGGTCAGCAGACCAACTGGCTCAAGGAAGTTACCAAACTCGGTAACATGCAGGAGTATGAAATCAATGCATCAGCCGGTAACGAACGCGGCAAGCTGTACTCTTCACTGTCATACCAGAACACTGAAGGTATCACTTACGCCAGCCAGTTCAACAAGATCGTCGGCCGTGTGAACACCGATTATAAACTCACCAACAGTTTGACTTTCGGTGCTCGCGTCAATATGGCTTACACCTACAACCGCGATACCGAGATGCAGGCTTTGTACTACGCAAACCCGTTCTTCGCAGGTCTCTCTATCCTGCCTTGGACTCCTCTGTATGATGAATACGGCAATTACAACGTGAACATCCCCGAGAACAGTAACACCAACCCTATGTACAATATGCTTAGCGGCGGTGAGGTTCAGTGGGAGAAACAGTTCCGCAACCAGGCATCCGTATACCTCGAGTGGCAGCCTGTGACAGGTCTGGTATTCAAGACCAACAACATGCTTGAGACCACAAACGGTGAAGGCCGCCGTTACTGGGGACCCGACCCGGGTTACACCGAAGGTACTCTTCAGGTAAGTACTTCACAGTTCATCCGTCTGACCACTTCAAACACCGCTACCTACACCACGACATTCGGTGATGCACACTCATTCCGTGCAATGGTCGGTCAGGAAGCCATGAAGGAAACCTACCATTCATATTTCTCATATTCACCGACCGTAGATGACGCTATCCCGTATCCTACCACATCAATTGCTACAGATGATAAGATCGACTACGATTATTCTGCCGAGACTTTGCTGTCATTCTTCGGAAATGTGGATTACAGCTACGACCAGAGGTACTACCTGCAGGGTTCAGTCCGTGCTGACGGAAGTTCACTCTTCGGCTCTGCCAACAGGTGGGGTCTGTTCTGGTCTGCCAGCGGTTCCTGGAACATCTCCAACGAAGCATTCATGAGCGGACTTGACTGGCTCAGCCTCCTCAAACTCCGTGCAAGCTACGGTGTCAACGGTAACAACAACATCGCTGCCTACAGGGCTTACGGTGTATACGCATCTACCGCATACAACGGTGCATCCGGAATGCTTCCTTCTGATCCTGACAACCCCAACCTGTCATGGGAAAAGAACTACACCTGGAACGTAGGTCTTGATTTCGCTTTCTTCGATTCAAGAATCAACGGACAGGTGGATGTCTACTCACGTGACACCAAAGACATGTTGCTCAACAAGAGCGTTCCCCAGACATCAGGTTTCTCAAGCAACTTCGTGAACATCGGAGCCCTCAACAACAAGGGTGTCGAGTTCCAGCTTAACGGTGACATCATCCGCACCAGGGATTTCAACTGGAACGTTGGTTTCAACCTGGCTTACAACAAGTCTACTATCCTCGATCTTGGCGATACCGATGAGTTGAACAATGCCGATTCACGTATCAAACACAAAGTCGGCAAGTCATTCTATACTTACTATCTGAAAGACTACTACGGCGTCAACCCTTCAACAGGTCAAGCTGTTTGGCGTGCTGCCGATCCTGCCGATCCCGACAATGAAGACGCCTACATCCTTACCAGCAACTACAACAAGGCCCGCTACATCTATGCCGGCAGCCCTGAGCCCAAGTTCACCGGCGGTTTCAACACCAGCCTCACTTGGAAAGGTTTCGACCTGAGCGCTTTCTTCGAGTATAAACTCGGTAACAATGTGCTTATCGTCGAGAACCGTTATGTAAACTCAGACGGTAACCAGAATATGAACCAGACCTACAGGGCACTCAATTACTGGAAGGAGCCCGGTGATACAGGAGTTTTCCCGAAACCTTACATCGGCAACTCTTCAAACTCTTATGCTATGCCCAGCACCCGTTGGATGGAAAGGGGCGACTACCTTCGCGTGAAAGACGTTACACTTTCATACACCTTCCCGACCAGAATCATCGAGAAGATCAAACTCGGAGGTCTCAAACTTTACGTAAGCGGACTCAACCTCTATACTTTCCACGATGTCAACTGGTTTGACCCTGAGCGTGGCGTGAACGGTATGGGTTCCGGTATCTATCCTATGACCAAGACCCTTGTGGGTGGTGTTGAAGTATCATTCTAATAAAGGGAGGATAATATGATGAAAAAATATATAACAATATTAGTTTTGGCCGTAGCAGTCCTGTTCACTACTGCCTGCAAGGATTTCCTGGTGGAAGAGCCTATTCTCAGCCAGAGTACTTCCCTTACTCTCAGCAATTTCAATGGACTGAACAAAGCCGTTGCTGGTGCTTACTCTCCTCTCGCTGACGGTCAATGGTACGGTGCGATGATGATTCTCGAAAGCGAGATGCGTGCCGGCAACGCCATGCGTCCCATCAACTCTGACTTCACTTCAGGCCGTATGATGGTTCCCTACGACATGAGTTACAACGAAAGCAGCACTTCAGGTCTCTGGGGTTATGCTTACTTTGTGATTTCAGCCGTCAACAACGTGCTTGACGTAATCGAAAAAGGTGAAGTCGAGCTTGTAAAAGACGGTGTAACCCAGCAGGATGTAGATAATCTTCAGGCAGAAGCCCTCGCACTCCGTGCTCTTGCACATTTCGACTGCCTCAGGACTTATGCCCGTACTGACGGAAGCAACGACAGACTCGGTATTCCGCTCATTCTCACTCCTCAGTCTCCTGACGACCAGCCTGCACGAAACACTGTTACAGAAGTTCTCAACCAGGTTGTAGCTGACCTTACCAAAGCCGAAAGCCTTATGTCTTCTTCATACGTAAGGGCTGGTGGCGTTTCTTCAAAATGCTACATTACTATCGATGTTGTCAGGGCACTCCTTGCCAGGGTATATCTTTACAAGAAAGATTACTCAAATGCCGCAGCATATGCAACCAAGGTTATTGAGAGCGGCAACTACAAACTCTGGACTGCCAAAGAGTATCCTACCGTATGGAACAAAGACGCTGCCGACAAAGGCGGTGAGGTGATCTTTGAAGTTTACGGTGCTACAAGCAACTCATACGATGAGTACTGGGAAGGCCCGTCACATATGACCAACCCCATCGGTTATGCTGACTGCGCAGCCAGCTTCGACCTTGTTGGTCTCTTCGAGGACGGTGACGTCCGCGGTTCAAAAGGTATCCGCGGCACTGACGAGGGTAAAGTAATGTTCTGCACCGATCCTGACGAGAAGTCTCTCGGACAGATGTGGACCATGAAATATCAGGGCAAGGGCAAAGGTGATGCAGTCAGCACTCCTGACGTCAGCAATGTAATTGTCATCCGCCTTTCAGAAATGTATCTGATCCGCGCTGAAGCTTCTGTTAACGGAGCTGGCAACACTGCACTTTCTGACCTGAACGCTATCCGCAGCAACCGCGGCGCATCAGCACTCGCTTCAGCCGGTGCGGCAGCAGTAGCTCTGGAACGCAGACTGGAACTCAACTTCGAAGGCCATACCTGGTTTGACCTGGCCCGTACGACTGCCACTCTCAACTATGATGACGGTGTGGTTAAACGCAACCTCACAAGCAGCAGCAAAGAATGGGCTCTCCCTATTCCCAAACGCGAGACCGACGTGAACGCTAATCTTGAGCAGAACCCCGGTTTCTAAACTATAGGAGATAAGGATAATGAAAAAGATATTTAAATACTTTAGTTTTATAACTGTAGCTATTATGGCACTGGCATCTTGCCAGAGTCTCAACCAGGATCCTGTTTTCAATGACGATGATGCTTTCGTAGCTTTCGACATCGCGTCAGCGACCATCTCCGAAGATGGCGGCATGATTACGATTCCTGTTACTCTTGCCTCTGTTGAAGGAATTGCTTCAACTGTCAGCTACGAGTTCATTGATGGCTCTGCCGTTCTTGGAAAAAACTACAAACCTGTAGATGAGTCAGGAATCCTGAATTTCTCTAAGGAAAACCGCACAGCCAAAATCGATGTCCAGATTATCGACAACCCCGGTGTTTTCACAGGTGACCTTAATTTCACCATCAAGTTCAAATCTACCGGTTCCGTAAAGCAAAGCGCAGAGAACAGTTGCGTGATCACCATCAGTGACAACGACCACCCTCTGAGTGCGATTCTTGGTACATATATGGCATATCCTGCCGGAAGCAACAGAGGCTATGCCCAGTATGAAGTTACTATTGAGAAGGATCCTGAGGATGTTACTCTCGTATGGCTCCGTGGCTTGTCTCACTTCGCAGTAGAGAATGGTGCAGACAAGGCTTTCTATGGCAACGTCAAGGTGGATGACAACGGTAATCCTGTTTCTATCACCGTTCCGAGTGACCAGGAGGTTGGTTTGAAAGCCGACACAGGTACTCTCGTAATCTACGGTATCGATGGCTTGAAGTGGTCAGAATATACCTCAGAGCAGGCCACCGAGTGTCCTACAATCGAGTTCGCAATCACTGACGGCGGCCAGACCATCACTATGACAAATATGTTCTTCGTCATCGATGATTCGTATTATTATGAATACGTTGAGGCTCCTATGCCGATGATCAAGCAATAACTTAAACAATGACTGAAATGAAAAAGATATATTCTATCCTTTTGATTGCCCTGGCCGTCTTCACCGGCTGCCAGCAGTGGATTGAAGAGGATCCCATCGCCAAGGTCGGCACAGTGGATCCCACCATTTCCACTTCAGCCGTCAGCGACTCAAGCTTTACTGCTACGATCAGCGGCGTTGACGGTGTGACATATTATGCTTACGCTGTTTTGAAAGGTGACAAGAAAGATGTCAACGCTACCAAACTTTTCCAGAAAGGTCTTGGAAGCGACCTGGCAGAAGGTGTAGTCAACTATTCAGACAAGCCCAGCACCACCATCGTTCTCAAAGAACTTGTCCCGAACACCAAGTATACCGTGTATGCTATCGCCGGCAACAGCCAGAGCTTCACAGGTAACGTTGTTACAGCAACCGTCCTCACTTCAGACGGCCTTACTCCTGACATTACCAAATTTTCTGCAAGTGACAGTGTATTCACCATCACTTACAACGAGCCTGTTCAGAAGGGTGAAGGTGCAATCACAGCTTATGTGATGGCCAAGAACATCTCTTGGACAGAGCCCCTTGACAGCTTCGAGGTACCTGCCGACAGCATTTCTATCAAGGGCAGCGTGGTAACAGTCACTGTTCCCGATGCTCCCGCTGGCGCATACGTAGTTCTCGGTTTTGGTGAAGGTGTCGTAAAGAATATGGTCGACACTCCTTCTGAAGAATATTGCGCTCTTATGGAAGGTGCTTATGATGACTGGGAAGAAGGAGATTTCGAAGAGGACGGGTATGAATACGATGTCTATAGCCACATTGCAAACGACAGCTGGTCATTCTCTTGGAAAGATGAAAACGAAGAAGGCGATACCCTCATCTATATCGCTCCTGACGAGTGGGCGGAGACAATGGTTCTCTTCGACCTTGAGAGAGTTGCGTTCGCAGACGGAGAAGTTCTCGAGGAGAATGATTTTCCTGTAAGGGTTACCTACACTGAAGGTGGCAAGATCTCGTCTATCCCTGTAGACTATATGTTCAACGAGAGCATGGATATGATGGCGTTCGTTCTTCCTGAGCCAATCGACGTTCTCGGAACCATTTCTTTCTCTATCGAGGAAGCTACTCTTGAGGATATGTTCGGCAACCCCAACGAGGCCTTCTCTCGCGAGGATGCATATATGTGCCTGCTCATCAGCACTGGTATCGAAGGTGTATATCAGTACAAATTCGCTGATGCCTGGGGTGATACTTGGAGCGGCGAGGCTACTTTCGTCGAGAATGAAGACGGCAGCTATACAGTCTATGGTCTGTCCGGATATTTCGCAGAGAATGGTTTCTTCGGCCCTGTAACAGCTACAGTCAATGAAGATGGCGAGCTTGAAATTGCTTCAGGTCAGGTATATTTTGAAGCCAGGGACGTCAGGTTCCTTGCTCTCGACTTTGATGGCGAGAATATTGAACCTAAGGATGCTGCCACGATATCCGTTCTTGAAAACGGCTGTCTGCAGATGGAAGATGCCTGGGGTCTTACCGCAAATGGAGGTGAGTCCTTCTGGGATCTGTCCCTTGATCCTTATCTGTTCGTCAAGATAAGCAATGATGTTCCTGATGCTGATGCTGAGCCTACTTCACTGTCAGTACTCAACCGTCAGCCCAAATCTTTCCGCAAGTAAGATATACTGATTTCAATAAAAGAGAGACGCACTGCGTGGAGTCGCTTTTTTTTTATAAATTTGTGGGCTACCATCGGAAAGTTGTATAGAAATGAAAAAGTTTTTGACATCGTTCGCAATAATGTTCTTTGCATTGACCGTTTACGGACAGAATACCGTGATGGACACGTGGCCCTATATGTATCCTGAATTCGCCACCGGCACGGCCTATCTCAGGGATGGGAAAAAGTACGAGAAGGAAATGAACGTCCACCTTGCAAAAGGAAGGCTCCATTTCATCGACAATGGAATGATAAAGGAAATCAATACCCCTGACATTATCCTCGTCGATCTGAACGGAGAGCAGTTCACTGTGCTTGATGGCAATGTGGTCAAGGCTGTCGGCGATCTTGACAAAGGATATGTGGCCATACACACTGCAGTCGATTTTCAGCGTCTCAACGAAAGCCAGGGAGCCTATGGTATGACGACCACCAATTCCGCAACTATGAAAATGTCTTCCGTAGACCTTGTCGGCGTCAATACCAACCATATGGAACTTCGCCAGAACAAGAATTCAGGCAAAGAGATTGCGCTCAAGTCTGACTATTACATTGTTACCGGCGGCATAGTCAGCAAGGCAACTAAGAAAGGTATCGAGGACAATCTCGATGCAGCGGGAAAGGCTGCCTTCAAGACTTTCCAGAAACAACACAAAATTAAATGGAAGGATCCCGAGAGTCTCCTTCAGATCGTGGATTTCCTCAACAGTCTGCAATAAAATATGAAGATATACAGAGTATTGGCTTCTGCGGCAGCAGTCCTGGCATTGTTCGGCTGCCAGAAGCAGGATGTGAGTCTCATGCCTGAAAGGGCCGATGAGATGATTTCGACAGAGGATGGTTTGAAAGTGCGTTCATCTTCCCTTGAGCAGGGCCATATAAGGCTCCAGCTCTCAGAAGAGATGACCGAACTGGCGGAAAGCGATCCTCAGGCATTTGCAAAACTTTTTTCAGACCTGGGCGTGAAGTCGGTGGCAAGGACTTTCCCCGATGCCGGCAAGTTCGAGCAACGCACCAGGGAGGAGGGCCTGCACCGTTGGTACGACCTCTATTTCGACGAAGAGATTCCACTGACAAAGGCGGGCGAAGAGTTGTCGCTGATCGACAACCTTGGCTATGTGGAATTCAGGCCCAAGGTGGTCCGTATCGAGAGCCAGGATGTCAGCTGGAGAAGCGGTATGTCCCAGACATCTACCGGTAATATCGTCCAGATGGCCCAGACGGACGTGTTTGATGACCCGATGCTTCCCAAACAGTGGCATTACTATAACAACGGCAGCGCATTCGGCACCAGAAGCGGCTGCGACATCAATGTGATTCCTGTCTGGAAGAACAAGTCGACCGGAAGTTCCGACGTAATTGTTTCTGTCGTTGACGGCGGTATAGATTTCAACCACGAGGACCTGGCTGCAAATATGTGGCACAATCCTGACAAGACCGGCCAGATGATATATGGCTACAACTTTGTCAAGGACAATTTTGTCGTAGAGCCCGAGAGTCACGGTACTCACGTTGCCGGTACGGTAGCCGCAGTCAACAACAACGGCGTAGGAGTTAGCGGTGTTGCAGGTGGCAACAAGGCAAAGAATATTGCCGGTGTCAGGCTTATGAGCTGCCAGATATTCATAGAGGGCAGCAAAGAGAGCGGCGACGGAGCTGCGGCAATCAAATGGGGCGCTGACCACGGTGCCGTCATTTCACAGAACAGCTGGGGGTATGAGGAAGAGCGCTCGACAGTTCCCAAGTCAGACAGGGATGCCATAGACTATTTCAACAAGTATGCAGGTGTCGATGAGAATGGCAAGCAGGTTGGACCGATGAAGGGTGGAGTCGTCATCTTCGCCGCAGGTAATGAAAACAGAGACTTCGGTGCACCTGCTGCATACGAAGGCTGTATAGCGGTGGCTGCAGTGGGCGCCAATTTCCGGCGTGCCGGATATTCGAATTTCGGAGACTGGGTTGACCTTTCTGCTCCTGGCGGAGATGTTGAAACCGGTCCTACAGTTCTGAGCACCCTCCCGGGCAACAACTATGGTTCTTATCAGGGTACTTCTATGGCCTGCCCGCACGTTTCCGGTGTTGCGGCTCTCATAGTATCTGCTGTCGGAGGTCCCGGTTTTACCAGGGATATGCTGATCAACAGGCTCCTGAGCAATACCACCAGCCTTGTCAAGTATGGTGTGAAAGATATACCCGGCCTTGTGAATGCATATGGAGCCGTAGCTGGATCCAGCACCGTTCCCCCCGACCAGGTGACTACCGTAACAACATCGGTATCAAGCAACAAGGTTCATTTCAAGGTAAAGATACCCAAAGACAAGGATGACGGTTCACCTTACGGCATATCTGCATATTACAGCACAGAGTCGTTCAAGACCGTGGATGGTATAGAGTGCCAGAATTTCCAGGTTGAAGACTTGGTTGCAGGTGATTATCTCGAAGGAGACATCGTGGACCTGAAATTCAACCAGAAATATTACATCGCCTTCGATGCTTATGACCTCTCATTGAACCACGGTGCCATATCGCAACTGGTTCAGTTGACCACCGGCCCGAATGCAAAACCCGTAATAGAATGTGACGTGCCTCTCGAGCACGTCGTAGTAAGGACTTTTGAGACCAAGGTGTTCAATATGTCATACTATGATCCTGACGGCCACGACATTACTGTGACTTTTGAAGACAGTTCGGACGGAGCCGCTACTTTCCACGAAACAGGCAAGGATGGTCAGGGCAGGATCCAAATCAACGGAAAGGGAGCACCGGACGGCCACTATGAGTTCAAGTTCAAGGTCGAGGACAAATTCGGCGCCGCTGATTCTGTTGTCGTTCCCTACGTAATCAAGCCAAATACTCCGCCTGTCAAGATAAAAGACATCGACAATCTTGTGTTCGGAGCCCAGAATGAGAACCTGACCCTGAATCTGGCTGATTACTTCTACGATGAAGACGGCGAGCCGCTGGCCATCAAGTGCACGGTGAGCAACAACAATGTCGTCAACCTTGCGCCGACCACCAAGAATACCGTTTTCGTCACGGCACTGATGTATGGAACTGCGGATGTCACAGTAAGCGTATCTGACGCTATGGATGAGACTGTGTCAAGTTCGTTCAAGGTGCTCGTTAGGGATGATTCCCAGCCGTTCGACATCTATCCCAACCCTGTAACCGACGGAACGCTCTATATCCGCAGCGGTGACGCCACCAGCGCCAAGGTAGTTGTTGCAGGTCCCTCGGGCGCAGTTGTCTTCAATGAAACCGTAAGCACGGATGCATTCAATCCTGCAGCCATCGACCTCAGCAAGTGCGCGTCAGGCGTCTACAGCGTCAAGGTTATAGGAACATCAGAAACGATTAATACGACTATAGTAAACATACATAATGATTAGAAGGATATTGGTTTCAGCGGCACTGCTTCTGTCTGCATTTGCAGTCAGGGCTCAGAGCGTGCCGTTCTTGAACATTGCGGACAATGCGCGCAGAATGGCTCTCGGCGGTGCCGATGCAGCTTACTCTGCTTCAAAGATACTTGATGAAAGCTACAAGGGCTCCGCTGATGCGACATATATGATGTGGCAGCCTCAGGCACTTGGCAACAATCTCTTCCTGCTGGACGGCTATTACAAGCTCTCCGACAAGTTCGCCCTCGCCGCAGGCGGCAGGTTCAATATGTACAAGCCCTATGACACGATGAACGAGACCGGCAATCCCGGAGCAAGCTACACTCCTTCAGAGATGATGGGCTTCCTCGGTTTCCATTTCGGAGCTGCCGACAATCTTGCCATAATGGCAAATGCCAAGTTCATTTCGTCAAAGCTGGCTTCCAAGTATGAAGGTACTGCCATAGCTGCTGATCTGGGTGTTGCATATGACTTCGACGGACTGACGCTTTCACTTTCTGCAAGGAACATCGGCAGCAAGCTGTCATACTCCAAGACCGTTCAGAACAATTTGCCGATGACCGTGCTGCTCGGTGCCGAGAAGACTTTTGAATTCGGCGACAATGCGCTCGACCTGGCTCTGGATGCCGGCTATATGCCGCTCCACTCTTCTATGGTCGCAAAAGCCGGTGCCGAGTTCTCCATCCAGCACATTTTCGACATAAGGGCAGGCTATCATTTCGGCAGCAACAAGGCTGTTGAACCCAGCTATGCTACAGTAGGTATCGGGGCCAACGTGAACGTCGTAAGACTCGGTTTCGCGTATTTCATCGCGGGCGGCGATTCTCCGCTCAAGAACACTCTTGCATTTTCTGTAGGAGCGAGATTTTAGGTTTTTGCATGGATTGCCGCATAGAGGAATCATATAACCAGCTTATCATTCGGGTTAACGCCGAAGGGCGTACCGCATCGGAGCAAGTGCAAGCTCTCAATGATGCGTACGGTGAATATGTCCTGCGGGCTGCTTCGTCAGGTGTCAGACGACACGAACTTTTGGGGCGCTATTTCGTTCCGGCTGAAAATCTTCCATTCCTGAAAGGTTTTTCCTGCTCCGGGCAGTTACCTGCTGACGGCGGTGCCGCACTCTGGGTTATGTTTTCGGATGATGACAATCTGCTCTATACTCCGATCCTGTACGACAGGGAAGGAAAGGATTCTGCCGAGAATACCCTTCACATTTTCAACGATTATTCCCGCATCCTCGCAGAAAAGGGACTCACGCTCAAGGACAACTGCGTGCGTACCTGGTGTTTCGTAGAGGATATAGACGATAATTACAAAGGGTTCTACCGGACCCGCACTGCATATTTTGCAGAACACGGCCTGACTCCCGCCACCCATTACATAGCGAGCACTGGCATTGCCGGCACTATGCCTGCCGGCTGCGGGAAAGTGGGGGTGGATGCACTGGCGGTGAAAGATCCGGCAAAAGCTGACGTCCGTTATCTCAAGGGCAGTTCGAATCTCGGCCGGACCGATGCTTACGGGGTGACTTTCGAGCGCGGAACCGTCCTTACTCTCGATGGAATGCGTACTGCGCTCATTTCGGGCACGGCAAGCATCGATCCTGCGGGCAATGTGCTCCACGTCGGGGACATCGAGGCCCAGACCCTGCGGTCCTGGGAGAACGTAGGCGTACTGCTTGATGAAGCAGGGATGTCCTTCTCCGATGTAACTGTGATGCTTGTTTACATCCGAAACCTCGAGGATTATGACGCTGTGCGCAGGCTGTACGACAAGCGCTTCGGCAGTTCGATCCCCAAATTGATATTACACGCTCCGATATGCCGTCCAACCTGGCTGATGGAGACTGAATGCATAGCAGTGAAACGATGAAGAAAGTTTTCGCAAAGTACGAAAGACGGTTCTGGGCAGTGCTGCTCTTCGTAGTGCTTTTCCCTGTGCTGGCCTTTGTCTTCAGGGATGTCCTGGCACGTTTCGGAGATCTCAGCCTGTTCATCTATGACCGTTCGTTCTTTGAAGAGACCGTATTCAAGGCTGGTGGACTGCTGGAATATATATCGGCTTTCGTGGCACAGATCCTATATATTCCCTGGCTCGGCGCCCTTGTTGCCGTGCTGTTGTGGGAAGCGGTATACTGGCTGTCAATAAAGGCCTTTGACATTCCACGCGGCTTCAGCGTGCTTGCCCTTGTGCCGGTAGCGTTGCTGCTTCTGACGATTATGGGTTACGGCGACAAGGTGAACGTCCTGCTCCATCGCGACGTGTTCTATACGGCAACCCTCGGCTTCCTTGCCAGCCTTGCCATTCTGCTGCTATGCAAGAACATACGCAAATATGCCGTGAAGATGGTTGTCATCGCTGTATCCGCCGTGGCCGGCTATCTGCTTTTCGGTGCATATGGCCTGTTGGGTGCTGCATTGGCCGTGTGGAGTGAGGTTTCACACAATCGGCTGGCGGTCAAAGCTATCTATGGATTTATCGACGTAATTTTGCTGGCTGCGATTGCGTTCCTGCCGTTGGCCTTCAGCCGCAACTGGCTGGCAGGCGTCCCCGTAGTCGAATTCTACAACTACGATAAGGTAAATGTTCTGCCGTACATATTGCTGGCGGCCTTCTCCCTGCTGATGGCACTCTGCTTCAGGGGAAAAAACAATGAAGGGGAGGAATACAGGCGCGGCAGCCTTGCAACGTCGTGCTCCGTGCTGGCCGTCACAGTACTCGTCAGCTGCCTGCTTTGGAAGGCCGGGCCCGATTACAGGGCTGAGACATCGATGTATTATGCCCTTGTGGACCAGGATTATCAGAAGGTCCTGAATCTTTATGACAAGGTGGTCAAAAGGGAAGATGCTGCAAATGCCAGATCCTATGCGAAACTGATGAAGCAGGTCAAGAACCTTGGCGGCGACGACCGTCGTGACCTGTATGCAAAATATTATTTTGAAACGTACGAAAAGCCCTCGAGGCTGATGACCGAGCTCCGGATGGTCGCCATCCAGTATATGGGAGAGTCCGGCAACCTGCTGTTCTCCGCACCGCAGGGTCTGCTTTCAATGGAAGATACGCCGTTCGTCAGTCAGTACGGCCCTACCATCTATCGATACTGGGGCCTGTTCAACAGTTCGTACGTGTGGTCTACAGCAACGAGCATCCACGGCGGGTGGTCTTACTATGACCTGGAAGAGGCTGCGCTCGCGATGCTGCTGGCAGGCAACGACAAGGCTGCGGAGAAATACCTCGACATCCTCGACAATACCTTGTTCCATTCCAGGTGGGCTGCCGCGCACCGCGGCTATTTTCTGGCCGACAACGTGCAACTGCCTGAGGTCTATGCTGAGCATTACAAGCTTGACTGTCCCCGTGAGAACAAGTTCTATTCGGAGAACGGCGAGATCGAGTACAAGATGCTCGAGCATTTCGCACTTTTCGGACAGCCCGAAGTTGAGGTGATGACTCCAGAATACTCAGAGTGCTCAGTGATGTGGGCAATGCTGTCAAAGGATCCTGATGCCTTCTGGCAAGCCCTCGACAACTACTACGGCGTGAATATGCCGGAAAAACTGCCGCGCTACTCCCAGCAGGCTGCCTATCTCTATTCCGTGCTTTCAGGCTCGGGGATAGCGGACAACCTTCCCATTGATGACGAAGTGCGCCGCCAGTATGATGCTTTCGCTACATATATGACTACACACCAGGGTTCTGTCAATGAACTGCGAGAGGCCAGCTACAAGCGCTTCGGCAAGACATTCTTCTATTTTTA